>PPYF01267423.1_pt1 | contig 35015 bp, 35 predicted proteins | sample 1559871 | NCBI WGS metagenome assembly PPYF01 (sample SAMN08240021, study PRJNA423297) | Human gut metagenome, whole genome shotgun sequencing project.
AGATTGAAAAGGGCGAAATCATTGCATGGAGCAAGGATAAATATAATCTGTTTCGACAACAAGTAAAGGACAGCTTTGTGGCTGACTGTGCAATGGCGGTGTTAAAAGCACTGGAGAATTGTATCAGTAAAGAAAAGTTTATAGAAAAAATGAAACAGCTTGGATGGAGTGTGAATTGGACAGAAAAGAGGAAGCACATCACGTTTCAGAATCAGGATGGAAAGAAAGTGCGTGACAGCAATTTGTCCAAAACCTTTCATCTGGACATCAGCAAGGAGGGGTTAGAGAATGAATTTAATGGAAATTACGAAAGGATACAAGCCGAAGCAGAACGAACAAATGGATCAGACGATGTATTCGCTGGATACTACCGACAAGTGGAGGCAGCTTGCGAAGGAGCAGGCAGAAACGCTGGAGAAAGTGACGGCAGAGAGGGACGAGTTGCAGGTGAGAAATCAGAAGATGAACGAGTTTATTCAGGAATTTCAGGAAAGGTTGCACAAGTTGAAAATGGAAAAACAGAAGTTGTTCTTCGAGAATCACGAAATGCAAGAAGAAATGCAGAAATCGAACGCCGAAATTCGGCAGATGACAGCAGAACTATCCGAAATGCGGAAATTCAATCAGTTATTACAGCAGAGCAACGACGACTTGAGGAACAGAAACGGGTTGATGAGCAGGAGCGAGCAAGAGCAGCTCGAAGAAGAAATAAAAGACGTTCGGGACCGGAACTCTAAATTACAGATACAGGTGAAACAATCATCAGTGGATGCTGTCGTACAGGCACAGCAGAAACAGGAAGAAGCGGAAAAACAGGCAAGTCAGGCAAAGTTCCAGACTGAAAAGGAGAAAAAACGGGCAGATGTGGAGATACAAATAGCAAGGAGAAAGGCAAAAGCAGAAATTGAGGATATGAAAGAAAAGCAGTTATTCTGGGACTGGGGATATATTACTGTCATTGTATTTTCAATTCTTCAGAATGGAGCGTTTCAGAGGGATATACTGCAGCTTATTATATTGCCTATCAATTGGTGCCGGGAATATGCGACATGGTTTGAACAGTTGGATTATAGGGGATATTCTTTAGGAGAAGTTGCATTTGAACGAATATTTTCAATGGCGGTGATTATGGCAGGAATTGTCGGGTGTGTATTTCTTGTATGGGGCGGAATTGAGCAGTATCGGAAGATATGGGATGATATTTATAAAATGGTTTTGATAGCCAGCATTTCGTTTGTTGCAGTATTAGGAAATGTGATTAGAGAAATAATTCCGATTAATCTTGTTATTAGTATCTGTATTATTAATGTTGGCACTATTTTGCTTAGGGAATATTTAAAGAAGAAATATTCTTTGATAAATATATATTGAAAAAAAACAGGTGAACAAAAATATTGTGTATAGTTTGACGTGGGAAGGAGGGAAAAACCTTCTGACCTAGACTTCGAGAGTTTGCACCAATTGTTATTGAAGAATTAACTGCCAATGGACAAGGTTTTACTTTTGAAGACTATGTGATTCATCTTTCTTCATTCATGGAAAATGGAAGTCGAGAAATTATCAATCAGTTACATACTGCAAATAGACTTATTCCAGAGTTACTGAATGTGTATGCTGTGGAAGATACAAAAGAAGGAAAATTCTTTGCACGTGATGTGAATCATGTTAAACATGATGTTGATGGAAGAGAACAATTATGTGCAATGGATCCGTATGACTTTGAAAGGTTGATAGCTGACTATTTTATCAAAAGAGGTTTTATACATGCGGAAGTTATTGGTCGATCTGGAGATAGAGGAGTAGATGTTCTTGCTACAAATATTCAAGGCGAATATGAGCTGATTCAATGTAAGAGATACCGTCAGGGAAATAATATTGGTTCAACTCCAATTCAACGTGTTTATAGCTATATGAGAACACGTAATGCAAGCAGGGCTTGGGTAATAACAACATCAGATTTTACTGCAGAAGGTCGTGATGAGGCGCGTATTACAAATGTTACGATTATGAATGGCGAAGAATTGCTGAAATCATTAGAATTATATTATCCAGGACGATTTTGTTTATAAAAAGTATTTCTAATCATAGAAAAACGAGAAAGGACCGAAAAGGTCCTTTTTCGTAAACGATAGGATTTTACAAACGTTCACCATTGTTGGCATTATTTATTTTCCAAGACTTTTTAGGTGCGAATTTGCCACAACCATCACAGGTCTGCGGCCAGTTAATTTTCCATTCAAAATACTCATCTCTGGTGATTTTACCAGATTTCAGTTCTTCTTTTCTAAGAGTCCATTCTTTCAGAAAATTATTGAGAATCCCGTAATTAAACCACATACCAACAGGCGGATGTGCTGGCCAGCTATCAGAATCATGGTAGCGGATAGCAGTATCGTCACTGGAATTTGATTTTTCGCATGGATAAGTTTCTAACTGAAAGAGATTGATCATGCCGGGATTAAATTCATCAATCCAGAACAGAATTTCCATCAGTTCAGAGGCGTCCATTGTGGTTGGCTCATGTAGTGTCAGTGGGTTTACGTCCAGAATCTTAGCCATTTCAGTAACCAAATCTTTACGGGGAACCCGGTAGTTGGTTTCGTATTGGGCAAGGCGATTTGCACCTTTATCGCCCCAGCCGAGAGCTGCACCGAGTTCTGCCTGTGTCATATTTCGGAATGTCCGGATTTTTTTTATTTTATCACCAATTGTCATATCAGATTTCCTGCTTTCTATTTGATAATTCCATTTTACTATCAAAATTCCAGAATGTAAACAGAAACATTCGCGACAAAGCGAATAAAATACTTGACATTAACATTGAAGCGAATTATAATGACAGCACAATAAGGTTCGCATTGAAGCGAAGGTGAAGACCGGAATATAAAAATTTTGTGAATTATCGCAAAAGCAGGTTGGTAAATAGCTTCTGCCAGACTTTATTAGTGAAAGGATTTTTTAATTTCAAAATCAAACAACATTTCGCTTTCTCGGGCTATATAAGTAGAGGAATATTTAAAATCCTTTTGTACCTTGAAAATTGAATGAGCTGTATGATCTGATTCCACAGATGCCAGGACCCTGTAAATATTTGCAGACAAGCGTCAAAGACACTCCGGCAACGGCTGGTGAGTTTGCAAAGAAGCCGCCAGTATTCAGAAGATGTTCTGATAGAGGTCAACCGTAACGTTGACAGCAGATCATACAAATGGAAGCCAACACGCCGAACAGAATATACAATGCCATTGGAAGATAAAAGAAACATTAGGGAAAATGATAAGAAAGGCAAGGTGATCTAATTGAGAAAATTGAAGTGATAGGACGACTTATATCAGGAATATGTTGGAAAAGAGGTGAGTATTATGGTGAATCAGTCAGTGTTAGATTCCAGTGTTGATCTGGAACAGTTAAAAGATATTGAAGAATTAACTCAGGATATGGATAGAACGATTTCTGAAAAGGTGGAAACATTTCTGGATAAATCCTGTAATCAGCCATATGCTCATCTGAATGAAGGCTATGTGGTGGTCGTGCAGATGACTGGAGAGTTGGAGGCAACAGATGCACTCAGTGATTATCTCAGAAAAAGAACGGAGTTGATATAACAGATGAAAGATGAAAAAAATCTTGCGAAGACACAGATGTTATGTTAATGTGAAGTCAGGGAAAATGAACGTGATACATGGTTTCTGACTTTTATTCGATGGAATTAAGCAAGTTAGGAGCGATGTAAAATGGAACAAATGCAAAAGAACACACCAGATATATACGATGCTGCATTGTATCTTCGACTGTCTAAAGACGATATGGATGATGGAAGTGAGAAGACAGAGAGCAACAGTATTGCAAATCAGAGAGAGCTGCTTCGGAGCTTTGTAAAAAGCCAGCCGGATATTCAGATCTTTGATATATATGTGGATGATGGATATTCAGGTGGAAATTTTGATAGACCTGAGTTCAAGAGAATGACAACTGATATAGAAGCTGGACGAGTAAATTGTGTAATTGTAAAAGACTTGTCCAGATTCGGAAGAGAATATATAGAAGCCGGGCGATGGATCGAAAAGACCTACCCGGCTTTAAATGTGCGTTTTATTTCTGTGACGGATCAGTTTGACAGTAAAACAGCAGATTTTTCGGAGAAGTCATTTGTAGTTCCGATTAAGAATTTTGTAAATGAAAGCTATTGTCGGGACATTTCCGGTAAAGTACGCAGCCACCAGAAAATCAAACGGGAAAAAGGGGAGTTTATCGGGGCATTTGCACCATATGGTTATTGTAAAGATCCGGAGAATAAGAACTGCCTTGTGATTGATGATTATGCTGCAGATATTGTAAGAAAAATATTTGCCTGGAAGATTGAAGGATTCAGTTTTGGTGCGATTGCTGATAAATTGAATGTGCGTCATGTACAATCTCCAAAAGAATACAAGATTGCAAACGGCGAAAATTATAATGCCGGATTTCAGGGGGCAGATACACCAAAGTGGTCAGCAGTACAGATTAAAAGGATTTTGACCAATGAAGTGTATATCGGCAATATGGTTCAGGGAAAGCAGGAACGAATCAGCTATAAGGTGAAGAAACGCCTGGATAAACCAGAGTCTGAATGGGTGAAAGTAAAAAACACACATCCGGCAATCATCAAGCAGAGTGACTTTGATGTAGTACAAAAACTGCTCCAATATGATGGCAGGGCATCAAAGACATCAGACAGTGCCAGCTTTTTTGCAGGCTTTATCTTTTGCGGAGATTGTGGAGTGCCGATGATACGCAGAGTGAACCGATATAAGGGGAAAGAAAAGGCTTTTTATATCTGTCAGACGAAGAACAAAGGTGGAGACTGCACCAGACACAGCATACCGGAAGAAGTGCTGAAAAAAATTGTCTTGAAAGAAATTCAGATGTATACAGCACTTTTTGTAGATTATGAGATGATCATGGAAGAACTTCAGCAAATGGAAGTTAGCTACGATCAGGTAATCAGTTACGATACACAGATCACAAAATTACAGGAAGAATACAACAAATGTTACAGCATAAAAGTATCTTTAGCGGATGATTTGAAATCTGGGATGATTACCAAAGAGGAGTTTGATGAGTTTCGGGAAAGTTACAGTAAAAAGTGTGAAGAACTGGATCAGATGATAGAACATCAGAAAAAACTAGTAAAGCAGATGTTTGAATGTGGTGTTTCTGCAAAAGTTCAGTTAGAAGACTGGAAGAAATCTCTGGAAATCAAAGAGCTGGATCGTATAGTGGCAAGGACAGCAAGAAGATATGAGAAAAGGACAGAAAAGAAAAGTTATCAGATTCCAGTGTGTATGGCTGCAATTTATGCCAGATTATCCGTAGATACAGACGAAAGAAAGTCAGAATCTATTGAAACGCAGGTGACGCTGATCAAAGAGTTTGTTGACAGGCACAATGCGGAAGCAAATAAAGAGTATGAACTGGTTGTGTATGATATTTATTCTGATCTGGGAAAAACCGGAACTAATTTTGAGAGAGCCGGTTTTGAACAAATGATGGATGATGTCAGAGCAGGAAAAGTAAACTGTATTCTTGTGAAAGATTTTTCCAGATTTGGCAGGAATTATATAGAAACAGGAAATTATCTGGAAAAGATCTTGCCTTTTATGAAAGTACGTTTTATTTCTGTATGCGACCACTATGATTCGTTCGCACCAGATGCGAAAAATCAGGAATTATCTATGAACATTAAGAATCTGGTAAATGATGCCTATGCGAAAGACATTTCCGCAAAGGAGCGTGCAGCAAAGCGTATGGCACAGAAAAATGGGGAGTATGTTGGAGCAACAGCTCCTTATGGTTATTGTTGTGAGAAGATAAATGGAATCTATAAGCTGGTTAAAGAACCGGAATCTGCAAAGATTGTGCAACGGATATTTGAGGAATATGCTTCTGGTAAGGAGATTCAACAGATTATAGATGGATTGTTTGAGGACGGCATACACCGGATTTCTGATTATAATCATTATCATCATGTATACTGGCAGGAAGGTGAAACGCTGCACCAATGGGGAAATTCCTCTGTTCGTGCAGTGCTGAACAGGCATAATTATTATGGGGATCTGGTACAGCGAAAATACGAATCCAGGTTTGCAAAAGGTGAAAAAGGATGTGATGTGCTGGATGAAAGTCAGTGGATTATTACCCCCAATGCTCATGAACCGATTATCAGCAGAGAACTGTTTGAAAAAGTACAGATTCGGTTAAAAGCGGCACAAGACACCAGAAGCACAGTAGTAGGATGGGAAGATGATGAAAGAGCTTTTTACAATGTGTTTTATTGCGGTGACTGTAAGCGGAAAATGTGTACAAGGAGATCAAGAGGTAGTGTGTTTTACTTTTGCAATGCGGCTCAGTACCGGGATGAAAGAAAATGCAGTCATAAATCTATTTCAGAAAATACGGTACAGAAAATCGTTCGCTCAGAACTGACCAGACAAATGCAATTAGCAGGATTTAAGAAAAAAGATATGTCAGCAATGAGTAATGATATATTTTCGGCTAAGATTCTGGAAATTCAGAATGAAATCAAAAAGCTGGATGCAGAGGTGGAACAACGCTCCGAAAAACTTGCTCAGGCATTTATGCAATATAAGGATGAAAAACTTTCCAGAGAAACTTATATGGAAATGCGTGAGGAGCGTAATAACTGGAAAATGTTCTGTGAAGAAAGAAAAGAGACATTAGAACAAACAATCCGAAGATTACAGAAACAGCAAAAGGAAGAAGCCAGATTTTTACGAAGTCTTCTGGATCTGGAAGGGACAACAAGAATCAATGCGGAGCTTGCGGAAGCACTGATTGAAAGTATGTACTTGTATGGTGATGGCAGACTGGAAATCAATTTTCGATTTAAGGGGGCGATAGAACATGAGTAATCAGAAAATGCTGATCGGATATTATCGTCTTTCGTTGGAGGATGGCTCTGACGGAGAAAGTAACAGTATCATCAACCAGAGAAAACTGGTGAAAGATTATATTTCTCATATTCCAGAGCTGGCTGAACTGCCTTTTCAGGAGTTTTATGATGATGGCTATTCCGGTTCCAGTATGGAACGACCGGGAATACAACAGGTTCTGGAATTGGCAAGAAATGAACAGGTACAGTGTATTGTTGTAAAAGATTTTTCACGTTTTTCCAGAGACTATATTGAAATGGGAACGTATCTTGAGCAGATTTTCCCATTTTTAGGAATAAGGTTTATCTCTGTTTCTGACCATTATGATTCCAAGGATTATAAAGGAAAAAGTTCTGACATTGAAGTACAGTTTAAGGGTCTGATAGCAGATTTTTATGTGAAAGATCAGTCCGTTAAGGTGAAATCGGCAGTCAGTACGAAAAGAAGTAACGGAGAGTATTGCTGTGGTTCTGCACCTTATGGCTATCGGATAAATCCAGAAAATAAAAAAGAACTGTTGATTGTGGAAGATGAAGCGGAGATTATCCGCAGAGTATTTGAACTGACGAACCAGCGGTATTCAAAGCGGGATATTTGCCGGTTATTTAATGAAGAAGGCGTTCTTACACCATTGCAGTCTATGAGCAGGAGACAGAAATCAGACAGTAAGAAAGCATCTTCGAGAGGTATACAATGGACAAGTGATATGGTACGAAAGATTCTGAATGATAAGAACTATATTGGTTGTATGGTCTATGGAAAAACAAAAATTCCAGATCCCGGCACAGGAAAAGAAATTCCTGTGCCACGAAGTGAATGGAAGATATTTGAAAATCACCATGAACCAATCGTATCAAAAGAAATCTTTGAGAAAGCACAGTCCTTGCAGATCAGGTATAACAAAAAGAGTAAATTCAACAAGGATACCACTTTGTTAAGTGGATACGTGAAATGCGGAAATTGTAGAAGAAACCTGACCGGAAGCAGCCGGGTACATGGTCATATCTTGTATAGTTGTGCATACAGCCGGGGAAAAGAAGATACCGGGTGCTTTGCCGGAAAAGCCGATGACAAAATGCTGGAGCATATGGTGATGGCAAAAATAAAGGCATACTTATGCCGGAATATCAGCCAGGAACAGATGCAGCAATCCATGAGAAAGCAGCATGAAGATAATATCGAAGCGTACAAGGCAGAAAGTACTGACTGCGGAAGACGACAGGAGCAGATCAAGGCTCAGAACAAACAGAACTATGAGAAGTACCATGAAGGGCAGATGAGCCGGGATGAGTTCCTGAGTGAAAAGAAGCAGCTGGAGGAAGAAAGAGAACGTCTACAAAGGCAAATTCAGGAACTGGAAGAACTGATCAGTGGAGAAAAAGAAATCCTGCTGAAGAAGAATATTCCAGTGGAACAGATGCTGGAATATCTGGGGTATGAGAAGTTGACGGAGGAGATGCTTGAAAAGTATGTGGCTGGGATATATGTGTATGATGATGGACGAGTGGAAGTGGAGTGGAAAGCACTTATCTGATTTTGTAGCAATAATGTAACGTTCTCTACTATATGACTTGTAGCAATGACGTTACATCCTACCCACTGATTTTGTGACAACAATATAACTTCCTCCGTTCCAAAACAACGGTTTTATGGGAAAAATCGAAGGAAAAAAGGTCAAAAAGTTTGTAGCAATGACTTGACATCCTCGGGACGACTCTGTTTGGAGAGAAGCCTGCCAGATTAAAATGTTATATTTATAATAACACCTCGAAAAACAACCTGAAAACATAGCTTTATTCAGTTGTTAACCTTAAATTTGTTCAGTTAATAGGTAAAAAGAAAAATTATGCAACATGCACAACTCAAAACTGTATATGCACAAAAATAGGGCGATTTGTAAAAAATGCTTTACGCTGATAGAGTGATAGAGTATAGTGAGTTTAAACAAATTAATATTTTGAAGAAAGAAGGCAAAATGGATGGTCAGTTAAAAGTAGCAGCTGTTCAAGTTACAGTCGAACAAAATAATATTAAGAAAAATATGGAAAACGTTGAGAAAATGGCAATGAGTCAACAAAATCGATGGAGTGGACCAGAGATTCGAAAAAACCAAAAATAAATTAACAGGTAAGGAGACAATGTATGTCAGAACAGGAAAAGAACATTGAACAAGGTGTTCACAAGCGCCGCACAAGGTACAAGGGGAAATATCCACGAAAATTTGAAGAAAAATACAAAGAATTACAGCCGGAGAAATATCAGGACATGATTGCCCATGTCATTCAGAAAGGAAATACACCTGCCGGAATGCACATTTCGATCATGGTGCAGGAAATTCTTGACTTCTTGAAGATCCAGCCGGGAGAGGTGGGATTTGATGCAACGCTTGGCTATGGCGGACATACAAAAGCGATGCTGAAATGTCTGGAAGGAAAGGGGCACATTTACGCGACAGATGTAGATCCGGAAGAATCTGCAAAGACAAAAAAACGTCTGGAAGAACAGGGATTTGGAGAGGATATTTTAACAATCCGTCTTCAGAACTTTTGTACTATCGATGAGATTGCAAAAGAAGTTGGGGGATTTGATTTTATTTTGGCTGATCTGGGTGTGTCCTCTATGCAGATTGACAACCCGAAGAGAGGATTTTCTTTCAAAGTGGACGGACCTCTGGATCTGCGACTGAATCAGGAAAAAGGGATCAGTGCAGCCGAGAGACTGGATACAATTTCAAGAGAAGAACTTGCCGGGATGTTATATGAAAATTCGGATGAGCCGTACTGTGAAGAACTGGCAAAGGCAATCACCGAAGAAATCCGGAAAGGACACCGGATTGATACTACGACAAAGCTACGTCAGGTGATCGAACAGACCTTGTCTTTCCTTCCGGAAAATAAGGAGAAAAAAGATATCATCAGGAAGACCTGTCAGCGGACTTTCCAGGCACTTCGAATTGACGTGAATCATGAATTTGAAGTACTCTATGAATTTATGGAAAAACTGCCGGGCACTTTGAAACCGGGGGGAAGAGTAGCAATTCTGACATTCCATTCAGGAGAAGACAAACTGGTGAAGAAAGCTTTAAAAGCAGGATATCGCGAGGGAGTTTATTCCGAATATGCCAAAGATGTGGTCCGGCCTTCGGCAGAAGAGTGTGCACAGAATGGGCGTGCAAGATCTACGAAGATGCGCTGGGCTGTGAAGGCGGAGTAAAAGTAAGTGTAGGCTGATTAGAATATTGACAAAACAAAAATCAAGGATCATAATGCGGTGCAGGAAGAAAAGTTTTTAAATGTGTTAAAATCCAGAATGGTAGATGGGATCATTTATGTCAGTTCGGATTATGCGACCAGTAACAAGCTACTTGCAGATTTATCAATCCCAGTTGTATTTATTGACCGTAAGATTGAAAAGAGTGGTAATATGGGAAGTGTGCAGATTGATAATTATCAGGCTATGAAGGAAGTCGCTGAGTATATCAGTAAAAAAGGATGCAATGGATCGGATTGAAAATATTCTTGGATTTAAGAGATTTGAGCGTCACGTTGGATAAAAAAAGAAGAGTAGAAAGATGCTGCAAAGTTATCAAAACAGATAACAGAGCGGCATCTTTTGTTATTTGAAAAATGATTAAAATATATAACAGAAAATTATAAGCCGATTTGTACTTTAGTCTACAAATTCAGATGCCGGCGTGATATACTGTATGGAAAAGTTATGAAATATCTGGTATCAAAACGGAAGCAAGGAGGAAAGAAAAAGTATGAACAATTTTTTGCCACAGAAGAGGGGAATGCAGGTTGTCTGGATCATAGTGGGCTGTCTGATCTACGCAGTTGGTCTGAATGTATTTATTATCCCTATGAATTTATACAGCGGGGGAGCAGTCGGTCTTGCACAGCTGTTAAGTTATGGAGCAGGACAGATCGGGATTAAGGAAATTGCAGGTCTGAACCTGTATGGTATCATTTATTTACTGCTCAACATTCCGATTTTATTTATTGCATGGTTTAAAATCGGAAAGACATTTTTTATAAATACAATCCTTGGAACGGTAGGAATCAGTTTATTTACTTCAATCGTACCAACTCCGGCAACAGCAGTGATCGCTGATCCGGTCATTGGAATCATCATCGGTGGTGTTGTAACCGGAGCCGGAATCGGAATCATGCTGACGGCAAAAGGAAGCGGTGGTGGAATCGAGGTTATCGGTATCTGGATGGCGAAAAAATATGCGGGAATGTCCGTTGGAAAACTGGGAACCATCTTCAATCTGATACTGTATGCCATTTATCTTTTAGTTTTTGATATCTCAACGGTGATTTATTCGGTCGTCTACCTGTTCTTCTACACGGTAACTCTGGACAGGATGCATTTTCAGAACATCAATGTGAGAATGCTGATTTTCACGAAGAAGAAGGGAATCGCAGAGGCAATCATGAAAGAAACCGGACGTGGTGTTACGAAGTGGAATGGTGAAGGTGCATTTACGAGTGAACACAATTATGTTCTGGTGACGATCGTGAATAAATTTGAAGTAGAAGATATCCTGAACATGGTGTATTTACTGGATCCGGAAGCATTTACTACGGTAGATGAAGGGGTTAAGGTGTACGGAAACTTCCAGAAGAGAGTTTAGGAGAGTCAGGAATAAATGTATAAAATACTGATTGTTGAAGACGATAACACGATCGCAGAGCGGCTGGCATCGCATTTGAAAAAGTGGAATTATAAGACAGTATGTGTACGTGATTTCAAAAATGTAATGGAAGAATTTAAAAAGACAGATCCACAGCTTGTAATCCTGGATATTGGGCTTCCGTTTTACAATGGATTCTACTGGTGCCAGGAGATCCGAAAGCTGTCCAATGTGCCGATCCTCTTTCTGTCATCGATGAATGACAACATGAATATCGTGATGGCAATGAACATGGGCGGAGATGAGTTTATCGAGAAGCCGTTTGATCTGAATGTAGTGACAGCAAAGGTGCAGGCGGTGCTTAGAAGAGCATATGCACTTCAGGGAACGGCAAATATCATTGAGCATGGAGAAATGCTGCTGAATCTGGGAGATGCATCACTTACAATAGCCGGGCAGAAGATTGAACTCACCAAGAATGAGTTCAAGATCTGTCAGATGTTTTTTGAGAGCGCAGGAAAATTTGTGACCAGAGATGCGATCATGACCAGACTCTGGGAAAGTGACGAATTCATCGATGATAATACACTTACAGTAAATGTGGCGAGACTTCGGAAAAAGCTGGAGGAAGCCGGAATGCATGATGTGATCCGGACAAAGAAAGGAATCGGGTACATGCTGGTATGACAGAGATTTTAAGGGCATTTTGGAAAGAAAAAAGACCGGAGAGAATAGCGGTTCTTGTTTCGGGCATTCTCTTTGCAGTCATCTTCTGGATCTATGAAATTCCGATGGAGATTGCAGGATATGCGTTCCTTCTGGTGATTTTATGGAATGTGATCTGGTTTACACTTGTTTTCATACGATATGAAAAAAGACAAAGAATACTGGAAGAAAATCAGGGAAAAATCCGGACAGAGGCAGGAGGATTTCCGGAGGCAGAAAGCCGGGAAAGCGAAATGTACCAGGAATTGATCCGGCAGCTTTACGAAGAGAAAAAAGAGCTGGAATCCTCTGTGCAGATTGAAAAACAGGAGCTGTCTGATTATTACAGCATGTGGGTTCATCAGATCAAGACTCCAATTGCAGCACTCGGTGTCCTGATCCAGAGCGGGGAAGAACTGGAAGAAGTACAGGAAAGCCCGAAAGCACAGGAACTTACCCGAAGCATGAAAATGGAGGTGTTCCGGATTGAACAATATGTGGATATGGTACTCACCTATCTCAGAATGGGTTCCGCAACCTCCGATTACGCCTTCCGGATCTGCAGCCTGGAAGAAATCGTCCGCCAGGCAGTTCGCAAATATTCCCAGATGTTCATCATGACCAGAACAAGACTTCACCTTGAAATCCAGGATCAGAAGATCCTGACCGATGAAAAGTGGCTGACCTTCGTCATCGAACAAATTCTCTCCAATGCAGTTAAATACGCAAGAGGCGGAGAAATATCAATCTACACAGAAGACAAAACTCTGGTAATTGCTGACGATGGAATCGGAATCGCCGAAGAGGATCTCCCAAGAATCTTCGAAAAAGGATTCACCGGATATAATGGAAGAGCAAATAAAAAGTCGACCGGAATCGGTCTATATCTCTGTAAGACAATCATAGATCGTCTCCATCATACGATCTGGATTGAATCAAAACCAGAAAAAGGAACAAAAGTATACTTAAATTTTGACCGTGAACATCGGCGGATAGAGTAAAAAATTCAATCGGTGAAAGATTTAGAAAACCTTTAACAACGGAATCAAACTATAATTTACTTTTTGGCAGGGATCGACCAATCGAAAATGCTCATCCATTTGAACTACACAGCCGCCAGAAAAAATAAATATGGGAAATTCCATGTTTGTGCAATGGAGATGAAACACAGGAATCATGGAGGTCATTGCCGAACTATGATTCCCGTCCTAAGTGGTTCATCGGAATGGTTTGCACAAAGGAATTTGGAATATTTATTTTTTCTGGCGGCGTCTCTTTCACCAAAATGAGTCTTTTCCAACCCGATCCTTACAAAAATGTAAGAAACCCCACACAAATTGTCATTTACTTCGATGGAAGGAAATCCCTTACTTTTTTATAATGACTTTATCAAATAAAAAAGAAGGGCAGGTCATAAAAACCATGGCATTACTTGACGTAAAGAACGTAAAAAAGATATACACAACCCGTTTCGGAGGAAATCAGGTAGAAGCGCTGCATAACGTCAGCTTTTCCGTAGAAGCAGGCGAATATGTAGCAATTATGGGAGAAAGCGGAAGTGGCAAAACTACACTTCTGAATATCCTGGCGGCACTTGATAAGCCGACTGGTGGAAAGGTTTACTTAAAAGGGAATGATCTCAGTAAGATCCGGGAAAAAGAGATGGCAGCATTCCGGCGGCAGAATCTTGGATTCGTCTTTCAGGATTTCAATCTTTTGGATACACTGACCCTGAAGGATAATATTTTTCTTCCGCTGGTCCTGTCTGGAAAGAAATACACGGAAATGGAGAGCCGGATCGCGCCGATCGCAGAGCAGCTGGGGATCAGTAAGCTTCTGAACAAATATCCATATGAAGTATCCGGCGGACAGAAGCAGAGAGCAGCCATTGCACGTGCTCTGATCACACAACCGCAGCTGATCCTTGCCGATGAACCGAGCGGTGCGCTTGATTCCAGATCGACGGATGAGCTTCTGGGACTCTTTAATGCGATCAACGATAACGGGCAGACGATTGTCATGGTAACGCATAGTGTCAAAGCAGCGAGCACGGCAAAGAGAGTCCTCTTCATCAAGGATGGGGAAGTTTTTCATCAGCTTTACCGTGGCAATCTGACCAGTGACGAGATGTACCAGAAGATCACCGACACCTTGACGGTTCTCACAACAGGAGGTGAGCACCGTGAATAGATCGATTTACACAAAGCTTGCCATTTCCAATCTGAAAAATAACCGGAAGACATATATTCCCTATGTACTGACTGCCATTTTAACGGTGATGATGTATTATATGATGGCGAATCTGGCGGCAAATTCGCCAATGAACCAGGAAGCATTACAGATTATTTTAAGTTTGAGTGTTCATGTAATTGAAATATTTGCACTGATCTTTCTGTTTTACACCAACAGTTTTCTGATCAAAAGAAGGAAAAGAGAAATCGGAGTGTATCACATTCTCGGAATGGGGAAACCGCAGCTTGCGAAAATGTTGGTGATCGAGACGGTTGTAACCGGTGCGGTCAGTATCCTGGGTGGAATCTTTTTCGGAACTGCGATTGCAAAGCTGATGTATGCACTTCTGAAAAGAATGATTCATTATGACGATAAATTGGCATTTCGGATGTCATGGGAGATTGCCGGAAATACCGTTCTCTTTTTCACGCTGATCTTTGCATTGACTCTGATCTATAATCTTTTGCAGATCCGGCTTGCCAATCCGATCGATCTTCTGCATGCGGGAAGTCAGGGCGAGCGCGAGCCGAAAACCAAATGGTTTCTGACTATGGTTGGAATCATTTTCCTTGGAATCGGTTATTACATTGCGATTACGACAAAAGAACCACTTAAGGCGCTTCAACTTTTCTTTGTCGCAGTAATCTGTGTCATTATCGGAACCTATGCGCTTTTTACAGCAGGAAGTATTGCTTTTTTAAAGCTGCTTCGGAAAAACAAAAATTTCTATTATAAAACAAAGCATTTTACATCCGTATCCGGCATGCTTTACCGAATGAAGCAGAATGCAGTCGGGCTGTCAAATATCTGTGTGCTCAGTACTATGGTTCTGGTGATCATTTCGTCTACCGTATCTTTGTACATTGGAAAGGAGGATGTCTTAAGAACAAGGTATCCGCAGGAAGTGTATATCACAAATTCGGTATCTGATGATGTGGAAAATCAGAAGCTGCATGACATGGTGGAAAAGATCTGCCGGGATAATCAGGTAGAGATCACAGATGAGAAGAGCTGGCATATGGCAGAGCTTGTTAAGATAAAAAACGGAGAAGAATATACTTCTGCTATGATAAAGGATAATTCGTCATCTGATTTAGTGTTTTTTGATGTGATTAGGTTGGCAGATTATAATCAGCTGACCGGCGAAAGGATGGAGCTTGGGGATAAGGAAGCTATTCTTTTTACAAATGGGGAAAATTACGGAAAGGATACGATCAGGATTGATGAGGAAACATGGATGGTCAAGAAGGAACTGGATACTGCACCTTTTGGAAAGAAGAGTGATTCTAATACAGAAAATGTATATTATATGATCGTCAGCGATGAAAAAGAGTTTATGGAAGACTATCTGAAAAAATACCAGCTCGAGACAGAGGACAAACCGGTAAAATGGATAGAGTCATTCAATTTAAGGGGCAGAGAAGAGCAGAAGCTGAAAGCTGTCAAAGAGTTGAAAGCACAGGCAGAAAGTGAATTTGAAAATACTGGTGTACAGGGAAGATATCTTGAAAAAGAGACTTTCTTTGGCCTGTATGGCGGTGTGTTTTTTATTGGGATGTATCTTGGAAGCCTGTTCCTGATGGCAACGGTGCTGATCATTTATTACAAACAGATTTCTGAAGGCTTTGATGACAGAGAACGTTATCAGATCATGCAGAAGATAGGAATGAGCAAACGCGAGGTCAAAAGCTCGATCCGCAGCCAGATCTTGATGGTATTCTTCCTGCCGCTTGCGATGGCAATCATCCATATTGCAGTTGCATTTCCGGTGATTACAAAGCTTTTAGCCATATTTTATCTGAAAAATACAAAGCTGTTCTTCGGATGCACTGCCGGTACAGTGGGAATTTTTGCAGTCTTTTATGTGATCATATTTGTGATAACAGCAAAAGAATATTATAAAATCGTTGAATAGAAGAAAAAGACAAAAAGGTGACGAAAGTCATCTTTTTGTCGTATACAGAGGTATTTCTTGCTAAGAACGACCGTTCTGTAGTAGAATACAAATAGACCAATTGAAAAGGATTGCGAGAGTGCAAAGCACGTAGCAATCTGGTATCAAAAGGGTTAAAATACCTTTTGGCCTCAACATCATTGAAAAGATAAAATTACAGAAAGCAAGGGACGTATAAATGATAGAAAAAGGGCTGGTATATGGAAGATTTCAGATTCTGCATCTCAAACATGTGGAATATATTCTGGCGGCAAAGATGCGCTGCAAAAGGCTTTATATAGGAATCACTATGTCGGATGATCTGCACGTGTCAGGGGGTGAGGAAGACAATTACCGGGTAAGACGGAGCGCTAATCCTCTGACTTATATTGAGCGTTATGAGATGCTTCGTGATACGTTGCTCAGTTTCGGAGTGCCGAGAGAAGAGTTTGAGATCATCCCATTTCCGATTGACAGAGTGGAATATCTGGGGCAGTATCTGCCGGAGGGTGCGGTCTGCTTTATGAGTATCTGTGATGAATGGACTGCGAACAATGAGAAGCGTTTTGAGAAGCTTGGAATTCCGGTGGAAGTTCTCTGGAGAAGGACCAAAGAGGAAAAAGGGGTATCAGGTTCCCAGATCCGGCAGAGGATCCTGGCAGATGAAAAGTGGGATGATCTGGTGCCAAAGACCGTTTTTGATTATGTTCTTTCGCACGGAATTGACGACAGGATCAAGTTTTCAAAATAAAGGAGAAGCTGAAAATGCAGGATTGGGAAAGATTTGGAGAAGAGATCAGACGAACCGTGCAGGATGCTGTAGACTCGCAGGATTACCGGAAGCTGAACCAGACGATCACAGATACGATCAACCGGGCAGTGAATGGTGCGGTAAATGGCGCGGAACAGGGCATGCGTTCTTTTGGAAATGCGTTTGATCAGGCAACGAGAAATATGGGAAGAGGTCCGGGAGGACCGCGTGGAAGATATGGACAGATGGGCGGGACTGACAGATGGGGAAGAACGCCTGGAGGAGGTGTACCTCCGTTTGGAACTTACAGGTGGAGCGGAACGGATGGAAATGGAAGAGCATGGAATCCGGATATGCAGGACTATAAGGCGGAATCACAGGGCAGCAGCCGGTATGGATACAGCAATGCACAGCAGTCACCTGTCTTGTATGGATCGACGACGGGAACAAAGGCAGGCGGAATTGTCATGATCGCAGTAGGCGGAAGCATAGCACTTATATTTCTGATTCTGTTCCTTGCATCTTGTATTGCTTCTTTGCCGGAAAGTCCGGGGGCTTTATGGATCATGCGTGCGGTATTTGGACTGTTTACGGCAGCAAGTGGCATGATCACAGGATGGGGCATTAAGCTTCTGAAACAGGTTGGAAGATTCAAGAACTACAGCCGCAGGATTGCAGGCAGAGAGTATTGCAATATTTCGGAGATCGGAAGCAATTTCGGAAAATCCATAAAATTTGTGACAAAGGATCTGGAAAGAATGATTTCTAAAGGCTGGTTCCGTCAGGGGCACATGGATGGTGAGAAGAAATGCCTGATCCTGTCAAACCGTGCTTACGAAGAATATTTACAGATCGAAACCCGCAGACAGCAGTCGAAAGCGGAAGAGCCGGTAAAGAAAGAAGAGAAGACACAGGAAAATACAAAAGAAAAAGAAGCAAAGAATGAAAAGCTGGCACCGGAGGTGCAGAAGATCATTGACCAGGGGGATGCTTTTATCAGAAAGATCCACGAGTGTAATGAAGCCATTCCGGGAGAAGAGATTTCCGCAAAGATCAGCCGGATGGAGATGCTGGTAGACCGGATCTTCGACCGGGTGGAAGAAAATCCACAGTCAGTTTCGGATATCCGTAAGCTGATGGAATATTATCTTCCGACGACGATCAAGCTTCTGGAAGCATATGAACAGCTTGACAGACAGCCGGTTGATGGAGAAAATATCCAGACTGCAAAACGTGAGATTGAGGCAACGCTCGATACTTTAAATACGGCGTTTGAGAAGCTTTTGGATGACCTGTTTCAGGATACCATGTGGGATGTCTCATCGGATATTTCCGTATTGAATACCATGCTTGCACAGGAAGGTCTGAAAGAGGACGGAATGAAAAAATAAAGTCGCAGGAGGAAGAAGAGTATGAACGATTTTGAAGAATTTAATGTAACACCGGAGCTGACGCTGGATCCGTTCCAGGAAGAAAAAAAAGAGACTCCGCAGATTTATCAGGAGGCAGAACCGGAAACACCGGAGATCGTCCTGACACCGGAAGAAAAGAATATGGTCAGTGCATTTGCAGAAAAAATTGATCTCGCCAATTCGAACATGATTCTTCAGTACGGAGCCGGAACCCAGAAGAAGATCGCAGATTTTTCAGAAAAAGCACTGGAAAATGTAAAAACAAAAGATCTTGGAGAGGTTGGCACACTGTTAAGTGATGTGGTGACAGAACTGAAAGGATTTGATGAGGAAGAGGAAAAAGGATTCCTCGGAATCTTCAAAAAAGGCGGAAACAAGATCCAGGCAATGAAAGCCAAATATGCAAAAGCAGAAACCAATGTAAACAATATTGTCAAAGCACTGGAATCTCACGAAGTGCAGCTTATGAAAGACATTGCGCTTCTGGACAAGATGTATGAAGTGAACCTGACATATTATAAAGAATTGGCCATGTATGTGCTTGCCGGAAAGCAGAAGCTTGCCGAGACAAGAAACGGCGAGCTACAGGAACTGAAGAATAAAGCGATGGCAAGTGGACTTGCTGAGGATGCACAGGCAGCAAAAGATCTGGATTCCAGATGTGAACGTTTTGAGAAAAAGCTGCATGATCTGGAACTGACCAAGACAATCGCCATGCAGACCGCACCACAGATCCGTCTGGTACAGGGAAACGACACAATGATGGCAGAAAAAATCCAGTCTACACTCGTCAATACAATCCCACTCTGGAAAAGCCAGATGGTACTCGCCCTTGGTGTAGAACATTCCGCACAGGCAGCCGCAGCCCAGAGAGAGGTCAACGATATGACCAATGAACTCCTGCGCAAGAACGCAGAAAAGCTGAAGATTGCTACTATAGAGACTGCCAAAGAATCCGAGCGTGGAATCGTAGATATTGAAACCTTAAAAGCAACCAATGAATCGCTGATTGCAACCTTCGATGAAGTTATGCAGATTCAACAGGAAGGCCGCCAGAAACGTCAGCAGGCAGAGGTGGAAATGCAGCGCATCGAAGCTGAACTGAAAGCGAAGCTGTTACAGGTTCAGGGGTAAGCGTTTGGTGGATGACATACAGGCCGGAACAAGTAGATTCTGTTTTTTTATGAGGAGAAAGCGGCGAAGAGTCCGTAGGTAAAAAGGCAGCCGGTAATTTTGGATACCGGACTGATTCGCTGAATAATCTTGATGATTATTCGGCTCAGCAGTCCTCTGGATTTCGTGTATGAAACACGAAACCAGATCCAAATTACCGGCTGCCTTTTTACAACGGACTCTAATCGCCGCTTTCTAACATAAAAAAACAGAATTTACTTGTCCCTGCCTTGCTGTATTCCACGGGGGGACGCCTGGAGGCTGCCCCCGATATGGGGTGGGGCGAGTGGAGGAGATGGCAGGTGGTAGGAATAAAGTGCTTAGTGTGAATGCTTATGAAACTAAAAGTTTGCCGGCGCACAGACATAAAGGACTCCGTTTTCTGTGATTAGAAACGGTGCTAGAGTCCGTTAGAAAAAATGCACCAGTAATTCGGATCTGGTTTCGTGCTACAAGCACGAAATCTAGAGGGCTGCTGAGTGGAATAATCATCAGGATTATTCCGCGAATCAGCCCGGTATCCAAATTACTGGTGCATTTTTTCTCTACGGACTCTTCACCATTTCTACCCACAGAAAACGGAGTCCTTTATGTCGTCCCTTTTGTACATTTATTCAATAACAGTTCCGGTTTTACCCTTCAGAGCATCTTTCAGAGTATCAAAAGAAGTAATCAGAGCACTTCTTCCCTCTTTCTTTTCTATGAATCCTACGGATGCCTGGAATTTTGGAAGCATATTGTAGATTCCGAAGTGTCCTTCATCCATGTACTGCTTAGCCTGTTCTACGGAGATAGTATCGAGTTCTTCTTCATCTTCTTTTCCGTGGTTTAAGCATACCTTTTCCACACTGGTCAGGATGATGAGTTCATCAGCATCAATCTGTTCAGCAAGCTTGCCGGCAGTAAGGTCTTTTTCGATGACTCCGCTGGCACCTTTAAGGTGATTGTTCTGCTGGAGTACCGGGATTCCGCCACCACCGCAGGCGATTACAATATGTCCTGCATCGGTAAGGGTGCGGATGGCATCAACTTCTACGATATCAACCGGGTTTGGAGAAGCAACGACACGGCGGAAGCCCTGACCAGGAACTTCTACTACATAATTGCCCTTTTTACGTTCAGCGGCAGCGTCTTCTGCGTTCATGATACGTCCGACAATCTTGGTTGGTGTATAGAATGCTTCGTCATATGGATCAACAGTTACCTGTGTGATAACGGTGCATACGCTGCGATAGATGCCGCGTCCAATCAGTTCTTCGCGAATCGCATTCTGCAGGTCGTATCCGATGTAACCCTGCGACATAGCAGAGCAGACTGACATCGGAGAAGCGGTATAATCCGGATGATTGGTGCTGAATTCGTTCATAGCAGTATGGATCATACCAACCTGAGGTCCATTACTGTGTGTGATTACTACCTGGTATCCTTCTTCAACAAGATCTGCAATGGAAACTGCAGTTTTTTTAACGGCAACCTTCTGCTCTGGAAGTGTGGTTCCGAGTGCGCGGTGTCCTAATGCAACAACAACTTTTTTCTTCATATTACATCCCTCTGTTTCTCAGAATTTGAATTGTCTGCGTATGAAAAACATATAACGCAGACAACAGCGATAAAAAATATATAAAAATTATAGTATTTTTTTATGGAAATTGCAATCATTAGTTGGCAAAAATGCACAGTATAAAAAGGAATTATTGGTGGGCAGAAGCTAAATGGCACAAGGACGGGGATTTTTAGAAAACATGCTGACAACAAGGGGAGATGTTCATATAATATAATAAGAAGTCCGATGGATGGTGCAGTATGAAAGAGGAACGGATTCGATTTTGCGGATTAAAAGAGCGTGAGGTCATCAACATATGTGACTGCAAGCGGCTCGGGTTTGTTGCAGATCTGCAGATCAATATCTGTTCAGGGTGTGTGGAAGCATTGATCGTACCGGGACCGGGAAGAATCTGTGGATTTCTTGGGTATGATGCGGAGTATATTATTCCGTTTGAGTGTATTCGCAGGATTGGAGAGGATATTATTCTTGTGGAAATTAAAGAGGACAAATGTCTGAAGCCGTGTAAATAAGAATAGTAAAAGAGGAAGAAGAGTACAGACTGCTCAGTGAAATAAATGAGAACAAGTAAAAAGACAAAGGAGAGAAGAAAAATGACAGCATTTTTTAAAGAAATCGAGCCATTCCGGGGAAACGGAAACGAAAATGAAAAGGGACAGACGCTGGAAAATTTTCTGGAAGAGTATGATCCTTATAAATATAAGAATCCTTGTGTGACAACGGATGCAGTTATATTCTCCTGCAAAAGAAAGGTAGTGGACGGAGAATGGAAAGTTCTGATGGTTAAAAGGCGGAATCATCCGAGCATTGGCTGGTGGGCGCTGCCGGGTGGGTTTATTGAACTTCATGAGAATCTGGAAGATACGGCAAGAAGAGAACTGACCGAAGAGACCGGCGTGGCGGATCTTCCGATGGAGCAGTTTGCAGTCTATGGGAATGCGACCCGTGATCCGAGGGCACGGATTATTACATCGGCATATCTTTCGGTTGTGGATGAAGGGCAGGTAAAGGTGCAGGCTGGTGACGATGCGGCGGATGCAAGGTGGATGCAGCTTCATTGTCAGACAGAATCGGTGAAGGAGGATGGAGATTGGAAGAGAACCATTTATCGACTGGCATTGGAAAATAAAGAAGCAGAGCTTACAATTTCGGCGATCGTTGAAAAAAAGGAAAGAAGTGGACTGGTAAGAGAGACTTATTATAAGGTAAAAGAATCGGACCGGATCGCCTGTGACCATGCAGCACTGATCGTACAGGCATGGAAGCTAGTGGAAAGCCGGCTTATATAGCTTTTTGATAAAGTGTGAATTTGTTGACAACCCTGTATACAGGATTTATACTATAGACATTAAAAATGTGCGTGATTCGGCAGTAGAATCAATCAAGAACCAGGCAGGAGGAAAAAAGATGAAGTGCCCATATTGTGGTAACATTGATACAAGAGTCATCGACTCAAGACCGGCAGATGACGGAACGACGATCAGAAGGAGAAGATCCTGTGATGCGTGCAACAAGCGTTTTACAACCTATGAGAAGGTGGAGACCATACCGCTGATCGTGATCAAGAAGGACAACAACCGTGAGCAGTATGACCGTACTAAGCTGGAAGGCGGAGTACTCCGGGCGTGCTATAAACGTCCGGTAGCGGCAGCAGATATTCAGGCAACGATCGACTCGATCGAGACAGCGATTTTCAGCCGGGAAGAGAAAGAAATTCCGAGCAGCCAGATCGGTGAGATTGTTATGGAAAGCCTGAAAAAGCTGGATCCGGTTGCTTATGTACGTTTTGCATCGGTATACAGGGAATTTAAAGACGTGAATACTTTCATGGATGAACTGAAGAAAATATTAGAATAAAAGGGGAAAGACAAATGGAACGGAAAAAGACAGTATTGCTCTGCGTGACCGGCGGTATCGCGGCGTACAAGATTGCAACACTGGCAAGTATGCTGGTAAAGACAGGATACGATGTGAAAGTTGTGATGACACAGAATGCAACGAATTTTATCAATCCGCTGGTATTTGAGACGCTGACACAGCATAAGTGCCTGATCGATACATTTGACCGCAATTTTGAGTACAGTGTGGAGCATGTGACACTGGCAAAATGGGCAGATATTGTGATGATCGCACCTGCCACGGCAAATGTGATCGGCAAGCTGGCACACGGGATTGCAGATGATATGCTGACTACGACTGTGATGGCATGTGCCGAATGTAAGAAGATCCTTGCACCGGCGATGAATACAAGAATGTATGAGAATCCGGTCGTACAGGATAATTTAAAACTTCTGGAGCATTATGGATATGAAGTGATCCAGCCGGCAAGTGGACATCTGGCATGCGGAGATAACGGAGCCGGGAAGATGCCGGAAGCGGAGACTTTGTATGAATATATTTACCGGGATACTGCTTATGAGAAAGATCTGACCGGAAAGAAAATTCTTGTCACAGCAGGACCGACAAGAGAAGCAATCGACCCGGTGCGCTACATTACGAATCACTCATCCGGTAAGATGGGATATGCTCTTGCACGCGTTGCTGTGGCAAGAGGAGCGGATGTTACGCTTGTCACCGGACCGACAGAGATCAAAAAGCCGATGTTTGTGAAGATTGTTCCGGTCACGACTGCAAAGGAAATGTTCGAGGCGGTAAAGGAAGAGGCAGCAGATGCAGACATTGTGTGTAAAGCAGCAGCGGTTGCAGATTACCGGCCAAAGCATATTGCGGATGAAAAGGTGAAAAAATCGGACAGTGAGATGAGTCTGGAACTGGAAAAGACAGACGATATTCTGAAATATCTCGGAGAGCACAGAAAAGACGGACAGTTCCTGTGTGGATTTTCGATGGAAACCGAGAATATGGTTGAAAATTCCAGAAAGAAGCTTGAAAAGAAGAAGCTGGATATGATCGCGGCAAATAATCTTAAAGTTGCCGGAGCAGGATTTCAGGGCGATACAAATCAGATGACGCTGATCACGAAGGAAGATGAGACTGCACTTCCAATGATCAGCAAGGAAGAGACAGCAGCTTGTATTCTTGACAAGATTCTGGAGTGTATGAATAAATAAAAAAGCCAAAATGTATTGTATCTCGTAAAGAGAATAGTAACAGGAGGAAAAGAAAAATGAATCAAGGCAATGAACGTACTACATCCATGTCCAAAACAAAAGGACTCGTACAGATGGCAATCTTTGCAGCACTTATTGTAGTGCTGGCATTCACCCCGTTTATCGGATATATCCCATTGGGATTTACAAGGGCGACGATTATCCATATCCCGGTGATCATGGGATCTCTGATGCTTGGACCGAAGAAGGGCGCAGCGCTTGGAGGCGTGTTTGGTCTTACAAGTTTTATCAATAATACGATAAATCCGACATTGACATCATTCGTATTTACCCCATTTTACAGTTTGGGTGAATACAGTGGAGGGATCGGAAGTCTGATCATCTGTTTTGTGCCACGTATTTTGATCGGTGTAGTACCGTTTTATGTTTACCGTCTGGTTAAGAAGCTTTCAAAGAACAATGGAGTATCTTCTGTTGGACTGATTGTGGCAGGACTTTCCGGAGCACTGACCAATACGCTTCTTGTCATGAATCTTATTTTTGTATTTTTCAGAAATGATTATGCGGCAGCCAATGGTATTACCGTAAAGGCGGTATATGGATTTATTCTGAGCATTATCGGAATCAATGGGATTCCGGAGGCGATCGTAGCGGCGGTGATCACGCTGGTACTTGGGAAAACACTGATGAAAAAAGGGGTACAAGAAAGATTAGGAGTGTAAAAAATGATACTTGCGATTGATATAGGAAATACAAATATTGTACTTGGATGTGTGGATGACAACAAAACCTATTTTATCGAAAGACTTTCCACGATCAAGACAAAGATGGAACTGGAATATGCGATTGATATTAAGATGGTTCTGGATATTCACGGAATCAAACCGGAGAAGCTGGAAGGAGCGATCATCAGCTCGGTAGTTCCGCAGATTACATATGTCGTAAAAGAGGCGGCAGAAAAGATTCTGAAAAAAGAGACACTGGTCATCGGACCTGGCGTGAAGAACGGACTCAATATCCTGATGGATAATCCGGCACAGCTCGGAAGTGATCTGGTGGCAAATGCAGTTGCCGGAATTGCAGAATACAAAGCACCGATGATGATTTTCGATCTGGGAACGGCGACAACAGTCAGTGTGATCGATGAAAAGAAAAATTATATCGGAGGCATGATCTATCCGGGAGTGAATATTTCATTGAACGCCCTGACGGAAAATGCATCCCAGCTTCAGGGAATCGGTCTGGAAGCACCGAAGCGGATTGTCGGAAAGAATACGATCGAATGTATGAAGAGTGGTGTTCTCTATTCAAGTGCAGCGGCGATCGATGGAATTATTGACCGGATTGAGGAAGCGATTGGACAGCCGATGACTGCAATCGCAACAGGTGGACTTTCCAAGAAGATTGTTCCGTACTGCAAGAGAGAGGTCATACTGGATGACGATCTGCTCCTGAAAGGACTCCTGATCATTTACCGGAAAAACAGATAACAGAAAGGTGATAGGGACGAGGACTTATAAAGTTTTCGCCCCTTTTATAAAAGGATGAATACTTACCGGATAACAGTTGCCTATGATGGAACGGCGTATCGTGGATGGCAGAGACAGGAGAATACGGAACTTACTGTACAGGGAATTCTGGAACGGCGGATTTCAGAAATTGCAGGGAAAAAGACGGTGGTCAGTGGTTCAGGAAGAACGGATAGTGGTGTACATGCGTTAGGGCAGGAGTGCAGTCTGTATCTGGAACAAGAAATTGATATGGACAGTTTTAAGAAGCAGTTAAATGCACTTCTCCCGGAAGATATCAGAGTGCTGGATATCAGCAGAGAAAAACGGGATTTTCATGCAAGAAAGAGTGCGGTCGGGAAATGCTATGAGTATCAGATCGATCTGCGTGACAAGATGGAAGTATTTCATCGGAAATACCGGTTTCATTTTCCACATCCGGTCGATATCGCTGCGATGGAAAAAGCAGCAGAGTATCTGATGGGAACCCACGATTTTTCCGCCTTTACGGATTTGAAAGAGGATAAAGATACGGTACGGACGATTTATGCGGTCGGGATCGTGTATGAAAAGGATACACTTACGTTATCGTGGATCGGAGATGGATTTTTATATCATATGGTCCGGATACTTACCGGAACACTTCTGGATGTGGGAGTCGGGAAAATAAAAGCGGAAGAGATACCGGAGATTCTGAAAGCGAAAGACCGGAAGAAATCTGGTTTTCCGGCACCGGCGAAGGGACTGTTTTTAGGCCGTGTTTTTTATACAGAAGCGGAGCTTAAAAAAGCGGTACAGAAGATCAGCGAAAAATAAAAACCAAAGAAATGGAGGAAAGAGAAGAGATGAAGTTTATTTCATGGAATGTAAATGGAATCCGTGCATGTGTTCAGAAAGGATTTGTGGATTTTTTTAAAGAGGCAGATGCGGATATTTTCTGTCTGCAGGAGACAAAGATGCAGGAAGGGCAGCTTGTACTTGATCTGCCGGGATATCACCAGTACTGGAACTCGGCTGTGAAAAAAGGATACTCAGGGACTGCAATTTTTACAAAGAAAGAGCCGTTATCGGTTACTTACGGACTTGGGATAGAAGAACATGATCAGGAAGGACGCGTGATTACACTGGAATTTGAGGATTTTTATTTTATTACCGTGTATACACCGAACTCCCAGAGCGAACTGGCAAGACTTGACTACCGTATGACCTGGGAAGATGCGTTTCTTGCTTATCTTAAGAAGCTGGAAGAGACAAAACCGGTGATCTTCTGTGGAGATTTGAATGTGGCACACAAAGAAATTGATCTGAAGAATCCAAAGACCAACCGGAAGAATGCCGGATTTACAGATGAAGAGCGAGCAAAATTCTCAGCACTTCTGGATGCGGGATTCATTGATACTTACCGCTATTTCTATCCGGATAAAGAAGGAATTTACTCCTGGTGGTCCTACCGGTTTAAGGCAAGAGAAAAAAATGCAGGTTGGCGTATCGATTACTTCTGTACATCAAAAGCACTGGAAAGCAGATTGGAAGATGCGAAGATTCTGACAAATGTATTTGGGTCTGACCATTGTCCGGTGGAACTGGATTTTAAGTAGGGGTGAGATCGATAAGCTGCGACATCAAATTGTAAAAAAATAAACTGATCAGATTCACTTTTGTGCGATGGAATCTGATCAGTTTATTTTTTTGAAATTTTTCGTTCAGGGATAGTGGATGATTCTGTTTGAGGGAATATATAAAATTCTGCCTGCATATAAATATACATGGGTAATTTAGCTTTTGGGATGAGGAGGGACATGTATGGAACGGATTGGAAGTATCTGGACGATGATAGTTCGGTATTTGCTGCTGGTGATGTTTGGTGGAGTGATTGTCTGGGCGTGCAATAGTGCAGGAATATCGGTTTACGCAGATGATGGGGAGACACCGGATGGAGCAGAGCTGATCCGGTTTGATTTTCACAAGTCGGTAAATCAGGAGGTTGGGATCCCGGCAGGAATACCAGGATTTTTCACTTATTTTTATGAAGGAAAAGAATACCATTACGGATTCCGGTTTGACAGAAATGGGACAGGGCCAGAGACAGAAAAGTTTGGTACGGCATATGTCTGGGCACCTTATACGGTTATTTATTATGACGCTGCAGGTGGTGAGATCGAGAATTACGGTACGGCAACAGCAGGCGGAAGAAGGCTGTTTGCGACAAGGGGAAATGGTGAAGAGCTTGAAGCCGGGCAGAATAAAGGAAAGAACAAAAGAAAATTTGCGGCAGACTATACTGTGTATGGGCAGAGCCTTCGGTTAAGTGAAGGATGTATGCCAACGGCAGTGAAAGACGGATATCGATTTGAAGGATGGTATGCGTGGACTGATGCTGGAGTTGTGCAGGAAAAAGAACTGGCAGAGCTTGCAAAACAGGAGCAGTATGGGACACTTGAAGATGAGCTGAATGAGAAATATACGGAGCAGACAAAGCTTCTGGAAAACCGGGAATCCGAAAGATACCCGGCATCCAGTATTACACTTTACGCGAAGTGGGACAAGATCTGGGAGTAGGAGTTAGATATATCCTCCGTCCATACCCAGTATCTGCCCGGTAAGATAGGCAGGGGCATTTGCAAGCTGCCATGCGAGAAGCGCGACTTCTTCTGGTGTTCCGAAACGTCCGGCAGGGATTTCTTCTGCGAGGGCAGCTTTTTCTTCCGCATCCAGAAGATCGTTCATTACGGTATCGATGACACCACAGGCGATCGCATTGACCTGGATATTGCTTGGCGCAAGTTCCTTTGCAAGTGCGCGGGTAAGACCGTTCAGACCGGATTTGGTGGCAGAATAAGCGACTTCACAGGAAGCACCGACAGTTCCCCACATCGAAGAAATATTGATGATACGTCCCGCTTTCTGATGGATCATGTAAGGAAGTGCTGCGCGGCAGCAGTAAAATGCGGAAGAAAGATTAGTGGAAATCATTCGGTTCCATTCTTCAATGCTCATATCCGTCAGAAGTCCCATCCATGCGATTCCGGCATTGTTGATGAGTACGTCAAGACCGGAGCCGGACATTTCAATCTGGTCAAAGATACGTCCGACTTCGGATGGAACACCTACATCTCCTGGGAGGATTTCGCAGGAACCGGAGGTTTCCTTTGTGATAAAATCAGCAGTAGCCTGCAATTCACTGATGGATTTGCTGCAGTTTAAAAATACATGCCATCCCTCTTTTGCAAAGTGGATAGCGCAGGCTTTTCCGATTCCACGGGAAGCGCCGGTGACAAGAATCTGTTTTCTGTTCATTTATAAAAACTCCTTTTGCTATTTATAAGAATTACTTTACAGTTATTTTTTTCTACATAATCAGACAATATTATACACTGATTTTCTTGTGATTTAAAGACGCTGGTGTTATGATAAATATTGAAAAAATGTCATACAGATGCGAGGAGGAAAAACATGGTACAGAAAGCCATTGATTTTGCCACCAAGGTACATGAAGGTCAGTATCGGAAGGGGACCGACAGACCGTATATTGTACATCCGATGGAAGTAGGAAAGATAGTATCCACGATGACACAGGATGAGGAGATCATCAGTGCAGCAATCCTGCATGATACGATCGAGGACTGTGAGGGTGTGGATGCAAATGTGTTAAAAGAGATGTTTTCAGCAAGAGTTGCGGGAATCGTATCACAGGAAAGCGAAGATAAATCCAAGACCTGGATGGAAAGAAAAAGTGCAACCATAGAAAGGCTTAAGACAGCACCAATTGAGGTTCAGATGATCGGACTTGCGGACAAGCTGTCGAATATGCGGGATATTGATCGGGATTATCCTGTATGTGGAGAGGAATTGTGGAACAGATTCCGAATGAAAGACAAAGCAACGATCGGATGGTATTATAAAGGCGTCAGAGAAGCATTACGGGAAGCATTTGCAGAGACGGAAGCATTTGCAGAATACTGTAGTCTGATTGACAAAAATTTTGGATAATAATGAGGTAGAAGAGAGGAAAATCAAAGATGAAGAAGATTTTGATGTTAGGTACAGGTGGGACGATCGCATCCCGTCAGACAAAGGATGGACTGGCACCGGGACTGACACCGGAGGATATTTTATCTTATATTCCGGCTGTAAAAAATGTATGTGAGGTTCAGACAAAGCAGGTGTGTAATCTTGACAGCACGAATGTAACACCGGAACACTGGAAAATGATGGTAAAAGCAGTGGAAGACAATTATGCATATTATGATGGGTTTGTAATCTGCCACGGCACGGATACGCTTGCATATACAGCGGCGGCACTTTCTTATATGATACAGAATTCAGCCAAGCCGATTGTTGTTACAGGAGCGCAGAAGCCAATCAATATGGATGTGACAGATGCGAAGACAAATCTGCTGGACAGCTTTATTTATGCGGCGGATGATGATTCCCAGGGGGTCAACCTTGTATTTGACGGAAAGGTAATTGTCGGAACACGTGCAAAGAAAGAGCATGCAAAGAGTTACAATGCATTTTCGAGTATCAATTTTCCGTATCTTGCAGTTATTCAGGATGGTATCCTGGTCCGGTATATTCCGGAGATCCCGTGCCGTCATGCAGTTAAGTTTTATTATGATATGAAAGACAGTGTATATGTATTAAAGCTGATTCCTGGAATGAAGCCGGATATTCTGTCCTATCTGTTTGAACACTATGACTGTCTGGTAATTGAAAGCTTTGGCGTAGGTGGGATTCCGCAGACGCTTGTTCAGGAATTCTATCAGGAGATGGAAAAATGGTCAGGTAAGGGTAAATTTGTCGTGATGACAACACAGGTTGCCAATGAGGGAAGTAATATGACGGTCTATGAAGTTGGGAAAAAAGTTAAGCAGGATTTCAATATGATCGAAGCCTATGATATGACGCTGGAAGCAGTGATCACAAAGCTGATGTGGCTGATGGGAAGAGAAGAACAGAATATGCAGAAAGCATTCTACACGCAGATCAATCACGATATCCTTTTTACAAAGAGAGGATAAAGCAGGTGCAAATAAAAGAGGAAGGGTTCCGGATGAATGGAACACCTTCCTCTTTTTGAATATTTAATTTTCTCCGGTTAGATTTTTTCAAAGTCGCCGATCATGTCTTTGATCTCTTCCATGTGGCAGTCAGTCTCGCTTACAGTTTGTGCACATTTCAAAAGTTCGGCTTCGATAGACTCGATATCTTTGTCAGCACCGATTGTTTTTTTGTAACGAAGCTGATGATCTACACTTGCCCAGAAATCCATTCCGATCGTGCGGATCTGGATTTCGGCGCGCATTGGAAATTTTCCCTCTGTAAAGAAAACCGGAATCTCAACGATCATATGATAGCTTCGATAACCGTTTGACTTTGGTGCTTTTATGTAGTCTTTGATCTTAAGAACAGTAATGTCATCCTGTGAAGTGAGCAGGTTGGCAATTGTATAAATGTCACTGATAAACGGGCAGATCACCCGGATTCCGGCGACATCGTCCAAATTCTTGACAATACTATCCTCTGTAAATGGCAGATCACGTCTGCGCAGCTTTTCATAGATGCTGGCAGGACTTTTTACACGGGATTTGATAGATGAGATTGGATTGCGTTTGTTTACTGCAGAAAACTCATCATCCAGGACTTCAAGCTTTGTCTGGATCTCGCGGATCGCACAGCGATACTTCATCATCAGAACATCAAAGTTCTTATTATTATTGATAAAATCAGCCGGACTAATCGCATTTAGCCACTGTGATTCCAGTGCAGTCGGATGCTCAGAAGCCGGAATCAGGTTAAGTTGTGTCTCCATATGATTACTCCTCTTTATTCTGGTTGCTTATATTATTATAGCATATCTGGGGTAAGGTGCATAGCATACAGAGTACGGAAAATGTCTTAAAAATAACAATCTTTTAAATGCTATGGAATCCTTTTCCGATAATCTCGCTGGTGTTGGAAATCAGAATAAAGGAAGAAGGATCATTTGCCTTGATAAAGTTACGGAGTTTGATTGCCTGCTGACGGTTCAGCGCTGTAAAAATAATGTATCTCTGTTCACCGGTAAAGGCTCCGTGTGCTTCACAGATTGTGGCGCCTCGACCGAGTGAGTGGACGATATAATCGCAGATCGGTTCCGGATTACTGCAGACAACGTTGAAATATTTGGAAAGGTTCAGACTTTCAATAAAGCTGTCTACAAGGAAGGAACGGATGATCAGTCCGAAACAGGAATAAAGTCCTGTTTTTACGTCGAAGATAAAGAAACCTGCAACGGTGATCGCAATGTCGGAGCAAACCAGTGCACGTCCGATGTCAACACTTGTAAATTTCTTCAGGATCATGGCAATAATATCTGTACCGCCACTGGAAGATCCGATATTGAAGAGGATTGCAGAACCGAGTGCCGGGAGTGCAATCGCAAACATTACCTCAAGCATAGGGTGATTGGTAAATGGCTGGTTCATTGGAAAGATTCGTTCAAATAAAGAAAGCGCAACAGAAAGCAGGACACTGCAGTAGGCTGTCTTTGCAACGAATTTTTTACCGAGGATCACTGCGCCAAGAATCAGAAGTGACATGTTGGCAACGAATGAAAAGTCGGCAGCAGAAATAAGTCCGGTTTTGGCAATCAGTACGGCAAGACCTGTGATTCCGCCAAATGTGAAGTTGTTTGGAAACTTAAAAAAATAAGTTCCTACTGCGATCAGCAGAGTTGCTCCGCTCATTGCAATAAAATTTTCGATTTTTTCTCTCATTTTATATTCCCCGATTGATTCATAAAGTTTTAGAAAACGGATGAAATACTGAAAAAATATCACCCGATTTCCGTTGGTATTGTAACGCCGAAAATGTATGAAGTCAACCGTTTTAGAGCATTTTCACAATGTATACGATGATACGAAAATACGGGGATTTTCGTGCATGATTCAGCGCCCGAAAGGACATACTAAAAGAACAAAAAAGGAGGATGGATTATGGAACAATATATACCGGTTACAGATATTATTGCGCGGGAAATTCTGGACTCACGCGGAAACCCGACTGTAGAAGTAGAGGTACTTGCAGGGAGTCATTTTACAGGAAGGGCGATGGTTCCTTCCGGGGCATCGACAGGAAAATATGAAGCAATTGAGTTAAGAGACGGGAAACACCGCTATCAGGGACTTGGTGTCAGACGCGCCGTGGAGCATGTGAATGACCGGATCATCCGGGAAATTCTGGGAATGAACGTGCTGGAGCAGGCGAAGCTCGACCGGATGCTTCTGGAGCTTGACGGGACAGACAATAAGATCAATCTGGGAGCAAATGCAATGCTTGGAGTGTCTCTTGCAGCAGCAAGGGCAGCAGCAGATGCGCTGGAGATTCCGTTGTATCAGTATCTTGGCGGTGTAAATGCAAAGCAGATGCCGGTTCCGATGATGAATATCCTAAATGGGGGACGGCATGCGGATAATTCCATTGATCTCCAGGAATTTATGATCATGCCGGTCGGAGCAGTCTGCTTTGAAGAAGGACTTCAGATGTGTGCCGAGATCTATAAGATGCTTCGGGCGATTCTGGAAAAGTACGATTATCCGACCGCAGTCGGGGATGAAGGTGGATTTGCACCCAATCTGCCGGATGCGAAAGAAGCACTACACATGATCATGCGTGCGATTGAAAAGGCAGGTTATAAACCGAAAGAGCAGATTGTGATCGCACTGGATGCTGCGGCGAGTGAGCTGTATGATAAAGAGAGAAAAGAGTATGTATTTCCGGGAGAGGCGAAGATGCACGGACATCGTGTGGCGCGATCGACGGAAGAGATGATTGATTACTATGAGGAGCTTGCAGGAGAATTCCCAATTATTTCTATTGAAGATCCGCTTGATGAAGAAGACTGGGAAGGTTGGGAGCTTCTGACGACGAGACTGGGACTGGATATGCAGCTTGTCGGGGATGACCTGTTTGTGACGAATGTGAAACGGCTGAACGCCGGCATTTTAAAGGAAATCGCCAATGCAATTCTGATCAAGGTGAATCAGATCGGGACTCTGACGGAAGCCATCGATGCGATCCAGATGGCGCAGAAGGCTGGTTATCAGGCAATTGTATCCCACCGGTCAGGAGAGACAGAGGATCCGTTTATTGCAGACCTTGCGGTGGCATTTAACACGGGACAGATCAAAACCGGAGCACCGTGCAGATCAGAACGGATCGCGAAGTATAATCAGCTTTTGAGGATTGAGGAGAAGCTGGGAAATATTGCCAGATATGAGAATCCATTTGTACGATTTTCATAAGATTTCCGGAAAACCCAGCCTTCGGGCAGGAGGTATTGAAAATAAAAGCAGTGCATGATATTATGCAGAGTATAAGAATGGGAAAAGGGATCACTTTCTAAGCGAACAGGGAGTGACCTCTTTTCGTGAGGATATTAAAAGGAGAACTGGAAAATGATCAGAAAAATAAAAGCAGAAGACAAAGAAATCTACATAAAAATGGCGCATGATTTTTACCGGATGCCAGCAGTGGATCATCCGGTTCCGGATTCTTATCTGGAAAAGACATTTGAAGAATGTCTGAAAAGTGATACCTATGCGGAACTGTTTATCCTGGAATGGGAAGGCAAGATCGCAGGCTATGGACTGATCGCCAAGACCTTTTCGCAGGAAGCGGGCGGGATGGTGTACTGGCTGGAAGAACTCTATATATTAGAAGAGTATCGTTCCAAAGGACTTGGAAGTGAGTATTTCAGATATATGGAAGAGCACAAAGAAGAGGGTGTGACAAGATTCCGTCTGGAAGTGGAAAAGGAGAATGAAAGAGCCTGGAAGCTGTATAAGAGACAGGGCTATGACTGGCTGGAGTATGATCAGATGATAAAAGAATTTTGCTAGAAAAATGTCAGAAAAAAGAAGAAGAAGTACTTGAAATGACTTTCTTTAATAAAATGTAAAAAAATGCTTGCATTTCCGTAAAGATTTGCTATAATAAATTTGTTCGCTGTTGAGAACCAGAGCGAACAAACAGATGATGCGGATTGGTGTAATGGCAGCACAGCAGACTCTGACTCTGTTAGTAGAGGTTCGAGTCCTCTATCCGTAGTTCCT
>PPYF01671992.1_pt1 | contig 35010 bp, 25 predicted proteins | sample 1559871 | NCBI WGS metagenome assembly PPYF01 (sample SAMN08240021, study PRJNA423297) | Human gut metagenome, whole genome shotgun sequencing project.
CCGTCACCGCATATTACTGTTTATCAGCGCAATACAATGACGGAACAAAAAACTATTGCAGCGTAGAAATAAAAACAGAACCAATGTTACAAAGACGAACTACTCAACACAGTTCCGGTATAGGAAACCACGCTACGGGCCGGCAAGGTCAGGGTATAGACACCATCGGCAGGTTGAACAGCTTCCACCGGCTCCCATTTACGGGTGTCATCGGTGACATAGCCTTGCAAAGCACCGGAAACCTGAGCGCTTTCAAGAGCCAACGAAATAACTACTTCATGATCCGCAGGGTTGATGGCTACAACCGTGTAACCGTTGTCACCATATTTATAGCCAGACACCATATAGCCTTGTTCGAAATCATATTGCGCCGAGATGCGCTTGCTGCCTACAGGGATGTAACGGGAGAAGTTGCCGAACACCTCGCAACGCTTGGTCACTTCATAGTCCACGCGGTTCTTTTCAATGTTAATCAGCCCCTCGGTGGTTCCGCCATCCGGTATAGCACCTGCCCACCACACAATAGCGCCGGTATTGGCCTCACACAAGAAACGATGGAACTTCTTCGCCCATTTCAAGCCGCTGGTCATGGTAGCATCATAACTTTCCGTAGGATCGCTGATTTCGGTCAGCCACACGGGAATTCCCTTCGATTCGGCTTTGCTGAACGGTTCAATGGCAGGATCTTTCCCGGTCACAGGATCCACATAGCCGTGTCCGGCGGCAATGACGGGAAAGTTGGTGATTTTAGGATTCAGGTTCAGAATGTCGCGCACATAATTTTTACTGCCCATGATAAAGCCCAGAATGGCAGACCACTGGGCATTCTCGCCAAAGATAATCCGGGTTTCGGGATGGGTCTGTCGCAACTTGGGACCTAAGTTATTCACAATGAACGGTCCCAGCGTAGTGGTACCGGGAAGCCAGAGGCATGAGTTCCAGCTTGCCGCATACTCGGGCTCGTTGGCAGGAGAGATGGCATAGACAGGCAGGCCTGCCGCTGTGTAGGCATCACAGAAATTGGAAAGATAGTCGGCAAAGGCCTGGTAGCTGCCGCGTTTCAAAAAACCTTGCGAGGTACTGCCGTTGCTTTTCATATAAGCCAGAGCAGACCAAACGGAAAAGATGAGTTTGTCCACACCGTATTCCTGCTTCGCTTTTTTCATGATCCACAACTGTCCGTTGCGCTGTGCGATGCCTTCGGCAACACGATTCTCATCACGGTTGAAATCAATATCGAAAAAAGGATCGTCCAAAGACAGATTGATATCCTCGTCCATATTAAACGTGGTTTCATCGTAATGGGGGAATACCTCGCCCCTGAGGATACTGAGGCGAAGCCCGTCCTGTCCGAACATCACATCCATAATCTCCTGACGCTTGCGGTGGGCATAAAGATAGTCGGACCAGCCGGCCTGCGCCACACCAAAACCATCGATGGTTTGTTCTTCGTTGTTCCACTGAAGAACTACATCGGCCCCCAAGGTACTACGTGCATCGGCCGGGATTTGTTCTGCCGGAAGAGCATCGGTAACATCGGTACAGGCACAGAGGCAAGCGGCGGAAGCTGCCACGGCAAAAAGGTAAGATAGCTTTTTCATGACACTTGTCTTTTTTAAGGTTAGTATTCAAAGTTTTACCAGGTTGTAACCCAAAGGCAAAGATGGAAATTTACCGACAGACAAACCAATACTATCCGAACATATACTTATGATATTTTATCAAAATAGAGACCGTCAATATGAGAAGCCTTGTTCTGGCTATCCGAATAAAGAAGAAAAAACTTACAAGCCGTTCGTAGTACCGCAAAAAGACACGGAACATTATTTCCAGGCATTCAAATCCTACAACATCCCCGAACTTTCAGAAAATCCGCTTTCTTTTAGTGCTGTCAAAATCAGGCAAGTCCATGAGAAAGTTCCGGCCGAACCTTTTAAATGATAGTCTTGTTCTTACGATAATTATCACGGAACTCTTTAGGAGTCACTCCTTTTTTCTTTTTAAAGATACGGTTGAAATTGGATAGATTATTAAAGCCACAATCATATCCTATTTCAGCTATTGACAAGGAAGAATCAACCAAAGCACGTGAAGCGGCCCCCAAGCGGATATCAGTAAGGAAATCGATAAAACTTTTGGAAGTATGCTGTTTGATAAAACGACAGAATGAGGCCTCGCTCATATTTACCATTTTAGCTACATCTGCAAGACGGATCACTTCCGAAAAATGAAAATGAACATAATCCAGCACCTTGTTCAACTTCTCGTTAGTATGCTCTTTGGAAACAGAGTTAATGGCAAACTGCCCGGTTGATAGCTCACGCATCCCTTTGTCCAATGATAATTCATGAAGAATAACAAGCAGTTTTATCAAGGAATAGAAACTATCGTTCTCGCAAGACAGCGTTTTCAACAACGGACGGACTTTCGCGATAGTCTCCCTGCTGAACACGATTCCTTTACGGGCACGGTGGAAAAGTTCCCGAATGCTGATCATCTGGTTCCTGTTCAGAATCTGGTCGGAAAGCAGATCGGAATGAAACTGAATGGTTATTTCATGGATATTCTGCGGCTTGTTGTTATAATCCCTCCAAGCATGTTCCAATTGAGGATTGGTGACCAGCACCAGTTCCTCTTCTTCTATTTCTTCTATGGAGTCTCCCACAATGCGTTGTGCGCCTTTTGCATTCTCAATATAGTTCAGTTCATATTCGGGATGTATATGTATAGGAAAATTAAAATTCGATTTCTGACGCTCTATCAAAATAAAGCAATCCTTGGCAGACAAAGGTGACACTTCTTTGAACAATTCTGTGTTTATCATATTTCTCTTTCACATTAGATCTGATCTTGTATAGCAAAGATAACATGAAATATGAAATCGGAAACAAAAAAGTGAACATATTTTTATACTAAACCTGCAAAAGTACCTTCTATAAAAACGTAGATAACACAATACACAAAAACGAGAACCGTGTTATCCACGTCATTTCCATGAGGTTGTTTCTATTTCAGACAAGCCTTCATTGCTTTAATGATCGCTGAGTCAAACCCTTCGTGATCCAATTCATTAATACCCTTGATAGTCATACCACCGGGCGTACACACCTTATCTATTTCCACACTGGGATGAGTATCATTATTCAATATCAAGGAAGCGGCTCCTTTCACAGACTGGGCAACCATTTTCTGTGCATCTTTCGGATAAATCCCCAATTCAATACCTGCCTGCATAGCTGCCTGAATATATTTCAAGACATATGCGATACCACATGAAGTCAAAGCCGTAGTAGCAGCCATCTGACTTTCAGGAATAAGCACAGCCAATCCTAATTCATTAAAGATATCCAGCATCAGTTGTTCTTGTTCCTTACTGGCGTTACGACTGGATATCAAAGTCATACTTTCCAACTGAGAAATAGCAGTATTGGGAATCAAACGGAATATGGTCTGTTCCGGACCTACACTCTTTACCAGCTGTTCGAAAGTTACACCACCTGCAATAGAAACCAATACTTGCCGGGGAGTCAAATGAACCACACTCAACACTTGGTCTATCAACCACGGCTTTACAGCCAGAATAACGATATCGGCATCCTTTATCGCTTTCGGATTTTCCGTTGTCACATTAATCTCCGGATAATCCGCCTGTAGAGTTTCCAGACTTCCGCTGAACGGATCGGCTACTGTTACATCACTCGCTGGAATGATAGTGCCTTGGGCAAGGCCGCGAGCAATGGCCCCTCCCATATTTCCCGCACCAATAATTGCTACTTTCATATTATTAAAGATTAAGTCTATAGCTACAAAGATAAGGGAAAAAAGGAGAAGAACGTATTATGAAAAGCTAAAAATAAAATTACTTTGAAGAAGATTAAATCAAAAAGTCTCGCCGGAACCGAAATGTTTCCTGACGAGACCTTATTTTCTTTCGCTGATTATTATCCCTCTTGAATCTCCAGCTTATACCAACACTTTACGAAAGCGTCCAATAAATTCATCAGCCTCAGCCATAGTCAGACACAAAGGCGGGAGCAGACGGATTACATTCGTACCACTGACTCCGGTAAATACTTTCTGTTCGAACAGCAGACGCTGACGCAGTTCCTTAATCGGTTCGTCAAATTCCATACCGATCATCAAACCTTCGCCACGCACCTCTTTAATCTGTGGGAATTGTTTCAATTCTTTCAGCAGATGAGCACCTACCTTGGCAGCATTCTCTACCAGGTTCTCACCTTTCATAACATCCAGCACCGCGATAGCAGCAGCACAAGCCAGGTGGTTACCACCAAAAGTGGTTCCCAATTGTCCATATACGGGTTTGAATTTCGGACTGATCAGGACACCAGCCATCGGAAAGCCATTGCCAATCCCCTTTGCAACCGTAATCATATCGGGACGGATACCTGCATGTTGGTGAGCAAAAAATTTACCGCTACGCCCGTAGCCGGATTGTATTTCATCCAAAACAAGTACTGCATCCACTTCTTCGCAAGCCTTACTCAGTTCTTTCAAGAATTTCACTTCCGGAACCTGAATACCGCCTACTCCTTGAATACCTTCAATAATCACCGCACAGACATCTCCTTTTGCCAATTCCGCTTTAGCTGCTTCTATATCGTTCAAAGGCAGATAAGTCACATGCCCATTGTCATTGATTGGGGCTATAATTTTCGGATTGTGGGTTACCTCCACTGCCAGTGAAGTACGTCCATGAAATGCTTTGCAAAAAGAAAGCACACGTTTGCGACCATTGTAAAAAGAAGCCAGTTTCAACGCATTTTCATTAGCTTCGGCCCCACTGTTTATCAAAAACAATTGATAATCATCATAACCCGAAAGTTTCCCTAAACGGTCTGCCACTTCCTGCTGTAGCTTGTTAACCACCGAATTGGAATAAAATCCCAACTGTGCAACCTGGTTGCTTATCATTTCCACATAATACGGATGTGCGTGACCGATAGAAATAACCGCATGACCACCATACAAATCAAGGTATTCCGTACCTTGATCATCCCATACATGACAACCTTTTCCCTTGACAATGTTTATGTCAAAAAGAGGATATACATCAAATAATTTCATAAACTCTTCTTTATTAAAAAGCAGACGGTTTCAACCTCAGCCCTACGGTTTCTTCCAGATTGAACATGAGATTCATATTATGGACCGCTTGTCCGCTTGCCCCCTTCAACAAGTTGTCAATGCAAGAGATAACCAGCAGTTTATCGCCATGCTTCTCCAAATGAATCAAACACTTGTTGGTGTTCACCACCTGCTTCAAATCTATATTTTTGTCTACAATATGAACGAAAGAATCCTCGGCATAATAGTCTTGATACATCTTCACCAGTTCTTCCAGTTCCACCTTGCATTTGACTACCAGAGTAGCAAAGATACCACGCGGGAAATCACCCCGGTAAGGAATAAAATCTATTTCAGCATTAAAGCTGTTTTGCAACTGTTTCAATGATTGCTTGATTTCGGGAACATGCTGATGAGAAAACGGTTTATAGATGCTCATATTATTATTACGCCAGCTGAAATGGCTGGTAGCACCCGGTTTCACCCCTGCCCCTGTACTTCCGGTAATGGCATTTACCATTATATCCTCGTTCAGTAACAGATGTTTGGCTAACGGCAATAAACCCAATTGAATACAAGTGGCAAAACATCCCGGATTGGCCACGTGCTTGCTATGGCAGATAGCACGACGGTTCAGTTCCGGCAAACCATAGATGAAGCCATGGTCATCACTCTTGATACGGTAGTCCATACTGAGGTCTATGATTTTCAAATCCTCGGGTACATTGTGACTATCCATAAACTTCTTTGTATCTCCATGAGCCGTACAGAAGAACAATACATCAATCTCATCCAAAGGAAGTTCGTCGGTAAAAACCAAATCCGTTTCACCATAGAGTCCCTCATGTACGTCGGTAATCTTATTGCCGGCGTTACTGCTGCTGTTTATAAACTTTATGTCTACATCAGGGTGATTAATCAGCAGACGAATCAATTCGCCCGCCGTATAACCTGCCCCACCGATAATTCCTGCTTTAATCATACTTATTAAATTTCTTCGTCCTTGTGGTTATTATAATAAACACGCAAAGGTGTAGAAGTCACTTTGATAAAGCCTTTGGCATCTTCTGCTGTCCATCCCTTCTGCATTTCACCATATTCACCGAATTTGGTCTTCACCAGGTCGTCTTTCGATTCAACACCCACAGTAGAGAATGAAAGCGGACGGAGTTCCAAGATAGCTGTACCGTTTACATTACGCTGAGATTCCTGCAACATTGCCTCAATATCGCGCATTACCGGTTCCAGATACTGACTTTCATGCAAGAACATTCCATACCAGTTGGCAACCTGGTCTTTCCAGTATTGCTGCCACTTGCTCAACGTATATTTTTCAAGGAAACGATGGGCTCCGATAATCAGCATAGGAGCAGCAGCCTCGAATCCTACACGCCCTTTGATACCGATAATGGTATCCCCAACGTGCATGTCACGGCCGATACCGTAGGGTGCACCGATCTCTTCCACTTTCTGAATAGCCTTGATAGGATCATCAAACTTCTCGTCATTAACAGCCTTCAGCTCACCTTTTTCAAATGTAAGACGAAGCTGTTCGCTTCCTTCCTTGGTCACCTGTTTCAAATAAGCACTTTCGGGCAAACCCTGCGCAGAATCCAATATTTCCCCACCGCAGATAGAAGTTCCCCAAAGACCTACATTATAAGAATATTTCAATTTTGTAAAGTCAGCGGCAAAACCATGTTCATTCAAATAATCAATTTCCTGCTGACGGCTTAATGCCATGTCACGGGTCAATGTGATGATCTCAACCCCCGGAGCCAATACCAGAAAAGTCATATCGAAACGAATCTGGTCATTACCCGCACCAGTCGAGCCGTGTGCGATAGCATCCGCACCTATTTCATTAGCATAACGCGCTATGGCCAACCCTTGGAAGATACGTTCAGAACTTACAGAAATAGGATAAGTACCATTACGGAGCACATTACCGAATACCATATATTTCAAGCTCTTCTCATAGTATTCCCGGGTCACATCCAATGTCACATACTTCACAGCACCCAGTTTGTAAGCGTTCTCTTCGTTCTGCTTCAGCTGCTCCTCACTGAAACCACCCGTGTTTGCACAAGCAGCATACACTTCATACCCTTTTTCCTTAGCCAGATACATTACAGTGAAAGAGGTATCAAGCCCCCCGCTGAATGCTACTACTACTTTTTTCTTCTTTTCTTCCATAATGATATTATTTTAATTGAGAATTAAAAATTGAAAACTGAGAAATAAGTACATGAACGCGCAGCCATCTTTTAATTTTTAATTCTTAATTTTTAATTTATTAAATAGTGTCTTCTTCGTGCAAAGCCGGATCGTAAAGCATGGCTGTACAAATACAGAACTTACGGTTCTTTGCCACTAATATATCGTGATTGATACAGCCTTCACAACCTTTCCAAAAGGCTTCATCATCAGTCAGTTCATTGAAAGTTACAGGAACATATCCCAGTTCTGTATTCATTTTCATTACCGCCGCACCACTGGTCAGACTGAATATCTTCGCTTTAGGCCATCGCAGACGTGCCAATCGGAACGAAGCCGCCTTTATACGCTTGGCCAAGCCCATCCCACGATAATTGGGATGCACAATCAATCCCGAAGTTGCTACATATTGCTTGTTTCCCCATGACTCAATATAGGTAAATCCTGCAAAATCCTCTCCACATAAAGCAATAATCGCCTTTCCTTCTTTCATCTTTGTAGTCACATATTCATGTGTGCGTTCTGCAATGCCTGTTCCGCGTACCTTAGCCGCCTCTCTAATAGTATCTAAAATTTTATCAACGTAAACTTCATGTGAGGCATCTGCCACCATCACATCCACTTGTTTAGCATCCATTTCCTTTTTTATCTATATTATTTTATTGTATATTCGGTATAATCAATGAAAGCGCATTCTTCACTCCCGCTCTTGTGCAGCCTTCACGAATGACAAGCATAATAGTATCATCACCAGCAATAGTTCCCAATATTTCATCAAAGTTCCGGTTATCAATATCATAAGCCAAACTACTAGCATATCCGGGACGAGTCTTGATTACTGCCAGATTAGCCGAAAATTCAATGGAAATAAATCCATTATGCATCAACATCTCACTGGCCGAATGTTGCTCAGTCATACGTTTGTACATGGTATTGTTTGGCAATACATATACATAATTTCCGTTCATACTGGCTGCTTTCGCCACTTTCAACTGCTTCAAGTCACGAGACAAAGTAGCTTGGGTCAATCGGAATCCTTCTTTCGCCAATTCCTGCAACAACTCTTCCTGGCTACCTACTTCCTTGCTCGAAATAATAATCTTAATGGCATCAAGTCTGCTATTCTTGCTCTTCATACTGCATAATTATTCTGATTCGACTGCAAAATTACAGAATATTCGGGAATATAGATACAAAAAAGAGAATATTTTTGCGACTTTATGCATATTTTCAATAAAGCTCTTATCCATCATCCCAAGAGTAAACCAAAATCACACCAAATTCTTCTTTTCAATGCGATCTTCTTAAAAAGACGGTAATATTATGTTTTACGGCAGGTACAACCAAATCCAACAGTTATAATATCAAAAAAACAAGGACGACTTTCGGGGAATAAACTATTTTTGCATCACTATTAATTCCTTAAAATCAAAAATAAAGGCATGGAACACACTTATTTCTTTGCGGTAGACCTGGGTGCCACCAGTGGACGTACCATCTTAGGTTGCCTGGGAGAAGGCAAAATGGAGTTGAAAGAACTGACTCGTTTCCCTAATCATATTATAGAAACCGGAGGACATTGTTATTGGGATATTTACGCCTTATACAATGAAATTATCAGGGGACTGAAAGTGGTAGCCAAAGACAATCTGCCTATCCGGTCCATCGGTATCGATACTTGGGGGGTGGATTTCGTATTCGTGGGCAAAGACGGAGAGTTACTCCGCAATCCTTATTGCTACCGCGACCCTCACACAACAGGTGCACCTGAAGAATATTTTACCCATATTCCCCGTGAACGAGTATATGACATCACTGGAATTCAAATTATGAATTTCAATTCCTTGTTCCAATTGTCAACACTCCACCGCAATCATTGCTCGGCCTTGGAAGCAGCCGATAAAATACTGTTTATGCCGGATGCCTTAAGCTATATGCTGACCGGTAAAATGGTAACAGAATATACCATCGCTTCTACTTCCCAGATGTTGAATCCGCGCACCAAACGCTTCGAAAAGGAACTGCTGGATGTAGCAGATATCAAGGAAGAACAGTTCGGCCGTTTCGTTTTCCCGGGAGAGCCTATCGGAGTACTGACAGAAGAAGTGCAGAAAATCACAGGTCTGGGAGCTATTCCAGTCATTGCCGTTGCCGGTCATGACACAGGTTCAGCCGTGGCTGCCGTACCAGCACAAAACGAAAGATTCGCTTATCTGAGTTCCGGTACGTGGAGCCTGATGGGAATTGAAGTGAAAGATGCCATTATAAATAAGGAAAGCTTTGAACAGAACTTCACCAATGAAGGAGGTGTGGAAGGAACTACCCGGTTCCTGAAAAACATCTGTGGCATGTGGCTGTTGGAGCGTTGCCGCAAAGAATGGGAAGCAACCAACAACTATTCTTACACAGAACTGATAGATGCCGCTCTGACAGTTCCCGCTTTCCGCAGTCTCATCAATCCCGATGCCCCCTGCTTCTCCAATCCGACATCTATGATTCAAGCCATCGGACATTATTGCAAAGAAACCAACCAACCTGTACCACAGAGTTATGGCGAAATCACCCGTTGCATATTCGACAGTCTTGCCCTGCGCTACAAACAAGTATTCGGCTATTTGCAACAAATGGCCCCGTTCCCCATCGAAAAGCTGCACATTATCGGTGGAGGCTCACGAAACAATCTGTTAAACCAGTTCACTTGCAATGCAGTGGGCGTGAAGATATTTAATATTCACCTTGAAATTTATTCATTAAACAAACAAATAATATCATGAAAGAAGAATTGATTAATAAAGCGTATGAGATCGCAAAAGAACGTTATGCCGCTGTAGGTGTCGACACAGAAAAAGTAATGGAAACCATGCAGAATTTCCATCTGTCACTGCATTGCTGGCAAGCAGATGATGTAACCGGCTTCGAAGTTCAGGCAGGTTCATTGACCGGTGGTATCCAGGCTACAGGTAACTATCCCGGCAAAGCCCGCAACATCGACGAACTACGTGCAGACATTCTGAAAGCAGCTTCATATATACCAGGTACTCACCGTTTGAATCTGCACGAAATTTATGGCGACTTCCAAGGAAAAGTCGTAGATCGTGACGAAGTAGAACCCGAACACTTCAAAAGCTGGATTGAATGGGGTAAGGAAAACAACATGAAACTGGATTTCAACTCTACTTCATTCTCTCATCCTAAAAGCGGTGACTTGTCTTTATCAAATCCCGATGAAGGTATCCGCAACTTCTGGATTGAGCACACCAAACGTTGTCGTGCCGTAGCCGAAGAGATGGGTAAAGCCCAGGGCGATCCTTGTATCATGAACCTGTGGGTACACGATGGCAGCAAAGACATCACTGTAAACCGCATGAAATACCGTGCTTTGTTGAAAGACTCTCTGGATCAGATTTTCGCAACAGAATATAAGAACATGAAAGACTGTATCGAATCAAAAGTATTCGGTATCGGACTGGAAAGCTATACAGTAGGTTCTAATGATTTCTATATTGGCTACGGTGCCAAGAACAACAAAATGATTACCTTGGATACCGGCCATTTCCACCCGACAGAAAGTGTTGCCGACAAAGTTTCTTCCTTGTTGTTGTATGTCCCCGAACTGATGCTGCACGTAAGCCGCCCCGTACGTTGGGACTCAGACCATGTAACCATCATGGACGACCCGACTATGGATTTATTCAGCGAAATCGTTCGTTGCAACGCCTTGGATCGTGTACACTATGGACTTGACTACTTCGATGCTTCCATCAACCGCATTGGTGCATACGTTATAGGCAGCCGCGCGGCTCAAAAATGTATGGTACGCGCTTTATTGGAACCGATTGCCAAACTGCGCGAATATGAAGCAAACGGACAAGGCTTCCAACGTCTGGCTCTGCTCGAAGAAGAAAAAGCTTTGCCTTGGAATGCTGTATGGGATATGTTCTGCTTGAAGAACAATGTACCCGTAGGCGAAGAGTTCATTGCAGAAGTAGAGAAATACGAAGCAGAAGTCACTTCGAAACGCTAATCAATATCCAACTACAAGATTGTCTTCCGTAGGGGCGGCCTCAAGTGCTGCCCCTACCGGGAACATAGTTGTAGCCTTAAAGAATATAAACAATGGAAATCATTATCGGATTAATCATCATCGCCATAGGAAGTTTCTGCCAATCCAGTTCATACGTACCTATAAAAAAAGTGAAAGAATGGAGTTGGGAAAGTTTCTGGCTGCTACAAGGTGTATTTGCCTGGCTGGTATTCCCGTTATTGGGTGCGTTGCTAGGTATCCCTCAAGGAAGCAGTTTATTTGACCTTTGGGGAACAGGAGGTGCTCCGATGAGCATCTTTTATGGTATATTATGGGGAGTAGGCGGTCTCACCTTCGGTCTTTCCATGCGTTATCTGGGAGTGGCCTTAGGACAAAGTATCGCACTGGGCACCTGTGCCGGATTCGGCACACTTTTTCCCGCCATTTTTGCCGGAACCAACCTGTTTGAAGGAAACGGACTTATTCTTTTACTGGGAGTATGTATCACTTTGTCGGGTATTGCCATTATAGGATATGCCGGCAGTCTTCGCGCCAAAAACATGAGCGAAGAAGAAAAACGCGCGGCAGTAAAAGATTTCGCTCTGACCAAAGGACTGTTGGTAGCCCTACTGGCAGGTGTGATGAGTGCCTGTTTCGCTTTAGGACTCGATGCCGGAACGCCCATCAAGGAAGCTGCATTGGCAGGAGGCGTAGAAGGGCTTTATGCAGGACTTCCCGTAATCTTCCTGGTAACATTAGGCGGTTTCCTGACTAATGCGGTTTACTGTCTGCAACAAAATATAGCCAACAAAACCATGAGTGATTATGCCAAAAGCAATGTATGGGGAAATAACTTGATATTCTGTGCTTTGGCAGGAGTACTGTGGTATATGCAATTCTTCGGTTTGGAAATGGGTAAAAGTTTCCTGACCGGAAGTCCTGTACTGCTAGCTTTCTCATGGTGTATATTGATGGCTTTGAATGTTACTTTCAGTAACGTATGGGGTATTTTATTAAAAGAATGGAAAGGCGTATCTACCCGGACTATCACTGTTCTGATAACCGGACTGGTAGTTCTTATCTTTTCTCTCGTATTTCCTAATTTATTTTAAAAGAATTACTATATTTGTAGCATACTGTTATTCAGAATGAAAAAGATGAATAACAATATCCTATGAACAATCAAATAAAAAAGATATGAAATCAATCTTAGACAATCGCCCTGAATTGGCCAAAGAGGTGAATAAAGTAGCCGAAGTAGCCGGATATTTGTGGCAAAAAGGATGGGCCGAACGTAACGGAGGTAATATCACCGTCAATATCACCGAATATGTAGACGATGAAATCCGTCAGATGCCCGCTATCAGCGAAGTAAAACAAATCGGTGTAACACTGCCTCACTTGAAAGGCTGTTATTTTTATTGCAAAGGAACCAATATGCGTATGCGGGATTTGGCGCGTTGGCCTATGGACAACGGTTCTGTCATCCGTATTTTGGATGACTGTGCCAGCTATGTCATCATTGCCGACAAACCGGTTCAACCTACTTCGGAAGTTCCCTCCCACCTGAGCGTACACAATTACCTCATCAGCATAGGTTCTCCTTACAAAGCATCCGTGCATACACACCCCATCGAACTGATTGCCCTGTCTCACAACAAAAAGTTCATGGAAAAAGATGTGGCAACCAACCTGTTATGGAGTATGATTCCTGAAACAAAAGCATTCTGTCCGCGTGGCCTGGGCATGATTCCTTATCAATTGCCTAGTTCTGTAGAATTAGCCGATGCAACCATCAAGGAACTAGCCGATTATGATGTCGTTATGTGGGAAAAACACGGCATTTTTGCCGTTGACCGTGACGTAATGGCCGCATTCGACCAAATCGATGTTTTAAATAAATCCGCATTGATTTACATCGCTGCCAAGAATATGGGATTTGAGCCGGACGGTATGAGTCAGGAACAGATGAAAGAAATGAGTGTGGCTTTTAATCTACCCAAATAATATTTTATAGTCTTCCCCTAATGGGGAGATTTTAAAGATGATTTGACTCCGCATGGGGACAAATCATCTTTTTTATTATCGGGACTCAAAAGATAAATCGCGTACTTAACTCATTGACAGTTTGATTATCTTATGTTTTTTTCAGAACAATGAGTATTCTTTTTGGCTATCTTTGGCAAAGACAGATTCACTAAACCTACAGAGAGATATGAAAGCAAATAAATTATTCCTTTTGGCAAGTCTCCTTCTATCAGGCAGTATGATACCTATAACGGCTCAGAACAAGAAAGAGAAGAAACAACAAAGAGAACAAGCAGTACGCGAGGCTGTTGACGCAAAGGCATACAAAATCAATGTGGACCGGGTAATGCCTATGAAAGGAGGCAGCAAACACCTGACTTCCGATTATTCTTTAGAAATAAGAAACGATTCGGTATATTCCTATCTGCCTTATTTCGGAGTGGCGTATAACGTTCCTTACGGAGGTGGAAAAGGATTAAATTTTAGTGCTCCTTTATCAGAATATACTTCAACATATAGCAAAAAGGGAAATGCTAAAATCACACTAGAAGTACGGAACGAGGAAGACAATTACCTTTACAATATCACCATTTATCCCAATGGCAGCAGTAACATACAGGTCACCCCCACAAACAGACAATCTATTTCTTTCTCCGGAGAAATGGATCTAAAGAAGAAAGAATGAACCATAAATAAAAAAGGGGTCAGCTGATTGGCAGGCTTTACCATCTTCAGGTAATTTCTCGAACCGGCCAAGGTAATAATTGCCTTCAAAGAAATTATGTGTAGATTCTGTCAACTGGAATCTGCTGGATTCGGGAGCATAAAAAATATTCCCACTAATAAATGTACTATCCGGATATCCGCCCCATGAATCCAAAGTAATCATAGTACGGTCGATATCAGCCGCAGGTTTACGGTTCACATGAATAATGTTACGGGTAATGCGACTATCCTTTACAGGACCTGCCAGATGAACAGCCGGTGAGAACATCCCGGCACGAGTCGGTTCAGGCCGCACTCCGTCACCTATACTCACATTGTAACGGACTATAGTGCCCAAGTTACCTACATTAAAAGATGCGTCGGCCGTGCCGTCATTGCAAACCAATACCAAGCCACCATAGTTATCATGACTATAATTGTACTGAATGACCGTTCCCCGGCAATTCCAATCCGAATCAAATCCCTGTGCATCCCACGGAGCTTTATGACCACTTACCTCATTAAACTGCACCAAAGTATTATCACAACTCCACGGCCAAATACCTGCTGCCGCCTCTGTGTCAGGAAGCATATCAGGACAGTCACGCATTACATTGTATTCTATCAAGGTACTGTCACAACCGATAGGTACAATACCATCCCCTGGTACTTCCTCTATCAAATTTCCCCGTATCACGGTATGCTTGCTGGGATGCCAGTTCTGCCGGTCGCTATAAGCAGCCCAAATCATAGCATTACGGGTACATCTCAAAATATGGCAGTTCTCTATGGTTAACCTATTGAATGTTGAAATTTTCTTTTCACCGCCATTCACTATATAAATACCGCACCCTCCGCCTTTTTCTTTTACCAACGAACCATTGACATCCCGTACAGTCACATTATTGACAACAATGTTCTGCGATACGCCATAATCCATACACTCTATCTTCAAGCCCGAACGATAAGGCAGAGGCTGCCTGCCTGTATTCACGATTTCCAAATTCTGCATCGTTATATAGTCCGAATTACAGATACGGGCTGCATACAAGGAAGTATCATATCCCACAATGCAAGGTTTCCGTTCACCATCACCATAAGCATCTATATAAATACGATCTTCGGGTATACCCTGTCCGGTGATTTCAAGTTCGCCATTAAAAACCTCACCGCGCTTCAACAAAACTTTATTGCCCGGCAGTAATTTCACACCACGTAGCTTTTCCAGACTTTTCCATGCTTCATCCGGGGCTAACCCACTATTATTATCATCACCGCCGGTAGCATCCAGATAATAGCACACTGGACTATCAGAACATGCTGCCAACAGGAAGGAAAATAAAAGAAGGATCATTGTTTTTCTCATTTCTCTTCCGTTTTTAAAAAGTTATCAATTTTATTCCAGAAGTTGTCAGAACAACCAGGCTTCACCACAGATTACGCAAATTCACACAGTTTTTTGATTTAAAGGTTATTTGCCTCCTACTTCTTTGTGACAGTCCGTGTACCCTGTGATGAAAACCTGCACTCCACATTACTTCCACAAGTCGTGCTGAACCAGTTTCTTGTTAGTATCCAGTTCGGCAGTCGGCAAAGGCCATACATAATCCCTCTCACCGTTGAACTTACGTGCTTCATAAGCCAAGCCATACATAGTGCGTTCATTCTCTATATTGGCTACCGCCTTATCCAATTCCTTCCAACGATAAAGGTCAAACAAACGCAAACCTTCAAAAGCCAGTTCCACACGACGCTCATGCTTAATGACTTCCAACAATTCATCTTTAGAAAGAGAAGTAGCTCCGCCATATACATTGGCATACGGATTTGAAGCCGAAGTATCTATACCTCCTTTACCGTTCCAAAGCATACCGGGAACAAACAAAGTGCTATATAAACGCGGATCACGATTCTCAAAATGAGCAGGATTAGGCTTGCTGACATCCAAGCCACCCCCACCGTTCAGTTCGGCTATCTTCGTATCGGTAGTCGGTTTACCGTCTTTGCAATAATAAGCATCCGCCAAATCTATAGTACCATTCATTGCTTCCAGCGGAGTATTCCAATGCGCATTAAAAGCAGCACCTTCACTCATACCCGGTCCTTCATAACGGACTGCAAAAATGATTTCAGGAGAAGTTTCTCCACTTTGAGTAAACAGTTTGGCATAACTCGGATCAAGCGAGTATCCCAAACCCTGCACCTGCTTATAAGCAGCAATCGCGTCATCCCATTTTTCATTATACAAAGCCACACGCCCCAGTAAGGAAAGAGCAGCTCCTTTGGTGATATGACCCCGTGAAGACGCGTTTTGCGGAAGTACTTCAGCCGCATCCTGCAAATCAGTCATAACATGAGCCACAATAGCCGCACGGTCCGTCTTTTCACATTCAGCCTCGTCAATGGTCAAAGGGGCGGTCAGGAAAGGAACATCCTGATACGTCATAGTCAAGTTTATATACATCAATGCACGTATGGTCTTTGCCTCAGCCTGATAAATCGCCTTTTGGGAAGCATCCATATCCACTCTATCAATATTAGCAATCAGCACATTACAACGGCTGATCACTTCATAGCAATCTTTCCAATAACTGCCAATGATAGAAGAACTTGGGGTATAAATTCCCATAGCCATATCATAACCTTCCATCCAGCCACTCCAATTAAAATGCCCGCCATTATCTGATATACAATCCATATATAAAGGGCCCAATGAATATTGGTCGGAATTATAAAGCTGATTGCTCTGCAAAGCATCATAACAAGATGCCAACGCCATCAAAGCATCATCCGGCGTCTGCCAAAATGTATTGGATGAAGATTCTGTCAATGAGTCCCTCTGCAAAAAGCTGTCAGAGCAAGAAGTCAGCAAAGCTCCTGACAACAGAGCCAGCCCTATAAAGTTATTAATTGATTTCATAGTTGTTGCTTTTAAAATTTAACGTTAACACCAAATGAATAAGTTCTTGTATTGGGATGTACATCATTACGGGAATCTGTACTCAGTTTTTCAGGATCATAATCGTCCAAGGAAGTGAAAGTAAGCAAATTAGTTCCTGCCAAATAGAGTCTGATACTCTGAACGCCCAACTTGGTCAAAAACTCTCTTTGCCTGAAAGTATATCCGATTTCCAAATTCTTCAGACGCAAATAATCACCTTTTGTCAACCAAAATGAAGAATAGTTATTATTAATAGTTCCTCCCAAACGAGGCATGCTTCCATTCGGATTACTTTCAGACCATCTGTCCAACCAACGGCTAGTCTTGTTTCCACCGTTGGAAATAGTAGTTTCATCCCAATTATAACGATATACACCTGCAATGCCTTGCCAGAATGTATTGACATCAAAATCTTTATAAGAGAATCCCAGATTGAAAGAATACTGCATTTTAGGGAACGGATTTCCGATAATAGTACGGTCAGCATCATTTATATTACCATTATTGTCTATATCTTCATACATGATATCACCTAATTGCGGTTCCTGGTTGTTTTGCAGAATCTTCTGTCCGTTCGCATTTACACGGTCCAAATCTGCCTGGGTACGATAGATACCGATGGCTTTCAGCCCATAATAAGAGCCGATGGCTTCACCTTCACGATTGATCGTATTATCCTTAATGTCTTCTACCCCTTTCATATCAGTAATCTCATTTTTCACACCTGAAAGCGAGAAACCTGCCTGCCATGCCCAGTCACCTTTCTGATCGAAATAATTAGCAGCCAGTTCCCAACCCCGGTTACGAACCTTTCCCGCATTCTGATAAGGAGCATCCAAAGATCCCAGGAAAATACCCGGCATAGCGAGCTTCATCAAAATATCCGAGGTATTTTTCTCATACCAGTCAAAAGTGACATTGATCTTTCCACCCCAAAAAGCAGCATCAAAACCAAAGTCTGTAATAGTAGTTGTTTCCCATTTAATGTTCTCATTAGGTATCTTGGCAGTCTTCATACCAATCTGTTTGCTATCACCGAAATAGTAACTGCCACTAGCCGCCAATGTAGCCGCATAAGCATAGTTACCAATTTCCTGATTACCCAATTTACCCCAGCTACCACGCAATTTCAATGAGTGGAGGAACTTCACATTCTCCATAAATTTCTCATTTGTCATGATCCATGCACCCGAAAATGAAGGGAAGGTAGCATAACGATGTGCCTTGGGCATACGTGACGAACCATCGTGACGGACATTCATCTCTAACAGATAACGGCCTCCGTAATTATAATTCAAGCGTCCGAAGAATGACTGCAAGGAACTCTCTTCCGCTGATCCGGTCACATGGTCATTCATAGTACCTCCATCCATTTCATAAATATTATCGGTAGCGAATCCCTGCTTGGACGCCTCATTCTTGTCCCAACGGGTAGCCTGGATAGAATGGCCTGCCAACAGATTGAACGAATGTTTTCCTACAGAAAAATCATAGGTCAGAATATTTTCATTAATATAAGTCGTTTCCAGATAATGATAATCTGTCAGTTTATTGGTACCGACTGTGGTCAGCGCATTTCCTTCAGCATCGTATCTTATATTATTCTTCGGATTGAAAGTAGTCACATCGTTCATATAATATTTATAAGCCAGACTTGAACGGAACTTCAATCCTTTTATGATATCAATTTCACCAAAGAATTTACCATCAAAACGATAATGCTTGTTATCTTTATAGCCCATATTCAAAGCTTCAATCGGATTTTTGAATACGGATTGGGAAATATTGGGATTTCCATCCAAAAATCCATAATGTCCGTTAGAATAACGCACAGGAACAGTAGGACGGGTAAACCAAGTAAGGTAGCGCATCAAACCTTCACCGGTAACACTGGTAGTAGGCTCATCAATGTTCTGACGGCTTCCCGAAAGATTCAGACCTAATTTTACAATACCCAATTGTGCATCCAGATTGGAACGGAAATTAAAACGTTGATTGGCCGTTTCACGCAAGATACCATCCTGCTGGAAATACTGAGTGGAAATCATGTAATGTACCGCTTTACTACCACCGTTCACAGACAAATGGTGTTGGTGCATGGCTGCTGTACGAAACATTTCCTTAGCCCAATCGGTATTGGCAAAATGATCGGGGTCTGATCCGTTTTGCAACTTTTGTAACATTTCATCCGTGTATGCTTTGGAAGGCCAGCATTCGTTATACATCTTCGCCCATTCATAAGAATTCACATAATCGGGCAGCACGGTAGCTTCTTGCAAAGCGATACTACCGGAATATGTAATGGTAGGTTTCTGCTCACCGCCCCGTTTGGTAGTCACCAGAATAACCCCGTTGGCAGCACGTACACCATAAATAGAAGCCGAAGCCGCATCCTTCAATACGGAAACACTTTCAATATCATCTGCAGGGATTTCCGCAATCTGGCTTACCGAGCTTTCCACTCCATCGATCAAGACCATCGGATCATTGTGTTCAAAAGTTCCTACACCACGGATACGGATTTCGGGACTGTCATGACCGGCCTGGGCACCATTGTTGGTCAACATAACACCCGGCAAACGACCCTGAAGCATATTGGCAGTATTCGCTACCGGCATAGAAGCTACATCCTTGAAATTTACAGCAGCAACAGAACCCGTCAGATTTTCCTTCTTCTGCACGCCATAACCGACTACTACCACTTCGTCAATCATTTCCGTATCTTCCTTCAGATTTACATTCAGCACCGTATTGTCTTTCGAAATACGATATTCCTGATCGGAATATCCTATAAAAGAAATGACAATAGTAGAATTAGAAGCCACCGTGAGATTGAAATTACCATCCAAATCAGTCACCGTTCCATTGGTTGTTCCTTTTTCAACCACACTGGCACCGATGACCGGTTCGCCTGTGGCATCTTTTACAATACCGGAAACTTTAAACTTGTCTGCTTGCAGACTGGAAGCGCTCACATTCATCGCAGGGATGAAGAAGCAGAGACACAGCAATAGGCTCAGTACCCGGAATGTACTGGTTTCTGTCAGAGTTTTCATGTTCATAATACTTTTTTTAAAGGTCTAACAAATAAAGATAATTCGTTTTATTTGCCAGCAAAAGTAAGAGGAACAGAAAAGAAACAGGGAGAATTATTACCGGAAAAAGGCTGTTTATTCCCTATAGAGCCTATTTCCGGTAATAATCAGCCATCATACTTCATCATATACTCTGTAGGAGAAAGTCCGAATTTCTTCTTAAAGCAGGAACTGAAATATTTAGGGTCGTTGAAACCTACGGCATACGCCAAATCGGCTATACGGATTTTCTTTTTCTCGTCTATCAGCCGACAAGCCGCTTGCAAACGGACATTGCTGATAAATGCAGAGGGAGTAAGTCCGGTCAACAGTTTCAATTTATCTGCTAGTGTAGTCCGGGCCATACCCATCTCCGCCATAAACTGTGCATGTTCAAAATCACAATCACTCAAATGGGCATTCACACAATCCACCGCTTTCCGAATGAAAGCTTCGTCCATCGAGGTGTAATTTAATTCTTTGGCTTCAAAGACCAACTGCTTACGAAAATCCACCCCCATACGTTTGCGCCGTTTCAACAAGTTATCTATCTTGGCAAACAAGACAGAGAGGCGGAGCGGTTTACAGATATAACCATCGGCCCCAGACTCATACCCTTCCACATGGTCTTCATCACTAGTCTTGGCCGTTAACAAAATCAATGGAATATGGCAGGTCTCAAATTGAGTCTTCACCCGGCGGCACAATTCCATACCGTCCATTTCGGGCATCATAACATCGGAAACAATTAAATCCACTTCCTGTTTGGCAAGGATCTCCAAAGCTTCCGTTCCATTAGCGGCCTTCAGAATATGGTATTTGCCATGCAACAGACGAACCATCAAAGCCAATAATTCCTCATTATCCTCCACTAACAAAATAGTCGATGCTGCCGGTTTCTCTTCCAACATATCAATCTCCGAGACATTCTCCATTTCATCTGCCGATAAAACAGCATAGTCCACATTTTCAGTATTCTCGTCTACCTCATCTTCAGCAAAAGCCTCACGTCCTATAGGAATTTCAACCACAAAAGTATTCCCTTCCTCCTTATCGCTAAATACCTGTATCGTTCCATGATGCAACAATACCAAATCTTTAGTCAGCGACAAACCGATACCCGTCCCTATGGTATGGAATTTACGATACTCCCCTTCATAGAATCTCTCGAACATATGATCCAATTTCTCTTTTGGAATCAACTCGCCGGGATTGTTCACACTCAATTTAAAAGTCCTCTTTTCCTCATCATGAGCCTGCGACACCACAATAGTTCCTCCTTCAGGAGTATATTTAGCGGCATTGGAAAGCAGATTGTACACCACTTTATCCAATTTATCCACATCAAAATATCCCGAATATTCTTCAGACAAATCAAATTGTATGGACAATTTCTGCTTTTTAACCAAAGGAGCGAAAGCCGACACTGATTTTTTCAAGAACATACTGACATTTCCATGCGAAACTTTTAGCCGCAACTTGCCATTCTCCACTTTCCTGAACTCTAAGATTTGCTGAATCAACCGGATTAACCGCACAGTATTATCAGCTATCACAGAACAAACCGACGAACTTGCCGGTACTTCTTGTTTCAGTTCATCCACCGAAGCCGATATAATAGAAAGCGGAGTCAGCAACTCATGAGTGATATTGGTAAAGAACTGTAATTTAGCATGATTGATTTCCTCCATTTTCTGCCGTTCTATCTTCCCCATCTCTATGGCCTGTTTCATCCGGATACGGTTTCTGACAATCCGATAAGTATACCATGCCAATGAAACGAACAACAAGACATAAAGGCAATAAGCCCACCACGATAACCAAGGCGGCGGAAGAATAGTTATACGCAGACATTTCATATCCGGAGACCAGATTCCATTCTGATTGGCTCCCTTTACACAAAAAGTATAAGTACCTGCCGGAAGATTGTTATAATAGGCAAACCGACGTCCAGCCTCAACGGACAACCATTCCTTGTCATATCCCTCCAACCGATATAAATAACGGTTCAACTCAGGATTGATATAGTTCAATATTGAAAAATCAAGACTGAAATTATTCTCCCGGTATCCTAATACAATTTTATCAATAAAATCAATAGCTCTGTTTGCAGCAATCCCCTCTCTGACGGAAAGAGGATAGGTACGTACCGATACATTATGTACCTTTATATCTGTAATTACTACCGGAGAATAGGCAGTATCCTGAACTATTTTATCAGGATAAAAACTGTTCAATCCACGGAATCCTCCGAAGAAAAGTTTCCCATCCGCCCCCTTGAAGCAAGAATTCCGGTTAAACATATGGTCTTGCAAACCATCATCTACCGTATAGGTATGTATTTTCGGTGCAGCACCGTCCAAAGGTATATCAATGTGATACATTTCCGCATTGGTAGTAAGCCATAAAGTATGCTTATCATCCTCCAGCATGCTGAAAACAACATCTCCATTCCGGAAATAATCATTCAAGACTGAAACAAAACGATCATTCTTCCGGTCATACAAATCGAGTCCGTTACCATTCGACCCCACCCATACTCTGTTGTATCCATCCACACAAACACTCATCGCCCCGACAGTGGATAATGTACCATCCGAAGGCGTATAAAACTTAACCTTATATATTTCTCCGGATGTATCTATCCGCCATACCCCTTCATTACTAGTCGCTATCCAGATAAAGCCATCTTGATCTTCCGCCATTTTGAAAATAGAAATTTGGGGCAATGCCTGATTTGTCAAAGTCACCAGTTCATTCAAAGAATGAAGTCTTGATTCCGTATCCAAGATAAACACTCCCGAACGTGTCCCCAACCACAGATTCCCTTTCGAATCCTCCAACAAAGAATAAATACAAATATCACTCAGCTCCGGATTGGTAACGGTATTTATCACGTGTGCTTTCCCGGCTTTGACATTATAGAACCACACTCCGTCATCCCAAGTGGCAAAACACAATTCATTTGTCCTTTTACGATAAATAATATCATTGACCGTCGATGTATATCCCATATTCTTCAATACAGGATGAGAGCGGTAAGGAACAATGGTATGCTGTTTCATATCATAAAATACCAGACCGAATCCCATGATTCCCATCCACAGATTCCCATTATCCTCCTGATAGACACTGCGGACAGAGCTGGTAGGGCAATGCTCACGCAAAGCCTCCAAAGAATCATAATTAAACCGGAACTTATTTGTATTTACAGTACAAACACCTCCTCCCAATCCAAATATTCCCGGCTTCATCCTGAAATATGACATGCGCCGAATTACCAGGGTTAATCCCGTCGTAAGTATAATACAATTCCTCTTGAGGACTATAACGCAGCAGCCCCTGTTCCCAAGTACCAATCCATATTTGACCTTTCCGGTCTTCGACAACAGACTTTATATCCATGTTTTTTTCACAATCGAAAGTACGGCTGCCGGCTTTTCTGCGAAACAATCCCTTGTTGCTTCCCACCCATAAATCTCCGTTACTTGCATAAAGGATACTTTCTACATTGCTTACCTGTAACAAAGGACTGATTATTTTCTCTATCTCATCCGTTTCTTTATGCAACACGTATAATCCATTGTGCGTACCTATCCACAAATTATTCTCCTTGTCTTCGGCCACCATATTCACAAAACTATCAATGGAACGTCCATGATTCACTCCATCGGGTTTATATACAACAATAGAATAACCATCGTAACGCAAGAGACCATTGTAGGTCGAAATCCATATATACCCCTGGCTATCCTGAAATAACTTCCTGACTTCATTGGTAGGGAAGTTCACCGAAGTGGAAATGGATTTAAAATGATAAGTATTCACCTTATTATCAGCCCAAAGCAAAACAGGAAAAACAAAAAGATATATTACTCCAAGAATATATTCGCAGTTACGGTGTGCCAAGTGCATAGATTCAACTTTAAGATTTGATGCAATATTCGCAAAAAAAAGCATTTTAAGCAAATATTCCATAAGATTTGTTCTAAATTTCCCCCATTTGCATACATAAGAAACTAAAATTATACTTCCAGAAACACTTAGAACAAAAAGGTTAGAGGCTGTTAAGATAAAAAATTGTATATTTGCCGATAAGTGTGACCTAATTTTAAAACAGAGAAACATGCATTACAACGACCAAGGCGCTGATTTTAAATACCTAATTGTCAATGAGCGTGACAAGCGTTTCGGCTTGTCGGTGACTACCGTCGGATTCCAGGCTATCAGGGCCGGAAGCGTTTATCCACCACGCAACCACCCGGACGCCTATTATTTCACAGCCCAGAAAGGACGTGTGCTGCATGAATATCAGTTGGTATATATCACTAAAGGACGAGGAACTTTCGCCAGCGACACAACCCCGTCTGTCGACATATCCAAAGGGCAGATACTTTTCCTGTTTCCCGGACAGTGGCATACCTATGCGCCGCTGCAAAAGACAGGATGGAACGAATATTACATCGGTTTTGAAGGCCCGATTATAGACAATCTGGTAAAAAACAGCTTTATCTCAAAAGAAAGCCAGATTCTGGATATCGGTATCAATGAAGAACTGGCCAGTCTTTTTGCCCGTGCACTGGAAGTAGCGGAAGCAGACAAGACCGCAGCGCAACAATATTTGTCCGGCATCGTTTTACACATTATGGGAGCCGTACTTGCTATCTCGCAGAACAAACGCTATGAGGTGGACAATGCGGCACAAAAAATAGAAAGTGCCAAAATCATCATGCACGAAAATGTGTACAAGGATATAGACCCGGAAGAACTGGCCATGAAATTGGGAATCAGTTATTCCTGGTTCCGCAAAGTATTCAAAGAATACACCGGTTATGCGCCCGCCAAGTATTTCCAAGAGCTGAAACTGCGCAAAGCGAAGCAGCTGTTGATTGAAAGTTCCATGTCAGTGAAAGAGATATGTTATGAATTGAATTATACCTCTACTGAACACTTTTTCTCGGTATTTAAAAAGCGTACCAATTTCACCCCTACCGAATATCGTAACTTCGGACGGGGCGGAAAAGAAAAAGAGAATGAAAACGAATAAAGAAAAAATGAGAAAAATAACCATCAATCTGGCTGCTGTGGCAGCCTTTTGCATTGTAGTTGCATCACCGGCCTTAGTAAGCAGCAGTTGCGCTACTCCAAAAACGGAGCAGGAAGATACCACTATCATACGGGAAGATTCAGGTATTACGGCATTGAAATACAGTAGTCCCGAAGTTCCCGCCAGTATTGAGTTCTGTGGCAAAACCATTGATTTGAGCCGCTTTGACCGCCACGAGCGTATGGACCGTGAACTATTGGCATTCACCTATATGCACAGTACTTCCTTGCAAATGCTGAAAAAAGCCAACCGCTATTTCCCCATTGTAGAACCCATACTGAAAGAAAACGGAATACCTGATGATTTTAAGTACCTGATGGTAATAGAAAGTAATATGAATCCCACCGCCCGTTCTTCTGCCGGAGCTGCCGGACTATGGCAATTCATGCAAGGTACGGGACGGGATTACGGATTGGAGGTAAACAACAATGTGGACGAGCGTTACCATATTGAGAAAGCGACCCGTGCCGCCTGCCGCTATCTGAAAGACGCGTATGCAAAATATAAGGACTGGGTGGCTGTCGCCGCCTCTTACAATGCCGGTCAGGCACGCATTGCCAGCCAACTGGCCAAACAGGATGTGGACGACTCGTTGGATTTGCAACTGGTAGAAGAGACTGCCCGGTATGTGTACCGCATTCTTGCCGCCAAACAATTATTCAATGCCCCCACTACTTTCGGTTTCCGCCTGCGTGCATCGGATTTGTATCCGCCTATTCCTTATACGGAAATCACTGTGACGAAAGGAATTGCAGACTTGGCACGTTTCGCACGCAGCAAAGGAATCAATCTGGCCATATTAAAGAATATGAATCCCTGGTTACGGGAAACATCCTTGTCCAACCACAGCGGGCGGACTTACGTGATAAAAATCCCTACCAAAGAAGGAATGACTTATGATCCGAAAAAGACGGTGGCGCATGATAAGCGATGGGTGATAGAATAACTTTCTATCATACAGCATTCCATAATCAATTTACCAGTTTTCCTCCACAGTATTTACAATAAGCAGCCCCGTCCTCATGTCCGTCCTTACCACAATGCGGACATTTCAGGGCCACCCTGCGTCTATGTTCCTGGATCATAGACGCAGAAACAATTCCTGTGGGGACTGCAATGATGGTATAGCCCAGTAACATTACAATGGCCGAAAGGAAGCGCCCTAGCGGAGTTTCCGGAGTGATATCCCCATAACCTACCGTTGTCATCGTCACTATCGCCCAATAAATACTATTCGGAATATTATTGAAAGAAGTGCCCGGACGCTGTCCCTCAATCATATACATCAATGTACCGATCGAAGTCACCAATATCAGTACAAACAAGAAAAAAACAATAATCTTCCGACTGCTGAACACCAAGGAACGCAACAAGAAATTACCTTCATTCAGATAATTGAAAAGTTTAAAGATACGGAACACACGAATCAACCGGAAAGTGCGGATCACCAGCAGATAACGTGCCGTGCCGAAAAGCCAGCCTATATATAGAGGTAAGGTAGCCAGCAAATCCACTATACCGAAAAAACTCAGAGCATACTTCCGCGGTTGGGGAGAACAATAAAGCCTCAACACATACTCTAACGTAAAAAAGAAAGTAAAAACATACTCCGACACCCGCAGATAAGGCCCGATAACGGTATCCCAACTCTTGATACTCTCGGCAATAACCACCAGAATACTCAAGACAATGAACCCTATCAACGCCACATCGAATAACTTTCCCATCGGTGTGTCGCTTTCAAAAATAATCACATATATTTTATGCTTTAATTTCTCATCATGCAGTAAATTCTGCCATTTACTCCAAATACGCCTCAGAAATGCCATAATTTTTTAGGATAGAACACAAATCATTCACAATTATAACAAATATTGCCCGATTTATGTCCCATCGGTAACTATTATTTTCACTATATTTGCACAAAACCAATAAAATAATAGCATGAAGAAACAACTTATGACAGGTCTGTTCACAGTCCTCGCCCTTACAGCAGGCGCACAGACCTTCCAAGAATGGCGCAACCCGGAAATAAATGCGGTAAACCGTGCGCCGATGCACACGAACTACTTTGCTTTTGAGAATGCAGATGCAGCTAAGAAAGCAGACAAAAAACAATCAACTAACTACATGACTTTGAACGGAACCTGGAAGTTCAACTGGGTAAAGGATGCAGACTCCCGTCCGACTGATTTCTGGAAAACCGGCTTCAACGACAAAGGCTGGGATGACCTGCAAGTTCCCGCCGTATGGGAGCTGAACGGATACGGTGATCCTATTTATGTGAACGTAGGCTATGCCTGGCGTAACCAGTTCCAGAACAACCCTCCCGAAGTGCCGACAGAGAATAACCATGTAGGTTCTTACCGCCGTGAAATTGTAGTTCCCGCCTCATGGAAGGGAAAAGATATTATCGCCCATTTCGGTTCGGTTACCTCCAATATGTATTTGTGGGTGAACGGACGTTATGTAGGCTACAGCGAGGACAGCAAACTGGAAGCCGAATTTGACCTGACTCCATATTTAAAACCGGGTCAGAAAAACCTGATCGCCTTCCAAGTATTCCGCTGGTGCGACGGTACCTATCTGGAAGATCAGGATTTCTTCCGGTATAGCGGCGTGGGACGTGACTGCTATCTATATGCCCGCAACAAAAAACGCATTCAAGATATCCGTGTAACTCCCGACTTGGACGCAGCTTACCAAAACGGCAGCCTGGCTGTCAATCTGGATTTGAAAGGCAGTGGTAAAGTCGATTTGGAACTGGTAGATGCACAAGGCAAGCAAGTGGCAACCGCTACCGCCAACAAATCCGGTCTGGTGACCATGAACGTAGAGAACCCCAAAAAGTGGAGTGCCGAAACACCTTATTTATATACCTTGCGTGCCAGCATGCAGGGCAGCAATGAAGTGATTCCTGTCAAAGTAGGTTTCCGCAAGATTGAATTGAAAGGTGACCAGATCTTGGTTAACGGTAAGGCAGTCCTGTTCAAGGGGTATGGGCTACGGCGACAAGACGCTGGCCAAGAACCCCTCTTATAAGAAAGCCCATCTGGAACGTAACCAGCGCAATGTACAACGCGGATTCAACCATCCGAGCATCATCTTCTGGTCATTGGGTAATGAAGCCGGTGACGGCCCCAACTTCGAACAATGCTATAAATGGATCAAAGCAGAAGACCCCAGCCGTGCCTGCCAATATGAACAAGCACGCCAGAAAGAACATACCGATATCTTCTGTCCGATGTACTATGATTATAACGGCATGGAAAAATATGGTCAACGTACCGATGCTACCAAACCATTGATTCAGTGTGAATATGCCCATGCAATGGGTAACTCGCAGGGTGGTTTCAAAGAATATTGGGATTTGATCCGTAAATATCCGAATCTGCAAGGTGGATTTATCTGGGATTTCGTTGACCAGTCCTGCCGCTGGAAAGGAAAAGACGGCGTGATGATCTATGCTTACGGAGGAGATTTCAACCGTTTTGACGCTTCTGACAATAACTTCTGTGACAATGGTTTGATCAGCCCCGACCGTGTTCCTAATCCGCACATGTATGAAGTAGGTCACTTTTACCACCGTCTATGGATTTGAAGAACGTGGAAACGACCAATGTAGCCACCGTTGTTCCGCAAATCATCGACAACCAATATCATTATCTGATCGTAAAAGGCAATAACTTCGTAGCCGAGTTCAACAAACAGAACGGTTACTTAAGCAAATATGCAGTGGACGGAACGGAAATGCTGAAAGAAGGCGCAGCCCTGACCCCTAACTTCTGGCGTGCCCCGACAGACAATGATATGGGAGCCGGCCTGCAAAACAGATATGCCGCATGGAAAAACCCGGGATTGAAACTGGTTTCCTTGAATTCCAAGACAGAAAATGACCAGATAGTAGTGAATGCGGAATATGACATGAAGAATGTTTCCGCCAAATTATATCTGACTTATGTCATCAACAACGAAGGAGCCATCAAAGTGACCCAAAAGATGACAGCCGACAAGAATGCCAAAGTATCTCCGATGTTCCGCTTCGGTATGCAAATGCAGATGCCTAAATGTTTTGAAACCGTAGAATATTATGGTCGTGGTCCGGTAGAAAACTACAGTGACCGCAACCACAGCACCGACTTGGGTATTTATCGCCAGAGTGTGGATGAACAATTCTACTCCTATATCCGTCCGCAGGAAACAGGAACCAAGACCGATATCCGTTGGTGGAAGCAACTGAATGCCGGCGGTAACGGACTGAAGGTAGTAGGTGATGCTCCATTCTCTGCATCCGCTTTGCATTATACCATCTGTTCACTGGATGATGGCGAACAAAAAGACCAGCGTCACTCGCCCGAAGTACAGAAAGCAGACCTGACCAACCTGATCATCGACAAGGCTCAGATGGGATTAGGTTGTGTAAACAGCTGGGGAGCTCTGCCGTTGCCTCAATATATGTTGCCCTACGGTGATTATGAATTTACTTTCATCCTGACTCCGGTAAAACATAGCGTCGAGATAGAATAAAACACAGGTTAAACAATAAAAACAAGGTGGCTGTACAAACCTCGGTTGTATTACTCATAAAGAACAATTAAACACTAGTAAAATGAGATCAGACGGCTATTTGAAAACAGCGTGGATCATGACCGTATTATTCAGCATCATCCTTCCGCTTCATTCACAAACACCCCGGCAATTCTCTATAGAATTAAAGGACAAACCACTTCCCGCCGCCCTTAAACTAATCGAAAAGGAAGGCGGAAAGAATATTATCTTCTCCTATAACGAAACAGAAAGCTACCGGGTTACAGCCTCCATCCGGCAAAAAACCGAACTTGAAGCCATCGGCACTGTCCTGAACGGCATTCCTTTCATTTGTAAAGAACGGGAAGAATACTTCGCCATACAGAAAAAGGGAAGAGACATACGCATTACCGAAATACGAGGACAAGTAACCAATGAAAAGAATGAACCGCTGCCCTACTCCAATGTACTCTTATTGACTCCCGGCGACTCCACCTTTGTAAACGGATGTGTCACCCGTGAAGACGGAAGTTTCCTGATGATAGCGGAAGAAGGGATACCTTACTTGATACGGGTTTCTTATATAGGCTATAAGACGGAAGTGCAACCTTGCCACCCTACTCTTACGTTTCACCTGCTTCCCGACACCCAACTGATGCAGGAAGTAACCATCAGCGCCCGACGCCCCATGATAGAAGTGGGTCCCAACGGACTAAAAGCCAACGTGGCAGGAACTTCCCTGGCCCGAATGGGGTCTGCCGCAGAAATGTTGCCCCATCTTCCTTTCGTCACCGGCCATAACGGCGAATACAATGTAATGGGATGCGGTTCTCCTGTAATCTATATAAATAATAAGAAAGTACGTGACATGACAGAACTGGACCGTATCCGGGCCAACGAAATCTTATCCGCAGAAGTCATCACCACTCCCGGAGCAGAATATGCCTCGGACGTAGCAGCCGTCATCCGCCTCCGCACCATCCGCCGGCGCGGACAAGGGTTGAGCGGCCACTTCAATACGACTTATTCACAAGGACATTCCGCCAACGCCAACGAATATATGGCATTAAATTATCGCACCGGCGGTCTGGATCTCTTTGTAAAGGGATATATGGCACAGCAAAACTCGTATGGAAAAACCACAAATATGAACCGCATCAAGGGTTCCGCCATTTGGCAAACCAACAAAAATGATGTGCAGACCCATAAGAGCCAACGTTTTTCCGGTGAGCTGGGATTCAATTATGAACCGGATGAACACCATTCTTTCGGTCTGCGCTATATGCCCGAAACCGGAATAGGGAATGCAGACAGAAATTCATCCGGTAAAACCGTCACCAGACGTAACGATGAAGAAACCGACCGGATAAACTTTACTACAGCAGAACAAATACATACAGGTTGGGATCACGCGGCAAACGCCTACTACGCAGGAGAACTGGGCAAATGGAATATTGACTTCAACGCCGATTACCTGTTCAAACGCTCGCATTCCGACCAGAACGCCATGAATAATGACGATGCAACCGTGCAAGCAGACAGTCGCATGCGCAGCTCCCTCTATGCCGCCAAGCTGGTAGTCAGTGCCCCTTTATGGAACGGACGTTTTTCATTCGGTACGGAAGAAACTTTTACCAACCGCCATGATATCTTTACCCAAAACGGTTTCTCTGCCGATGCCGACGACCACATCAAACAATCCGTATATGCCGCATTTGCTGACTATTCAAGATCCATCCGCCATTGGAAACTGAATATGGGAATACGTTATGAACATCAACAAACAGATTATTATGAAAAAGGGATAAGGATAGATGCACAAAGCCCTACCTATAATGATATTATTCCTGTATTGGCCGCCAGTTGGTCACACAATGGCAAAAGTTTCAGCCTCTCTTACCGGTTACGTAAAAATAACCCCGATTATAGCCTATTGACCAATTCCATCCGCTATCGCAGCAAATATGAGTATTCTCAAGGAAACCCTTTGCTGAAAACCCAAAAGACGCATCGCTTTTCGGCCGGCGCCTCTTGGAATTGGCTCTATTTCTCAGCCTATTTCAGCCGTATTCTCAATATGTATACCAATATAATTATGCCATACAAGGAAGATACACATCCGGGCGTCCTCTTATTTGCCACACAGACCATTCCTACAACCCATAATTACGGCATTAGTTTCAATGCCTCTCCCAAACTGGGGTGTTGGGAACCACAACTCAATGTGAATATGGCTTTTTTGGACATGAATGCGAATAAAATAGGAATCACCGAACACCGGAACCAACCCCGTTTCTATATCAGTCTGGACAACAACTTCAACCTTCCCAAAGGCTGGTTCTTCAATATGGAAGGATATCTCTCCACCGCTTCCCGGCAAGGATTTTTTGTAACGCGCACGGAAGGACAAATCAATGCACGCCTTTCCAAATCCTTTTTAAAAGAGACACTCACCATAACATTCACCGCCAATGATATTCTTAGAACAGGGTATTTCCATTTTGATTTATACGGCATAGATGCCTATATGGAAAATCGGATTTACCGGGATTTCCAACGCTTCGGCCTCCAAGTATCCTATAAATTCAATGCCACCAAGAGCAAATATAAAGGAACCGGAGCCGGACAAAGCGAAAAGAATCGTCTGTAACCCCAGCGGAGAAAAGGAAATTTCCGTACCTTTGTTCACGGAAGACAAGGAAACATGCAGATTTTATTCAGGAGAAGAAACCATAAAGAAGAGCACTTCGAACGACTGTTCGCAGAAATGTACCCACGCCTCGTCCGCTTTGCTACCACCCTGATGAGCAATACGGAAGAAGCCAAGGACATAGTAAGCGAAACCATGGAACAAGCCTGGAAGGAGTTCGACCAACTAAAGGAAAACACCCGTAGCGCCTGGCTCTATGCCACCGTGCGTAACGGATGCCTCAACCGCTTGAAGCATTTGAATGTGGAACAGCAACACATAGACCGCCTCATCGAAGCCACCCGTGCGGAAATGAATCAGGGTTACCGCGCACACGAGGCACTGTTGCAGCAAGCGGAAAACATAGCCCGCAGTTTGCCCGAACCGACTTGCACCATCTTGCGAAGCTGCTATTGGGAGAAAAAAACATATCAACAGGTAGCCGACGAATTGGGAATCAGCCCCGACACCGTGAAAAAACATATATCAAAAGCATTGCGGACTCTGCGCGAAGCGATACTGAAAAAGGAGGATAAACAATGAAAAAGGAGTTTTCAACAAATGACCACATCCATCCGGACAACGGAAAGAATCCCCATAACCAAGACTCCCCCCAAAACGGAACTTGGAATGACCATCAATTGGAACAACTCTTTGGTGAAGCATTGGGGGATATTCCCACCGCAGACGAAACCCGGAAAGCCTGGCAGACATTCATCCGTCGTCACCGTATCAGACACCAATCTATCCGACGAGATACCATTCGCAGTATCAAACTAAGCGGAGAGGCCCGTTTTGAAGTAGCCAAAGACGCTTCCCGCCCCTTTATAGTATGCACCGAGCAACTACAAACACGAGTACTGGGAACGGTGTTCGATGTGAAAGCATATCCCCGTTACTCGCCGGATGTCATCCTCTATCAAGGACGAGTGAATGTAAGTCATACCAAGCGCAATCAAAGTAAGGAAATGCACCCGGGGGAACAAATATCCTTGGATAAACAAGGAAAACTCCAATTGAAAAGAGTTGATACGGAGAAGAGAAAAGGATGGGCGGAGAATGAATTTTCTTTTGACAATACCGACTTGAGGCAAGTCATGCAAGATATAGGTTCATGGTATAACATCAGCATCGTATTCCGTTCACGTCCGTTACTGGACGAACGCATCTATTTCCATATCAACCGCCAACTCCCGGTGAATACCGTACTGGACGCCCTGAATGATTTGAAAATCGCACAGTTCACCATGAAAGAAGGAAAAATAATAGTGGAAACACCACAAGACAAGAAACGATAACATCAATGGGAGTTCAATAAACAAGCCTGTATTTTCACCTGGAGATTAACATATCAGCGTTCTTTTCATCTTCAGGTGAGAACCATTCAGTTTATCCCCCCTGTGCTAAAGAACTGACAGCACTATCTCTCTTTCCAGTTCCCTCGTGTGAAATCGGGAATCTCCACCGGTACACTGCCCTGCCGCACGGAACGCTCGCTCAGTTCCGTAATGCAGGACCATTCGGCGGCGTCATACACATCCTGATCCAACGGCAAACCGTTCCTCAAACAATGAATAAGCCGGTAGTCCATGATATAATTCATCTCATTCGGCATATTCTTCCGCCGCGCCTCCTCGCCGATAACTGCCGTAAAAGGATGTTTATACTGCTCCATCATCCGCTCAAACTGCTCACCGGACAAAGGTTCCTTGCCATATTCATCGAGCAGAAGACAGGGAACAGGATATTTCTGCATGAATCCCTTCGTGCCGCACACCGTCTGATGGCGGCTGTACGGGCGAGGAGTGGTCACATCATATTGCAACAAGATAGTTCTTCCTTTTGCGGTATGAATCAGCGTGGTATTCACATCCCCCATCTCATAACTCTGCGCCGCTTCTTCGGAGGATGCGCCAAACACCTGTCCGGCATAAGCAGACAGACCGGCCTGACGCGAGGACATGGAAACCAGATACTCCATACGGTCTCCCCGATGAATATTCATCCATTGGCAGACAGGACCCAAGCCGTGAGTAGGATAAGGATTCCCCGTATGCTGCTGGCTGTAAAGCTTTATCCAGTGATTGTGATACCCACCCGCTTTTTCGTCTGCAAAATAATGCTTGCGCAAGTCATGGATGTATGTACAAATATAAATGAGGTCTATCTCCTTGCATTCGCACATCTTGCGCCACATCCCTTCTTCCGAATAGTTCTCGGCTTCGGGACGGCCGAACTCCCGTAAGATATGCTCTGCACGCTCTATATTCTCTTTCCGCAAATCACAAAGCGCTTTCACCTCAATGCCTTCCAGGTGCATATATCTCTCAAGTGCAAGAATGCCCCTGTTTCCTAATCCGACAAAACCGATCCGAACTACGGGGATGGCAGGGCAGGTTAAATTAAGTACGTTGGGTCGTTTCATGGACTGCTTTATTTTTCCGGCAAAGATAAAGAGAAAAATCGAGAGGCAGAGGACTGCCTGTGAATAATTTGCCGGTATACCGGTCTGATGTCTTTCCGTATCGGAACCTAACCTCTTTCAACAGCAAACATAAGCCTTTTTCTCCATACAACTAAGGTCTTTATTCCTATTATCTTCTATAGTCT
>PPYF01602792.1_pt1 | contig 34977 bp, 37 predicted proteins | sample 1559871 | NCBI WGS metagenome assembly PPYF01 (sample SAMN08240021, study PRJNA423297) | Human gut metagenome, whole genome shotgun sequencing project.
ATAAGACTTAAAAGAATTGCTGGTTTTATATTAACTATATTCTGTTCAATTTTCAAAGACCATTTTATCTTGCCGCCCTTAAGCGACTTCTATAGCTTATCATCTCATCTTGTTACTGTCAATACTTTTTTCAAAAGTTTTTTTGTAACATTTCATTACTTGATGAAGATGTTTGTCGTTTCAGCAACTTTACTGTTGTTTGTTGTCCTGTCGACGTGTTTTAGTTTAACATTTATATTCTATTTAAAACCAATTAAATACTGATATTTATTAAAATTATTATTAAAATACTTTATTTTTCTTTATTAATCTAATAAAATCACATTGTGATACACAAGGCTACGAGTACTACTATTTTATATCTATTCTTCCCTTTTAACCCCCATTTTATCCAAGTAAATTAAACAAAGGCTACCAAATTTCTTGGCAGCCTTTTTATTATTCTTCTTAATCTTCTTCACTTTCTATTTGTGATTCTGCTTCTTCAACTAATCTATCTAAGCTAGTATCTTCATTTAATTCTAAATGTTCATTTTCTAGATTATCTGTTAATGATAACTGTTGATCTTTTTCTTGCATTTCACTTGCTGATATTTTAGCTATAGCTGCAATTCTCTCTTCATCAGAAGTTCTCATTAATCTAACTCCCATTGTAGCTCTACTAGTTACAGATACATCTGATACATTAATTCTTATAGCTACACCACTTGTATTTATAAGCATTAATTCATCTTCAGCCTTACATACTGTTGCCCCAACAACCTTACCAGTTTTTTCACTTATTTTGTATGTTATTAAACCAACTCCACCTCTATTTTGTCTCTTATATTCAACTAAAGGAGTTCTCTTCCCAAATCCATTTTCACTTATTACTAATAAATCTTCATCATCAACTGCTATATCCATGCAGACAGCAATATCATCTTCTCTTAAGTTCATCGATTTAACACCAGCAGCAGTTCTACCCATTGCTCTTACATCTTGTTCATTAAACTTAATGGCATTACCATGTTCAGATACTATAACTATATCAGCATCTCCTCTAGTAACTTTTACCTTAAGAAGTTCATCACCTTCTCTTAAGCTTATAGCTATAAGTCCGTTCTTTCTTAAGTTCTTGAATTCTGATAAGTGAGTTTTCTTAACAAGACCTTTCTTAGTTGCCATGAATAAATATCCTTCTCTTATTTCATCAGCAATAGTAAGTACAGTTTCAATTCTTTCATCTTGTTCTATTGGTATAAGGTTGATTATATTAGTTCCCTTAGCAGTTCTTCCTGCATCTGGAATCTCATATGCTCTCTTCTTGTATACTCTTCCTTTGTTTGTAAAGAATAATACATCTGAATGAGTTGAAGTTATTAAAACATTTTCTACAAAATCATCTTCCTTTGTAGTCATTGCTTGAATACCTCTTCCCCCTCTTCTTTGAGCTGAATATGTATCAGCAGAAATTCTCTTAATATATCCTGAATTAGTTAATGTGATAACAACATCTTCTTCTTGAATTAAATCTTCTATATCTATTTCATTAACTACTTTTTGAATTTCAGTTCTTCTTTCATCGTTGTACTTGCTCTTTATCTCTATAAGCTCTTCTTTGATTACTCCTAGAAGCTTCATTTCATCAGCTAATATACTATTTAAATATTCAATGTATTGCATAATTTCGTTAAGTTCTTCTTCTATCTTATCTCTTTCAAGAGCTGTTAATCTTCTTAACCTCATCTCTAAGATTGCTTGTGCTTGCTTATCACTTAATTGAAATCTTTCCATTAATGTGCTTTTTGCAATATCACTATTTTTAGAACTTCTAATAATATTGATTACATCATCAATGTTATCAAGTGCTATTTTTAAACCTTCTAAGATATGTGCTCTCGCTTCTGCTTTATTTAGTTCAAATATAGTTCTTCTAGTAACCACTTCTTTTTGGAATGCTATATAATGAGTTAATACTTCCTTAAGATTTAATACTTTCGGCTCATTATCTACTAATGCTAACATGATAACTCCAAATGTATCTTGCATCTTTGTATGCTTAAATAATAAATTTAAAATTACATTAGGATTAGCATCTCTCTTAAGCTCTATTACTATTCTCATACCTTCTCTATCAGATTCATCCCTTAAATCTGATATTCCAGTAATCTTCTTATCCTTCACTAAATCTGCAATATTCTCTATAAGCTTAGCTTTATTAACTTGATATGGAATTTCAGTAACTACTATTCTGTTTCTTCCATTTTCCTCTTCAATTTCAGCTTTTGCTCTAACAACAATCTTTCCTTTTCCTGTTTCATAAGCTGCTCTTATACCAGCTTTCCCCATAACTATTGCACCAGTTGGAAAATCAGGTCCCTTTATTGCTGTCATAAGTTCTAAAACAGTAGTTTCTGGATTATCTATAAGCATTATTGTTCCATCGATAATTTCTCCCAGGTTATGTGGAGGTATATTAGTTGCCATACCTACTGCTATACCTGATGAACCATTTACTAAAAGGTTTGGATATCTTGAAGGTAATACTACTGGTTCTTTTTCTTCTCCATCAAAGTTTGGCATAAAATCAACAGTTTCTTTTCTAATGTCTCTTAGCATTTCCACTGCTATCTTATTCATCTTTGCTTCTGTATATCTCATTGCTGCTGCACTATCTCCGTCTACAGAACCAAAGTTTCCATGTCCATCAACTAACATATATCTTAAAGAAAAATCTTGCGCCATTCTTACTAATGCATCATAAACTGAGGAATCACCATGTGGGTGATACTTACCTAAAACTTCCCCAACTATTCTGGCACATTTTCTGTATCCCTTTTGAGGCTCTAATCCTAATTCTTGCATTGAGTAAAGTATTCTTCTATGAACTGGCTTAAGACCATCTCTTACATCAGGAAGTGCTCTACCAACTATAACACTCATAGCGTAGTCGATATAACATTTTTTCATCTCGTTATTTATATCAACATGGATATATTTTCCCTCATTTAAATTCATGTACTTCACCTCGTATTAGTACTAAATATCTAAGTTACTAACTTTCTTAGCATTTTTTTGTATAAACTCTCTTCTTGGTTCAACTTTATCTCCCATTAAGATAGTGAATATTTCATCAGCTGCAATAGCATCTTCCACTGTAGCTTTTAAAAGTATTCTTTCTTCTGGATTCATTGTAGTATCCCATAATTGGTTTGCATTCATTTCACCAAGACCTTTGTATCTTTGTATATCAACTGAACTATCTTTACCGCCCATTTCATTAAGAGCACTTTCTAACTCTTCATCAGTATATGCATAAATTTCTTTTTTACCTTTGCTTACCTTGTAAAGTGGTGGCTGAGCTATAAATACATGTCCTTCATCAATAAGTGGTCTCATATATCTATAGAAGAACGTTAATAATAATGTTCTAATATGTGCACCATCCACATCGGCATCAGTCATGATTATGACTCTGTTATATCTAAGCTTTGATACATCAAAATCCTTTCCAATACCAGCACCAAAAGCTGTAACCATTGATCTTATTGAATCTGCATTTAATATTCTATCTAATCTTTGTTTTTCAACATTTAATATCTTTCCTCTCAGTGGAAGTATAGCTTGGAATTTTCTATTTCTACCTTGCTTTGCTGAACCACCAGCTGAATCTCCTTCGACTATATAGATTTCACATTCCATTGGATCTTTAGAAGAACAATCAGCTAATTTACCTGGTAATGTTGATCTTTCAAGTACAGATTTTCTTGTAAGCTCTCTAGCTTTTCTCGCTGCATCTCTAGCTCTTGCTGCCATTAATGCTTTATCTATTATTATTTTTCCTACCGCTGGATTTTCTTCTAAGAATGTACCTACTCCATCAGCAACGATTGAATCAACTACTCCTCTTACTTCAGAGTTTCCAAGCTTAGTCTTTGTTTGTCCTTCAAATTGTGGTTCAGATATCTTCACTGAAACTACTGCTGTAAGACCCTCTCTTACATCATCTCCTGAAAGATTCTTATCGCTTTCTTTTATATGGCCGAACTTTTTAGCATAATCATTGATAACTCTTGTTATTGCTGTCTTAAAACCAACTAAATGAGTTCCACCTTCTATTGTATCTATGTTATTAGCAAATGAATAAAGATTTTCTGTATATCCATCATTGTATTGTAATGATACTTCAGCGATGATTCCATCCTTTTCTCCCTCAACATATATTGGTTCTGGATGTAATACATCTTTATTTCTATTTAGATAATTTACGAATTCCTTTATACCACCTTCATAGTAGTAAGTTTCACCCTTTTCTTGACCTTCTCTCTTATCAGATAAGGTGATACGAATTCCTTTATTAAGAAAAGCAAGTTCTCTTAATCTGCTTTGTAATATTTCAAACTCAAATTCTGTTGTCTCAAATATCTCATGATCAGGTTTAAACCAAGTCTTGGTACCATGACCATCACTTTCACCTATTTGAGTAACATCACCTAAGATATTTCCTCTTGAATATTTTTGTTGCCACACCTTACCTTCTCTTGTTACTGTAACTTCACAAGCTTCTGATAATGCATTAACAACTGATGCCCCAACACCATGAAGCCCTCCGGATACTTTGTATCCTCCACCACCAAATTTTCCACCAGCATGTAGCACTGTCATGATAACCTCAATAGTCGATCTTCCAATCTTTGGATGTATTCCTACTGGCATACCTCTCCCGTTATCTACTACAGTAATAGAATTATCTTCATTTATCGTAACTTCGATATGGCTACAGAATCCTGCTAATGCCTCATCAATACTATTATCAACAATTTCATAAACTAAATGATGAAGTCCTCTTGAGCTTGTAGTCCCTATGTACATACCCGGTCTTTTTCTTACCGCTTCTAAACCTTCTAAAACCTGAATCTGACTTTCATCATAACTTTGCTTATTTTCTGTCAAGACATATTCCTCCTTAATCTTTTATATATATAAACTAAAGGCTAAATATCGGACTTAAGGATTATAATCAATATTCGTTCTCTTTGTTAATGTTGACGATGAAATTGGTGATAAATAAACCTTACTCATCTTATTAACTTCAGCTATAACAAATGATTTTGGGCTCTCCTTAGAAATTTTTTCAACAAATCCATCTTCTTCAGCCATTCTTAAAAAAGATATGGTATCTGAACTATACATAGAATTATGTATATCAAATATTCCTATGACATCTTTTATTGGTACTACTACATTCTCTCCTAAATGTAAAAACATACTATTTCCTCCTTGTAAGTAAGATTTAAATGCTTTATTCAATCCAACTTATTCTCCTAAAGACAGAATTTCCTTACGAGTTTACAATTTCTCCATTCTTAACTTTAAAGACTTTTGCCTTTTCGTCTAAATATTCATATAAATCTTCTATACCAGTACATGTAATAATAGTCTGTATCTGTCCTATTGTACTTAAAATATATTTTTTTCTATTAAAATCTAGTTCTGATAATACATCATCTAAAAGTAAAACTGGAAATTCTCCTGTAAGCTCTTTTATTATTTCTAGTGATGAAAATTTCATAGTTAATACTGCCGTTCTCTGTTGTCCTTGGGATCCATAGCTCTTAGTATCAATATCGTTTATATAGACAAAAAAATCATCCCTATGTGGACCAATGGATGTTATTCCTCTATCGCAATCCTTACTTCTATTTTTTTCTAATAGCGTGTAAAAATTTTCTTTAATATTTTCTAAGTCCTTTATAGTACTAATATACTTAAAATTTATTTTTTCTTTTCCCGATGTGATATCAGAGTGTATTTTTTCAGCATACTTGTTTAAACTTTCAATGTATTTAATTCTATCCCTAATTATATTATATCCAAATTCAACCAATTGCATATCATATATTTCCAACATTTCACTACTGGTATTTCTATTTCTTAAAAGTATATTCCTCTCATTAAGGACTTTATTATATTGAACTAGATTATAGTAATACTTAGGATTTAACTGACATAATTCCATATCAATAAATTTTCGTCTTACTCCAGGAGAATCTTTTATTATTCTAAGATCCTCCGGAGAAAACATCACAACATTGAAATTCCCAAATAATTCGCCTATTTTTTTTATTTTTATTTTATTAATCCTTATGGATTTTTTTCCGTCCTTAAGAATGCTTATATCTATCCTTTTATCAAGTCTTTCTCTGCCTACATCAACACTTATAAATGCATGCTCACCATTCCAATTAATAAGTTCTTTATCTTTTGATGTTCTATGAGATTTTGCAAAAGCACAGTAATATATAGCTTCTAGTATATTAGTTTTTCCTTGAGCATTATCTCCCATGAACACATTAACATTAGGACATAATTCAATATCTAATGCATTATAATTTCTATAATTAAGCATTTGTAGTCTTTTAATAAACATCTTAAACACCCATAATATTATAACATATATAAACTTTTAATAGCTAATTTAAAAAAATAGCCTTTACACTACCTTAAAAGTTTCACCATTAAATTCTACAATGTCACCTCTATATAATTTTTTTCCTCTTTGAGTACAAACTTCACCGTTTACTTTTACTAATTCATCTAAAACATACATTTTAGCTTCTGAACCTAATGATGCTGCCCCACAGAATTTTAAGAATGAATCTAATTTTATAAATTCAGTTTGAATTTTAACTTCCATAGTTTTATCTTTCTTGCATATATATACGTTTATTATGCAAGTTCCTCCTATCTTACTAATCTAACAGGTAAAACTAAATATTTTGAATTATTCATATTTTTTCCTTTTATTACACAAGGAGTTATACCTGATGTCATTTCCATGACAATTTCATCTTCTTCCATACTCTTAAGAACATCTAGTAAATATCTTGAGTTAAATGCAATTTGAACTCCTTCTCCTTGCAGACTTATCGCAACTTCTTCTCTTACTTTTCCCAATTGAGAATTAGAAGTGATAATTAAAATGTCTTCTTGTACATCTAATTTGATTAAGTTACTATTCCCATCTTTAGCCATTAAAGAGGCTCTTTCAATCCCATTTTGCAGTTCTTGCTTTTTAACATTAACAATTAGTTTATGTTCTTGAGGTAAAAGTGAATTATAATTTACAAATTTACCTTCTAGTAATCTTGAAATTACTTTTGTAGTTTTTAAATTAAATAAAATATGATTGCTTGTGAAGGTAATTTCAACCAAATCTGAATTATCTTCTAAAATTTTAGATACCTCATTTAAAGTTTTTCCAGGAATTACGACTTCTATGTCATTATCTATATCTAAAAGTTCATTTCTGATGGCCAATCTATATCCATCTAATGCAACTAAGTTTAATTGTTTATCTTTTACTTCAAAAAGAATACCTTGAAGTATTGGTCTTACTTCATCTTGAGCAATAGCAAATGAAGTACCTTTTATCATATTTTTTAATAGATTTTGTGGAACTTCAACTTTTAAATCCTCGTTTATTGTTGGTAACATTGGATAATCACTTGGATTCATGTATACCAAGTTAAATACTGACTTTTCACAAGTAACTTGTATTAAATCATTATCAGCTATTTCTATTTTTACATCTGAGTTTGGTAGTTTTCTAATAATCTCACCAAATAATCTAGCATCTAAGACTATTTTTCCAGCTGTAGTAACTGTAGCTTCTACTTTAGTTTCAATACTTACATCCATGTCTGATCCAATAAGTGTTAAACCTTTATCATTAGCCTCTATGTAAATACCTTCTAAAATTGGCATTGTAGTTTTTCCAGTTATAGCCTTAGTTACTATAGAAATACCTTCTTGTAATTTTTGTTTTGAACATATGAAATTCATAAGACAACCTCCTAAAGTTATGCACAGTTATGCACATAGATTTATAGACAATATATATAGATAATATAATATAATTATTAATAATAATAGTAGTAGGGCATGTGGATATGTGGATAACTATCATAAACACTGATTTTTTCTATGTTTATAAGAAAAAAATACTGTGGATAAGTTGGTGACAAATTTGAGCACTTATCCACAATATCCACACACTAATAATTTTTAAAAAGATATCCACCTATTATTCACAGGTTATTATCAACAGGTGTGGATAACTTTATTTTTGAGTTATTTTTTTAGTTATGTCATCTATTGTACGTTGCAGGCTTTCATCGCTTTTTAAGCCTTCAGAAATCTTTTCATAAGCATGAATAACCGTTGTATGATCACGTCCTCCAAATTCTTCACCTATCTTAGGAAGGGACATATCTGTAAGCTTTCTGCTTAAATACATGGCTATTTGTCTAGGGTATGCAATATTTCTTGTTCTTCTTTGAGATTTTAAATCTTCTACTCTTAAATTAAAATAAGCTGATATTACATCTTGAATAAGATCAATAGTAATATTTTTATTTTGCTTATTTGAAATAATATCTTTTAATGCTTCAGTTGCTAAATCAACGGTAATTTCTCTATTGGTTAGAGAAGAGTACGCAACTATTCTTATTAGTGCACCTTCTAACTCTCTTATATTAGATTTAATTTTTGTAGCAATATAAACCATAACTTCATTTGGAACGTTTAATTTTTCTACATCGGCTTTTTTCTTTAATATAGCCATTCTAGTTTCAAAATCAGGCGCTTGTATATCAGCTATGAGCCCCCATTCAAATCTAGAACGAAGTCTATCTTCAAGTGTTGGAATCTCTTTTGGTGGCCTATCAGATGATAGAATTATTTGCTTATTAGCATCATGTAGAGTATTAAATGTATGGAAGAATTCTTCTTGCGTTCTTTCCTTACCAGCAATGAATTGAATATCATCGATTAAAAGAACATCTACACTTCTATACTTAGTTCTAAATTCCTCGTTTTTATCATCTTTAATAGAATTGATAAGTTCATTAGTAAATTTTTCAGAAGAAACGTAAACTACTTTAGCGTTTGGGTTTCCTTGAAGTATGTAATGACCTATTGCATGCATTAAGTGAGTTTTTCCAAGTCCAACGCCTCCATAAATAAATAGAGGGTTATAAGCTTTAGCTGGCGATTCTGCAACAGCTAAAGATGCAGCATGAGCAAATCTATTACTGTTACCGATAACAAAAGAATCAAAGGTATATTTAGGATTTAATGTACTTGACATTTCATCGCTTACAGTAATGCTCATTGAATCTTTATGGCTTTGCTCGCTTGAATCTGCTGGTGTATTAGAATTAGCTTCTTGGATCTCTGATTCAGTAAGAAATTCAACATTGTACTGCTTAGAGCAAGCTGAATATATTGAGTTTATTACTAAATCTTTATATCTTTTTTCTAATATATCTTGAGTGAAGACATTAGGAACACTGATTTTAATCGTATTGGATGAAATTGATATAGGCTCACAACTTTTGATCCAGGTATTAAAACTAACTTCAGACATCTCGCCTTTAATAATATTTAGGGTATTTTCCCATATTTTTTTTAAATCAGTTTCCATATAGCTTATCCTCCAAAAAAAATTATAAACAATTTAGTCACAGGTTAGTCACAAAGTTATCAACAGAGACAAGCTGCTGTTAATAAAGTGAATAAAAGTTATTCACATGTTGACAAATATGTAGATAACATAATTATAATATATTTATCCACAGATATGATATATGTAATTTTAAACAATAAAAAAAGTGCATAAAGCCAGTAAATTCGACAATACTACATACTGTATAACAAAATATCAAATAAATTTGAACAAGTTATACACAAAGATATCCACAATTGTGGATAAGTTGAGTTATTCACAAACTTATTCACACTTATGTTAATAATATCATATATACATGTGGGTTTTCAATAAGTTATCCACAATTTTTAAAACTGTGCATAACTTTATCAACATGTCCACGTCATTTAATTCATATTGACACGAAAAAGGTAAGTATATATAATAATAAGGTAAATTTTAATTTAAGAAGATATAGTTTTTACTATAGAAATTTAGCTTAAAGGGGGTGCATTGTTAATGTTCATGACATACCAACCAAAAAAGAGACAAAGAAAAAAGGAACATGGATTCAGAAAGAGAATGTCTACTGCATCAGGAAGAAACGTTCTTAGAAGAAGAAGACAAAAAGGTAGAAAAAAATTAACAGCATAAGGGCCGCAGATGTGGCCTTTTTCTGCATATGCAGATAGTTAAGGAGCGTATAATATTACTTATGATATATAAATTAAGAAAAAACGCAGAATTTAGACTTGTTTATAAAAGAGGAAAGTCCTATGCTAACAACTTATTGGTACTATATATTTTTCCTAATAAGAAGAATAAGGATGATAATAATCTTACGTATAATAAATTAGGGATATCTGTTAGTAAAAAAGTAGGTAATAGCGTAGTTAGAAGTAGAAGCAAGCGATTGATATATGAAGCTTATAGATTAAATTATCATGAACTAAAGCCAGGATATGATTATGTATTTGTAGCTAGAAGTGCTATAAAGGATAAAAAATATTCTGATGTGGAAGGGGCTATGAAAAATTTATTTAAAAAGGCAGGAATATATTTGTAATGAAAAAAGTGCTTTTGCAAATAATAAATTTATATCAAAAATATTACTCTCCAACAAAGCCTGCTAGATGTATTTTTGTACCATCTTGTTCGCAGTATGCTATGGAATCAATAGAAAAATATGGTTCCATTAAGGGGAGTTGTATGACTATCAAAAGAATTTTAAGGTGTAATCCTTTTAACAAAAACGGGGGATATGATCCTGTAAAATGAGGAGGTTATTTTGAATGTGGAGTGCTATAGTAAATGGAATGACTGCAGTCTTCAGTGCGTTGCATAATTTTATAGTATCTTTAGGGATACCAGAAAATAAAGAAGGTCTTTCTTATGTATTAGCGATTTTTATATTTACATTAATAATAAGATTGCTGATTTTACCACTAAATATTAAGTCTACTAAGTCAAATGCAAAAATGCAGGAAATACAACCTGAATTAAAGAAGATCCAAGCAAAGTATGCTAATGATCCTCAAAAAATGCAATTAGAGACTTCAAAACTGATGAAAGAAAATAATGTAAGTATGTTTGGAGGATGTCTTCCTGCATTATTACCATTACCTATATTATTTGCTTTATATTATGTATTTAGAAATATACAGCCAACTGATGGTGCTGATTTATCTTTCTTATTCATAAATAATGTATTTGCTATGCCAACAAACATGTTTAACTTTACTTCAATAATACTTGGTATATTTGCTGCATTAAGTACTTATATACCATCATTATTATTAAGTAAGTCAATGGCTAGCAATACTGAAGATAGCCCAATGAATATGGCAACAATGAACATAGTTATGGCGGGAATGATGGGCTTCATGGCACTTCAATTTCAACCAATACTAGTTATTTACTGGATAATTGGAGGTATTATTCAATTAGTTCAAACATATTTTATTAATTATTTGCCAGCTAAGAAAAAAGCTGAAGAAAAAGCTAAACTAGAAGCAGAAAAAAAGGTATATGCACCAAAGTCTAAAAAGAAAAAGAAATAAGTTAATACTTATAGGTGGTGAATAGACTATGAAAACAATAGAAGTCAATGGTAGAACTGTTGATGAAGCTTTAGAAACTGCTTTAAAGGAATTAAAGGTTGATAAAGATAAAGTAACTGTAGAGGTAATTGATGAAGGTAGTAGAGGTTTTTTAAATCTTATAGGTGCAAAACCAGCTAGAATCAAGGTTACTATTAAGAGAAATGCTGCAGAAGATGCCAAAGAATTTTTACATGATGTGTTAGAAGCTATGGGAATAAATGCAGAATTAGAAATTAAAGAAGAAAAAGGATTACTATCTATCAATATTAGTGGTGATAAGATGGGATTAGTTATTGGATATAGGGGGGAAACCTTGGATTCATTACAATATCTTACTTCTTTAGTTGTTAATAAGAATCATGAAAATGAATATATGAGAGTTTCTTTAGATACAGAACATTATAGACAAAAAAGAGAAGAAACTTTAATAAGGTTTGCGCAAAAGATAGCATATAAAGTTAAGAAATCTGGAAGACCTTATAAATTAGAACCAATGAATCCATATGAAAGAAGAATAATTCATTCTGCTTTACAGGAGTATAATGATATAAATACTTATAGCGAAGGTGAAGAGCCATTTAGAAGAGTAGTTGTAAGTATTAAAAGATAGTGAAAAAAGGTGCCGTTTTGGCACCTTTTTTCATTTTTTGTTTTTTTGACTTATATAAAATAGTCTTGTAAAATGAATATTAGCTAATTTAGGGTATAATAACTAATAAAATATATTCTAAGGAGGATATATAAATGCGAGATTTTGATACAATATGCGCTATTGCTACACCTATTGGTGAAGGTGGTATTGCAATAATAAGAGTTTCAGGTGAAAATGCATTAGAAATAGTATCTAAGGTATTCAGAGCTAAAAGTGGAACTGATATAAAGAACATGAAATCATACACTATGAAATATGGACATATTTATGATGGTGATAACCTTATAGATGAAGTAATAATAAGTTATATGAAAGGACCTAGAAGCTTTACAGCAGAAGATGTAGTTGAAATAAACTGCCATGGTGGAGTAGTTTCAACAAATAAGGTTCTAGAAAGCATAATTAAAGCTGGGGCAAGAATTGCTGAACCAGGAGAATTTACCAAGAGAGCTTTCTTAAACGGAAGAATTGATTTATCACAAGCAGAAGCTGTTATGGATCTTATAAGAGCTAAGACGGATTTATCTATGAAGTCTGCTTTAATGCAAAGTTCAGGGTATTTATCAAGACATATCAATAAATTAAGAGAATATATGCTTAATGTAATGGCTTTAGTTGAGTTTGCAGTAGATTTTACAGAGGATGATGAAGAAATAGATCCAAGTATCCCTAAAAACGTGGAAAAAAGCTTAAAGAGTGGTATTGAAGAAATGGAAGTGCTACTTAAAGGAGCAGATGCAGGAAAGATTATTAGAGAAGGATTAAGCTTAGCCATTGTAGGTAAGCCAAATGTAGGAAAGTCTTCTTTGTTAAATGCATTGCTTAGAGAAAAGAGGGCAATAGTTACTGATATAGCTGGTACAACTAGAGATATCATAGAAGAGTACATAAATTTAGATGGAGTGCCAGTAAAAATTATAGATACAGCAGGTATCAGAGAGACAGAAGATGTTGTAGAAAAGATTGGTGTAGAAAGATCTAGAGAAAAGTTAGAAGAAGCTGACTTAATATTATTAGTAATGGATTCATCACGAGAAATAAGTGAAGAAGATAAGGAAATAATAGAGCAAGTTAAAGGTAAGAAAACAGTTTTAATATTAAATAAAATTGATTTAGAGCAAAAACTTGATGAAAAATATATCAAAGATTTTGAAAATATAATCAGAATATCTGCCAAGGAAGAAATAGGATTAGATGAACTAAAGCAAAATATAAAAGATTTATTCTTTAGCGGAGCTATTGAAACAGAAAGTCTTATAATTTCTAATTCAAGACATAAGCAGGCATTGATAAGAGCATTGGAAAATGCAGAAGAAGCATTGGTAAGAGTACAAAGAAATGAATATTTAGATTTAATTTCAATATATGTAATGTCTTCTTTAAAAGCATTGAACGAAATAACAGGTAATGAATTAGAAGAAGATTTAGTTAATAAAATTTTTGGCGATTTCTGTGTAGGAAAGTAGGAGAAATAAGAAATGAAACATAAATATAAATACGATGCAGGAGAATATGATGTAATTGTTGTTGGAGCAGGTCATGCAGGGTGTGAAGCATCACTTGCTTCAGCAAGAATGGGATTAAAAACATTAGTATGTACTATTAATTTAGATTCTATAGGATTAATGCCTTGTAATCCTAATATAGGAGGAACTGCTAAAGGTCACTTAGTTAGAGAAGTTGATGCTTTAGGAGGAGAAATGGGGGTAAATATTGATCATACATTTATCCAATCAAGAATGCTTAATACATCAAAAGGTCCGGCAGTACATTCTTTAAGAGCACAAGCTGATAGAAAGAAGTATCAAGAAAGAATGAAATCTATCTTAGAAAAGCAAGAAAACTTAGATGTAAGACAATTAGAAGTAATAGATATTGAAGTTGAAGATGGAAAAGTAGTTGGTGTATTAACTAGAAATGGTGCATTCTTCAAATGTAAAGCTATAGTACTTACTACAGGAACATATTTAAGAGCTAAGATAATTATTGGGGAAACTACATATAATAGTGGACCAAATGGATTAGCAGCAGCCAATGAATTAACACAAAGTTTAATGGATTTAGGAATTTCTACAAGAAGATTTAAAACTGGAACTCCAGCAAGAGTTAATATGAGATCTATTGATTTTTCTAAAATGGTAGAACAACCAGGTGATGATAAGATTGTACCATTTTCATTTATGCATGATAATGTGGATAGACCACAGGTATCTTGTTGGCTAACTTATACAAATGAAGAAACTCATAATATAATAAGAGATAATATTGATAGATCACCTATGTATAATGGATCTATTGAGGGGGTAGGCCCAAGATATTGTCCATCAATAGAAGATAAGGTAATGAAGTTCCCAGATAAGAATAGACATCAAATATTTATTGAACCAGAAGGAGAAGATACATTAGAAATGTATGTAGCTGGTATGTCATCATCATTACCAGAAGAAGTACAAATTCAAATGTATAGAACATTAGAAGGGTTAGAAAATGTTGAAATAATGAGAACAGCATATGCCATTGAATATGATTCAATAGATCCAACGCAACTTAAATCTACATTAGAATTTAAAGCAATAAGTGGATTATATGGAGCTGGACAATTAAATGGAAGTTCTGGATATGAAGAGGCAGCTGCACAAGGATTAGTTGCAGGGGTAAATGCTGCACTTAAGGTTCAAGGAAAAGATCCAATGATTTTAACTCGTTCTGATGGATATACAGGAGTTTTAATTGATGACTTAGTAACTAAAGGAACTAATGAACCATATAGAATGATGACTTCAAGAGCTGAATATAGATTAATTTTAAGACAAGACAATGCTGACTTTAGATTAACTGAAATAGGAAGAGCTGTAGGATTAGTTTCAGATGCTAGATATGAAAGATTCCAAGAAAGAAAAACAGCTGTTGAAAATGAAATAGAAAGACTTAAAAACTTACAAATAACAAATAAGAAAGAAGTTAATGAATTTTTAGTAAGTTTAGGCTCAGCAGAACTTAAAAAGCCTATAAGTATGTATGAGTTAATTAAGAGACCAGAAGTTGATTATTTCTCATTAGCACCTTTAGATCCAGAAAGACCAGAACTTAAAGAAGATATTGGTGAACAAATGAACATTATTTCTAAGTATGAAGGATATATAGAAGCACAAATGATTCAAGTAAACCAATTTAGAAAATTTGAGAAAAAATTATTACCTGAAGATATAAATTATAATGATGTTAAGGGTCTTAGAATAGAAGCTATTCAAAAATTAGAAAAGATTAGACCAGTAAGTTTAGGGCAAGCTTCAAGAATTTCAGGAGTTTCTCCAGCTGATATTTCAGTTTTAGTAATTTACTTAGAAAATCAAAGCAAAAAGAAAAATAAGGAGGTCTAATATGAGATTTTTTGAAGAATTAAAAATAGCAGCTAATGATGTAAATCTTGAATTAAGTGAAAAGCAATATGAGCAATTTATTAAATATATGAGACTTGTTCAAGAATGGAATGAAAAAATAAATTTAACAGCCATAACAGAAGATGAAGAGTTTATTAAAAAGCATTTTATTGATTGTATAAAGGCATTTAAGTCTAAAGCTATAGCAGAAGCTCATACGATAATAGATGTAGGGACAGGTGCTGGTTTTCCAGGAATACCTATAGCTATTATGCATCCAACTGCAAAAATAACTCTTTTAGATTCATTAAATAAGAGAATTAACTTCTTAAATCTTGTAATTAAAGAGTTAGGACTAACTAATGTTACAACAATTCACTCAAGAGCAGAAGATGGAGCAAGAAATCCAGAACTTAGGGAAAAGTTCGATGTGGCTACTTCTAGAGCAGTAGCAAATATGGCTGTATTATCAGAGTTTTGCATGCCATATGTAAAGAAAAATGGGCATTTTGTTGCTTTAAAGGGGCCAGCTATAGAAGAAGAATTAGAAAATGGAAAAGCAGCTATTAAAATATTAGGTGGAGAGCTTAAAAATATAATAGAAGTATCTATCGAAGGAACAGATTTAAGACATAATATAGTTGAAGTATTAAAAGTTAGGGAATGTAATAAAAAGTATCCTAGAAAAGCTGGAACAGTAAATAAAAATCCATTAAAATAAAATGTTTTATAAATTCTATAGCACTTTCTTTTTAGTAAGCGCTATAGAATAATATTTATAACAATAATATAAAATGGTTAATAAATTATTGTTTTTATACCTAAAAATCAATAAAAAAGGTGGACACTAGCGTGTCCATTTTTTAAATTAAGGCTAATTAAATTTTTATATACAAGTATATAAAAAATTACGGAAGTGATTAACTGGTGAAGCGTTAATTATTAATTTGCATATGGGTTAATTTCAAAATAGATTTTACAAATCTATTTTGAATTGTTTCACGTGAAACAATTTACCGAAATTTTATAGTGTCTGTACTTTTATTATGTAAAAAAACTATATATAATATAAAGAGGAGAGGGGGGATTAATCCCAGAAATTAGGGGGTTTTATGAAGAAGATATGTATTTTTAATCAAAAAGGCGGAGTAGGAAAAACTACAACAAATATTAATCTATGTGCATGTTTAGCTATGGAAGGATATAAAGTATTAACAATTGATATAGATCCCCAGGGAAATACTACAAGCGGATTAGGGTTAGATAAGAAAAATCTACAATTTTCTATGTATGATGTTTTAACAGCAGATGTACCTTTAAAGGATGTTATATTAAAAAGTGAATTAATACAAAACTTATACATAGCACCATCTACCATGGAATTAGCTGGTGCTGAAGTTGAAATAATAAATAAAGAAAATAGAGAAACAATATTATTAGAGCAAATAAAAACCGTAGAAGATCAATATGACTATATTTTTATAGATTGTCCACCATCATTAGGATTTTTAACAATAAATGCTTTAACAGCAGTAAATTCAGTGTTAATACCAATACAATGTGAATTCTATGCATTAGAAGGTGTTGGTCAATTAATGAATACCATAGGGCTAATTAAGAAGTCTTTAAACCCAGATTTAGATATAGAAGGCGTATTAATGACTATGTATGATTATAGGACTAATTTAAGTAATGAAGTATATTCTGAAGTTAAGAATTTCTTTAAAGAGAAAGTATACAAATCTACAATTACAAGAAATATTAGATTAGCAGAAGCACCAAGTTTTGGCCTGCCTATAATGCTGTATGATGAAAAATGTAAGGGTGCTGATGCATATAAGGCGCTTACAAAAGAGTTTTTAGATAGACAATAGAAAGGTGATATTATGAGTAAGAAATTTGGGCTAGGCAAGGGATTAAATGCTTTAATTCCAGACGAAGTATCTAATAATATTAATAGTAAAAAAGAAAATAATAAAGATGGAGTAGCACTTATTGATATTAACTTAATAAAAAACAATAATGAACAGCCAAGAAAATTATTTGATGATGAAAAAATATTAGAATTGGCAGAGTCTATTAAACATAATGGAATTATACAGCCTATTATATTAAGAAAAGTAGGTAATAATTATATTATTGTGGCAGGAGAAAGACGTTGGAGAGCTGCTAAGCTTATAGGAATAAAAGAAATTCCTTCAATAATAATGGATTTAACAGACAAGCAAGTTATGGAAATATCTTTAATTGAAAATATACAAAGACAAGATTTAAATTCAATTGAAGAAGCAAATGCTTATAAGAAGCTTATATCAGAGTTTAATCTGACACAGGAAGAGTTAAGTAAGAGACTGGGAAAATCAAGAACGGCTATAACTAATACCATGAGATTATTGAATCTTTCTGAAGGAGTAAAGCAATATTTAATTGAAGGTGTGATTTCAGAGGGGCATGGAAGAGCACTGCTTTCAATAAATGAGGCTAATCTACAGTGTGAAGTGGCACAAAAGGTTATCGATGATAAGCTATCAGTACGTGAACTTGAAAAATTTATAAAGGATTGCAAAGAAAAGAAAGTTGCTAAACCACATAAGAAAGAAAATGAAGAGTTAAATCCATACTACAAGGATATTACTGAAAGGTTACAAGGGTATTTTGGAACTAAGGTAAATATAAGCAATAAAAATAATAAAGGGAAAATAGAGATTGAATATTATTCATATGAGGACTTACAAAGAATATTAGATATAATTAAGCTATAATGTTTCACGTGAAACATTGAAAGGGAGAAAATGAATAAATGGATAAGATATTAAATATTATTAATGAATATTCGATTTTTATAGTTTTAGGATTAGCAATAATCACGATACTATTATTTTTAATTACAATAGTATTAATGATATCAGTAAGCAAGGTTAATAAGAGATATAAAAAGATGATGCGTGGATCTAAAGGAAGAAATATCGAGGAACTTATAAATAGTAATTTAGATAGAATTGAAGAAGCAGTACAAAACTCTCAAAAATCATTAGAAATCACCAATGGATTTGAAGAAGCATTAAAAGGCTGTGTTAATAAAGTGGCAATAATGAGATATAAAGCTTTTGAAGATGTAGGAAGTGATTTAAGCTTTTCTATTGCACTTTTAGATTCACATAATGATGGTATTGTTTTAACAGGTATATATAGCAGACAAGATAGTACTACTTATGCAAAACCAATAGATAAAGGTATATCTAGATATGAATTATCAGAAGAAGAATTACATGTTTTAAATGAAGCAATGAGCAAAGAATAATATAAAAAAATCTGTATCAAACTTATTCAGTTTGATACAGATTTTTTTATTAATTTACAAAATAAGCTTATACCATTTGAAATAGAATCAGCTAAAGTCATAACAGTATATAACCTTGTATTTTGAAGTAAGGTAAAATCCATACAACCTGAAATATTTACAATACCTTTAATAGACATATTACCTATGGGTGGTAGGGATTTATTAAAGGCAGCACCAGGTGATAAAGGCTTGTTTTCAATAATTATCTTGCCGATATTATGAACTGAACCTAATGCAGCATCTATGGCAACTATATAGGGATTATTAAAATTGATTTTAATTTTATCTAATATAGTAAGTATATTGGTGGCATGAATAGGGCTTTCTAAAGAGCCATATACATATATGTTTTTGGGGATAATTGGTTTAAGTTTATAACCTATTAATGGACCCAAAGAATCTCCAGTACTTCTATCTGTGCCAATACATAAAAAAATTATGTCTCTATTATCATCGATAATGGGCTTTAAATTTTTTATGAAATATGCTTTAATCTCTGAACTTGAAGTGGGAGAAAAACCATCAATACAACACATATCTTTCATTTATTACCTCCTATAAATAATTTCAAAACAATTTCATTATTTATGAGTATGGGCATTAGAAAAACATAGTATTCAATGAAAAAAGATTTCTAATATAATTTATTTATTTTATTCAAACTATGGATAACGTATTTTATTTCTTCTATAGTATTAAAATAGCCGATACTGAATCTGACAGTTCCATTAGGATATGTACCGATGGTTTTATGAGCAAGTGGAGAGCAGTGAAGACCACTTCTATTGCTTATTCTAAAATCAGAATCTAAAATGTATGATAATTCACTTATATCTAATTTATCATGTGAAAATGATATACAAGTAGTTCCTTTTTCAGGTGATAAATCACCGTATATTTTATAGTTTGGTATATTAGATATTTCTTCTATAAGATATTTTCTTAGATAGCTGTTATGTTCATATATGGTTTTAAGGCCTTCTTTTCTAATAAATTTAAGGCCTTCGTTTAAGCCAACTATTCCTGGAATATTTAATGTTCCAGATTCAAATTTATCAGGTAGGAAGTCAGGTTGATTTAGTGCGTGAGAAAGACTACCAGTACCACCTAAGATAAATGGGAGGCATATTTCATTTAGCTCATCACTTATTATAAAACCACCAATACCTTGTGGACCAAGTAAACTTTTATGACCTGTAAAAGTTAAAGCACTTAAGTTTAACTCTGAAAAATCTACAGAAAGTACACCAGCACTTTGAGCGCTATCTAAAATAAAGAATATATTATTTTCTTTACAAAGTTTTCCGATTTCTTTTATAGGTTGAATAGTTCCTAAGACATTAGAAGCATGAGTTAGAATGATAAGTTTTGTATTAGGTTTTATTAAAGCCTTGATACTTTCCACATTAATTATTCCTAAGCTATTTGCTTCTGTTATATCTAAGTCAATAATATTAGATTCTTTTAAGTTCCATAGAGGTCTTATAACAGAATTATGCTCTATAGAAGATGTAATTACATGGTCTCCTTTTTTTAATATGCCATTTATAAGTATATTAAGGGATGAGGTTATATTATTAGTAAAGATAACATTTTCTATCTTAGGAAAATTAAAAAATGAAGCGATGTTTTCTCTTGTATCAAAGACATATCTATTTGATTCCAAAGCATTGGTATGATTAGAACGTCCACTATTTCCACCAATATTAGCTAAGAAATTATATATAGAATCACATACCGCTTTAGGCTTAGGAAAAGAAGTACTAGCATTATCTAAATAAACATTCATAAAAAACTCCTTAAAGTATATTAATATAAAAAATCAAAAAATTTCCTTTATAAATTATAATAGAAGAAAAATTTAAAAAATCAATAGCAAAATATTTTGTATATATTGAAAAATAAGTATAATATACTATGGGTATTAAATAACTGTAAATATGCCATCAGGGAGTGATATAAAGATGAAATATTATATAATAGTATTTAAAAATACATTAGATGCTATGAGCGGAGAAAAAACTGTGAAGGAAATGGGATTATCATTTAGAATGATGCCTACACCAACCTCAATAACTCAAAGCTGTGGTTTATGTGTAAGATTAGATGATGAAGAAGCAGTAAATAAAGTGATAAATGAAGGAAATATATCTTATAAGAATATATATAAGAGAGAAAATAATGAATATTCAATGGTAAGATAAATACTAAAAAGGAGGGGTAGGAAATGATAGATAAGTTTGACCTTGGAGATATAGTTGAAATGAAGAAGCAACATCCTTGTGGTAGCAAAGAATTTGAAGTGATTAGGCTAGGCGCTGATATAAAAATAAAATGTGTAGGTTGTGGGCGAATAGTGATGCTTCCAAGGGTAAAGTTCCAAAAAGAAGCAAAAAAGGTTATAAAATAAAGACAAATAAAATAAAAAAAACTTGAAAATAAATATTTATAGTGATAAAATTTTAAATTGTAATCCCTGCTACACAAAGTGTAGCCGTGAGTCCGAGGGGAGGAGGTGAAAATGATGAGAAAGTACGAAACTATATTTATATTACACCCATCATTAGATGAAGAGGCTGTTAAAGCTAACATCGAAAAGTTCAAAGGTGTTATAGAAAATGGTGGAGGAACTATCGAAAACGTAGATTTCTGGGGTAAGAGAAAACTTGCTTATGAAATTGCTAAAGTTAACGAAGGTTTCTATACTTTAATAAACTTTGAAGCTAACACTGAATTACCAAAAGAATTAGATAGAGTATTCAGAATTACTGATGGTGTTATAAGACACATTGTTGTTAAACAAGAAAACTAATTAGGTGGTGTTTTAAATGAATAAGGTAATACTTATAGGAAGATTAACAAAAGATCCAGAACTAAGATATACTCCTGGTAATGGAACGGCTGTTACCACCTTAACATTAGCGATTGATAATTACAACAGTAAGACTGGTGAAAAATCTGCTGACTTTATTCCTGTAGTAATATGGGGAAAGCAAGCTGAGAACACTGCTCAATACATGAGTAAAGGTAGTCAAATTGCTATAAGTGGTAGAATTACAACTAGATCTTATGATGCAAAAGATGGCACTAAGAGATATGTAACCGAAGTTGTTGCTGATACATTTAACGGTGTATCCTTCTTATCAAAAGGTAATGGAGGAAGCAATAACGGTGGTTCATTCAACGGTGGCGGTTCTGATTATTCACATTCTGCAGATGATGTATTTGGCGGAATGGGCTTTGATAATGACATGACTCCAGTAGATGATGGAGATATGCCATTCTAAGGAAATATCTAATTTTATAAAAAAGGAGGTAAGACAGATGAGAGATATGAAAAGAAACGGAAAAATGAGAAGATCTAAGAGAAAAGTATGTGCTTTCTGTGTTGACAAAGCTGAATCAATAGATTACAAAGATGTTAACAAATTAAGAAAATTCGTTACTGAAAGAGGTAAGATTCTTCCAAGAAGAATTTCTGGAACTTGTGCTAAGCACCAAAGAGAATTAACTTCTTCAATAAAGAGATCAAGAAATATAGCTTTATTACCATTCACAACTGAATAGTAATAAGTTTAGGAGTCCCTGATTTTTCAGGGGCTTTTATTTTTTACAAAAAAATAAAATATTTACATATTATGTAACTGATAAGTCTATTTAGTTGCATAAATTATAAAATATTATTAAAATAAATATACAAGGGTATAAGGGAGGGGGAAGTTGTGAAAAAAGAAGAGTTAAATATTATGGCTAATATGAAAATGATAGAAGAGCTTAAGGCAAATTTATTATGTATAATAGGTGAATTATATTCTCTTTTAGCAAGAGGAAGTAGTGCAGCTCAAGATGCTATTTTAAATTGTATTTCTGGGGCCATTTTAATATTATATGTATTAGCACAAAAATTAGGGTATAGCTGCAATGAAGTAGATGATGATATGAGTAAAAAATTAAAAATTGGCATAAATGAAGGCCATTCATATGAAAAAGAGGGGAAAAATCTAAGTAAGCTTCAAAATCACCTTAAAAAAAGGTATTAATATAAAATTAGGAGGCTTTTAATGAAAGAAAGGCTACAAAAGTATGATATTTTTTTAATATGTGCTGTAATAATTTTAGCAAGTATTATTTCTTTTTACACATATAATTTTTTTCTAGCAACTATTTTTTTAGTAATACTGCTATATGTTATTTTATATGAAACGATAAATATAAATAATACAAATGATCAGTCAAGTTTAATAACTTCCAAAATAAAGCTTAATATAAATGATAATATTTCAGATATGTCATACCCCATTGCTTTAATACATGAAAATGGTGAAATCATATGGGGTAATAAGAGATTTAAAAAAGAATTAAGCAATAAAGATATAGAAGAACAAAATATCTTATCTATAGCAAGAGATTTAGACTTACAGAAATTATTAAAGTGTGATAAAGATTTAAAACAGCGAGTTAAAATTAAAGAAGGATTTTACAGTGTATATGCAAATCAAATAAAATATGATGAAGATAAAGAAGATAATTTATATATAGTTTATTTTATTGAAGTGAGCAACTTAAGAGACTTGTATGCTACAAAGGAAAGCGTAGTACTTATAGAAGTAGATAACTTATCAGAAGCTTTGGAAAGAACTGAAGAAAATAACAGACCTATGCTTGTAGCAGAAGTGGAAAAAGCCATAAATGCATATGGACAAAAGCTTAAGGCTATGATTGTAAAATATGAATCAAATAAGTATGTTTTATCAGTACAAGATAAGTACATAAATGATGAAATAAATTGCAAATTTGATATACTAGAAAAAATATCAGGCATTGATATAGGAAATAAGTTAGAAGTTACCTTAAGTATAGGTGTTGGAAGAGGCGGAGTATCACCTCAAGAAAACTATAACTTTGCAGTAATTGCTAAGGAATTAGCCTTAGGAAGAGGTGGAGATCAAGTAGTTGTAAAAAATAATGATAAAATCCACTTCTTTGGTGGAAATACAAGAGAACTTGAAAAGAGAACAAGAGTTAGAGCAAGGGTTATATCCCAAGCAATTAAGGAATTAATTTTTGAAAGTAGCAATGTATTTATAATTGGTCATAAGAATCCAGATATGGATTGCTTAGGAGCATCAGTAGGCCTTTGGACTACTATCAAACAATTAGGAAAGAATTGCAATATAATATTAGAACAGGACATTAATGCCATAGAATACTATCTAGAACAATTAAAAAAGGATAGTGCATATGATAATATGTTTATCACTGGTGAAGAAGCAGAAAAATATATAAATGATAAAACACTTTTAATAATTGTTGATGTTCATAATAAAGGCTATGTTAAAAATATAGATTTAGTTGAAAAGATTAATCGAAAAATAATTATAGATCATCATAGAAGAAGCCCGGATATTATTGAAGGTGCATTATTAAATTATATTGAAGTGTATGCTTCATCAACTTCAGAAATGGTAACAGAAATAATACAATATATACTTAAAAAGCCTATTATCAAGCCTTTAGAGGCAGAAGGACTTTTAGCTGGTATTGTTATGGATACAAAATGCTTCCAGTTTAAATCAGGTGTAAGGACTTTTGATGCAGCAGCATTTTTAAGAGAATTAGGAGCAGATACTTTAGAAGTTAAAAAGATGTTTGCTGATAGTTTTGAAGATTACTTAGTTATAGCTGAAACAATTAAGAATGCAGAAGTGGAAAATAATCTTGCCATAGCTGTATGCCCAAGTTCTTCATCTAATACAGTAATTGTTGCCAGAGCAGCTGATGAACTTTTAAATATATCAGGGATAGATGTATGTTTTGTTTTAAGTGAATCAAATGGAAGTGTTGCCATAAGTGGGCGTTCTGTTGGAGATATTAATGTGCAAGTTGTATTAGAAGAAATAGGAGGTGGAGGTCATATGAATATGGCAGGGGCTAAGTTAAATATGCCAATGGCTGAAGCATTAAGCCTTCTTAAAGAATCTATAGCTAGAAATATTAAAGAATAAAAAAGTTCATTATTTTAACATAGAGCTATTAAGAAAGAGTAAAATTATAGATATAATTATAATAAAAAAAACAATAAAGAATAAAACTTTAAAGGATAGGTGCATAATATGAAAGTTATATTACTACAAGACGTTAAAAAATTAGGTAAAAAAGGTGATGTTATAGAAGCATCAGATGGATATGCAAGAAATTATCTTTTCCCTAAGAAATTAGCTATGGAAGCAACTGCTAATGAATTACATGTTCTTAATGTAAAGAAAGAAAATGAAAGAAAGAAAAAACTTGCAGAATTAGAAGAAGCTCAAAAGTTAGCAGCTGATTTAAAAGGGAAGGAAGTTAATATTGAAGCTAAAGCAGGAGATGGTGGAAGATTATTTGGTGCAATAACTAATAAAGATATTGCAGAAGCTATAAATAGCAAATTCAATTTATCAATAGACAAGAAGAAAGTTGTTGTAGGTACAATAAAAGTTGCTGGAGGATATGATGTTGAAGTTAAATTATATCCAGAAGTTTCAACAAAGATGAAGGTTGTTATTGTTCCTAAACAATAAGGAGGACTAAATTTGAATTCATTTAATGAAAAATTAGATTTTAAAAATATATTAGATAGTGATTTACCTTTAGAAGCAAAAGTAAATGTACTTTTTGATATATTAAAAAATGTTCTTGATGAAGGTGCAATAAGAGCAAGGACAGTAAGATTTAAATTGCAGAAATATATTAATTCCACAGATATAAATGAAAGAATATATGCTCTAAATGTTATTGCATCAGATGGAAATGGAGCAAAGATAGTTCCAAATGATAGTGAAGCAGTAGAGGTTTTAGAAGACGTAGTATATTGGATATCAGAAAATATTGCTAAAAAGTATGTTCAAAATAAAATTGAAGTGGAAGTTGAAAAAGCTTTAGCTGAGAGACAAGATAAGTTTATGGATGAAATAAAATTATCTATCATGAAAAAGCAAAAAGGTATTGAAAACTCAAAAACTAATAGTAAGCTTGAAAGATTAGAAGCATTAGATGCTAAGAAGATTAATAAAAATGTAATGTCACTTTTAAGACCAGAAAAATTTGAAGAAATAGTCGGTCAAGAAAGAGCCATTAAGTCACTTTTATCCAAGATGGCATCACCTTACCCTCAACATATAATTTTATATGGTCCACCGGGAGTAGGAAAGACATCAGCAGCAAGACTTGCTTTAGAAGAAGCAAAGAAATTAAACTCTACTCCTTTTGATGAAGATTCAAAGTTTGTTGAAGTTGATGGTACTACTTTAAGATGGGATCCAAGAGAAATAACAAATCCACTTTTAGGTTCAGTACACGATCCAATTTATCAAGGAAGCAAGAGAGATTTAGCTGAAATAGGAGTACCAGAACCAAAGACTGGATTAGTTACAGAAGCTCATGGTGGAGTATTATTCATTGATGAAATTGGAGAATTAGATGATATTCTACAAAATAAACTTTTAAAAGTTTTAGAAGATAAGAGAGTTGAGTTTTCATCATCTTACTATGATCCAGATGATGAGAATATTCCTAAATATATAAAATACTTATTTGATAATGGAGCACCAGCAGATTTCGTGTTGATTGGAGCGACAACAAAGGAGCCGGGACAAATTAATCCAGCTTTAAGATCAAGATGTACAGAAGTATATTTTGAGCCATTATCATCAAAGGATATTGAAGGAATAGTTAATAATGCAGCTAAGAAACTTGAGGTAACACTAGAAGATGGTGTAGCACACTTAATAAGTCAATATACCATTGAAGGTAGAAAAGCTGTAAATATATTATCAGATGCTTATGGATATTCATTATATAATAAAGAAGAAGTAGAGCAAAAAGTAATTTCTTTAAAAGATGTTGAAGAAGTAATATCTATAGGAAGATATACTCCTTTTGAAATATTAAAGAATCTTGAAACTGGAGAAGTAGGCCACGTTTATGGTTTAGGTGTAAGTGGATTTCTAGGTTCTACAATAGAAATAGAAGCTACTGTATTCCATGCTAAGAAAAAAGGTGCTGGTACAATTAAGTTTAATGATACAGCAGGCTCTATGGCAAAAGATTCAGTATTTAATGCAGCATCAGTTATTAGAAAGATAACAGATAAAGATATTAAGGAATATGATATACATGTTAATGTCATTGGTGGAGGACAGATAGATGGACCTTCAGCAGGTGCAGCAATAACTATTTGTATAATCAGTGCTCTTTTAAACAGAAAGATACGTCAAGATGTAGCTATCACTGGTGAAATTTCCTTAAGAGGAAAGGTTAAGCCAGTAGGAGGAATCTTTGAAAAGATTTATGGCGCAAGAAGAAAAGGAATTAAGCTTGTTCTTGTACCAAAGGACAATGAAAAAGAAATTCCTTTAGGTCTTAATGATATAGAAGTAAGAGCAGTAAGCAATATTGAAGAGCTTATGGAAATAGTATTTGAATAAAAAACGAAGGAGCAATCCTTCGTTTTTTTAATAAATTGCTTGGTAGTTAATATATAAAATTTACTTTAAAAAGTACTACTTATGATAAGGGTAATATATTATAATAGTGTTATTGCAAAAAAACATTTGGAAGGAGGAATGCTTTATGGATGCACCTATGATGAGAAGCTTGCCACAAAGTATCGAAGCAGAACAGTCTGTTATTGGAGCGATGTTGATTGACAAGAATGCTATGGCTAAGGTATTTGAAAAGCTAGAAGAAGAAGACTTTTATAGAGATGGACATAAGGTCATATATAATGCCATTAAAGAAATGTACGCAAAAGATATGGCTGTTGATCTAGTTACATTATTAGAGCATCTTAAGTCTGCGGATATGTTAGAGAAAGCTGGGGGAGTTACATATATATCAGAGCTTAGTGCTTCTGTTCCAACTACAGCTAATTTAAGTTCATATATAAAGATTGTTGAAGAAAAATCTACTTTAAGAAAACTTATAAAGACATCTACATCTATTATTGAAGAAAGTTATAATAATGGTGGTGATGTTGAGAAAGTAATAGATATTGCCCAAAAGAAAATTTTTGATTTGGCAGAAAATAAAGATTCTAAAGAGTATGAACCACTTTCATCAGTTCTAGAAAGAGGATTCATAGAAATAGAAAGACTGTTTAATAACAAGGGAGAAATAACTGGAGTTGGCTCAGGGATAAAGGATTTAGATGCCAAGACTTCAGGGTTCCAAAAAGGAGATATGGTTCTTATTGCAGCGAGACCTTCCATGGGGAAAACTACATTTTCACTGAATATTGCAGAAAATGCAGCATTGAAAGAAGGAAAAAGCGTAGTGATATTTTCACTGGAAATGTCAAAGGAACAATTGGCTTATAAGCTTTTATGTTCCCAAGCTAATATTGATATGCTAAAACTTAGAACAGGTAATTTAGATGATGATGACTGGGAAAGGATTGCCCGTGCTACAGGACCGCTTTCAAAAGCTAGAATTTACATAGATGATACAGCTGGTATTACAGTTATGGAAATGAGATCTAAATGTAGAAAGATTAAGATGGAGCATGGAATTGATATGATTCTAATAGACTACTTACAACTTATGTCTGGTAGCTCAGCAAGAGATAATAGACAACAAGAAGTATCAGAAATTTCTAGATCTATTAAGGCACTAGCTAAGGAAATGGAATGTCCAGTAATAGCGCTATCACAGTTATCTCGTGCACCTGAGCAGAGAGCTGACCATAGACCTATGCTTTCTGATCTAAGAGAGTCAGGATCAATTGAGCAGGATGCCGATGTTGTTATGTTCTTATATAGAGATGAATACTATAATAAAGAAACTGAACAAAAGAATATTGGTGAATGTATTATAGCTAAGCAAAGAAATGGCCCAGTTGGAACAGTTAAAATGGCATGGATTGGAGCTCATTCTAAGTTTGCAGATTTAGATTTAGTTCATTCAGAATAGATAGAAGAGGTGTGGATTTTAATGAAAAATAAGATGATTGGTTTTATAGGATGTGGAAACATGGGTAAAGCTATGTTAGGATCACTTATAAGTAGTGGAGAAATAAGAAAAGAAAATATAATAGTTTCAGCTAAAACAGAAGCATCTAAAGAAGTTATAGAGAAAGAATTTGCAGTAAAAGCAACTAATGATAATAAAGAAGTAGCAGCAAAAGCCAATATTATATTTTTAGCTGTGAAGCCTCACTTCTTTAAGGAAGTTATATCAGAAATAAAAGATGTAGTAAGCAAAGATTCAATAATTGTATCTATTGCAGCAGGAATTACTATTGAACAAATAGAAGAGTATTTTGGTTTTGCGGTAAAAGTAATAAGGACTATGCCTAATACACCAGCTTTAGTTGGTGAAGGTATGTCAGCTATATGTAAAAATAAACATATTGATGAAGAGGAGTTAAAAGAAGTTTGTTCTTTATTTAATTACTTTGGAAAATATGAATTATTAGAAGAAAAAGACTTCCATGCCTTTACTGCTTTATGTGGTTCATCTCCAGCATATGTCTTTATGTTTATAGAAGCAATGGCTGATGCAGCAGTTAAGCTAGGAATACCAAGAGTTAAGGCATATAAGCTAGCAGAACAAAGTATATTAGGATCTGCTAAATTAGCCTTAGAAACAGGAAAGCATCCAGGAGAACTTAAGGATTCTGTTTGCTCACCAGGAGGAACAACTATTGAAGCAGTTTTAGAGCTTGAAAGGAAAGGCTTTAGAACTGCAGTTATCAGTGCTATAGAAAAATGTGCAGATAAATCAAAAACAATGTAATGAGCTAGTATTATCTAGCTCCTTTTTTATTTAATTACTAAAAAAAGATATAGTTGGTAAAAATAAAGCAAGTAATTTTATTTAAAAAGGAAAATATAAGATTACTATCTATACAAAGGATTCCTTACGAATTATTAATTATAAAAATAAATAAATATTCGCAAAAATCTTGAAAGTTTATAATTACTTTGATAGTATGAATAGGTAAGAAATTATTAAAAAATTATAAGATAAGGCAATATTTTTAAAAGGGAGGCAGATTTTATGTCAGCATTTATTGTTTTAGGAGCTCAATGGGGCGATGAAGGAAAAGGGAAAATGACAGATTATTTAGCAGAAGAGGCTGAAGTAATAGTCAGATATCAAGGTGGAAACAATGCAGGGCATACTGTAGAAGTTGAGGATAAGCAATATAAGCTTCATTTAATACCTTCAGGAATATTACATGATGAAAAGTTAAATGTAATAGGTAATGGAGTAGTAGTAGATCCAGTAGCTTTATTTGATGAAATAGAATATCTAGAAAAAGAGGGCATAAGAGTAACACCAGAAAAATTAGTTATAAGTGATAGAGCTCACATAATAATGCCATACCATAAGGTTCTAGATAAATTAAAGGAACTTGCAAGAGGAAAGAATGATATAGGAACAACAGGTAAAGGAATAGGTCCTTGTTATACTGATAAATTTGAAAGATGCGGTATAAGAGTTTGTGATTTAATAAATAAAGAAGTTTTTGAAGAAAAGTTAAAAAGCAATTTAGAAGTGAAAAATAAATATATAACACAAGTATTAGGTGGAGAAGCGTTAGATTTTGCAGAAATTTATAGAGAATATAGCAAGTATGCTGAAAAAATAGCACCTTTTGTTAAGGATACTTCAGTAGTAGTTTATAATAATATAAAAGAAGATAAAAATGTATTATTTGAAGGGGCACAAGGAATGCTTTTAGATATTGATTATGGAACATATCCATATGTAACTTCTTCTAATACAACAGCAGGAGGAGTAGCCAGTGGTGTTGGTATAGGACCTAATATGATAACTAATAGTGTAGGGATTGCTAAGGCATATACAACAAGAGTTGGAAAAGGACCTTTCCCTACAGAGTTAGAAAATGAAACTGGTGAATGGATTAGAGAAAAGGGTCATGAGTATGGGGTAACTACTGGTCGTTCAAGAAGATGTGGATGGCTTGACCTTGTTATATTAAAGACAGCTGTAAGAGTTAGTGGATTAACATCTTTAGTTATAACAAAAATTGATACATTAGCAGGATTAGATAAGATAAAGGTATGTACTGGGTATAAGTTTAATGGTGAGATAATAGATTATTTCCCAGCAAGCTTAGAGGATTTAGCAAAATGTGAGCCTATTTATGAAGAATTTGATGGATGGGATGAATCAGTAGCTAAAGCTAAATCTTTTGATGAGCTACATGAAAATGCAAAGAAATATTTAAATAGAATTGAAGAATTAACGGATACAAGAATTTCAATAGTTTCTGTTGGACCAAAGAGAAATCAGACTATAAGAGTAAAAGAAATATAGTATAATTATAAACTGTGAAGGAAAGCCTATAAATATAAAAAAATTTAGAGGTGATTCTTTATGGTTGATAAAAATAGTACTATAAGCCAGATTTTAGCTGAAAATCCAGGTGCAATTGATATATTTAATAGTTATGGTATACCATGTTATGGTAATATGGAAAATCAATTGTCATCAGTAGAAGATGTATCTATAAGGTACGGGATAAATGTAGATAATATTTTAAATGATGTAAATAGCAATGGGAATAATAGTGGTCTATATTAGTATTTAATTTAGTAGTTAGAATATTATTTATGAATAATTTATGGAAAAATATTGAAAATAAACTTTATATTATGTAAAATATATACAGTTGTATAAAATTCTATTAAAGGAAGTGAGAAAATGATTACTAAGGATATGACAATTGGTGAAATTGTAAAAAATTATCCTGAGAAAATAGAAGTTTTAGCATCAGCTGGTATGGGCTGCGTTGGATGTCCATCTGCACAAATGGAAACAGTTGAAGAAGCTGCATTAGTTCATGGACTTAATATAGAAGATCTTTTAGATAAACTAAACAAATAAAAGAGAAATAGGTGTAGAGGTAAATCTATGCCTATTTTTATTGCTAAAATAAATACTATTAGAAAGAGGGGATAATTATGGGAATAAGTTATGAAAAGATGTATGAAATTCACTATTATGAATGTGATAAGAATTTAAATTGTACCCTAGAAAGTATAATGAATTTTTTAGGTGATGTAGGAAATAAGCATGCAGAAAGCTTAAATGTAGGGATGGATTATTTAACAGAAAGAAATATTACATGGGTATTTTATAAATATAATATCAAGGTAAATAGATACCCTGAGTATGAAGAAAAAATAAGAGTAAAAACTGTTGCGGAAGAATTTAAGAAGTTTTATGCATTAAGGAGTTATGAAATATATGATGAAAAGAATATTAAGATAGTGGAAGGTAGTGCATTATTCTTATTAATTGATATTATTAAAAGAAGAGCTATAAAAATTACTGATGATCAATACAAAGCTTATAATGTTGATAAGAACTCTACAACAAAGAAATTAATTGGTAGTCTTGAAAGATTAGAAAAAGTAAAAAATAAAGAATATGTTAGTAATTTTAAAGTTAGATATTCTGATATAGATTTTAATAAGCATGTCAATAATGTTAAGTATGTACAATGGTTTATGGATAGTGTTCCACAGGAGATTAGAGAGGAATATGAGCTAAAGGAAATAGATATACTATTTGAGCATGAATGTTACTATAATGATGAAATCAAATGTGTCTGTGAAATTCATAAAAATGAAGATAATTTATTAGTATTAAGTAATATTCAAGATAAAGACGGTAAAGAATTGACTGTTTTCGTATCAAAATGGCAATAAAAAAACTCTGGGCTATGGCTCAGAGTTTTTTTATTAATGCTACGCTAATTAGTTAAGTCGCTTCGCTAGTTAGTCACTTCGTTAATTAAGCCATTTATGGCGATTTAATTAAGTGGATTAGCGTAGCGACATTCACTGGTTAACTAATCTACGCTTTGGCTATGCATTCAGCAGCTCTATGTCCTGAGCTCCATGCCCATTGAAGATTGAATCCACCACAGTCACCATGAACATCTAAAAGTTCTCCGGCAAAATAAAGACCAGGGATAAGTTTTGATTCTAAAGTTGAAGGATTTACTTCAGTAGTATCTATACCACCAATGGTCACTTGTGCTTGATTAAAGTCATTAGTTCCTATACAAGTAAATTTCCATTCTTTTAAAGTATCTATGAGAGACTTTTTTTCTTTCCAATTAAGTTCATAGCAAGGCATATGTAAATTTTCAATCTTACTTTCTTTTAATACTGTAGGTATAAGTTTTTTATTAATTACACCAATTAAAGCATCAATTATAGGTCTATAAGAAAGCACAGCAAAATGGCATTCAATAAAATCTTCTAAGGATTCAACAGTATATTTTGGTAGCATATCTACAACTATTTCTGTTTTTTTACCTTTGGCTAAAGCTTGTGATGCAAAGCCGGAAAGTTGTAGTATTGGTGGACCTGATATTCCGTAATCTGTGAATAATATTTCACCAAAATATTTACGCTCTTCATTACCATCAATAAGTAAAGATGCATAGCCATCAAATTTTACACCAGACAATGATTTAAGATGAGGATAATCTAGTTTTAACTGAACGATTCCAGGAAGTTGAGGAATTATACTATGTCCTAATTTTTCCGATAAATAATATCCAGTTCCATCAGATCCAGTTTTAGGTGCAGTTTTTCCTCCACAAGTTAAAAGTAGTTTATCACATGTGAATAATTTTAATGATTCATTATTTGTGGATAACTTAAAAACTTTTCCTCTGTGGATATCTTTTACTTTACATTCTGTATAAACTGGAATATTTCTGTCCTCTAAAGCTAATCTAAAAATATCCACAACTGAAGATGTTTGAAGAGATTGTGGATAAAGTTTGCTACTTTGTAATTCTACAATAGGAAGACCTAAAGCTAGGAAGAAATCTAAAGTATCTTTCACAGAAAAACTTTTTAAAGTTTCATAATAAAAATTATCATTATTGCTATGATAATTAATAAAGGGTTCTGTAATAGAGATATTAGAAATATTACAGCGACCATTTCCTGTAGCTAATATTTTTTTACCAATTCTATCAGTAGCTTCTAGTATGGCAACATCTATACCAAAATCTTTTGCGGTTACAGCAGCCATTAAGCCAGCTGCACCACCGCCAACAATTAATAATTCATGATGAATCAAAATAAACACTCCTTAAAGAATAATATCAGTTTTCATTATTCAAAGTTAATTTTATTTAGATTTTATCACAGTAATATAAGTAATTAAACTATGGAATACTAGGTAAGAGGTGATATTATTGTTAGCAAAAATAATTAATAAAGATTTAGAGGAATTTGAAAGAGAATTTAAGGTTCGCAGGATGAATTATGATCAAGTAGTAGTTAACTATCCCAGTGATATTGGACTGAAAGTATTTGATAAAAAAGATGTAGAATATATTAAACAGACAGAAATAGATGAATTCTTAATAAAGTATAGTGATTTTCTAAAAATAAAGCTTAATAGAGGAATATCTATAGCTCTATATAAGGCGTTATTGGAAAGTATAGAAGCTGAACTTGATATTATTTTTGAGAATTTGAATTTACTTAAAGATAAATATGAAGTAAACAAGAGAGGAGTTTGGGAAAAAGAAATATTGGCTGTTATTAATTATAAGATACCAGTAAAGCTTATTACTTCCGGTCAAAATTTTAAAAAAAGTGGATTTAATATATCTATTGAAATAATTGAAGAAAAAGAGTTTTTTGAAATATGTAAGTTTGAAATTAATAAAATTCAAGAAGAAATTAAGGAAAAAGAAAGAATTTTATCAAGATATGGTATGGCTATTGAGAAGATGAAAGACACTGAAAACCTAGTAAAAATGCTGGAGTAAGAGGGGCTTTATGAGGGGATGTAAAAAAAAAATAAAAAAAATGAAGAAAAAGTGTTGACACTTTTTCGGATTTCAAGTATTATAGTTAATGTGCTCGGGGAAATAACCCTGAAGGACAGAGAAATGAAAAAACTAGGCCCCTTGGTCAAGCGGTCAAGACACCACCCTTTCACGGTGGTAACAGGGGTTCGATTCCCCTAGGGGTCACCATTTT
>PPYF01000117.1_pt1 | contig 34958 bp, 30 predicted proteins | sample 1559871 | NCBI WGS metagenome assembly PPYF01 (sample SAMN08240021, study PRJNA423297) | Human gut metagenome, whole genome shotgun sequencing project.
TTCATGAGGAGGTTTTCACCGAGTGGATGAGCGAGGCCGGACTGACTTTTACACCTGACAGCAAGGTTGTTTTAGAAGATTTTCGTAAGGTTTATCCATTATAGAACACACTCTACTTCTTGGAGAGTCTTTTGATCTGGAGCTTATTTTCCAAAAGGGTTAAAAAATGATGTAATGTAAGCGATATTATACAGAAGCACAGGAACAGTACGACCGCAGGGCTAAACAAAAAGGTCGGAAGTCTTGTTTGAAGTTGATGAACACGCCTAGGAATATGATACTAAGCGAGATATTCTCTATCTCGTCTTAGGGCCTGCAGTTCAGTAGAAAGTTAAGCTACATATTTAATACGTGGCTTTTTTATAAAGGAGATAAATTAATGCGGCTTGATTTAAAAATTGACAGAGATTTGGCTTTTGAACAGGCTCTTTTTGAGATACCATATCATAAAAAAATAGCTACTTAAGTTTTCGAAATATCAGCTATCATCGGCACAAGAGACAACTCTAAAAGAGTCAGATGAAACGTCCGAACTTAATCAACTTACAAATGGCGCAGCAGTAGCAGATTTAGTTGTCTATGCTTTCCCAAATGATATAGCATTACATTGGGAATCTTTCCAAACCTAAGCGGATGCTTACTGATAGTAGAAAACAAATAGGCACTTAAATTTTTTTAACTTTGAATGATTCTTGTGTTACTTTTTGATATTTTTTACGAATAGATATATTGTAAAAAATAGGAGGTATATAAAATGATGACATATGATGAAGTAATGGAAGCGATAGAAAGAGGGTTTATCAAGGGGGATAAAATCAGTATTGTCCGAAGAAATGGGAAAATTCATGATTATGTCTTACCTGGAGAGAAAGTAGAACCTGAAGAAATAGTGACAGAAGTAGACTTAGAGACTGTACTTGAAGAGTTGAGGGAATAGGATGTGAGAGAGTTTTTATTTGAAAAATAGATTGATTTATCTTTAGTTATAATTCTATACAAAAATTGGTGATATTTTATGGAAGAGGTAAAATTTTATAGTATGTTCGAAAAGAAAGAGGAGAAGTGAGAACTTGATATCATCTGAATTCAACAGTCAACAAAATTGAGATTGAAGTAGTGACACATTAACTAGTGTCTCTACTTTTTTTAATTATGGAAGTGTTTTCGTGGTATAATATGGAAAAAGTGTAGTTTCATTATATTGAGACAATTTATAAGAAATGAGAGTTCATCATGCGTAATGATATTCAGCCAAGTCTACAAACAGTAGAACAATATTTTTCTAAATCTGAATTTTATATTCCTAGCTACCAGAGACCGTATGCGTGGCAGGTGGCACAATGTGATCAGTTAATTGAAGACATCAATCAGCATATGGAAAACTTCGATAAAGATTCACAGGACAATTACTTCTTTGGAGCAGTACTGATTGCCCAAGAATCTGGTGAGGATCATGATGTTACACTAATTGATGGTCAACAAAGAACAACTACCTTTATGTTGTTATTAAAAGCGTTGTTACTTAAAATTGAGAGTGAATTAGCTATCCAACCTCAAGACGATGCAGATGGTAGACGACTTATTAAGAGACTGAACGGATTAAAAGAACAAATTGCATCATTGCTGTTTAATATGTCTGAGGATGAACTAGATGATTTTGTTGATGGGCTATCATTCCCAACTGTTGAAATGATAAAGTACATTAATGATTCCATCTCAGAAAAATACGCTTTTGACATGCAGACTATTCTACTTGGACGCAATTTTGAAGAAATAAAACAGAATGTTCATCAAATATACCGTCGCCAAAAAGATAATCGCTATACGAACTTCTACAAAAATTTCCGATATTTCTACAATACTTGCAAAGAATTGAGTGTTATTAATTGCATTAATTTTGCTAATCATTTCATAAAAAATTGCCAAGTCATCACCATTACAAGTTTTAATACTGACCAAGCTATTAATATTTTTAACTCTTTAAATGGTACTGGTGTACCATTGACTCCAATTGAAGTCATTGTTTCCAAAACAACTGCTAGTGCTGCAGATAGAAAAACATTTGAAAATAATTGGCAGGAGATAGTAGAATGGGCTGACAAGTCAAATCTTGATTTGAATACGTTGATGACACATTATATTTTCACTAAGCTATCGCAACAAAATGGTACAGACAGATGGAATCCCGGAATTCGTGCATTCTTTAATAAGAATAAGGAACTTCTTAATGATGATGTTGTCTTTACAGATGATTTGAAAAAGATACTCAATACTTATTTGCTTACATCAGAAACATCGATTGGTAGAGTAGTCAGTCAGCTTAATGGTAATTTAAGGCCATTTGTGAGTAGCTATCTATTTTTCCGAGATGATAAGAGATATATAGAGTACCTGATGCGAATTGGTATCTTAATTGAATTATCAGAGTTATCATACAGTCATAGATTATTCAAACGCTTTCTTGAGGAAATCAATTTGTTGTATAGTCAAGTCGATACATTTTCAACAGAGTCATTAATTGATAAGGTTCGAGAGCATATACGTTTGAATTTTGAATATGAAAATGTTAAACAAACACTTTTAGAGAGTGGAGTCTCAAATGCTCTTATTTATGTGAATGAGTACCTATTTGCAACCGAACATGCTATAAATCTAAAGCTTGACGGAAATATAGACATCGAACATATTATGCCAAAAAGTGGGATTAACAGAGAGCACATCATGCATGATATAGGTGTCGATGACCCGGATGAATTTCGTGAATATGCTGAGAAGTTAGGAAACAAAATTTTACTTGAAGCAGAAATAAATCGTGGTATTGGAGATGCCTGGTTTAGAACTAAGAAGGAAAATCATATCTCTAAAGGTAATGGATATATTGGTAGTAAGTTTCCAATAGCTCAGTCTCTCGTGACGTATACCAAAGATACTTGGACTAAAGAGGATATTGATTTAGCCACAGAGAAAGCAGCAAAACGAATAGCAGACTTTGTTTTTGAGCTATAATTTTTAGTTCTAGTTATCCGAGAAAAGGATAATATTATTGTGTCAATAAAGTGATTACTTATTTGGTTAGATAATATACTATCAAAATGTGTATAAGGTATTGACATAAATCCAGATATTATAGGAGTAGAGTTGTTCAATTTTTATGTAATATTTGGAGAACCAGTTTTATAGGAATGAACTTTTCATGGTGCAATCAATAATTATTTATTGCTATAAGATAAGCAAGAAGAGTTTTATCATATTAGATATTGAAAAAATAATTGAACAAATTAAGGGGAATCTTCTAAATCTAGGGGTTATCTTAAATGACTAATATAACATTTTCACAAGTTCAAAAGAGTTTTCACAAGAAGTTGGTGTTAGACATTCCTGATTTTCAAGCGGATTCAGGTGAAATCATCTCCATCGTTGGTGGTAATGGTGCCGGGAAGTCGACTTTTATCAAGCTCTTGGCAGGGATTTTTTTGCAGGATAAGGGCGAGGTTCGTGTCTATGGCGTTTCTAATCGCTCCAAGAAAATCCACTCGCTGGTCAAGTTTGTCTTGGAGAGCGGGCAGGGGTTGTACAGTTATTTGACAGCTATGGAGAATCTCCAATATTTTCTAAGCTTGAATGGGATTGCCTTGTCTCATATCAAGGCAGAGGTGGATGTCTTGTGCGACCAGCTGGCGTTTACCCCTTATAAGGACACGCTGGTTTCAGAACTGTCCCAGGGCAACCGTCAAAAATTGACCTTAATCTTAGCCTTGGTGCAAAAACCGAAAGTACTCTGTTTGGATGAGCCGACCAATGGGCTAGATTTGCTGGCAAAAAAACAGCTGATGACTCTTTTGCAGGATTATGCGCGTCACCATCAAGCCAGTATTTTTATCACCAGTCATGATGCTAGTTTTATCGAGAAGGTCAGCACTCGGGTGGTGGTAATTCAGGAGGGGCGGCTTTATCGTGAAGGAACCTTTGAGGAGATTTTTGGTAATGTCCACCAGCATGAAGTCTATCACTTGCTGTTAGATAAGAGTGCAGAAAGTGTACTGAAACAAAGATTCCCTGAGCTGGACTACAAGGTCCTTGACGGTGGGATTTCGGTAGAGACCAGAAATCCAGACCTTTATCGGCTATTGCTGGAAGAAACAGAAGTCTTGCAGTTCACCCGAGAACTTGCCTCTTTGGAAGATTTGCTGTATGAGGTGCTCAAATGATGCTATCAGCGATTGGGCGAGAGTTTAGTCGTCAACTCAGCGAATACAAACAGTTCAAAGTCAATCTTCTCTTTGCCAACCTGGGAATTTTCTTTCTAGTTACGGGTTTTCTGACCTATTTTGACAGCCAGCAAGATACTTTTGAGTTGTTTATCTTGCTTTTTACTTGGTATTTTTCTAGCCACAGTATCACCCATCCAACCTATTTTATCGAGGATGAGATTGCAGACCGCACCATTATCAACGTGATTCAGAGTCGGCGGAGCATCTTTGGCATGCTTTTTATCAAAATTATCGTACAGATTTTGTTGGACTTGGTCAAGGCCATTCCTTTGTTTTGCTTGGTTGCCTTGGTTCAGCAGATTGCCTTTCCTACTGACTGGGTCGTTACATTTGTTACTTTTCTTCTGTCCTTTGTGGTTATTGCGTCCCTTTATGGTCTAGGCTTTCTCTTTGCCAGTTTTTCCTTTGTCTTTACAAAAATTTCCAGTATTACTAGCCTCCTTGCTTACGGGATTCTCTTTTTGGTTGGTTTTCAGGAACAATCGAGTCATTTGATTGCTACTTTAACTCGTTTCTTGCCTTTTCATCTCTTGGTGAGTTTTATCCGCCAACCAAGTTGGTTCGTTCTTTTATTATTACTGGGATACGGTTTGATTTACTGGCTCTTGGGTTACTTGTGCTTTCAAACTTGTTTGACCTATGCCAAAAAGAAGGGAAGTTTGTTCCATGTATAATGAAGTGAAGCGATTTTATCTCTTTCGCAAGAGACGCTGGGCGGATACCCTGTTTGACACCCTCTACCACGTCATTTTCATTCTTGGTTTTTATAGCCTTTTGAGGGGAAATTCTGACTTTCAGTTGTCCTATTTCTATTATTATTTCATCTTGACCCATGTGGTTTCCTTGGGAAATGAAGAGTTGGAATACGAGATTCGGTCTGGGCAATCTTTTGGCACCCAGTATGCTTTGCAATCAGTGTATAGAATTTACCTGCGACGAGCAGTGGTTTACTTTGTTTGGTTGTCTTTGATCTTCTGGATTGCTCTGCTTTTGATTCATCAGGGTTTACCAACTCACTTTTCTTTGAAGGTCATCAGTTTCCAAGGACTGCTCGTGGTACTGATTGGTTTCCTGATTTTCCTCGGCTATTATCTTGTCATGATTCGACTGACCATCCGCTTCCAACGGATTTCAGTCTTGGTAGATTTTCTAAATACCGTGCTCTTATTCTACTCCGGACTCGTCTTTCCAGTGGTGAGTTTTGGGAATTTGAAGAAATTATTTGATGGGATTATAAGAAATTAAGGATTCTTTTTCAATACAGAGTCCTTTTTCTATTGAGATCTTCTCTTAATTCCTATCCTCTGAGACGGTGAAGGTGATAAACTCCCACTTACAGTGGACAGTGAAAATACTATAATTCACTAGAAGTGAATTGCCGCCCAAAAGAAGTCCAAAATCTGTTGAAAAAACTAAGAGTAGTTCAACTCTATCTAAACGAAGAGAAGTCTGTGATTATCTTGCTAGAAGATATAAGATAATAATTTAGCCATACTACATGGAATTATGAGTATCAATTTATTTTCGCACCAAAATATAGATGTCAGATAATCAATGACATATTTAAAGGGGAAAGTGGGTTGATGATATTCAACCGATAAGCGGCTAAAGATGTCTAAGATATAAAATAAAAAGCTCCTAACCTTGGTTAAGAGCAAATAAAAAGGAGAGGACCAATGTCAGTAAGGGTTCTTTACAGCCCGAAGCTGAAGGTAGCACCGCACCCGAAGTTACTAAAGCAACTTCCTTTGAACGCTCTGTTACCAGACGTCCTACGATATCCTCTCATTATGCAAATAATAGCATAAAAGTTGGCCTTCGGTCAAGAGCAAGGTACAAATGACGGTCTGTTGGTGACAGTGATTTGAGCAAAATTAATAAGTAAGGACAAGAATGATACAAAATAAAGCAATGGAAAGCGTAAGAAGCTATCGGATATAAGCATAAAACATCAATCTATTTATGTTTTTACTTGAAAAAATAAAGAACAGCTGTCATAGGCACAAGAGACAACTCTAGAAGAGTCAGATGAAACGTCCGAACTTGTTAATCAACTTATAAATGGGGAATCAGTAGCGGATTTAGTTGCCTATGCATTCCTTGTTGATATAGCATTACATTGGGAATCTTTGCAAAACTAAGCTAAAGCTTATTGATAGTAGAAAAAAATAGGCACTTAAAGTTTAAAAACTTTAAGTGCTTTTTTTGTTACTTTTTGAAATCTTTTACGAATAGATATATTGTAGAAAATAGGAGGTAAAAAAATGATGACATATGATGAAGTAATGGAAGCGATAGAAAGAGGTTTTATCAAGGGCGATAAAATCAGTATTGTTCGACGAAATGGTAAAATCCATGATTATGTCTTGCCGGGAGAGAAATTAGAACCGGGAGAAATAGTGACAGAAGAGAATTTAGAAGCTGTCCTTGAAGAATTGAGTGAATAATATATGAGAATGTTTTATTTCGAAAATAAATTGTTTAATATTTAGTATAGTATGCTGTATTAATTGGTAAAACCTAAAGAGAGAATGGAATTATTTGGGCGCTATATTCTCTTTAGGTTTTACCTTTTTGCTATAATTTTTATATAAAAAATAGGAGGTGTTGGTGAATGAAGTTAAATCTAGTAGTATGTTAAAAAAGAATGAAAATAGAACATGATATGACCTATATTGATTATTTAAAATCATACTAACATCACTATTAAGTTTTTAGAAGGAACAGAGGAAGATTTATAAGGCCATAGTTAAGAGTGTAAGTGCTCTATCTACGGCGGTTTATATTTTGTGTACAATTGTGCTTAAATAGGCAGAAGTGTTATAATAAAGAAAATGTTTTAGTGAATTGAGGTTATAAGGATTTTTATACTTAGTCAGCATGTAATGTATTCTTTAAAGAGATTAAGTAATGAGACAATGCTTAGGTAGAAAGAAGATTATTACGCCAATACTAGAATGTTTTGTTTGAGCAATGGCTCAAAGGGGTAAACAGGAGCTGGAATCACTGTATTTTGATAGATTTAAGGAGTGATATTATGGGGTGGACTAGTATTCCGAATTTTGGAGATAAATATGCCAAAGTTAGAGAAAGAACCCATTCATCTGGTGCAAAACTGATAGAAGTTTTATACGGTGCTCGTGACAACAGGGGAAGACCCACATCTCCAGAAAGCAATTCTGATGGACACGGTCATTGGCTTGCCATAGAAATAGATGGAATATATCAGATGTTATCATGGAGACATCCTATTCATGAAGGTGGTCAGCAAGAATATGGTCGTGACCGAAGAAGCAATGCCCTCTCTGATTTGGAATCTGACATAATAGAAAAAGAAAAGATTTGTTCACAGGCTAAGAGTTTATCATTGTCAAATGATTGGAAAACCGCTGCACCTAAATTTAAGCAGTTATTTAATGAATGGAAAAAGGTTTACAATTGGGGAACGCCAAAAGAAAAACAACTATGGGAAGATTTTCAGGCCGCTAAAAAAACGTTCTATGAACGACGAGAGAGTAATCGTTCAAAAAATAAAGTTACCAAGCAAAGTATAATTTCGGAAGCTCGAACTTTATCAGCATCAACCGATTGGAAATCCACAGGGCAACAGTTTAAAAAACTTTTTGATAGATGGAAAGGCATAGGTTCTGCTGGAAAAGATGATGAAATTCTATGGATTGAGTTTAAATCTGCTCAACAAACATTTTATGATCGTCGTTCAAAATACTTCAGTGATTTAGATAAACAACGTGACAAAAACAGACAAATGAAACAAGCACTGATTTCAGAAGCAAGGAGCGTTTCTCAGTTTTCAACAGATTGGAAACGAACTGGCGATAAACTCCATGAATTAATGGATAGGTGGAAAGAGATTGGAAGTGTTGGCAAGGAATATAATGATAGTCTTTGGAATGAATTTAATAGTATTCGACAGGATTTCTTCAATCGTAGACGTATTTATTATGAGGAACAAGACAGACTTTTCCAAGAAAATGCTAGCCGAAAAGGACAGATTGTACAAGAGGCTGCAAATATTGCCAGCAGCAGTGACTATTCTGTGCAGACTACAGAGCGCATGAAAGAACTTGATCGTGAATGGAGAAACATAGGCTCCGCTGGAAAGATAAATGAGCACCAGCTTTGGAATCTATTTCAAAGTGCTAAAGATAGCTTTTGGTCCGGAAAACGCTTGTATAATGAGCGAAAACAACAGGAATGGCGAAGAAAATTGTATGAAGCTATCAATCGTAAGAGAGATCAGATTTCAAATCTTGAACGGCAAATCAGTGAACTTCAATATAAAATGAGTAACATGAGAAATCAAGAGCATATCAATAATATGTACCGGTGGATAGATGAAAAAAATTCCAAGATTAGAGAACTTGAAATAGCAATTCAAGACATGGAAAGCAAATTATAGATTGTGTTTCCAATATAATTGATGATTACCACGTCCTTGACCTGTTCGCGATTTTAACACATCCAGAATTTTTCATTCAACGAGAAGTTACAAATAGTCACTTTGATGACGGTGTTTTAGGTATTTTCGAGTAATTTTTGGAACGTTATCCATTAGCTACGGAATGTTTTAATAAGATTTCTGATTATGTTCAAAAAACTATTAATGATACGATAGGAAAGTTTAGGATTGTTAAAACCCCATGGCATAATATAACTGTATATTGTCGACACGTATTGAGTGTATGAGTTTACTAGAAAAGATGAAACCGCAAGCTTAAAATAGAATCTGAGATGATCAATCAATTTTTCATCGGAGGCCACGAGGAATGCCAACAAAGAGATATGGTTTCTGAGGAACAATTGAACTTAGTAGGTTTAGTTCTAGCACTCTTAGTATTAACTGGGTTGTTAAGACAGAACTCTGACTTTATGATTGTTGTCGACTTATGCTTGTCGCAAACTCTTATTGAGATGTCTCGCAATAAAGCAGAAAAATTATTTGGTAGGCATTAATAGTAGTATAGACACCATTTTAGGATGGTGTTTTTTGTTTAGATTGTTTTTTATAAAGCAATTTGCTTTCCACTTAATCTGGTTGGCAGCATTTACGAAACCTGGTTGAAAAATATAAAAAAGTGAAATAAAGTATCCTCTGAGCTTCGAATACAAGACCTATTATGATATACTTATATCAAGGTTAAGGAATGAGGTTTCTCCCCTCTCCTTAACCCAACCATTGTTGTTGTAAGGTTAGACGAGATTTCTCCTCTCGCATCTAACATAATCTATTAAGTTCTATTAGTTATGAATCAGGGACCTCCCCCAAAGCATAACTATCCTTTCTGTTTTTAGTGTTATGAGGTTTCTCCCCTCGCTGTTAAACTAAAAATAGTCATTGTTTTTCTTCTCCAGAGAAATTTCTCTTGGGAAGAGAGGTAGTCCATTGTGGGCTGCCTCTTTTTTGTTGTCAACGGAACTTATTTTGAATAGAAAAAAACCATCGAGACAACAGGAAGTCCCAATGGTTACAACAACAATATTTTCAAAAAACAATGACGTTTTATGAAAAAGAAGATATGGAGAAGAAGGAGAAAAGCAACCTCTCCATAAAATTCCCCGAAGGGAAAAACAATGACTGTGTTTAGGAGTACTCCTAAACACATTTTTAGTATAGCCTATTGGACGTGTTATTTCAAGGCAAGGAAACCAGAATAAGAGTAATTTCATCTCAAAAGTCAACCTATGTCACTAGGTTGCGACACCAATATAAAATAGCCTATCATGGCTTCATGGTAGAATTTAAAGATTATGAAAATACACAGGGGCTCGAAGAGCTGGAAGGTTGGCGGTATCTTCCGATTAGAGCAGCAAATAGGATCAAGTCCTTCTGGGAGAGTAACAGAGTTCTTTCTTACTTGAGGCGACATCGGTTAAAACGAACGTTAATCATTAGCTATGCATTACTGGGAACTATGGTCTGGACAGCTACATCTGCTTATTTCTCTCCAACCCGAGTTACTTACTTAGAGTCACAACTGCAGGCAACACAATCATTTGGTAATGGTCTTGGAAGCATTACAGCAACCTCTATGACTTACTCTTCTTCAAATGGGTTGGTCGTTATGGAGTTGACAACATCAGATGCTACTAGTGCTATAAAAAAAGGAATTAATACTGAAAATCTTGATTGGCAGGTTTTCTTGCCAAGTAGTGTTAAGAATCCTGAAGCAGTGACCTTAGAAGTCATTCCGTTAACCGGAGATAAGGTGTATCTGGTCATGCGTAATGTGCCTTCAGATTATACGCTCATGGTTATTCGTGCGACAAATAAGACACCGAACTCAAACAGTCTCAAGATTGACGTTCAAGAATACAATGACTACTTATCATCAAGTTCTAATGACGCTTCAGTTTCTAAGCAGAATAAACAAAAAGATAAGGAAGGGAATAAGAACTACGTTGATTTCTTTGTAACTCCTCAAAATGAACTTCTCAAAAACAAATATGTCAAGAATTTGTCTCGTGAGAAGTTTGCCCTCAATATTTTTGAAGAGGAGTTGAAATATCAAAAAGGTCAACGAAAAGAACTCTTGGCTTCTGCAAAAACACTTGATGACAGTGTCAAGGAAGATACTAAGACATTGGAGCAGTTGAAGCGTGAGTCAGAATACTTGGTCGGTAACGAGTTAACCGATAAGCAGAGTGATATGGAAGCTATCGAGAAAAGTATGGACTCTAAAGAGAAGGACGGAGCGAAAGCGCGTGAAAATGCTGCTTATGTTCAGACAATCATTGAACAGATTGAAAAGAATATCAAAGCAGTTAAGAATGGTACTTACAAGTTTAATTCACCAGTGCGCTCAGTAAAACAAGATATTGGGGAATAAATATAAAAAGGAAAGAAAGGACTTTATTAACGATTATGACAATTGATGAACAACGCTATTTACTTAACCAGGATTGCCTATTGATGAAATATCAGCGAGGTAATGCTATGAATGAACCCCTTCAAATTTTTAGAGGGAAATGGGCAGACGGTTTAGAACGCCTACATCAAATCATTGATAAAGAAGTTGGTTGGAAGAACTTTCGTAGCTTTATCTCAAGTAATGTTCATCATGATTCTGAAACATCCATTGAGGTAGTTAAGACACACTTAAACCAATGCCGTATTGAATGTACGGACCTTTTGGATATTGATTTTGGAGAGAAAGGTTCTATTTGTATTCAGAGGGATCAAGTGGAGCTTTTGACTGAGAAATTCCGCTATTTCCTGTATTTTGAAAGTAATATTCAACCAATGATGGATATTGACTTCTAGGGAGGTACTAGATGAATCAAGAAGAAAATCAACAACAAGAAGGGAGCTGGGGACTACCTCGTGGTCTTTACACGCAGGTAAAGTACTACGGTGTTCCGATAATGAAAGCCTTCATTATAGTAGGGAGTTTTGTTTTTCCGCTACAATTCAGGGATATATTTTTCCCTAGAGGGCAGGAGTTGAAGTTCCTAATCAATTTACTCTGTACAATGACTTTAACGATTTATTGGATGATCCCTTCTTCGTCTGGTGGAAATAAGTTCTGGGAATTTATTCATGCACACCGTCGGACAAAGAAACGTTATTATCCAATTGATAAGAACTGTTACCCAGAGTTGAGAGATGATGGTTCGAAAAAACGTCGCTACTTAATGGATAAGGCTGCAGAACGTTTAGGAAGGAAGTATAAATAGATGAAGGAGAGGACTAACCATAATCTTAGTAAGACTCCTTATATTGACAAATACACAACAGACCTTACTGAGAAAATCAGACCCAAGCGTCAAGATTTTGTGGCTTGGGGTAGACAAGATGAAATCAGACAAGTCTTTATCTCACTGAATCGATTAGAAAAAAACTCTCCTGTACTAATTGGTGAAGCTGGTGTAGGTAAAACAGCTATTGTAGAAGGAATTTGTGCGGATATTCTTAACAAGAAAGCCCACGTCCCAACACGTTTCCAAGGTAAGCAGGTTAAGCAACTAGAATTATCTGCTATCCAAGGGAAAGAATTTGACCATACAGGTAAAGAGGTGAACATCATTGCTAAAATGGACGGATTGATTAAAGAGTTTATGGCTCACAAAGATGAGTTTATCCTCTTTATTGATGAAGTGCATACCATTATGGGTACTGGGGTTGAGGGAAGTGCTCTTGACGTCGCTAATAGCTTGAAACCAGCCTTATCTCGTGGGGAAATCTATCTTATTTCAGCCACTACAGCTGATGAGTTTATGATTATTGAACGTGATCCGGCGATGGAACGACGTCTGCAACCAGTTTACGTTGATGAACTGGACAAAGAGGCATCTATTTTGGTCTTGAAAAAACGTCGTCCCAAGTATAAACGAGAACTTGATATTGAGATTCCTACTGATGCCATTAAGGCAGCAGTAGAATTATCTATTCGTTATGTCACGGATAAAATGCTTCCAGATAAAGCTATTGATATTATTGATGAAGCTTCAGCGACTGCAAATATCGATGGGAAATCAGAGATTACCTTAAGAGATATTGCGAATGTCATTCACCGTAAAAAAGGTATTCCAATGGAAAGTCTACTACTCACGTCTTCAACTCCAGTGGATTTTGCGGAAGGGATGCGTGCTGTTGTTAAGGGGCAAGACCATGTGATTCGAACTATAGCACGCCTTATGTATAAGGGTATCCAGGGTGGGCAGAACAAGCGAAGACCTCTAGGAACTCTTCTTCTACTTGGAACAACAGGTACAGGTAAAACAGAATTGGCGAAACAAGCAGCAAAACAACTGTTTGGTAGTGAAGAAGCGATGATTCGGCTGGATATGTCAGAATACATGACTGATAATGCAGTTGTTCGTCTTATAGGAAATGACGAGCGAAAAGGTGATTTAACTGAAAAAATTAAGAAGAATCCCTATTCGTTAGTACTATTGGACGAGTTAGAAAAGGCTCATCCAGATGTCTGGGCTTTGTATTTGCAAATGCTTGATGACGGGCATTTGACTGATGGACGTGGACGAAAAATCAATTTTAAGAATACGTTTATCATTGCAACATCAAACGTGGGGCATAAGCGAATCAGAGATAAATATATCACCTCTGGTCAGACCTTTACAGAAATGAATAAGTCAGACTATAAAGAGTTCATGAAGGACATGAGAGATGAGTTAATCAAGATCTTTAAACGTCCTGAATTTATCAACCGTTGGAAAATTGAAGTGACTAATATCTTGACGAAACAAACCATTGATAAGATTGTCTATTCAAAAATGGCAGTGCATGAGAGTAGTTGGTTTAAAGAGCATCATATCCTTATTAATTATGAGGATGTTATGGATGGTGACCAAACTATCGATGGCAAAAAATACTTCTATGAATATCTCAGTAGTGTCGGTGTTAGCCCAGAAGATGGAGCAAGGCCTTTAGAGAGAACTATTGATGAAGTATTAACTGATGAAATCTTTGAGCAATTGTATTTCCTTGGGCGAAAGCCACAAGATTACTTTATGGTTGATGTGTCTTTATCTGGACATGCACCAGGAACGTTTGCGTATGGTAACTCAGGTAGAAAGACAGTTCAAGATAGGCGTCAGACGCATATTAGTGTCAAACGGATACCTCCAGAGGAGTATGGTAACTATTTGCTTACTTCTTAAGGGGTGTCACTAGGTTGTGACTCGTAGATGGAATATTGTAGACTACAGATATTAAATTTTTAAGGAGGCTGTTTTGAAAGAAAACACATTTTTGAACAAGGTTAAGACAAAGGCATCAACACTAGGAATGACTGCTTTGTTGACGTTAAACTCTGTATCCCTTGCTTTTGCGGAGCAAACTGGAGGAAATGCTGCTAACCCAGCTAATGAAGCAACTAATACGATTAATGATCTTTCAGGTATGTTGCGTCTCGTATTTCCGGGGTTAGCAATACTAAGTGGTTTAGTATCATGTATCTTGATGATGATGGGTGATAAGAAACGAAGTATAGCACTTGACCGACTCATGTGGACTGCAATCGCGCTATGTGTTGGTTCAGCACTCGTTTCAGTTGTTAGTTATCTTTGGCAACCTAAATAAGTCTTTAAGAGGTATACTTTATGGAAAAAGAATTACTAACCATAAAGGGGAATCGCAAGGTATTGTTTCCCGATGCCTTGTTTCTTTATATTGAGTGGAAAGGAAATGCAAATCCTAAAAAGGATGAAGAGTTAGCGGATATCATTGATGACTTAGATACTGAATATTTCCCTAGTAATAAAAAGGAAAGTATCGCTCAAAGTCTACCATTTCTAACTTTTAAACAAGCAGAATTACTTTTTCGAGAAATCAAAAAGCGTTATTCTGAATTTACCTTAAAAGGAATTGCCCTTGCTAGTCAACCGATGGAACAAAATGGTCGTGTCACACGACCAACTACGGGAGTCCCTAGTATTGAAGGACAACCTCAGATTACCCCTTTTGTTATTACGAAAGATTATAAGGAACTCGTTACCCCACTCATCGAAGAAGCACACCGTGATAAACGGTTTGAGAAGACAACATATGAAGGTATCTCTAACTTTTTCAGTGGTCCAATGGGGTTACTTCCATGTTATGCTGAAAGTCTAGGCTTGTCTCTTGTTGATATGCCACCTTATCCAAAACCAGGAACGATTGAAGGAGAACTTCCAAATCGTCTTATGTCGAATAAGGATAAGCATAAACAGTCAGTTGCTGGGGCCAAGAAACGGAAGGAGAAAACAGGCAGAGTGTATGAAGACGAAGAAGTAGGACCACCAAGTAAGTTGCCATTGATTTTGGCTATTGGCTCCTGTATGTTGTCGGTGTTCTTATTGTTGATGCTAATGGTTTATAATAGCAATTTCACGCGCGTGAAGAAAGAACTTGTGGCCACAACAGATAAAGTTGAGCGTCTTACAATGATACAAGATCATGAACATGAGATTGATGTCATGGCTCGTTATTTCTTGTCATACTATTATTCAGGAGACAAGGATAAGCTTAAGGCTTACTTGGATAATAACGACGCTAAATTTACTAACCCAGAGGTAGCGACTGTTTCTAGCACAATGTTGGAGAAAGTTGAACTCGTTAAGAATGAGAAAGATACCTATGAGGTTACATACGTTGTTGGTACAACGGATGAGGCTCAAAAAACGACAGTTCGTCGAGTTACTTTCAATGTTAAGAAAAAACCATCAGCTACTCAAGGTTGGGTAGTGACATCTGAACCGACAACAACAGCATTTGCAACTCCAACATCTCCTTCTACTGAAACTTCAGCTGAAAACAAGGAGGGTTAACCTATGGGTGCAGAAGCAACAATTGAGATTGAACAAGGGAAGGTCTGGCCATCCCTATCAGATATGATCTCTCAATCGAAAGATTGGCCTAATGAAGTTGGTCCTAAAGGTTGGGGAGGTGACAAAGATAAAGAGCTATTATTGGCATCCTTTTATGCACAGTGGGACCAATACCTCCACCCAACAACTGGGGTCTTTATAGCTTTTGGCTTTATTCCCGAGATGCTATCAAAAGGTATCTATAGTTTTAGTTATGCGATTGAGAAAGCTTACCTTAACATGTTTAAGTTATTCGGGATGTTTGACTATATTAGTCAATCCGATAGCTTTGTTGGTCAAGTTTATAAGTGGCTTCAAATCGTTGGGATTTCATTGTTTGTTCTGGTAACTCTCATTCGTCTTATAATGGCTATGGCAGGAGCACCTTTCAGGTACCGAGAATTCTTCAATCATATTATTCTGGTAACTTTTTCTGTAACTGCACTACCGGTGTTCGCTTCAAAATTTGGTAGTGCTATAGCGAAGGATACCGTAGGACTAGCCTATTATGACATAACGGGTAGTGGTCAGAGTGTTTCGCTTTCTGTAACGCCATTTAGGGGCAATACGGTTGACCTCGAAATGCTGTATGCAATGGATTTTGATACAGATAAGTTAGGATATAATGAAGATACTCATTTTATAGCGGGGGATAAAAACTGGAATACCATTTCAGATGGTAATATTTGGTTCACCAATTTTACTGAAACTTATGGCCCAACCAATAAAGCCATGTTGCAGTATTATTCTGGACGTGAAGGACGAGTATCGTCGCTACCTAAGATGTTAGGAATACGAGAAGACGGTTCGGTTGATTGGTGGCAACAGGTTAAAAATAGTGCTGCGATGTCTAACCCAGTAACAGCCCTTCTTCAAACAAGTAAATTGTTCTTTACTGGTTGGAAAGAGCAAAAAGACTTGAAGGAGGATCAGGCAAATTCACCTTATAATGGTTTCTCTGATGTAATGAGATCCACGCTCAACACCATTCGTTATGCAGATGGTAAAATAGCCTATGCACGAGTTACCACTTCAAAATCAGGTTATTTCCTTGGTTTTGATAATACAGCCTTTTTGCCGACTTACGCTCGCTATAAGGTTGACTGGATAGCACTGCTAACTCAGCAAATCATTCTTTTACTTCTTCTTGTCGGATTGCTAGTAACTACGGTACGAGTAATTTTCAAAACCCTTATAACAGTGATTATCTCACCCCTAGTTTCTTACGCAGCAGTCGGAAATAGTATGAGAATCTTGGAAGTTTGGCAGGAAGTTATGACAGGAATTGCTGCCATCTGGTTCCAACTACTATTCGTAAAAGTAGCTCAATGGTTCTTAATTACTTATAGTGAAGTGAAACTCAATCTAGGTTCTGGAGCATCTGATGTTGCTAAGAAAACTCTAGGTGGAAGTTTCTATGATGGACTAGATCCATTCCAACATGCCATTGCAACTATTGCCGTTTACCTTGGTGTTTACCTAGCGGTTTCTCAAGGCTCAAAAGTTTTGGAACGCTGGATAGGTATTGATACTAACCTTTCAAGTGGAACTAAGGCTGGAGTTGCTACAATGGCTGTTGGTACGATGGCTGCTAATAAAATGGGTGGTGGTGCTAGAAACTTCGCTGTTGGTAGGTATAATCCAAATACTGGCAGACGAAATCAAAGTGGATTTAACCGTCTAAGAAATAGTGTTAGTAGTGGAACCAATGTTGGTGTAAAGGGACTTAAGAGTGCCGGTAGCGTGGTAGGGTCGACCACAAATAATATCAGACGAGGTGCTATGTCGGCTGCAGGTGCCACTGCTGGTGTTGTAGCTGGAACTTGGAATGCATTTTCTGATACGACAGATCAGGACCTTACGGCTTTTCAAGTAGCAAGAAGAGCCGTAGGGGTAACTGGAAGGAAACTATCAACAAGCACTAAAAAAACGTTTAATAGTGCGATGAATGGAACAAAAGAGGTCATAACATCTGGTAAAGAGGGTATTGAGACTGAATTTAGGAATGTGGGTCAAGCAATTAAGAAGGACTTCTCAAGTAGTTTTGGAGAACGTTATACCAGCACTAGAGATAATGTCAATGATAGTATCTTAAATTACGATAGAGTTAAAAGTAATGGCGTAGGAAGAATAACTCCTAAGGGGAATACGTCAAATATTATTTCCCCTACTCAAAGCTTATCAAAGAAGAATAGGTTAGACAGCGACAGTCGATTCCACAAATTTGATGCTGGAGAAGATGGAGAATTGTGATAACTAGTTTACAAAGTTTCGCTACAGTCTTGTAAGTTAAGATTCTTATTCTATGTTGAGTATTGTAATTGCTATCTTTGTTCGGAGTATCAGACGACTACACTGTAAAGAAATAATAGAACGCCTACTCAGAACAGCCAAAAAATAAAAAGACAAACATCAAAAGAATGTTTGTCTTTACTTTAATCCTGTATGAGAAATGATGGCCTTGACTTATAAACACCAGCAGGAATATATTACATATGTTCGTATAGAATTAATTTAAGAGGTAAGATAGTACTGAAAGGTAGTAAAGTAGCTCACATTTTACTCAGTATTTTGATAAATAATTCTTTTAACTTTTCTAAGTCTTCATGGACTGTCCCGTCCATATAGAGATTATAAACTTCATCGTCTTGTTCCACTCGTATCTGTGCAGAGTAACCTTTTGATAGAGCTAAAGCACGAATAACCTCTCGTTGAGTTCGTCCATTCCCCTCTCGAAAGGGATGAAAATAATTAAGATTATCAAGAATTTCTATTAAATGCATAATGATTTCATCTTTGGAGTTGGCAGTTTGATGATAGGAATGAATCAGATGATTCATATGAGTTTCAGCTGTATTAAATGACTGTATTGGCATAAAAGGATTACCGCTTTTAGAGATATTTACTTTGCGATATTGTCCAGCCCAAGCGTAAACATCTTGAAATAAATAATTGTGGATGGCTAGAATATCGCTCATGGAATAGACCTGAATGGGCTCTAAACGCAAGTCTGCAAGCCTTCTAGTAACGAATAAGTGTTCATTTCGGTAAGCTTCTTCGATATTTGTAATATTTTGTTTATTGACTAAGACTGTAGAATCTGGATAGGTATATTGGTTATTAGGGTCAATGTACTTATATCCTTCATATTGATTCTTAACCAATGTTCAATTCCTTTCGTCTGTTAGTGACATAAGTTTTTAAATCAATTACATCCTGAACAGTAGGCTCATAATTTTCAATCATTGAAGATCCGATAGCATACCAAACGGTATCAAAATCTGAATAATTATCAAAAGAAATTCCTAAAATTGTTAATTCTTCTTCATTTACATCAAGAGTCATGGCATACCTCCTTGTATATCAATATCATTGTACCATAAACCCTTTATATTTACATGAAAGATGGAGATAGTTATGATTGATTGAACTGTTGATAGGATATTTTCATCAAAAAAAACGAAATGATAGAGGGGATAGTATGGAATCAGATATAATCCATATAGGATTATTTGATTTGTGATTAATTCCCAAAGATTTACTTGAATGATAAAAAATGATTTAATCTCGATAGACTTTGAGTATTGATAGTTACTACGCAGAGGTAGTGTAGCTTACTTAGACATTTAATATAAAGTTTTATTTGACTAGCTACTTTCTTCCTCGCTGTTTGGAGGATGGCCAATATAAAAAAGAGAGGTAGCCTTGGACTACCTCTCTTAGATTATAGACAAACTACTTTTTTCAAAGGTGGTTTGTTTTTTTATTTTCTTAACATTATAGCATCGGCTGAATAGGTTTCCTCTCATTATTTCTTTGCCATGAAGAATAAGAACAATGGATTGAAAAGGCTGATGATGAATAGGATAATACCACAGATAATTAACAAACCAAAAACTGGGAAAAAGAAACTAGAAACAGCACCTACTAGGATTCCTATTGAATGGATGATGCCATGGAGTGTCATAAATAAACAAAATAAGGCAAATATCGCGGTTAAACTCATCGAGAATTTCAACCAAATCAGTTGTGCAGTTTTGCCTTTGAATTCGAACAAAAAAGTGGCAAGGCAACAGCCGATAGCAATAAGAACCGAAAATAGTAGCCATTTAAAAGATGTCCATGTGCTGATATAGAGTGAAAAATAAAATTCTTGTAAAAAGTCTAGCATCCTAAAACCCTCCTAAAAGATTATTGTGATTATATTTATTTGATTGTAACAGGAATTAAGTAGCTAGACAAGGACAGAGAGCCCTAAATAGAAGTAAACAGTCAAAATCATGGAGAAGTATGAGTAGCTAATAGGTGTCACTGGGTTACGAACGTCCCATACTGTTTTGTAGAATAGGGAAGAATAATGTTTATGGAGGAAATGATATGCCAGGTTTAATTGAAGAACCAGTATTGACAAAAAAAGAGATTAGGAAACGAAAAAAAGAAGAGGCACGGAAAAGAAAACAAGCGAAGATGAAGGAAAAACAAACACAATATGAAAGTATCGACCTTGGTGAACGTGCCGGAGAGGAATTTGTGTATGTTCCACTCAATAAGAAAAAACGTAGAGATTTCTTAGACACTGTTGCGATAACTGATGTGAAGTCTATCCTATATGGCTATCCTAATCAACCGATACGATTAACTAATGGCTATTCAGGCTATGTGCAGATTTTTGAGGTGTTTGGGCAAGATATTCAAGCGATGTCCAACGAAGAACAGGCAGCCATTAAGGTAGGCTTCACTCTTTTTCTGTCTGGTACTACCTTTGACATGATGCTTCAGACAACGAAATTGCCAACAGATGTCTCGAGTCAATCAAATGAATTGCTACGTCTGCTAGATGAAGTCAAACAAGAACAGAACGCTCCAGAATTGATTATCAATGATGGTGATGATCTTGACACAATTTCACGTAAAGAGAGACTTATTTATCAGCTTAGACAAAGAGAAGATATTTTGAAAACAAAATATCTCGTCCAACAAGTCATTGCGATCAATCAACAAAATATCGAGTTCTTTATTTGGGTGTTTGGAGATACTTTGGCTGAAATTGATTCCAATACACGTACCACACTAACTATTGCTTCGAGCCACGGATTTGCCCCTAAAGTTGTATCTGTCGAAAAGAAGGAAGAGTTGTTGACTCAATATTACAACTTTAATGATTCACTGAATGTTTCGCCTAACCAGTATTAGAAGGAGTTTACATGGATTTAAGTTCACGAAAAATCAAGAAATATATTCGAGAGGGTTATGACCTCAATCTTATTAGTAGGATTCAAAGTGATATTCCAGATTTTAAATATGATGATAGATATTGGAGACAAGCAAACGGTTATTATAAGATTGCTCATGTTCCATATGACAGATATCCAGAACACGGTTTACCTGACTTTTGGATGAGTGATTTAATGCTCGTTGATAATGTAATCAGTTTTATGTCCTTAGAACATGCTTCAAATAGTGAAATGTCCGAACTAGCTTCAAAAGCTATTTCGAATATGTTAGCCACTCAAAATACAAAGGCTGCACAAGATGCCGATGATAAGATGCGTATCAGTTCTTTATTAGACTATCGTGAAAAACTAGGTAACAATGTTCCTTCTAAAAAAATTCACACTCGCTTTTTATTAGCTGCAAATACTTTGAATGAACTGGTTGAACGAGAAGCTGATCTTAAGCAACAGTTGAATCAGTATTCTATCTCTTCTTCAGATGGTATGCAAGACGTCGAATATCACACAGCTTTTATTCCAGCATCTCGTTTAGAAGACACTCCACTACGTCGAAAAGGACAAGCAGCATCCGTTTGGGATTTAGGTGCTGGCTATCCTTTTAACCATACAAACTTAATGGATACCTATGGCGTTTACTTGGGAGAAACACGTACTGGTGGTGTGGTTAACTTTGACCTTTTGCATGAAGATAGGGAACGTAAAATTCCTTCAATGCTGATTGCCGGAGCAGGAAACGGAAAAATGAAACTGTTAGGTAACTTGATTGACACCTATTTTGCTAAAGGGCATACCATTTTTAACATTGACCTTACTGGGAAATTAAAAGAACTTACGGAAATGCAAGGTGGTCGATATGTTAAGATGTCTGGTACTAATAATCGAAATCATATTAACCTCATGCAAATCATTGCGACGGCTTCCTCTGCAGATGGAGAAACAACGGACCAGGTCCAATCTTTCTATGCCCACCGTAATAAACTACGTGCTTTAGCTCAAATTCTTGATCCAGGGTTAAAGAATTCTGACCTCAATAATTTGTCATCTGCTTTAAACGACTTTTATGAAGACCGTAGTCTGTGGAACCGTAATGCAGAAGTCATGGACCAAGAAGACTTAACGATTACGAATGTTATTCCTGAAGATTATCCGACTCTATCTCATTGGGTAGAACGCTTAAACAAGCTTAAAGAGGACAAAATCGCAGAGGGGAATGAAATTGATGCTGCAAGTTATGACCGTCTCTATAATGCTTTCTCTGGTCTCTTGGGGGATTATCGCTTCTTAAATGCGACCTCACAGTTTGAAGATTTCTCAAATGAACAAGTTGTGACCTTTGACCTCTCTGGTATTCAAGATACTGAACTTCTTAATATTCAGCTTTACCAAGTGTTATCTATCATTTCATCATACGCTGTAGCAAATGGTAGAAAGGTATCTGAGTATTTCCGTAGAGGGATTATCGGGGGAGATAAGAACCAGCGACCTCATAGCATTATTACCATTAACGGAGCACATAAGCTTTTCAATTATCGTTATTCAGAGTCTCTTAACTTTCTAAAGGATTTGATTGAGAATGTAAGTAGTAACTATTCTGCATTTATTATGGAAATGAGTTCGTTAGATAACATCCTCTTGAATGCAAACTCTACGGACGCAGTGGATTACGTTTTAGCGACACGCGCGATTTTCTCTATGATGACGTATCGTGTCTTTTCTCAATTAGGTGATTTGACTATCCCTCGTCTAGCAGATGCTTTACAAGGGGAAATGACCGAGAGTGAACTTTCGTCACTTAAATATTTAAGAGATGGTGATTTCTTCCTAAATATTGCTTCTGTCAAGAACTTAGTCTTCAACCATCAACTAGCGGATAATAGGTCTTATGGTAAGTATCCGTATGATGAACATGTTCGCTATGCATTCTTACCTTAGAAATGGTGAAAGGGGGAAATATAATGAACCTACAGCAACCATATTCTGATGAGGCATTCCAACTACAAACTAAAATTCTGACAGAGGATAATCCGCATGATTTGGAAAGAATTGTAAATGATTACTTAGAGATCTTGGCTTACAAAAAGACCTGTCGTGTTGTTGATATTACTTATCAGATGCGAAAAACACATCTTTTAAGTAGTTTATGTGGCTTATTTGGAAGTCAGCAAGTGGATGAGTACTCAGCTATGATTATCTACCAAGAATCTGCTCGATTTGAGTCGAGAATATTTGAAACAGAAGAAGAACCAGAGGAGGAAATTTAAATAATGACCACACTAATGCAACTGTCACTATGGGTTAACAATATAGCTTATGACATTAAGACACTACGTTTCTTTAGGGTAGTTTCCTTCCTTATTAGTTTAGTTCTTGGTTTGGTTGGTTTCTATAGCTATCTCATGCTCTATCAGACACTTTTATTCACCTACGGTATTCATTTTATGGCTATTGCCTATACACCGTATGTGTTTTGTGCCTTGATTGTAGCCATTTATCAGCTACTTACTGGTAAGAGACGTGAACGTATCAAAAAAGCAAAGCGTATCCTTATGTTTAGTCTTCTACCAATCTGTTTGATGAATACCTGGGGTTTTATCACACTAGTGACTTGGGGGCTTGCATGGGTTATGTCTAAACTAGAGTATAACCATAGAAAACGTGCTGTTAAGATCGTATCATTCTTTTCAAAGGAATACTCACCTCTTTTTGAAAAGAGATTGGCTAATCGAAGCAACTATTATGCTTATCAATCTGCTTATCGTCTTCTAGACTTGATTCAGGTGTCAGCTTATGAAGAACTCTTTAAAGAAGAAGTGACGGAAAAAGATTATAAAGCTGGTCTCGTTGTTAAAGAGTTACACCGTACTTTCAGAATTAAAGGTGTACCTTTTTCTAAGGTAACTGTAACAGATAAACTCTATATTGCTCCACAAAAAATGCCAATTATTGGCTTAAGGAGGTTTTAATATATGGTATCTTATCGTTTTAAACGAGATGGTCAGTATATTCAACGTGAACTAGAACTAGATTCTCTAAATGGTCATCAAGACCAAGTCTATCCGGAAAGCCTCGAAGAGCAAGTAGATTATTCAGCGTTTTACGATACCTACTATGACGGTTTTGGTGAGGATAGTATCTCACGTGAACAAGAGAAAAAACAAGGTCTCATTGCGCGTGGGAAAGAAAGGTTATCCAGTGTCAAGGAGGATGTGACAGACTATTATAACTTGCAAGTGGAACGTCACAAAGACTATTACTCAGATGAAGATTCATTTTGGATGCGAAAGCAACAACAAAAACGAAATCGAAAATTCATTAAACAAAGTATCTTTCTTGCCCTAGGACTATTACTTGTATTTGGTTGGTACTGGCTAACCGCACTACTTCATTAAGGGGGTGACTAAGATATTTGAAACGAATAGGTGATAAAGCTGCTCGTGTTCTTTTAACGATTTTTGGATTTAAGACAACAGTTATTATAGGAACGGTCTTAACGCTTGCGATTATTTTAGTTACGATCATTGCTGGTATCATGGGAACAGTCAGTTCTTCAGGTGATAAATCTAAAAAGATTAGTTCTCAATGTGTAACCTACCAGAAAGACGGCGATGAAGAAGATGATGATGAAGAAGGCGATGATGATGGCTCTAAGCCTCAATCGACTTCTACTAAAACAGACTCAGCATCTGCAGGCGACTCTGATCCCTTCACGAAGGGGACAAAAGCCTATGAGAATGCCCACAAAGTATTTATGGCTTTTGTGAATGCCGGACTGTCTGGGGAATCTGCTGCAGGGGCTGTAGGTTGGGCAAACTCTGAAGGGAGCTATGACATCATTGGACGTGCCCAAGGGCATTATGGCGGTGGTATCAATGACTCCATTTCTAAGGGAGCTGTTCCAACGACAGGTGGGACATCTAATACGCTTGGGGGTGGTGGAATTTTCCAGTTTGACCCCTACACGAAATATGCACCTCTAAATAGTCCGGACTGGGAAGATGCGGATAAGATGGTTGCCTTCGTTATCGATGCAATCTCAAAAGGTGACTGGAACCCAGCCTATGACGAATCTGGCCATAACTGGTCATTTCAGGAGTTTGCGAAACAAACCAATATCGATGAAACTGCTATGTCATGGAATGCCTACGAACGAGGTAATATGGCTTATGTCAAACCAGATCAGAAGAAGGTGGATGCAAGGAAGTTTGCGGAAGTCTTCGAAGCAAGTAAATATAAGTACGATGATGCCAAGTTCCAAAAGGCGTTTGGTGGTGGCGGTGCTTCTTCCAATAACTCCTCGTCACAAAGTTCAGATGATGATGACGGTGACGACGATGAAGAAGATAGCGACAACGAAGACGATGATAACGATAGCAGTTCAAGCAGTTCATCAAGTGACTCTAGCAACAAGGATAGCCAAAAAGACAGTGATAAAGACAAGAAGTCTATTGATACTGATAAGGCTATCAAGTGGTATAAGGATAAGCTAGGGAAGGTCAAGTATTCTCGTGATGCTCGTACTGGGCCAGATAGCTATGACCATTCATCTGCTCTATACTATGCCCTTGTTGACGGCGGTGCTAAAGAATCTGGGTCTCCAGTAGATACCGATTCAGAACACGATTGGTTGAAAGACAATGGTTATGAGTTAGTGTATGAGGGTGCCTGGTCGTCTAAAGATGATGTCCAAAACCGTGAAAAAGGAGATGTCATTATCTGGGGTACGAAAGGTAGTAGCTCTGGAGATAAAGGACAGACCATGCTAGTTGAGGATAAGGAAAATATTATCCAATGTTCCCCATCGACAGACGGGATTGCTGAGAATAATTATGGCCAATATCGAGACCGTATTACAATGGACTACGGAAAAGTCTATGTCTATCGTCCAAAAAAATCAGAGGATAAGAAGGACAAAGACGATAATAAGGATGAAGTAGACGCAAGTGAGTGTGGTGATAGCGATAAAAGTAATCTTAGCACTGATACAGGTCAGCCACTTGATGTTCCTTATACCATTACCCAACTATTCGGTGCGTCAGCCAATGCTGGTGGTCCAAATGCAGGTTCAGGACATACAGGAATGGACCTTGCAGCACCAGAAGGCTCTCCAATTTATGCCGTTACAGACGGTGAGGTGGTAGAGGTCAATGAAGAAGCTATGAACATTGACGGTAACCACGTGATGCACACTCTTCCTGATGGTACAATTATCTATTATGGTCATATGCGTGATGTTCCTCTTGTTAAAAAAGGTGATAAAGTCAAAAAAGGCCAACTTATCGGTTATGTTGGACAGACGGGTGCGGCAACAGGCCCACATATTCACTTTGAACGTCGGAAAACGAAAGTCTTTCAGTACGGTGATTTCTTGAGTCCAGCGTCGATTATTCTAGGGAATACCCAACCACAAGTTGGTATGGTGATTGATCCTAAAACACAAAAAGGTGGAGCACCATCTAAAGAATAAATCAAAAAGGAGAAAAATGAAAACAAAAATCAATCAAAAAGCATGTTTTTATTTACTGCATTATGCCTAGACTGGTAGTGAAAACAAGGCAAAATAATACATAAATAAAATTATGTATATATTAAAAAGGAGTCTGAACGGAGCTCCTTTTTATTCGCTTAATTTTTAAATTTCAAGTTATGAGTAGGTAGTTAAATTAAGTTATTATGAAAAGTCTTTTTGAGACTTTCAAAGAGAAAAGTTATAATAGGAGTAGAAAGAGTGCATAATTGATTTCAATAAGGAGAGACTTAGATTTGCCTAATAATAGTTCGGAAGATTTGCTTCAAGAGAACCATAAGTACATTACAAATACGAAAGAGGTATTCATCTATTAAATTACCTTCGACCCACAGTTGTGGGTTTTTTTCTTTTCTCTAGAATCGCTTCCAACATGCTATAATATAGTTAAAACATAAATCCGAAGTGAGCTCTATTCCTTAGTTATGAATATAACTAAGGAATCCTAATAGCTCCTTTGATGAAAAAAATTGAGAGGAAACCTAAGGTTATGAAGCAAGAACTAGAGCGACTACTATTGCAGAAGGAAGAATTTTTAGTAGAGGGCGCACTAAACAAGAATAAACTGGCAGAACTGGCAAGACAGTATGACCCAACATTACTCAATCTTTTGATGAGTGAGCCCACTATTTCGAACCACTTTTTCAGCAGGCTTGAAGAAGGTGTTTTGGTTTTCAAAAAGGATACTTTCTTGCAGTTTCTAAACAACAAGGAATTTTTGCCTGATAGCTTTACGGCATACAAGACCAAGATTGGGCTTGCGACTAGCGATAATCGCTACTTGTCAGAAAATAACGAAGTTGTCCTCAATTTCCCTTATAAAGACTGTGTATTAGAAGGCGGGCAGACCAAGGACGATGCTAAACGTCAGGAGATTTTCTTTAACGAAACCCTTGCGCCAACGGAAATTAACCGCCTGTTGGATGATAAAGTGCTAACCAATTTCAAACGATTTGACGCTGATGGTGAGCATGAAGTGAAGGAGATTAGCAATACTGACAATCTTATTATTAAGGGCAATAATCTCATTGCTCTCCATAGTTTGAAAAAACGCTTTGCAGGGAAAGTGAAGTTGATTTATCTTGACCCACCATACAATACAGGCGCAGAAGACACATTTGATTATAATGATAGCTTTACTCGCTCTACTTGGTTGACTTTTATGAAAAATCGTTTAGAAGTAGCAAAAGAGCTCTTGTCAGAAGACGGTTTGATTTTTGTCCACATTGATGTGAGTCGAGCTAATTCAAGTAGAGTTGTAGGGACTGGTATGCAACCGTATTTGCATATACTGTTAGATGAGATTTTCGGCGAAAAGAATTATATAGGCACTCTACACTGGAAAAAGAAAAAGCAACCATCATTTTTGAGCAGAATTGCTGGAGTTATGGAGACTATTTTAGTTTTTGCTAAAAATGAAAATCGAATTAAAAAATTGTCAATTTCAGGGTCTACTGATACTACAAAGCGTGTTGATAATGTAAGTAATCCAGAAAGCGAAAGGGTAATTTTGGCTGGAATTGCATATAAAGGAAAAGAACAGAATACTATAATAAAAGCCGGAATCTATAAAAATAAGACCATGTCAGTTACTTTTATGCAAGATGTTGTCGTAAAAGATGGAATAACTCAAAATGAATTTTCTGCGAGAGCTCAATGGAGAACTTCTCAAGAAAATATTACAAAATTTGCAGAAGATGGGTTGTTATACATAACATCAGCTAATACATTTAGGAGATATGCTTCAGAGGAGGAGTTAGGAAAAGAGAAGTCGATAACAGACTTGTTGTTAGATTGGGGGCAAAATCAAGATGCTACCGATGAGATGAAGGATTTGTTTGAGGATAAAGTTTTTAGCACTCCAAAACCTGAAACACTTTTGATGAATATTATTAAGTCTCATACAAACGAAGGTGACTTAATCCTCGACTTCTTCATGGGTTCGGCAACTACGCAAGCTGTAGCCCACAAGATGAATCGCCAGTATATTGGCATTGAGCAGATGGATTATATTGAGACCGTTTCTGTGGAACGCTTGAAAAAGGTTATTAATGGAGAGCAGGGCGGTATTTCCAAAGACGTCAACTGGCAAGGTGGCGGTTCATTCGTTTATGCAGAATTGAAAAATGATGCTCAAGATTTTAAAGAGTCGATTTTGAAAGCAACCACGACCGAGGAATTGCTTGAATTATTCAATAAGGCAAAAACGTCATCCTTCCTTTCTTACCGTGTTGACCCTAAAAAATTGAAAGAAGCGGACTTTAAAGAGCTGAGCTTGGCAGAACAAAAGCAGGTCTTGTCAGAACTTATCGATAATAATAACCTCTATGTCAATTACAGTGATATAGAAGATAGTAGCTTTGCAATTTCTCCACAAGAAAAAGCTCTTAACCGAGCATTTTACGGGGAGGACTAATCATGGAATTTCTCTACGAAATCTATAACATAGCAAGTGCCAATGGCTTTGTCGACTTCAAGGAAAAAGTTCCAGCAGAACTTGAGAAAAACCTCAAATATCCACTTCGTGACTATCAGAGGGAAGCCTTGGGAAGGTATTTGCATTACAAGGAAGATGTCAAAAATCGCTTGAGTCCCGAGCATGTCCTCTATAATATGGCGACAGGATCGGGCAAGACTCTTATCATGGCCGGTCTCATTCTTGAAAAATATCAACAAGGGGAGCGCAACTTCATTTTCTTTGTCAATAATGATAATATCCTGACAAAAACCCGTGAAAATTTTTTGACAGCTGGAGCGAGCAAGTATCTCTTTGCAGAAAAAATCATGCTCAATAATCAAGTTGTACCTGTGCGAGAGGTTACGGATTTTTCTGATAGTAATCCAAATGCGATTAACATTGTCTTTACGACTATTCAAAAGCTCCACCAAGATTTGAACACGCCGAGAGAAAATCGCTTGTCTTATGAGCAGTTCGAAGATATTTCAGTTGTGTTATTAGCTGACGAAGCCCACCATCTTAATGCAGGGCTGAATGCTCGCGAGAAAAAGGATAACACCAGCTGGACATCAACCATTGAAAATATTCAAAAGACGGCTAAAAAGTCTAGTCTATTAGAATTTACGGCAACTATTGACCTAAATAACAAGGCTATTGCCCAAAAGTACGAAAAGCACTTGATTTTCAAGTACGACCTGAAAGAGTTTCGTTTGGATAAGTATTCCAAAGATGTTCTTTTTCATCTGGTGGATAGTGACGTGTCGGCACGTATGCTTCAAGCTATTCTTATCAGTCAGTTCCGCAAAAAAATTGCTCTAAAAAACGGCATCAACTTGAAACCTCTAGTCATGTTCAAATCACAGAAGATTGCAGAGAGCAAGGGCAATCTGGATAGTTTTTTGGATTTGCTGACAAATCTAAGTGTGCAACAAATTGTCGCTCAGCGTGAGTTAGCCCAAGATGGCATTTTGAAACAAACTTTTGACTTTTTTGATCAATCAGGGTTATCAGACCAAGATTTGATAGCAGAGCTACAAGAAGATTTTCGACTCGAACGCCTGCTCTTGATTGATGGGAAAAATAAAACTAGCAATAACTTGGTGGAATTGAATACACTTGAAAATCCTGAAAATGAGATTCGAGCGATTTTTGCTGTAGATATGCTCAACGAGGGCTGGGACGTACTGAATCTCTTCGATATTGTCCGTCTCTATGACACTCGTGATGGAAAAGTAACCAAGAATGGCTTTGTGGCGGGTTCAACGACTAACGCCGAAAAGCAATTGATTGGACGTGGCGCTCGCTATTATCCATTTGTCTTTGGCGACAATCTAGATGAGAAATTCACTCGAAAATTCGATGAAAATGAGCTTCATGAACTGCGTGTCATTGAACAACTTCACTATCACTCTGCTAACAATCCACGCTATATTTCTGAGCTCAAGCAAGTCTTGCGTGAGTCTGGTATTTACGACGACCAAAATTTGGTAGAGCGTGAACTTCGTTTGAAAGACAGTTTCAAGAAGACTCGCACTTATACGGACGGGCTTGTTTGGATGAATAAGCGTTTGAGCCGAAAAGAGTTGGCTAAGGAGCAACAGCTATCTCTCTTGGATGATTCTATTATTCCGACTCGTTTTGAGGTGAGCTTGCCGACGAAGTCCAGCCGTGATATTGGTGCTTTTGAAGGTGAGGATATTGTATTGGGCTCGGAAGATATTGTCAGTTTGCCTTACAAGTTTGGCAAGAAGATTGAACCGCACGTTGTTCGAGCAGCAATTAACAGAAACAAAGTCTATACTTTCGAAAACCTTAGTAAGGCATTTCCTGGTCTACAAAGTCTCGATGGCTTTATCGTGATGCTAAAAAACATCGAATTGATTATCGAGGGAGATAAAAAGGCGGTAGATAAACTGAGCCAAGAGCATAAACTATTTATCGCTGAAAAACTCTTACATTATATCGAAAAAGACTTGGTGGCACTTGAAGAAAGATTTTATGGCTCGAATGAGTTCACGGCTTATAGAATTCAGGATTTATTTGAGGTAAATATCAAGCGTAAATTCACAGTTAATCGAGGAAGTGGTGCGGAGTTCGGATTGTCTCAGAAAAACCGCACAGAAACCCAGTATTTCGAAGATTTGGATACTTTTGATTGGTATGCTTATGATGACAACTTTGGAACTGACGAAGAAAAAATGTTGGTTCGAGTTATTAAGGAATTGATGACAGATTTAGAAGAAAAGTGGACGGACATTTACTTGCTTCGCAATGAAAAAGCTGTTAAGATTTATAACTTTGAAGATGGGCGTGCATTCGAGCCTGATTTTCTGATGTTTGCCAACGACAAGAAAACAGGAAATGTCTCATGGCAGATTTTCATCGAGCCAAAGGGTGGACAATTCTTAGATAGTGATAATACTTTCGAAAATAGCAAGGAAGGCTGGAAACAGAAATTCTTGTTGCAAATTTCAGAACGAGATGAAGCCAGAACTCTGGTGGATGATGACCGCTATCGCATTATTGGCTTACCATTTTATAACCATACGGTGAGTGAAGAGTTAGTGAAGGAAGAGTTGAGAGGGTTATAAGGAGGGTAAAATGTATATTTCGAAAATGAGACTGGAAAACTTCAGGTGCTTTGAAGGTGTGAAAGAATTAACCTTCAATTCAGGAGTAAACTATTTTGTTGGTAATAATAATTGTGGCAAGACGACAATTTTTAGAGCTATCGAGTTTCTTAAGTCTGCGAAAACAAAAGACGGATGGATTACAAAAGGAAAAGAAGATGAGGATGTCTCGGTAGAGATAACACTTGAAGGTGAAAATTTAGCCGACTTTCTAGAGCAAGATGATTTGAAAAAGTTTCAACCCTACCTTATCAACGGCTCAAAACTAAGAATCAGAAAAAGTTCAGAGCTTAGTAGCTGGAAAGATATTAGAGGAAAAGACAAAGAGATTTCTATTAAGAATGTCTCAGCTTTCAATCCAGAAACTGGAATTTTTGAAAATCCTTTTGGCGTCGGAGATACAGTTTCAGCTTTGTTTGATTCGCAGTTTGTTTGGTCTGACATAAATAGTGACGAATATAATAACTTTGGAAAAACGACAACGATAGTAAGCAAATTAATTAATAATATTACCGAAAATTTCAGAAAATCTGATAAGTGGCTAGACTTCGAAAAGGCCCATAAAGAAACCTTTGGAGATGAAGGATTGGTAAGTGTTTTAAATGGTCTACAGTCTAGAATAGAGGAAGTTATGAAAGCTCAGTATGGGGAGACGAAAGTGAATTTTTCTTTCGGCATACCAACGATCGATAATTTCTTCAAAACTGGACAAATTCTACTGGAGGATAATGGCATTCAAACAGATATCTCTGAAAAAGGAACGGGGATGCAGAGAGCTTTGGCACTAACATTGATTCAGGTTTATTCACAAATTGGAGAAGAATCTAGAGAAATTACCAAACCTATTTTATTTTTTATAGATGAGCCTGAAACATTTTTACATCCATCCGCTCAGGATAAATTGCTTCAATCATTGAATCAATTATCGAACAATCATCAAATATTTATTACTACACATTCTCCATATCTATTGAAAAATTTCAATAGTAGCACAAACAAATTAAGCATTTTTTCTAGAAATGAACATGCGATTAATATCGAAGAAGATATTCAATTAAATTTATTCCCTTATAGTCCGTCTTGGGGAGAAATTAATTATAAGGCTTTTGGTGTAGTCAGCGAGGAGTTTCATAACGAACTTTTTGGTTTATTACATAATAAAGCGAGGGAAGATAATAAAACTTATGATGGAGGTAATCGAAAAGTTGTTGGAAGCATAGCTAGTTTTGACGACTGGCTTATTGAACAAGATTCTAGCAACTTAGTCGATAGTAACCATCAAAACAAAAACCCTAGAGATGGTCGAGTCGACAAGACTATGAGTTCGTATATCAGAAACTATATTGATCATCCAGGCAATGATGAGTCGCTACCAGAAGGCTGCAGCAGAAATAAACCAACAATTGGTGAAATTCGCACCTCTATTGAGAGTATGATGAAAATATATACAGATAACTATTGATAAAAATAGCTTCGCACCGCCATTCGCTCCGAGTGGTTTGAGAATGAGCGACTACGCCCGACACAATGCCATCTTTCAAGCAAACCATCAGGTGACTTACTGCGCATTCTCCTTTCTTTTCGTCAGCTTTGGACTGATTCAATAATCGAAGTCGGCCGAGAGAACTCTCATAAATTTAAGCAGGAACCACATTAAGGTTTCTGCTTTTTCTTCATGCCGAACATTCGTCGACTTTTGACGCCCTTTGACAAGCCATATGAACATTAGATGTTAAAATTCCAAAGTCATATAAACTAGCGTCAGGTACCATAAATAACTTGTCTCCTGGATTAACTTCTTTTGATAAATAATCTATTGGTACGTATCTTCAGTTTTCTGATGATACTTTGGTAAATGCAAGGTAATCAGATGCACTTTCTCGTATTTCATCAAATTCAGTCGTACGTTCTGCAACTAACTGTCAAGTGACTAGATATAACTTGGGGGGTGTCACACCCCCTAAGTCTCTTTTTTAATACATAGAAAGGTGCTATACTAAGTCCATGAAAAAAGATTCTAAATACATTATTATTTTGGTGTTCATTTTCTTAGCTCTTGGAGTCATGTTTTTGGTCTCTGCGTTAATAAAGAAAAATGAACCGAAGAAAAAAGTAACACCGCCTAGCACCGAACAAGTGATTGAAGATTCATCCTCGGAAGACATTCCAAAAGAAGATAAGTATGAGCTATGGCGTAAAGAGGCACTTGCGACCTTAGAAACACAAACACCTGCAGATGATGCTGATACGCAAACTGTAAAGAATGCACTGAAAGAGATGTGCTCTTATGTTGAAACAGTTCAAAACGTAACCGAAGTTAAGCCAGATTATCAAAATCATTTAACTATTACTGGAACCAAGATGCAGTATGAACTTGTTGCGAAATTCATGCTAGGCTATAAGTATTCAGATGCTAAAACTCAAGTATTTAAAGCCAAAGCAGATAATGTTCGTCAGTTTGTACTTGAAGTTGCTAACCCAGACGGAGCAAAACTTTATTTCTGTGGAAATTACGTTATGGGGACAACTCAAATAGAAGTAACATCAGTTCATGGGGTAGCTGAAGCTGACCATGCTGAACATGGACATGACTAAAGGTAGTTAATGCGTCTTACATATCTTGTTTAGCTTCATCATGAGATGGAGCTTTTCTTTATATATTTAACTCAAATAGGAATTTTTGTTCCTGTGTAAGTGCATATCTTCTTAATCCTTGATATAATAGTGCCATAGCACAAGGATAAAAGAATTAGTGATAATAAGAGAATATGATTAAAGAACGATTGGAGATGAGGGATCATGGAAAAAGAAACAAAGCGTCTTTTAAGAAAATTGGTTAGGTTGTTTGATGGCAGGTCTAAGGACGACCTTTTAGAATATATTGATGATGTTTCCGAGTTAACTATTGAAGAACAAAATAAACTAGCTCAAGAGTTGCCGGTTAGACACTTAAGTGCTGAAATTTTAAGTGATATTCAACGAATTAAAAACAGTGAAGAACCACGTTTCTTTTCTAAGGATGGACAATATAAGGGGCTATGCGTTGAGGAATACAACCAGTGTGACTTTAGGACTCGTCAGCAACGGTATGTTCTAAGTTGGGCGTTCGGAATGTTACTCTTTTTAGCAGTCTTTACAATTGTTTCCTGGAACTTTGTTCCCAATGTTATTCAAAAAATGGAAAGTAGTGCATCACTATTGAATTATACTGAGAACTATGGCACTCGTCCTGAACAGGTCTTTGCAATGGTTGTTTGTGGAATCCTATTGATACTACTTTCGGTAGTTGTTTCACTAGTATGTCTGAAGAGATATCGTAAATCTAATGAAGAACCTATCACTGTCGTATTAACAGATGATTTGAGACTATAAAAGCTGAAGCTGAAGCTTTGGCTTTTTTTGGTGTCTTTTTACTAAATTACCCCATGTCACTGGGTTATAAAAGGGAATTTCTTTATGTTAGAATTCGCTTATGATTACATATTTGGCAGAAAAAAGAGACCAAGGAATAGCCTA
>PPYF01195563.1_pt1 | contig 34949 bp, 30 predicted proteins | sample 1559871 | NCBI WGS metagenome assembly PPYF01 (sample SAMN08240021, study PRJNA423297) | Human gut metagenome, whole genome shotgun sequencing project.
GGGGGGGGTATTTAATAATTAAACTCCTCCTTGTCAGTTTGTCGCTTTTTATTCTTTGGTTAACTCTCAGTGTCCATTTTTAGAATCTACCAAAGCTTCTTCGCTACGCATCTTTTGCGATAATCTCCTACCTTTTTTATGATAAAAACCTGCTCTGGGTCAGAGAGTTGCTTTTTATACTGAACTCTCTTCAAAAATAACTTTCTTTCTACCCCATCACGTACGTCGCAATTTTCTTTATTAGTTTCAACGTTATCTAGCTGGTGGACGTACTCCATCAATTGATCTTTATTAAATTTTTCAATGTCTTCGAGCGTTGTAGCTAAAGCATTTCCAGTAGTTAGAGACAAAGAGGAAAACGTCAAGAGAATAGCAAGATATTGGCGCATAAGAAATCACTCGCAAAAGTTTGAACCTAAATCTCATTATAAAGATTATTTTCCAAAAATGTATATTTTTAATTTACAATAAATGTAAACTAGTAATGTTTAATTAGGTTTTGAAATGATTCGACCTTACATAATTGATCCCTTGGAGAGTTCTTCAATTCATCTTGATCTCACGCTGGTCCAAAGCGGAATTCTCTCTCGATTAGTAAATTTGTATTTTCTGTTTGGCGGTCCGTTTTCGTTCGGGCAAGCTCTGTCTCAGATAAGCGTGGACGAAAATTTCAGTACGGCAGAAGAACTGGAACGTGTTCTCGGATGGTACTTCGAAGAAGGCGAAAACGGTTTGTATCAACCTTCCGCTATGTTAAGAAATTGCGCAAAAGAGACTTTTCCCGGAAAGGAGAACCAATAATGTCCGCAGCTAAAAAGAATTCTCCTGAACGGGGAATTAGTCCAATTAGTCAAGAAGAATTCATTAGAGATTTTCTACCCCTTCCGATCCTTCACAGAGGTATTTTGTTTGTTCTGCGCACAGGCTACCTCATCAAACAGTCTCCTCTGGAAGACTTAGATGTTTTGGGGTTGTGTCCTACTCACACAGATGAAGAAGAAGGCGCTCTTCACATCGTGTTGAGGAGATTCTTTAACCGAGATGCTAGTTTCTGGAGGAGTGCCGCCTACGATGCGATTATCCAGGAAGAATTGGAAACCAAGGCCCACCACAAACTTTTATCAGAGCAGCGGTCAATTAAAAGTAAACGTGCGGCTGAAGCTCGTTGGAAAGAAAATGATGCTCCAAGCAATGCCCCGAGCATAAAAAGCGATGCTACAAGCAATGCTCCGAGCATAAAAAACAATGCTACAAGCAATGCTCCAAGCATAAATAACGATGCTACAAGCAATGCCCCAAGCATGACTAACTATGCTCAAAAAACCTTAGATCCCTTGGGCCACAGGGTTTTTCAGGGAAAAGCAGACATGATTGAAAATCCGGGAAATGTTCAGCAGGAAGAGCCTCGCGCACGTACGCGCGCGCACCGATCGGATCGGATATCGGATATTAATTTAATTAATAAAAATATTAATAAATCGGAATCTGTATCGGAATCGGATAGAAGTTTAAAAATTAAAAACCTATTCGCGCGCGAAAAATCGGCTTGGATGATCGGCGAAGTTGTAGAAGTTTTGGTCTTTTTCGGTTTGGACGAAAAGGCGCTTGCCCGCTGGAGATCCAGAAATCCGGAAAATCAAAATTTCATTTTGGAGCTGGCCGCCGGCGGTATGTCCCGCTTCGACTATGACACGATTGCTCAGGTGTTTGCACGCTGTCAGGCCGCAAAAGACAAGGAAGGCAAGCCGTTAAACTCGGCAGTGGCCTTTGTTCTCAAGTCCCTTCAGCACGAATTGACTGCGGTTTCAAACCGCAAAAATGCAAGACAATACGCTTCCGAATCGGCTCAGCCCAAGCGATTCCGAGACATTGACTACATGGAGGGGATCGAACGGCTCAACCCGGACGGGACATTTGTTCTCAAACGCAAAGCAGAGGGGCGTTGATATGATTGTCTCTCAAGTGCCTGAAAAACAAGAAATTACCCCTCGAGAATCAATTGATGAAAGTCGGTTTGAAGCCGGGTTTTGCGAATTTCACGGATGGTTTGCCGCAGGGATTAAATCTACTGATGGAACCGGCAGCCGTTGGTTTGCGGGATGTCCGAGATGTTTGGCCGAAACCAAAATCAAAAAACTTTTCGGCCAAAGCATGATCCCCAAGCGCTTTGCAGACAAGAACTTTACGAGCTACGAAGCCCTCGAAAAAGGTCAGCGACAAGCGCTTCAGAGCTGTGCTGAGTTCGCGCAAGAGCTGAAAAGCGATTGGTTCAGCGGTAGAACTCTTCTACTTATCGGTACTCCGGGAACCGGAAAAACACATCTTGCGTGCGCCGTAGGTCATGAAGCGATCAAGCTGGGAAGGACTGTCCTTTACACAACCGTAACCCGACTGCTGGAGGACATTAAATCATCTTGGAACGACAAAGATCGTTCTGTGAAAAACGTTATTGCCCGATATGTTTCAGTAGATTTGTTGATCCTGGATGAGATCGGTGCATTTAGAGGAATTTCCGAGAGAGAAAAAGACTACCTCTTTGAAGTGATCAACGCCCGGTATGAACAAATGAAACCGATGATTGCCGTTTCAAATCTAAGGCTTTCCGGTGCAGATTCCATTGAAGCCTACCTCGAAGAACGATCTTTTGACAGGTTATGTGAACAGGCTCGTTTAGTGGTCTTCGACTGGGAAAGTTTCCGGAGGAAATCGTTATGCTAAGACAGCTGAGAAAAACAGTCGGAAGCCCCGAATCAGGATCGGGACTCCCTGCGTCAAACATCAACGCAGCTGACGGTTATGAAAACCAACTGTCAGCGACCGCCGAGATGATTAACACGAGCAGCGCCAGAGGCACTGCCGCTTTAACTTTGAAGGTAAACCCTTCTCTGTTCAGTTGTGTTAAGATCTCTACGGAGATTAGCGAAGTTTTCGAAGGCTTCATCGCTCTCACTCCATGTAGTGACTTCGGCTCAGCTGTTACCAGCAGTTGGGCCGTTGCCGTTTTACGGGGTCAGAATGAACACCCGTACCGCCTTTCATCCCTTTTCGGAAATCCCCGGCGAGAATTCGTTACCGGCAACGTTTCGGTCTGCCAAACAGAAAGTCAAGAGTCACTTGGATTTGAGCGAGAGGCCTACGTAAGTTCGCGGCTCCGCGCGGGGAATTTTACCCGAATGCAGGAAGAGTTGTATGCTCCGGAAAAAATGCCGGAACAAAACAACCGTCCCGGCATTGCTCGACGCTATCGTTTAATCAAAAGCAACAGCGCACCTGCTCCAATTACCGCAAGAGAAACAGAGCCCTCAAAGTTGACAACAAAGTCAGCTCTGAAGGATAATTCTCTCAACACGATAAGGAGCAGCAATAGTCGTTTTACGTTTACTTGCACGACTAATCTCCTTATTACTCAGGGATTCTTCCCGCACCGGCCAGTGCGGGTCGAATCCCGTGTTTTTCTTCCCTCAAGAAACTTAGAAGATTTCGTCTCAAAAGGGTCCTCTGCTTCTTCTTTCAGAAGCATTTCCGAAAAAACAACAAGGTCTGGGAATGATACAGATTTCGTTCTGAGAAGTCCCGCCTCCAGAAAACGCAGAAACAAGACAACTTCTGCCCTTCTTTTCAAAAACGTCGAGCAGAAACCGGCCTTCAGTTATTAAAAACTCCCAACACTTTAATCCCAACAGAGGAACAAAGATGACTAATGAAAATGCAGAAAATTGCGTTTTTGATTCAAATGACAGTACACCCACTGAAAGTTTCAGCACTAAGTTATTGGATGTCATAACGGCAGCTCTGGAAGATCCGGACAATCATCTGGATTCGATTGTCGAAGAAGCCTTAAAACGGATGGACGGTACCTCTATTACCTTTGCAATACCGGGCACTGTATCCATAACCGGAGCGGATATTCTTATCAGCGTAGATCGAGAACATATCCTTCGGGAAGAGTCATATCAGGTTCATGACTGGAACCGCTGGCCTTACGTTTTACCACCTATAAAAAACGAACTGTTGCCCGGTGATCCCTTTAATTTTAAGTGGATGATTTATTTGAATGACGGAAGATGCGTTGTCGATAAATTTAAAGAAGGAAGATGGCAAAAATGGCCTTCAGACAAAATTCTTTTCTTCAGAGACTTTTCTCCCGTTCCTGCTTCAGCCAAAGCACTGCTTGATCCCGAAACGGCCCTAGGCTGGTCGTCTGTAGCCTCTTGTGAGCCGCCTGAAGGTGTGGCTTGTGAAGTTCTGCTGAAGAATCATTTAAGAGGCTATTGCTCAACGTTTAAGGAAGGTCATTGGGATTTTTTCAACGATTCTGTAGTTGCTTTTAAAGCCATTAACCTTCCGTATGCAAATTATCCGGAGAACTAAAAATGATTACTCTGACTGTAATTAACAACAAAGGTGGTGTTGGAAAATCATTCCTTTCAACACAATTTGCGTTCTATTGCGCCTTGAAACGTGGTTTACGCACCTTGTTTATCGATTTAGATCCTCAGGCGCATTCTTCAAACTGTTTGTTTGATTCAAAGCTTTTTGAGCCCGCTAATGTTTCTTCAGGTTTGCTGATGCAGCAAGGAGGATTGAGAACAACCGGAGCCCCTCGGCTTCTAGTTAGAGCGGATACAAATTTGGAAGAACTGGAGCGAAGCGGAGAAGAAGCTCATAACGGCTTTGTAGAAAATTTGCTCAACAGCTTAAACGAGATCCAAGACGATTTTGATATTTGCATTATTGATACCAATCCCTCATACGATATTCGCCAGATTGCTGCACTATTAGCTGCAACCCATTACGTTTGCCCTGTCAACCTGAAACAAGAAGCTCTTGAGGGAGTAGAAATGCTTTTAGGCAGAGCCCAAGAGGTTTCGACCATCAATGAGAAACTTCAGTTTGCCGGATTGGTATTGAACATGGTCGAAAGAAAGCCTTATCAGATTGAAAACTTTAAGCAGCTTTGGGTATTGGCAAAAGATTTGATTTTGAAACAGGAAAACGGTCTAAAACCGGCATGGATTCTTAATCGAAATGAATATGCAGCAGCACAAGGACAACATCGGCCGGTATGGGTAAGTAAAAACTCAAAACCCGGTGAGGCATGGTACGAGCTAAGGACGGTCTTCCTAAATTTAGCAGCAGCTCTTAATTTACCTGAAAACAATCCTCTTCGTGTGGTTTGGAACGAGGACGGAAGTTTAGGCGTTGTGAACAGTTCCAGGGAGGATAATTGAAATGGCTCTGAACTTGAATCGGCTAAGTAAGATCGCAAGCGGCAAAAAGTCAGTCCTGAATACTGAAGGCAAGATTTTAGACATCGAATTAGACAAAATTAAACCTGATCCTAACCAGCCAAGAAAACAATTTAATGACGCGGAACTCTCAGAGCTATCCGCCAGTATCCAAGAATATGGTCTGCTTCAGCCAATAGTTGTCCGAGCTAATTCAGATGATACGTTCACAATTATCAGCGGAGAGAGGCGTTTTCGGGCGAGCCAACTCCTTCAGGCTAAGTCAATTAAAGCGATTGTGAATACTTCTATTGCAGCTGAAAACATTAGCTATGCTCAGATGGCGGAAAATTTGAAGCGATCTTCACTAACTGTTGTTGAGGTTGCTGACTTTATTTGTGAGCGGATTTCTTTAGGAGAGAAACAGGTAGAAATTGCCGAGAAACTTGGATTGGAAAAAGCTCTGGTGTCCAAGTATTCAGCTTGGAAAGAGTTTCCGGAAGAGATTCAATCAGCCTTAGCGGAAAAGAAAATAAATAGTATCCAGACGGCTTATATCCTCTATAAAAAATGGATAGAGCATCCCTCAGAAGTTGAGAGTTTCCTTGAAGGCCGAGAGTTTATTTCAAAAGCAGAGGCAAACAACTTCAATCCTCAAAGTTGTTCCGGAACAACTTTTTCGACTGAATCTGAAGACGCCGCCGATATTTTGCCTCAAGAGCAAAACGAAAAAATAGAAGGTGAACAAATCGAGTTTTCAGATAAGGAGGCAGTTGCTGAAGAATCTCAAGCAGAAGCTGACGAGTTTTTCCCGGGGGCAAAGATTGATGAATCTTGCTACCAGCCCCTGAAAGATGAAAATGATATGGGCAATGAACAAGAAGAAAATGCGGAGGAAGCGTTTAAGGAAACACCCAGTGACGACTCTTTCGATGAGGCCGATGCATCTATAAAAACTTATCTTGATGAAGAAAAGAAAGAGCAGCTCTATAAAAAACCGTTAATTTTTTGCCTTGTTGACGGAAGGGAATGTGAGCTTCTCTATAAAAGAAAAGCTTCAGACGGTATTGTCTGTGTAAAATTTGAAGACGGATCAGAGCAAGAAGTAATTGCAGAGACAGTACAACTTAATCGTATTTGTGAATCTTAACCCTCCATAGTTAATAGAGAGACCCTCCCTTGGTAACGTCGGTGGGGAGGAAGTCAAGAAGGAAAAGCCCCGCTAGTGCAGGGCTAACCTTTGCCGACCTAGAAGACACTAAAACCGGTCGGAGTTCGTCTGGGACTATTCTAAGGTTTTTTAAAGCGGTTGGAACGGGAATAATTGACTACATAATTTTGAAATAGTATGATTATTTCAAAAATTTCCCTCTTTTTACTTTATCATGGATAAAACAACTAAAACAGAAAACCGCGGGGGCGCTCGTGAAGGTGCCGGCCGCAAAGGTCTTGGTAATACAAAACGTGTTTCCATCTGCCTTACAGATGAACTGGTTCCTGTTTTCAAACAGTTAGGCGGTGCAAAATGGCTTCGCTGTGAGCTGGAACGCGTCGCAGAACCCGCACGCACGCTTGATACAGATCAAATTCTGGTTCCGGCCATGAATCCGACGCATCTGAGCATACCGGTCTACGAATGCGGCGTTCAGGCCGGCTTTCCGTCTCCGGCAGAAAGCTATGTAGACAAGTCACTGGATCTGAATGAATACTTAGTCTCCAATCCTGCCTCGACATTCTGCGTCTACGTAACAGGCGACTCAATGGACTTAGCCGGTATGGACGAAGGCGACCTCCTAGTCGTCGACCGCTCCCCGGAACCCAAGAACGGCGACATCGTCATCATGAGCATTAACAACGAATTTACCGTTAAGCGCTATGTGAAAGACGATAAGGGACTGCGTCTGCTTCCGGAAAGCTCAAACCCCATCTACAAACCCATTCTTCCCAAAGACTACGACGAGTGGCGCTTTATCGGTGTTGTGAAGTACACGATTAAAAGTAACTAAGTATGCAGGTGTTCGCGTTGGTGGACGGAAACTCCTTCTTCGCTTCCTGCGAAAAAGTTTTTCGTCCGGACTTAACCGACCGTCCCGTAATTGTGCTCAGTAATAATGACGGGTGTGTCGTTGCTCGATCGAAGGAAGCCAAACAGCTCGGCATCAAAATGTGCCAGCCGTACTTTCAGATCGAAGAATTCTGTATACGGGAAAACGTCGCCGTTTTCTCAAGCAACTACGAACTCTATGCCAATTTGTCCGGACGCATGATGTCCACCATCGCATCTCAAGTCGACAGCATCGACCCGTACAGCATCGATGAATGCTGGGCCAACATGAGCGGCTACGAAGGTCTGGGTACTGATCTAACCCAGTTAGGTTTTCGGATTAAAGACAAAGTATTTAAGGATGTAGGAATTCCAACGTGTGTCGGTATCGCGCCGACAAAAACTTTAGCCAAATACTGCAACCATTTAGCGAAACACTATGGCGGCCTAAAAGGCGTTTGCAATTGGCTCGACTTAACGCCTCAAAGACAGGCAAAGGCGCTTGCCTGCGAACCTGTCTCTGAAATTTGGGGCGTCGGCAGGCGTTACACCGAGCATCTCGGCAAGATGGGAATCCGTACCGCTCTGGATTTAGCCCGTGCAGATGCGGAAGCCATCCGTGATCGGTTCGGTATTACGCTTTCCATGACGGTTCGAGAACTTCAGGGAACCTCCTGTATCCCGCTTGAGCTTGTAAAGCCCAAACGTCAGCAAATCATGAGAAGCCGCAGCTTCAGTCATTTAGTCTGTGATAAGGATGACCTCTTAGGTGCAATCACTTTTCATGCTCAGGAATGCGGAAGAACCTTGCGCCGCGAAGGTACGGTAGCGCACACCGTCGGTATTGTCTTACACACGAATCCTTTCCGTCTGCAAGACGTCCAGCAGCACGCCTATCCGTGCGTTGGTCTTCCTTATCCTATTTCGGATACCAATACGATTATTCATTACGCCCGACGGTTACTTAATCAGACCTATCGCAAAGGTTACCTGTACAAACGCGCCGGTGTATATGTTGGCGAAGTTATTTCAAAAGACGCTGTCACGAAGGATCTTTTTGAAGAGACGGAAACCGAACAGCAGCAGATCATCTGTGAACTGATGGATTCCATCAACACGCGCTACGGTAAAAATACGCTTTGCTTTGCGGCTTCTAAATTAGGAAAAGGTACTTGGACAATGTCTCGCGCCCGTTTAAGTCCCGGATATACCACCTGCTGGAAAGACCTGCCCCGCGTCGGGCCGCTCATAGAAGAAACGGTTCCGTTCTGATTCACTACTTCCAACTTGTTTGCCTCAGAAAATTTCCGAGGAATTTTTTAAATTTCGGCTGACTCCCCTTGGCGCCCTACATAGGCATTCAAAGCAAAGTTTGGAAGCCAAACAACCCTTGAGTTTCAAGGGACAATCGCGGGCATTTCACATGATGATAAATTAAACACCCAAAAAGTTAATGAGCTTTATGACAATGTCGCTTCTCTTAGAGACGTGACAATCCTGAGCCACAATTTGGAGGGCGAAGGCAAAGCTGTGGAAATCGGCGAAAACGGCGTCAAGCACTCGGCCGGCTTCAAAGGCATCAACGAAGCAGCCTCTATTAGCGTTAAAGACGGCAAGACTCTTGAACTTGTCGGTGAAAAAGGAGAAAACACAAACTTCGTCATGACAGCGGTGAATACCGTTGTTGACGGACTTTCCAAACTTGTGTTCGGTTCCAAAGGTTTAAACGAAACCTATTCCGGAAAGGCTGCTGAGGTACAGCTTACGGAAACAAACGCTTCCCTGCTCGCTGCTGCCGGTATGTATGAAGTCCAAAAAGTTTCCGGCTCAGGTTCTGTAGATGTTGATGAAGGAGCAAAACTTGCCGTTAACGGTGCTGCACACACCGGATTTCTTAACGTTAGAGGTACTCTAGAAGTTAGAGGTGATGCGGCTTTGGGTCAAGCAGAACTTGCTTCCGGCTCAACCTTGAACAACTCTTCTAATTTGCAGTTTGCCTCTATTAGTCAATCAGAGGGAGCGGTCTATAACCAGACCGCCGGCTCTATCCAGTCTGCCTCGGGCTGGTTCGAAAACGCCACGCTTAATATCAGCGGCGGCCGCTTAGACGGTTCCCTGATTAAAGATTTAGAAGGCAATGCTGCTGGGTTAGGCAATAACACCATCAACATCAGCGGCTCCGGCAAAAACCCGATTATCGTCACGACTGATCCGGCTGAAAGTAAAAGAGGTTGGAAGGATCATTTGACGGTTGTCTATGCCCCTGAATTGACGAGTGAAACTAAGGTCAATGTTTTTGAAGGCGGTGTACTGCAAGCGGACAAATTAAGTTTTGACGGTGCAACTGAAAACTCTGTTGTCCTTGCCGGCGGTGCGCTGGAAACCAAGCTCGATCAGGTATTCAACGACGTTAAACGAGACCTACTCACCATCGACGGAACCGATTCCAGCGGCCAAATCGGAGTTCCGACGCACGTACTGGGTGCAACCAGTGTCGGCTCGTTGAAGGAGGACGTTAAAACTGCTGTAAACGGCGGCAGCGGCCTTGTCGTTTTCAACGATGAGTACCTGAAGATGTCCGGTGTCGTTCAGGCCATGCAGCACTTCGCTGCGGAAGCAGAAAATCCCGGAGCAATCAATCCTGATGACCCAAGCTCTCCGGCCGATACGTCCGGCGCGCTTTACTTGGCTTTTACCGGTCAGGTCGACGGGAAACTGACGGTTGATTTAGCAAATCAGTTTGACACCGAGCAAACCGAAGGAGGCGCTTTAACCGGTGTCGTCTTGAGTCACACCAAGCTGTATAACGAATCTGCCGGGGATCCAGACGGAAAAAATAAAGACTTGGTTATCGGCTTTAATGAACACAATCACGAGAACTCAAACGTTATTGATGTCAATAACGGCATCGGGTTCCTCAGTGTCGAAGGCGCGAACGAAGTCCATATTGAAAACGGCAAAGAGTTTTCTTTGGTCGGCCATCACGATGATGACGATATAAGAACCGATGAGGAACGCAACAATGTCCATAGTGTGCCGGACAGCGTTCTCTTTAACGAAAACACGGCGCTGATTATAAATGACAACAATGACGGCGGTCATGTTGAAGTCTCCGGCAAATTTACTTACGGCAGCTTCGCTTCTCACACCCCAACCATTGGATGGATCGGCAGCATCCTTGTTCACGAAAGCGGAAACGTTGAAGCTAAGAATGGTGAATATGCGGTATGGGATATTGAAAACAACGGCGTAATCCACGTGGATAAAGGATCAATACTGCACTCCCACAATTACACCGGAACCGGAGACTGGCTTAATGAGGGTCAGATTTGGCTGGGAAATTCTCACTCCGGACAGGTAGCCGATAAAGACCATATCCCGTTTGACATCAAAGGTAAGTTTGAAAATGCTGAAGGAGCTATTTTCAGCTCTGCTAATAAAACTAACCTCATTGTCAGCAACGAACTTTTGAATAAAGGCACCGGACTTTATTCAGTCCTGACGGTTGCCAAAGACGGTTCTTCACACAATAAAGGAGAGGAAAGCGGAAAAGCCATTGAGGTCCAAGAAGGAGGCAAGCACGTAAATGAAGACAGCTCTTTCTTTAAGAAGGTTTCAGTTGCCGGCCTGATCCAGAACTTCAAAGACTTCGTTATTGGAAGCGACTCCTCAACTTCTACGTTGGCTGATCCGGATACGGATGCGGATGCCGATCAGAAAGCTTTTGAAGTAGCGGCCGGAGGACGATTCGAAAACAAGGGCAATTTAGCTGCGTCCGGTATTCAAACCTCTCAAATCGCAGGCGAATTAGACAACACCGGAGTGGCGAATTACAACGACATGGTTATTGCTGATTCCGGTTCTTCTACCACCTCCAATTATGAGAAAGGAGAATGGCTGACAGTTAACGGCTCTCACAGCAACAGCAAGGTTTCAATTTGGAACCGCATTGATGTTGCAAAGACCGGTAAACAAGAGAATTCCGGTTCTTTGGATGTGGGTTCGAGCTTTAACGTGGCAGGAGAATTTGTCAATACTGCCACCGGGACGCTTGATGCATCCAAGGTTGAGAATACTGAGGTCAGCGGTACTTTGATCAACGCTGGGCAGGCTCAGTACAAAGACATGACAATTCATGCCGGTGGAAATTCAATTAACAGCGGCTATGAAAAAGGAGAGTGGCTCAAGATTGAAGAAGGCGGCGCTCACTCCAATTCCGGCATGTCGATTTGGAACAAACTCAATATTGCCGGCAGCCTCACCAATGAAAAAGACGGCAATCTGGACGCCACTAAAGTCGAAAATACGGAGGTCACCGGAAATCTGACGAACAACGGAATCGCCAATTACGACGATATGACCATCAAAGACGGCGGTGTCTCAGACAACAAGGTCTATGAAAAAGGTGATATTAAGACGGTCGGCGAAGGCGGTACTCATAAGAACTCCGGTATTTCCATCTGGAACGAAATCAAGATTGACGGCGGTGATTTTGAAAACACCGGTAAGACCGATACTGACAAACTGATTATTGACGACGGGAAAGTCGAAATCGGAGGCGGAGAACTTAATGCCAAAGATACTGACTTAAACGGAGGAGATTTGGTTATCGGCAACGATCAGCCGTTGGCCGATGAAAACAAGGCTCAGGTCGAATTTAAGACCGACAGCAAACCGATTGACACCAATATCTACGTTAAAAACAACGGCGATTTAGGATTGGGTGAGGATGCCCTTGATTTTGCCGATGTCGTCCAAGCGCTGAGAATTCCTGATGTACCCTCTCGCCTCGTCGTGACCGAACCGGTTGTGACCGGCCCGGGAGGCGGTATTGCCGTCGGACCGGAAGTATGGACAAGCGAAGATGATCATGTTCAGATCGGTAACGGTGATTTGTTTTTTGCTGACGGCAGCTACACGGTTATTAAAGCTCCGGTTGCCGCTACCACTCCAATTTTCACAACAACAAGCGATATCGCCAAAGTAACGGTTGAGCCCGGAGCCACTTTAGTGCTCGGCGCTCTCGAAGAACCGGGAGACTACTCTATTGTCAGCGGCTTCATTACCGCAGGCAATGAAGACGACAACGGCTGGATCGGCGGTTGGATCGCTAAAGAAAATCTTCAGGCATTAGCTCAACCCGGTACCGGGTTGGAGTGGATTCTGACACTGCACAATGATCCGAAGAACATTTGGGTCAACGCGCAGCTCGCTGACGTCCGAACGCTGTACCCGGACATTGTCATTCCAAACAATGTGAATAAAGCCCTCAACGGCCCCTGCAGCGGGGGCCCCGATGAACAGCTGATCTGCAAGATCCTTAAAGATAAGACTGCTAGCCGCGGCATGAAGACAAAACTCTTAAATTCCATCGTGATGATAGGACAAGCCAGCGGAGCTTTGTCTATCACGAACGACCTAGCAGACAATGCAACGGACTCAGTTGAAAAGCACCTCTCCTTCCGTGATTACGGCTACTCAAACGGTTATCTAAAGGATTACTCAGGTCTGCATTTGTGGGCTGACATCCTGGGAACGCATCTGAAGACGAAGTCTTTAGACGGAGCCGGAAATATGACCGGAGGCTACAAGGCTGATGCCGGAGGACTGATCCTCGGTGCTGACCATCAGTTTGAAGCTATGCCGTCTGTAAGAGCCGGATTTGCAGCTTCCTTCCAGAAAGGAAAGGCAGATTCTTTAGGTGACTACATCGACACCAAGAACAAATTCAGCCAATGGATGCTGCACGGCTATGTTGCTAAAGATGTTGGTAATAGCCTCAATTGGATTAGTTCTATCAATGTCGGCCAGAACATCAGCAAGGCCTCTCAAGGTTTGCCCTCTTGGTCCGGTTTCAGCAAAGCGGACGCGCGAATCAAGAATACGGTAGCTAATGTTGCCACAAAGCTTGAACAGAACCTGCAAGTCTCGGACAACTTCCAAGTGATTCCTCATATCGGCGCCCGTTGGCTGCGCACTCATACTCAAGGCTACACAACCAAGCTCAACGGTCAAAAAGCCTTTAGCTATGGCCAGACTTCCACGAACTTGCTGCAACTCCCGGTTGGAGTCGGAGTTCAAGGCGAAGCGTCTTTCGGAAGCTGGACAGTCCGTCCGCAAGCAGATCTGACTCTTACCTACAACATCGGTGAAATGGACTCAATGACCAATGAGTTTGCCGGACGTTTCGCGTCCAAGGTACAGGCCGGATTCCAAGTTGAAAGAGGCAATGCCACAGCTGGTCTTCAGTTCGGTTTGACCAAAGGTTCAGCCGGGAAATTAGATACCGGTATCAAGCTTGAAGGCAGATACCGCTTCTAAAGAAAACCCTTTGCGGGGCGCTCACGGGTGCCCTGCAAGGAATTCAAAACACTAGAAAAAGGTACTCATATGCATACGACCCAACAAAATCCAAACACTAACAAATGCGTTGAAATTCTTGCCCGCAACACCCGTGAGGCGATGGTCAGAGACAAATACGCCTCCGGCACTGAAGAGGCTAAAAAATGGGGCTTTGTTGAGAACACTTGGGAGGACAAGCAATTTCAAGAAGCAGATTGGAACGCCTTTGTAGAAAAAGCAATGGAAGGTGATCCGTGGGAGGGGCACGATGGCAAACAAGCATTTTGAAGAGTTTGCTCAGGACTGCGCAAATAAATTGGCCTCCCAAATCGAAGCCGGGAAAGCTCCATGGGAACTCGGAGGAGTGCCTGCTGCTTATCCTGTGGACGCCATTAGCGGGAAACCTCTGCAAGGCATCACGGCGCTGCAACTGATGGTCAGAGAAAAAACATCAGGCTTTGAAGACAACCGCTGGCTGACTCCCTCTCAAATTGCAGTTTTAGGTGCAAGTGTAAAGAAAGGAGCCAGAGGAGTTCCGAGCATTGCCTGGAATCAAGGATTAGAGGGAGAATTCAAACCTACCAAGATCCCACAAACGTATTACAACGTTGAACAATGTGAGAACTTCAAAAGACCTCTTCCTGAACTTTTGCCTATTGAGCAGCAGCCCAAGGCTCAGTTCGAAGACATGTGTGCTCTGCTTGGCTATACAAACAAAGGCAGTGTATGGGAAAGCGGCGTTAGTGCCTATGTCAACGGGCGTGACGAGCTTATCCTAGCTCAAAGAAGTTCTTATGAACCCGGCGGCAGAGATTCAGATAAAAAATATGAGTTGTCCCAGCTCCGTGCGGCTCTGGACGGAATCCGCGCAATCACAGACGCGAGAGTTTACGATAACTTTCAGGGGTTGCTAGAGAGCAAACACACCGACAAAGAAACTTCGTATTTCCTGCGTGAAAATTTAGCCAGAGCATTCATGCAGTCCCACATCGGCAGCAAATTACCGAGAAATCAGAATGACTTCACTACGGAAGAAATTATTGAACAGAATAAAGACATAGCTGATCTTATTCGGTCTCATCCAAGTATTCTGTTTGAGGCCGCCGCCGATGCCTCTAAAGTCGTCAACCACACTATTGAAAAAAGCGAGCAAAAATACATCCTTGTTGATTTCGAGCGGCAAGAAGTTAAACGATTGACTGCCGCTCAAAGCAGAGACTATGTCGCTCAGGAACTCAATCAATTAAAACTGTCCGGGACAATCCTCCACGACCCCGATTTTCGAGAGCTGCAAACAAATCTGCATAAACAGGGGTATTTTAATCCGTACCAAACATTAACTAAGCCGCTTTATCCCGATCAAAAATCGGAGGATTCTCTTTGCAGAAAGATTAACCACTGCGGTTTTGCATTTGTTGAAGAGAATCGACTCACCAAAGACAAAGAAAACTTGTCTTACGAGAGCTTAAATCTCCTAAATTTAACTCATGCTCGAAGTCCTCGTTTGGGGAGCCTGACTGAAGATGCCTTTAAACAATCTTTAATCGAGAATGGAATTGGATTTACAAAGAAACAGATTGAAGAGCAACTGAACAAATTCGACAAAACTGCTCAAGCAGATACTTCAGATGCGTTGGCTCTGTGGGACACGCTTTCTTATGACAGGCGCAGAGGGCAAAACGATATTGTTACGCGAGTGAGTTGTTTGGTTGTCAATTATGACACCAACCGCATTGAACAAACGACAATAGAAAACGCTGTCTCAAGTGCTTTAAAACTTATTGAAAACTGGGCAGAAAAGACGCCTACCCTCTTCGATCGCCATCGCCAAAAGCTTTTGTCTCAATTCGGAAAGTTTAAAGAAGAGAGAGGTGACAGGCATCTGACTCGAAACAATGACCTACCCCTTTTCGGAACAATTGCTCTGGAAAAAGAGATAGCTCTTTGCGATCAATTCTTAAATCCTGCTCGTTCGGGAGGAAATGACCGTAACGGCAACGTTGTGCTTAGGGATTTAGATCACAAAGGCTTGATAATTTGCCGCTCTGCCAAAGAGCTCCTGGAAGCCAGTTCTTGGCAGGGAACAGCACTGGAAGCTCAAGCCGAAGCAATTATTCAAAAAACCGGACTAGACGTTGACAAAGCAAAAGAACTGTGTGCGCCCCGGAATGTTCAAGAAGCACAGCAGCGCTTTAATGATTTCTGCTGCGCCCAGAAAACTTTTTATTCAGTAGAAACAGTTCGCCGTCAGAGATCTGAAGAACAAACCATCAGACAGATTTTGCAGGGCGCCTCCCCAGAAAAGATTCAAGAGATCAAAGAATTGATCAAAGCGGAAATTGAGCGTATCGCCAAGAGCAGTCAAAAAAACGTTCAGAAAAACGAAGTGATTCAACCGGTACGGACACAGTCCGGTATGGAGCGGTAACTATGGGATGGAAGATGACTAAAGAAGCTGCTTTAAAAAGGCAAAAAGCCGAACATCTGTTCGAGGAAGGATTTGGGCCCCTGAAGGTCTCTCGCGAACTTGAAGTGAATTTTTATATCGTCCGCGACTGGAAAACAGCTTGGAAAAACAAAGTCGAAAAACGCAACCAAGGCAACACACCTCTTAACCGAACGATTGCCTCCAGTTTATTTAGTTTCGGATACGGCTACAGAACTGTGGGAAAAATGCTCAACCTTTCCAGCATTTGGCTCAGTCGTGATTGGGCCAGGCAGCATCGCAAGCTTTCAATCGTGCAAGCAAGGAAAAATAAGAGGAGCAAAAAATAATGGACAAGAAGATAGCTCTACCTCTTTACTTTCTTGAAGAGTTCGCTGTGAGACCCGAGTCTCGACAAGATCAAGGCGTCTCCTTCAATTCTGTATATCAAGAGCCAGTCAGAGGACAGATGAAGTTCATGGTGCGGCACCCAATGTCCTACCAAAGGATGGTCTTTCCATTTGGAATCAAGGCATTGATTCTGTATTTGATCGAGAACTGTATCAAGGATCTCCATATTTTTCCCGGATTTCCTTGCTCGTTTCAAGTCCTTCTTAAAAGCAGAGGTTATTTTGACGCGCATTCTTCAGCAATTTCCTTGTCCACTTCTTTGAGAAGTTCTGCAAAAGAAGAATATGTCTTTAATTCCTCCGGCTTCTCATTCATCGCTTCAATAGTCTCCTTGTTAGGGACGTATGTACTAAAAGGAATGTCTCGCTCATTGACGAGTTTGGTCAAGGTCATCCGTACCAAGTCGGATATGGAGAGACCCATAGCCGAAAGAATCTCACTTGCTTCAGATTTCAATTCTTTGTCAAGTCGAACCCGGATAAAAGCATCTGCGGTACTCATAAAAGCTCCTTTTAAAGAATGCCTACATTGTAGCACCAATATAAAAAAACTAGTCTTCGGATTTCTTGCGCTGCTGCCGCTTTTTTGTCAGGCCGATGACTTCGGAGAATTAGCCAAACGCTGCGCCCCGTCTGTCGCAGAGGATACGCTGAGGGCCATCGTTAAAACCGAATCCGGTTTTAATCCTTACGCAATCGGGGTCGTAAAAGGAAAAGTTAAGCAGCCTAGAGCCTACCACGAAGCAATGAGCACCATTGCCGAGCTGGAGCTTTCCGGCGCGGATTATTCCGTCGGATTAGCTCAAATCAATCGAAAAAATTTCTCAAAGTACGGAATTAGCGCTTCTCAAGCTCTGGACGCCTGTACCAATTTGAAGGTGGCCTCTCGGATTTTAAGTGCGTGTTTTAAGTCTGCCAAACAGTCCCCCGCATCCGATGGAACAGCTCTTCACGATGCGTTGAGCTGTTACTACAGCGGCAATTTCAAGACCGGATACCGACACGGATATGTAGACAAAGTCCGAAGCAATGCCGGGCTCTCGCCGCTCTCCGTGCCCTCGATTCGTGAAGTGGAAGTCTCCAAATCCCAATCTTTAATTGCCGAAGGAGTCCCCGGCAAATCAAGCGGACTCATTTTTTAACCTTAGGAGAATTTTTATGAAAAACATCCTCAATCTTTCTTTTTTCATCTTTGCTGCATTGGTTCTCGCGCATGAACCGGCACTTGCGGCCAGCGGACTGCAATCGCTTTCTACGGTCGGAAACACGATTGTCGATGAACTTATGGCTGCTGTGAAGTGGATTGGCACCGGCGGTCTTGTTATTGCCGGCATTATGTATATGTCCGGCAAATTTAGCTGGGACGTACTCGCGAAACCGGTATTTGGTTTAGCTATCTGTGCAGCAGCCGGTTGGATCGTTCAACTGTTCGGATTTAACTGATGGCCGATCCCGTTACCCAAATCAAAACGGCTCCTTTGTTTAAGGGAGCCACCCGCCCGGCTTGCATCTTAGGCGTTCCGACCGAAACGTTCGTCATCACTGTTTTAACCGGCATGGTGATTTCGCTGCTGTTTTGGCCGCCGCTGATGCTGCTGATTCCTATCCCGGTTTGGATTTTCAAACGGATCACGGATAGAGATGATCAGATCCTCTATCAATGGGGAATCTACTTTAGAACCATGATTCAAAACAACCCCAATCGATTGGTTTGGCGCAACTCATTGTCTCTGAGCCCTTCAAATAGAACTCCGAGAGTCATTCTCTGTCCGTCCGATTTTTCAATCAAGGATCACAAGTGATTTTAGAAAGATTAAAAATTTTTGAAAAAGAGCGAGAGTTGGAATCGTACATTCCGTTCTCTTCATTAGTCACGGACCATGTAGTAATGGAAAGGGACGGCTGCCTCATTGCCACAATGAAACTCAACGGCATTCCCTTTGAAACGCAGTCCCCGGAAGATCTCACGATAATGTCCTCCCAGTTGAACGGGTTCTACCGGACATTGGACCGCCCGGATCTTGCCATTCAAATACACCGTGTTAGGCGCAACATCTCGGACAGCCTATCGGTATGTACAGACTCTTTGTTTTCTTCCTTTTTTTCGATTTCTTTTAATGAGAAAACAAAAAAAGAGGGATTTACAGCCGTTGAGCTCTACTGCACGCTGATTATGCGTGACATTCAGAGCAAAAAGACAACGTTCTTTTCTTCGAAATCTTCGCTTGAAGAAACCCGTTCCCGGCTGGAAAACAGACTGGAAGAATTTGAGAAGATTTATCAAAGTCTCTTTCAGGCGCTCTTGCCTTATGCGCCCGTCACTTTACAAACGTATCAGCAAGACGGACGTCAATATTCTGAACAACTGAGTTTCTACAATTTTTTGCTAACGGGTCGCTGGCAGAAGGTAGTTGTACCCAATGGTCCCATCTATTCAGCGCTGGGCAATGTCCAGGTCTTTATCGGATCGGACACAATCCAACTGCAAACTACTGAAGGAGACACCTACGCTCAAGCAATAGAAATTAAAGAGTATCCGGAAACAACGAACTCGGGCAAGCTCGATCCTCTCATGCAGGAACTTAGCAGCTGCGGCCCCTACCCTTTCATTGAGACTCATACTTTTTGTTTTATGAGCCGCAAAAGAGGAGTAGAGGTTCTGAGCAAACAGGAAGGGCTGCTGATCAATTCCGGAGATAGATCCGGCTCTCAAATCCAAGAACTGTCTTTAGCCATCGAGGGGCTGATCAACGGAGCGTTCGCAATGGGCGAATACTCCTACAGCCTGCTTGTTTTCGGAGAAGAGAACAACGTCAGAAAACACGCTGCGGATGCCGCTCAGCTTCTGACAAAGGCAGGTGCCACACCTTATTTGAGCACTTTGGCGCTTTCCGCTTCGTATCTGCACCAATTACCCGGAATGTTCAAAATGCGCCCGAGGGTTGCGAAGATTACGAGTCTGAATTTTTCTCATTTGGCTTCTCTGCACAATTTCCCTTGCGGAAAGCGTGACAAAAATACATGGGGAGAGGCGGTAACCATCCTCAAGACTCCGAGCCAGATGCCGTTTTACTTCAACTTTCATGTTTGTGATCCGTTGGAAGATTCTTACGGCAACAACGACCTTGGCAACACCATGATTATCGGAACTGCCGGCACCGGAAAAACGGCGCTGATGAATATGCTGCTGACGCTGTCTCAGAAATACCGAACCGATACCACCAAGCTCTCCTGCATCTTTTTTGACAAAGACCGAGGGGCCGAGATTGCGATCCGTGCCCTAGGCGGACGCTACTTTACCTTCGAGGAAGGAGCGCCCAGCGGATTCAATCCGTTTCAGCTTGATCCCACACCGGAGAATTTACAGTTTTTGAACCGATTCGTTCTGAAGCTGATCAAGCAAGACGGGCTGCCGGTTTCCCCGGCAGATCAAGATCGGCTGATGCAGGCTATTCAGTCGGTAATGTCGATGGATAAAAGTGTCCGCAGACTCGCTCTCCTTCCTCAGAACTTAGTTCAGGGAAGTTCCGCTGCGGAGATGGAAAACTCTTTGTCCCAGCGTTTAAAGCGTTGGATAGACGGCAATGATCTTGCCTGGGTCTTTGACAATCCGGAAGACAAAATCGACTTTAATTCGAAGCCGGTTTTAGGAATAGACGGAACTGAATTCTTAGCCAATAAGGATATCTGTTCATTAGTCACGGACTATTTGCTCTTTCGTCTCGAATCGATTATTGACGGACGCAGAGTAATGATCTTCATGGATGAGTTTTGGAGATACTTAGCAGACCCGGATACCGCAAAGTACGCATTTGACAAACTCAAAACCATTCGCAAGCAAAACGGTCTCATCATTCTTGCCACGCAGTCTCCTGAAGATATTTTGAGCAATCCTCAAGGCTCAAACTACATTCAGAACTGCATTACCAAGATCTTTCTGCCAAATACCGGAGCCGATGAGAAGCAGTACATCGAGGGGTTCAAACTCACGCCCAACGAGTTTTCTCTGTTGAAAAACTTTCCTCAGCTCTCCAGAACCATGCTGATTAAACAAAATCAGCAGGCGGTTGTCTGCCGGGCAGATTTAAAAGCATTTCCAAAGGCTCTTAAGGTTTTCTCCGGTTCCACAAAAAACATCAATTTTGTTGAAGAACTCATCAAACACACCGGTGAAGAACCGGAGAAGTGGCTTCCCTATTTCTGGGGCGAAAAACCGCTTTCCGAACTGAATTTAAACAGCAACCCAAGAGAATAAAGATGAACAAGATCCTATCCGTATTGTTTGCCGGGCTTATAACTGCTGCCTCCCCCACGTACGCAAGCGGCATCCCGGTAGTAGATGCTTCTGCGATTGCACAGATGGTGCAGCAGCTTACTCAGCTTCAGCAGATGTACAGCCAGCTGCAAGCCCAGTACAACACTGCCGTCAACACACTGAACAATTTCACCGGTACCCGAGGGTTGGGAATGTTCGGATACAACACTGCACTGCGTCAGTTTCTTCCGAGCAATTTCGAGTCTCAAATGCGCAATGTTTTAAACGGAGGTGTCAGTCAGCTTACGGGGGCTGCAAGAACCATCTATGACAATTTAAACCTAGGCGCACGCTGCGCGACTCTCAACGGAGAGGACAAGGCTTTCTGTGAGAAGCAAGGAGCCTCGTTTGCCCAATATCAAGCTTTTGCGGATGAGGGGAAAAAAGCGGTCGATCAAAGACTTCAAAACATAGAAAACCTAATGAAGCAGATCGATTCAGCGACGGATGCAAAAGCCATCGCTGACCTGAGCGCCCGTATCCAAGCAGAAAAAGTCGCCTTTGAAGCCAGTCAGCTCTCAGCGCAAATGCAGCTGGCCTCTCAAAAAGCACTGAACGAAAAAATGCTTCAGGAACAAGCGCTGATCAATCATCAAAAAGCCTTTCAGCCGTTGGGTAAAGAAGAAATCCGCAGACGGCTTACCAAGTAGTTCGAGAAAAGAAAATGGCAGCAAATTACTTTGAAGCTTTCGGAAATCAGTTCAAAGGCTACATTTCCACATTCAGTACCGACACCTCGGCCGCTCTTATTGACAATCTAGGAAGTGTCGTGGCTGTAGGACTTGTCATGTTCATCATCGTGCGCTCTTTCATGATGATGAGGGAGAACAACTACGGCGCTATTTACGACATTATCGTCCAGATGCTCAAAATCGGATTTATTGCCTTCCTGGCATTAAACACGGGCCACTTTACCAGCTACGTAGTCAAGGCTTTTGAATACTTTCAGAGCGGTTTGATAGAAGCTGTCTCTCACGGTCTTCACAGCACCGTCCAAATAACAAGCGCATGGGGTGCTTTGGATCAACTTTGGGAAACCTTCACCAATGCATTTGATGCGGTCTCGGGACTGATTGGAAAATTCAGTTGGATAACGGATGCACCGGAAATCCTAGCCATGTGCATTGTCACGGTCGCTCTTGGAATGTTGAGTGTGTACTTTACCTTTTCGGCTCTGGGAATACTGCTGATCAACGAAGTCTCTCTCATTATTTTCTTAGGTTTCGGCCCTTTGTTTTTATGCACCTTGATGTTTCCGAGAACTCAGTCCTGGTTTGACGGCTGGATCAGAAGTGTCATCACCACAATTTTCACACTCGTCATTACGTCGGCCGTCATCATGCTTTTTGTTCAGGCTTTTCAAGGCTCCGTGGATGAAATTGAAGTAGCCGCGAAATCTCCAGAAGCCACAAAAGAACTCGGCAATCTGTTTCTCCCGGTGATGAATTTTGCCGTGCTTTCTTTAGCTGCGGCCACTTTAGTCAAGCTCATCCCTGCGATTTCGGCCGGACTTACCGGAGGAGGAAGAATGGATGCTCCGGGCATCGGTCAGATGCTTCACGGAGTCGGAAACGTAGCTGCCGCCACAACTGGAGCCCTTCTGTTGGGTTTCGGCAAAGGCTCAGGCAGTTCGGGGGTTGCGAATGCCGGACGTTCCTTGCTGGGAGGTCAAGGTCTTAATCAAAACGGCGTACTGCCTTTAGCCGGAATGGGGTTGGCCGCCGGCGGCGCAATGGCTGCTGCCGGATATGTTGCCAGTGCAATGAAAAGTGCCGCCAATTTCAGCCGAAAGCAAGATTCCGGCTCTTCTTCGGCCGAAGACAGTGCCTACAAAAAAACATTTGGAAAAAAGGACTCAGAATGAATTCACTTTTTATTAAATATTTAATTGCCGCCTGCTGCACTTCTCTTCTTTGCGCCTGCGGCGCCCCGGCACCGGCGCTCCCTCACGGTGCTCGGGTACCTATTAACGCACCGATTCAATCAAAAAGCACTGAGACAAATCTCGTCTTTGGAGAAGAAAACAATCCGGTCACAAGCGGAAATAACGAATCGGTTCAAAGCGGCAGCCATTAACACGGCAAAGAAAACAAATCCCTAAAGGAAAGAATCATGTGGAAAAAGAAGACAGAGTCCAATGGAGAACACTCCTCGGACAATACAACCAAAGCACAAGACAATTTTAAAAAAGCACTTGACTGGGAAACAAGCCGGTTAGAGCTTGTAGAAAAGAGCGAAAAAAGAGCGTGGCTGTGCAGCAAAATTTTGGGCCTTTGCCTTATATCAACAGCGGCAGCCATTGCCTTGATGATGCCGCTGAAAAAGACGGAACCCTTTGTTATTCGCGTCAATCAAAACACCGGAGAAGCTGCCGTCTTAGCGATAGCCAATGAAAAAGATATTCCTTTTTCGGAAATGATGGACAAATACTGGCTTAACCAATACGTTCTCAGCCGGGAAAGCTATGACTACCGCACGCTCGAGCACGATTATCTTAAAACCAGAGAGCTGTCGCTTCCCAACGTATTTGACCCGTACGCAGCTCAATTTTCCACAGATAAGAACTCCCTGGACAAACTGCTCGGCGACAGCAAGAAAATTGTCGTTGAAGTCCATACCGTTGTACCAAACGGCAATGGCATTGCCACTGTTCGATTCGGCAAAAAGCTAGTGGATACACAGACCAATGCGGTTGACTCCTCCCAGAACTGGACAGCAACGATTGCCTATGAATACATCCCGAATTTCAAAGCTGACGAGCCGAGCAGACTCATCAATCCTTTCGGATTCAAAGTGACTTCCTACCGAATGGACCCCGATCTCACAGTAGGAGCCGCAAAATGAAGAAAACTTTGATTATCGGAACGCTCTTCTCCGTTCTCTGTTTATCCAATGCGTTTGCTCTGGATAAACCGCAGGCTGCCAAAGAAGACCAAAGAGTCCTCTATACCGATTTCCGAGCCGATGAAGTTTATCCCGTCACAGCTGCAAGCGGAATTATTACCACCATTGTTTTTTCCCCTTCAGAACAGGTTCAGAGCTACGGAAGCGGCTTTTCTACTGCCTGGGAATTTCTAAGCAGAGGAAACTACTTCTTTTTAAAACCCAAGGCAACCGACGGGAGAACCAATCTTGTCGTCGTCACCAATCGCAGAAGCTATCTCTTTGACATTCGTCTCGGTTCCCGGGCAAAGGCCACCTATCGTTTAACGTTCAGATATCCGCTGGATGAAATTGAAGCGGCCAAGAAAGAAGCCGAAAAAAATCAAGTCAAGAGCCTGCTTTCGGATAGTGCATTGCACTCGGAAGAAAAAGATCCGGAAAACAAAAAATCCAACTATCAATACACAATGAACTTCGGATCTGCCGCAGCTTCCAAGGCCATCGCCCCCATTAAAGCATTTGATGACAATCGTTTTACGTACCTGAAGTTTAAGGAACAAACGGATTTCCCGGCAGCTTACCGCGTACAGGACGGCGAGGAAACCTTGCTGAACTCCCATGTGGAGGACGGCTGGCTTGTCCTGCACGGCGTTTACGAAGAAGTGAGATTAAGAGCAGGCAAAGCCGTTGTCGGTATTTACAACGAAAACTATCAAGGGGGCGGAGCCTCGGATAAACGCGCCGTCTCCGTCAAGGGCTTATACAGACAAATCAAGCATAAGGAGTAGATAATGCAAAACAATAAAGACACCATTACTTCCGTTGCTCAGGATGCTAAACAAGGCATTCCCCATGTCGAGGGCAGAAAAAGACAAAATCCGGGCAAACCGCTTGTAGCGGCCGCAATACTGGCTCTGTGCGCTTTAGTAGGCTACAACTTTTATCAGAATCAAGACGTAAAAGAGCAAAAGGCTGAAACCACAAAAGCGAAAGAAAACCAGAATATTTACACAAGCAACAAGACCCTAGTTCTTGATCATCAAGCATCTGTCAAAAAAGAAGAGGTTAAAAATCAAAAACCTCAGGAACCGGCCGCCCCGGCGATAACTCCGGCAATTCCTCCGGTTGCTTACGAGCCCGCACTTCCGACCTACTCAGCACCCCTGCCCGCAGTCGCGGAAAATGATAGAGAAAAACCCAAAGAGCCTACGTTAACCGAAAGAAGAAACAGCGCCCCGATGATGGGAGAGGCAAACACGATCCAAGCTGCTCCTGAAAATGGCACCGAGCCAGTTTTCAGAGGCTCGGAACCTCCTCGATCTTCAGAAAAATTTGACAACTTGCTCACTCCGATTGAAACGGCCTCGGTCAGAGCCTCAATGATGCCCAATCGAAACCTTCTGCTTTCTAAAGGAACGTTTATTGAATGCATTTTGGAGACCAAAGTGGATACAACCGTTCCCGGAATGACGAGCTGCGTCATTCCCAGGAATATTTATTCAGCAAACGGCAAAACGCTACTTTTAGAAAGAGGCTCGAAGGCCGTGGGTGAGTACAAAGGAGCGGTAGAAAACGGCCTAAACAGGATTTTTGTTCTTTGGACGCAAATTCAAACACCCAACGGGGTTCGAATCAATTTGAATTCACCGTCCACGGATGCGCTCGGCGGAGCGGGGCTGTCCGGGGAAATTGATTTCCACTGGTGGAGAAGGTTCGGCAATGCTTTACTTTTCACTCTGATTCAAGACGGCTTCGATTTCGGCATGAGCAAAAACACCGAAAACAACGGCGGCGTGAATTACTACCAAAACAGCCAAGACGGGATGGAAAGAATCATTGAAGAGGCTATGCGTCAAAGCGGCAACATTCCGCCCACTCTAACCAAAAATCAAGGGGAGCGCATCGGCATTCTTGTCGCGCGCGATGTTGATTTCTCCTCTGTATACAGTTTGAAACCCCTCCCGGAGACAACAAAATGACTTTTTCAGAACACGACGAACTTGCTATCGAATTAGAAGCTCAGAACACCCATAAGCTGGAGCTCAAACTTTTTCCTGCCACATTGGATTTGTATGCATCATCCAAGGGTACGGTGATTAGTACTCTCAACGGTGAAATCCGAAGTTTTCAAAAGGACAAAGTTCTTGAAACTAAAGAAGTCACACTTAACCCTCAGCTTATTTTCGAACCTCAGGAGAAGCTTCCCGGAGCAGCTTTAAGTTTTGAGCCCACATCCGATAATTCAGAGATTGAAAACTTTATCGCAGATAAATCAAGACAGATCATCTCGGCAGCAAAAACGCTTCTTGAACCGTTCAGAAGCGAAATTGAAGCTCAGGTTTGTGAACTCAAACTTCAACAATGCCTGGAGCGCGTTGGAAAAAACGGAGAAGAAATCAGCTATGAAGCAGATTTCCGCAACATTGAGCCGGCAGAAAGCCTCTATTACACCAAACAGTGGCAAAGCCTTCTTAGCGGGATTCAGCACGACCCGGTACTAAGCCTGCATCAGCCCGAATTTTCCGCCTATCTTTCCAATGAAAAATTAAACAGACCTTGGGACCGAGAAGGGAAGCTCTCAATTTCCGCCAAGCCTAAGGAGAAAGTTGTTGAAGCTATTTTCAACAAAGGAAAAAAAGATTTTACAAGGCTCAAACAACTTGATAAAGAAGGACCGGATTTTGCAAAACTGACAGAGGCAAACAAAAAAGCCTGCAAAGTCGTAACTGCCGGATTTCTGCGCGCCCCTCAATTTAAAAACAGACCACGTCTTCAGCAAGCTTTTCGAGACAAGATGGCCTCTGTTTTTAAAGAGGCTCAAGATGCCGGACAACAGTTGTCCGTGGAAATCTATGACAAAAACGCAAAAGCAAGAAAAGTCATAGAAATTAAAAGCAAAGCTCCTGATAAAGAAAGAGAGCGTTAAGATGATGCAAGTTCCTTCCTTTCTATACAGCCTAACTAATTGGCCCTCTTTCCTCCTCCAAATTTATAAAGATGCCACTTCTTTAATAATTTTGGGATGCTTATCTGCAATTTTTAAGAGGGTTCTAGCGGCTCCGGATGGTTTTCTGACACCTTGTTCCCAAGCACTCAAAGTTTTCTTTGATACTCCAAGCATTTCTGCAAATTTTTCTTGGGTTAAACCAGTTTTCTTACGTGTCGCAATTATTGGAGTAGCCACGACTTTCGCTGAAAAATTACGAGCTTTCATTTGGGAAACCGACAGCAAAAGGTCTTCACAAAAAGCCTGTATTTCCCCGTCAGAAGAATACTTTTGGTTAACAATCTTAGGCATCTACAGCCTCCTTCAATTTTTTATAAAACTCTTTCGGAAGATCATCAAACTTATTTTTTGTATAGACCATAAGCAAAACGATCTCTCCAGCTTCCAAAAGGTTGTAATAGATTACTCTAGCACCCCCTCTTTTGCCGCGTCCGCTTGCGTGCCACCTAACTTTTCTGAGACCTCCGCTATTTGGAATCACCTCTCCAGAATAAGGCTTTCCTGCAATCCAACCAATGAACTCCTCTTTCTCCTGGTTAGTCCAAATCTCAAGGGCTTTTTGAGTAAAAACCGGAGTTTCACAAACCGTATAGAGCATTTATTGAACTACCACAATGTAGGAGAGATTTATTTTAACTTTAAAACGTCTCTCGATCTGTATCAAAAGATAAACCCTAATTCAGACATTGATAACACCATAAATATCGAGAGTTAATCATGACCTCATTACTCGCTGAACAACTGGAATTTGATTTTTTTGCACCTCCGGAACACGAAAAACCTAAGGCCGATAAAAAGCCGGCTGTCTCAACTGCGATCAAAGACGAAGATATTTTGAATTACCAATTAAACAGGGACGGCAGCCGCAAGCTTCAAGATTTCGGGGAAGACCTTCAAAACACCCGCAAGGGAAGATCACTCAACAGGAGCGCTGAACCTTATAAATTCATCCAGGGATCCCCGGAAGAACTTGAAAAACGTCTCTCTTCAGAACCGCTGGATAAGATCTGGCCTAAAAGTTCCATCCTCGAGTTGCATAAAGACAACCCAGAAGCGGCTGCTTGTCTGTGGCTCGTAAGATCAACATTAAGAGGCAGACGTCCGGCCAAGGGCACTTTCAAATTCAGACGCTATCTGCACACGGCCACCGCAGCAATCGCCTTGCATCGCCAAGTTATAAACGGAGAACTAGCTCCTGAAGCCCCTACCGAAGCCTTTGATCATTTTTACGAAGTGGGAGATAAGTATAAGGTTCTCGCGCATATTTCTACGAAGTACTGGCCCTTCATCGGAGCCTACAGTATCGGTGACGCACAAGATATTTGTCGCTGGAATGCTCTGAGGCTCTCCGATGATACTGACATTAGGTCATATCAATATCAATGCATTTTGCCGGGATGCCGAGACAACAAGCAATTGTGTTTAAAAAACTCTGAGGGGAAGCTTTTTCCCTATTATGCGGTAGCCGTCGGAAACAGCGAGAAAGAGTTCGAAGCTAATATTGAAAAGCAGCTCAAAACAACCTTCGGCAAACTGCTTGAGGCTGCAAATCAACCGGGAAAAGAGCAGGAATCCAAGCCTAAGGCTGAACTGCCCGTAGAGCTGTACGGCCGCGGGGTTCGCAGCAGCCATACTTATGAGGTTTACGGCAAATCCGGAACGATTGAGTTCCAGCTAACGGACAAGATTGCTTTTGAATCCGATGAAGCATTTTGGAACTATGTGAATACCCACAGAACGGAACTGGAAAATAAGTACCGAGAATTCCGGGCGGAATTTTCCAAAACGGAAAAAGATTGGAGAAGCGGTTCTCCGATTCGAGATCGTGTAGGCCCGGACTATCGAGAAGGAAAAGACGCTACGCCGGAAATGTTTATGAGTACCTTCGGCTTCAGAGGTGTGGAGTTCGGAAACTGGGTCAAACAAGGAAAAAACGGCAGGGAACGGCAATGGATGCTCAACAATGCTTATGACTCCCTCATGGATCTCTCGCAGATATTGGGCATTCCTCCAAAGGCCGTTGCCCTAGACGGCGAATTGGGATTGTGCTTCGGTTCCAGAGGACACGGCAGCGCATCTGCGCATTACGAACCGGTTAATCGCCTAATCAATCTCACCAAAACCAAAGGCTACTCTTGTCTGGCTCACGAGTGGTTTCATGCGCTCGACCACTATCTGATGAGAACGAATTACCGGGAAAAGCTCGATGTCAGGATGCTCAGTGAACAGGTTGATTCGGAGGTAATTTTTAAATTAACACCGAAGGCTCAGGAACGAATCAATGAGGGCGGTAAAAAGATTTATTCGCTATGGATGGGTTCTGCCTCCCGGGTGGAATACGAACTCAAGACCAATCCGAAAGCTGCTGAATTAGCGCGAAGGGTTGTTGCCGGAGAACTGGATCAGGCCGATATTAACCTAGATATCGCAGATAGAGGCAGAGAACTTGTCTACAAGGTAACGCTCACCAAAGAAGACCTTCTTCAGACGGAACGAGGCGCAGCAGATAAGATCCGGCCGGAGCTGCATCACGCTTGGGCAGAAACGATTGACACCATTCGTTCAACTGCGATGCACCGAAGAATGCTGAAGAAAAAAGCGTACTGGAATAGTAAAACAGAAGAAGCGGCCAGAAGCTTTGAAGCTTTCGTAGAGGTGCGCAGTCAAGAGCTAGGCATTACCAATGACTTCTTAACAAACGGAGCATTTGTCGAGAAGACGTTAGATAAAGAATCCTACTACCCTTATTTGGACGGCGTGGATGTCCGGAGGGTTTCCGAGAAATTTAAAGCCCTCTTTGAAGAGATTAAAAGCAAAGAAACTGAAAAAGGAGTTGCTCTTTTCTCAAAAACCAGAGAGGGCAAAAGCGGTGCCAAGATTTCTGAGATTAGAGAAGCCTTGGATAAAAAATTCGGCAAAACTACCATCGACGCCTTAATTGACAATGGCCGTCTCAAAATTGTTTCAGGTATCAATGATGTTCTTCTGTCACCTCTGCCGCAAGAACTTAAAAATTCTCAGAAAAACACAAAGACCGGATTTATTGTCCCCGACGAGTTAGCTCATGAAGGCAATACAACCGGCTGCATTGCTGTTTTCCATCCAGCTGTCACGGGTGAAATTCCTTCCGGAGAAATTGTTGTTCTTCCTGGACACCATAGACCTTTTATCCATTCCGGGAAAGGAGCTAAACATCTTACGGGCTCTGTGATTGAAGATCCGAAGCGAAATTTGTTTCCACAGGAAGAAAATAAAACAGAAGCAAGTCTAAAAACTGTTCTGCAAATCTTAGCTTCAGCTAACGAAATTTACAAAGAAGGTCAAGGCAAGAATGACTCTTACCATTTCTACTCGAGAAAATTGGGCTTGGCCGTGTGTACGTATTTTGACGGCAATAAATTTGTCGTCTTAACACAAAAGCCAGTTAAGAATCCGGAAAATATTTGGGGAAAGAAATTAGGAGGTTTAAAGGGCGCGCTTGAGTTTCCCTTCAATAGAGATTCGGTCCATCTACCCTCTTCAATCCAAGACACTGGTGGAAACCAAACCGAACACCAGCCGGCAACAGCGCACGAGGCAACCTACACTTCGGTTGATTATACCGCCAAAATTTTCGCGGACATTCAAAGAGCTAAAAATCGGTACAAATCGGAAGACATTAAAGGAGTTCAGGGCTTTTATTCCTCTGAGCTTAAGACCTCATTTCTTATTGCCGATAACCTTTTGCCGGAGGCAGCCTCTTCAGTGCTTCTTCACGAAGTTGGAGTTCATATGGCTTACGACTCCGAGCTGAAAGAAAAAGTTATCCCTTTAGTAAAAGAGGCTCCGCGTCTATTAGAGGAAGGCTTCAGACAGCGAGATCCGGTCTGTATGGCAGCCGAAATCCGCTTAAAAGATTCCGGGATTACAAAAGATCATCCCAATTATGCGGAAGAGACTGCGGCGTACCTTGTTGAAGAATGTTCTAAACAAAGAAACGCGCTGCCCAAGCTTCAGCGATGGTACAAACAGATGCGCTCGACTGTAAGCGTCTGGCTTGTAGAGCATGGCTTTAAAGATAGTAAAACTCTTACCACTGACGACTTTGTGACTATCGCCAAGGCAAACATTAAGGCCTTAGCAGAACAAAAAGAATTAACCGCTTCTCAGACAAAAAACGAAAAAATCCTTTTTTCGCTTAACAAGCAGCATCGAGACACTTTGGAATTAATGCGAAAAGAGTTGCCGAAAGCTGACCCGGCGATGCAAAACCCCAAGCTTTTAGAAAAAGTGCTTCAGGCTGTGGAAGAAAGAATGCTTGACTGTGAACGGCAGGGAAAAATACTGAAGGTCAACTCGGAGTTTTTTAAACGCCAAACCCCAGCCAGCCGCACCCAAACCGAACAAAAAATCCCGGAACAAAACAAAACCAAAGGACTCGAACGTTAAACCGTTCAAGGAGAAATTAAATCATGAGTATCGATAGAGATATTTCCATCCGTCAAAAATTAAAACCTTTCAATCAATTCTTACAGATGGAAGGCGTCACTGAAATTGCTGTTAATCGACCGGGCCAACTTTACTATGAAAGAGAAGGAGTTTGGAATCAAGTCTCGCTTCCGAGCCTAACTTATGACGCGCTGATAGAGCTTGGAATCACCGCAGCCAAATACTCCGGTGACAACGTCAACTTCTCCAAGACGGAACCTATTGTTTCCGTCACACTGCCCGACGGCGAACGAGCTCAATTTATACAACCTCCTGCTTGCTCTCCCGAACTGGTCAGTCTCACGATCAGAAAACCTTCTTTAAAAATTATTTCCGTTGATGATTTTTATCGATCAGGTTTTTTCAATCATATGAGAAAAGCTGAAGAACAAAATCCGAAAGATGAAGAACTACTAGAAATTTACGAACACCTTCAGGAATACGAAGAAGGAGCGAAAAAAAGAGTTGAATTCTTGAGAAAGGCTGTCCGGTACGGAAAGAACATCGTGATAGCCGGAGAAACCGGGAGTGGAAAAACAACCTTCATGAAGGCGTTGATGCAGGACATTCCCAGAGACGAAAGGATCGTCACGATCGAGGACGTTCCGGAACTGGTTCATGGGCTCCCCTATCATGACAACAAGGTATGCCTGTTTTATCCCAGCGAAGCAAAACGTAATTCAAACGTAACGGCTGCCTCTCTGATGCGTTCATGTCTGCGAATGAAGCCGGATCGAATTCTATTAGCGGAACTTCGAGGGCCCGAAACCTTTGATTTTTTAAACATCTGTCTTTCCGGACACGGCGGCTCGATCACCAGTTGTCATGCCGGCAGCTGTGAGGATGTCTTCAAGTACCTTGCTCTGAAGGTACAGCAAGCTGAAGACGCTAAAACGATGACAACAGAACAAATCAATCGTTACCTCCAAGACGTCATAGATGTGGTTGTCCACATCCATAACGATAAAAAAGGCATCGGACGCCATATCACGGATATTTGGTTTAAGCCGGCCAGGCTCAAATCATAAGGAATCGCCAAATGAGTCAGCCTAGAAATAAAAAAATTATCAAGGTTGCCGTCGGAATCATCGGCTGCCTTCTCTTAGCTGTTTTGTTCTTTGAGATTTCAGGATTTTTATTCCTCAAGATTTTTCGCCTCCCCCTTGAAATATGCCGTCCTTGGACAATATTTCAATACTGGATGATGTATCGGGACAGCAATAGGAGTTTCATCAAGGCGGCTATCCTCGGCTGTCTGCTTGCTCCTTGGCTGATTTCCGCAGCCGTTGCAATCGCTATCAAAATTAAAGCCGGAAAAAGAAGTTTACATGGGGATGCGGCTTTTGCCAGCAACACGGAGGTTCAAAAATACGGGCTTATCAATCCGCCGGACGGATTGGATAAAACCATCTTGGTTGGCAAACATAACGGAAGATACCTTAATTACGGCGGAACAGAGTTTGTTCTTTTAGCCGCCCCGACACGGTCCGGTAAAGGTGTCGGCGTTGTCATTCCGAATTGCCTTAATTACAGCGACAGTCTTGTTATTTTGGACATTAAGGGAGAGAACTTCGATATTACATCCGGATACCGAGCGGCTCACGGTCAGGAAGTTTACCTTTTTGCTCCTTTCGATCCTGAAGGAAAAACTCATCGGTACAACCCATTGGAATACATTAGTTCCAACGAAGTTGATCGCGTCGGAGATATCGACGCCATTGCCACGGCGCTTTATAACTCTGAGTCAAACGGAGATAAATTCTGGAGCGAAAACGCTAAAGATCTGTTCCGCGGATTATGTCTTTACGTATTAGAAACGCCGGGCATTCCTAAAACTTTGGGACAAATTCTCAGGGAGTCATCAGCAGCAGGATTAAAAGACTCATTAACAAAAAAACTTAAGGATGCACAAGACGCCGGCCATCCCTATTCCAACCGTTGTATTGAAGCATTAAACAGAGTTTTTAGTAATTCAGAAAATACTCTGTCAGGCATTGTCAGCACGTTCGGGACACCTCTTCTCGGTTTTGCTAATGCTCGGGTTGATCTTGCCACGAGTGCTAACGATTTCGATCTGAGAGACGTTCGTCGAAAGAAAATGAGCATTTACCTCAAGATCGAGCCAAACAAGCTTAAAGAGGCTCGGGTACTGGTCAATTTATTTTTTGATCAGCTGCTTAATTTGAACACTAAGAAACTTCCGGAACAAGACAAAAGCCTCAAGTATCAATGTTTGGTTCTGTTAGATGAGATGACTTCAATCGGCAGAGTCCCGATGATCAGTCAGGCAATCGCGTATATGGCCGGTTACAACATGCGTCTGCTGACGATTATTCAAAGCATGACTCAGTTGGCAAGCGCCTACGGCAAAGACGATGCTGAAACGATTAGGGCCAATCATTCTCTACTCATCATGTATGCCCCCAATCCTACTCAACAATCTTTAGCAAACGAGTACAGTGAGATGCTGGGTACTCAAACGGTTAAGTCCAAATCAACCTCTAAAGGAAAAGGTTCAACATCAACCAGTGAATCAGATCAAAGACGCTCTCTTCTGCTCCCTCAGGAAATAAAAGGAATCGGAGATAAAAAAGAAATTGTTGTACTTAATAAAGGTTCTGCAAAACCTATTCTTTGTCAAAAAATCCGCTATTACGAAGACCCGAACTTTGAGTGCAGACAACGCTGGGAAACTCCTTTTGTACCTGTGCAGGACGTTGAAACCTTCACTGCATCATTAGACGAAAGAGTGAACAAGGTATTGGCCACAGAGCTGACAGAAGAAGACTCAAGAAAAATTGCCGGAGTCAACGAGCTTCCGGAAATTCCAAAAGAACTTGCCGAAACGCCGGATTCAGATTGGAGTAATGAGCAAATCCAAAACTATGTTGAAGCTTCTTTTACCAAAATTGCTGCGAATCGGTTCAATCTTTCTGCTATCCAACACGCTCCTAAGTTAGACCTATCTAAGAATCAGCCGCCGGAAAAAATAAACGGTAACACAGACAATGGTGAAACTTCTGAAGATCTGGACAAGACAATCAGCGATTTGTTTGACGGGGTAGATATACCTACTGAAGAACAAGAAAAAGAGCCTGCGCAAGAGTCGGAAGATATTTCGTTGCAGCAGTCCTCTTTTGATCCAGCCTCAGTAAACGAAGAACCTTCCTCGAGCCTCGATAAAAAAACAGAAGGGCCGGAAAAGGAAGATGAAACTTTGGAGGCAATTTTCGAGACTACGACTGATAAACCGCCCGCTTCCGCGCCTTCTGCCTCTCCTAAAAAGAAACAGACTTCCCCGTTAAAGGACATTCGAAATTTATACCGTCGTAAGAAAACGCAGACAACTTCCGGCGAATTCAAGCGGCATTTTTCCACCCTCAAATAAGGAGTTAGCTTATGACAAGCAAATATCAAGATTTTTCTGAATCTCTGGTTGTATTGGGCGAACCCAAGTGCACCAGTATTTTTCCTACTAAAGGCCCTCATGCCGGAAAAGAAACGAAAGTTCTGGAAGTCCAGACCTATCATCCAAACTTTGAAAAGAAGGCGGACGGTTCTTTTGAACGAAAAGAACCTGATTTCTACAAGCTTCAGTATTTCGGCGCAACAGCAGAAAATATGGCAAAACTGCTTCAAAAATCAATGCGCCTGGATGTTCGAGGTTCCTTAACAACTGAAAATTTTGAAAAAGACGGAAAGCAGTATGAGAACAAAGTGATCAAGGCAAAAAGCATCGCCTTATGCCTAAATCAACTGGGAATTGAATCCATAAAATTTAGAGCCCCTGAAAAGAAGGCTGGAAAATCCCAGACCCCTGAACTTGAT
>PPYF01469458.1_pt1 | contig 34949 bp, 58 predicted proteins | sample 1559871 | NCBI WGS metagenome assembly PPYF01 (sample SAMN08240021, study PRJNA423297) | Human gut metagenome, whole genome shotgun sequencing project.
TGATATATACTGTTCTAACCAACAAGGCCCTTCGGATAGCCTACGAGGCCCATCATGGACAGGTCGACAAAGCGGGACTCCCGTACATCTTCCATCCGTTCCATCTGGCGGAGCAGATGACGGATGAAATCTCAACCTGTGTGGCCCTGCTGCACGATGTGGCGGAGGATACCGATGTATCGCTGGACGACCTGGCCAGAGAGTTTCCCCCAGAGGTCATGAAACCGCTGCGGAAACTCACCCACCAGCCTGGGGTGCCCTATGCTGACTACATCGTTGGCCTACGGGATGACCCGGTGGCTAAGAAGGTCAAGATGGCGGACATCCGGCACAACTCGGATATGAGCCGATTTGCTGGTGGTAAGCCTATCTCACCCCGGGATGCTGTCAGGTTGGACGAAAAGTATAAGATGGCCCTGGCCCTTCTCTCAGAAGGGCGTTGAAGTTTCGAATGGAGGTTTTCTACTATGAAGCACAGGCGAACATTTACTGCCCTTGTGGGCATTGCTATCGGCGGCGCGGTCGCCGCCATCATTCATCAGCTCCGTAAGCCGGTCACATACAATCTCCGTGACAGCAGCGGGAAGGTGGCGGCCACCGGCACGACGAAGGATGGAAAGGTCACGGTTGACGGGACGCTTCCCTATGGGACATACACCATTCGGGAGGAAGACCCGGCCGCCGCTGAGTGAAGGTGATGCGGTATGATTCTGGCTTTTACAGGAGCCGGTATTTCTCAGGCATCTGGGGTGCCCACTTTTGCTGAGCAGCCTGGAATCCGTGATTACCTCACACGCAGTTACGCTATTCAGCACCCTGCGGAGTATGGGAGGGTCATCACGGATATGAAGAAAGCGTGTGATGCGGCGGTGCCTAGCGATGCCCATATCGCTCTTGCAGAGTATGATGTACCCGTCATCACTATGAATGTCGACGGGCTACATCAGAAGGCCAGGAGCCGCCACATCCTGGCTATCCACGGCACTTTGCCAGACATTGTGCTTTATGATGACCCGGCACCGTTGTACGAGGTGGCTCATAACTGGGTATTCCAGTTACGGGAGAGGGATTTTTTCCTGATAGTCGGAACCTCATACTACACCAACATTTCCGTGCAGCTCAAGCGTGAGGCACTCAGAAGGGGAGCGGATGTGTTCGAAATCAACCACGATGCGGAGCATTTGGTCCGAGACTTCCTCCAGAAGGCGGATACCCCGGCCTGCACCTTCGAACAGTTTTTGGCGAGAAGTCCATACATATAAGAACAGCCTGCGGCTCCAAAATCCTGCCGCAGGCTGTTTTCTTATGTTCTCTTGTAAATTGGACAAGCAGAATTATTGTGCCTATAATGAGTATGGATAGAGAGGAGATGAAATTATATGATAGACCTATCTCTTTCCGATTATATCGGAATAGCCACATCAATTCTTTCCCTAGTGGCAACTGTAATTGTGGCGTTCATCCAGTGTAGGCAAGGAAAGAAAATGGCTGACTTTGAGAAAAGACAAGATGAACGAGACGAAAAACGTCATGCTGAATCTATAGAGTCTCAGGCAGTATCATTCATTTCGAAGTATAATAAAGACAGAGGTCTGATTCCACTATGTGCGGTAGCCGCGTTGCACGATAAGTTCTATCACTACTCACGTGAAATGTACCGGGAATTCTGCTGTATGACGATTGAGGTCCAAAATAAAGTTCTGGAATTTTGTAAACTTGACCTTTCTATCCAAGGTGGAACGAATGAAAGCAACTTGTCGTTTTTTAATAAGTGCCTTAATGCATTAGAGTCTCATTTTAGAAAAACTTACCCTGACGATACCTCCCCGTTTTATGAAGGCGGAAAATATATTGAGCGCAGTCTTGAACGCTATGCCAGTAAGAAGATTCCAGTAAAAGTCCTTTCATTAAAAGAGACGGGGTATCGACCGGCTTACATAGATAATCCGATTACGACACATTTCAATGTCAACAGAGAAACGTGTTCTTATGACGAGTGCATGACAGGTGTTTTAAGCGATTTCCATGCTGGAAGGGGTTCAAAACACCCAATTACAAACCTGAAAAGCATATATCAATTTGATAAAGTAGAGAAAGAAGATGACGAAGTTAAAGCCTGTCAGTTCGCAACAAAACTTGCTTATTATATCGCAGTATTTGGCGATGACGAAGAAAATTCTGGGAAAAATTATGGAGCACCCGGTCATTATAACGGAGAATTGATTGACACTATGGAAGATTTATTTCTCCAGGCATTATTTGGAATATATATTCACCTAGTATTAAGCAAGAAAGAATGCTAAAAATGGTCTGCGTCCATATCGTATGGGCGCAGGCTGGCCTTTTTATCCAATAATGCTCGATACATAAATTTCTCCCTGACCGGGAAACACGGTCTGATAGCGGAAACCTCGTCCTTTCGGTACAGGCAGTTCCGGGAGAGGGGAAAGTTCCTTCTCTACGGGCTCTGGTTCCGCAGCGGCAGCTTTATGGTAGGTATCCAGGCGCTGACCGGCCTGCGGAACCGCCTTAATCCCGACAGGGTGTCCGCTCTGAACGACAGAACCTGGGGCGAGGCAAACGCTGTCGAGGACCTGGGAGGCGTACAGCATTACAATCAGGTCGCGGAGATATGTATAGGGCAGAATGAAATCTGACTCAATCGTGACCGAATAGAAAAAGGCTTCGTCTATGTCGTAGTATCCGTCCAAACTTCCAGATGGGGTGTCCACCCGATAGAGGCAGTACTTGTGACCCTGAAAGTCAGTTTCTTTGAGCAGTACCCCGGTCATTTCACCCGTTGGGTCGTCTATCTCAAAAAACACTCCATTTGGCGGAAGTTGGCCACTGTTTTCTTTGAGTTGTGTCGAAACCAGCTCTATATCCAGAAGCACATGTAGATTTTGAAAAGGGACCTTGACGGTATCAAAGGTCTTCTCTGGCACAATGTCGAAGGTATACTCGTTTATCAGCGGGAGCATAGCCGCTAAGGAGTTGATATGGATGCGCTGCACCTGTTCCAGTGTAGATATATCATCCAGTGACCTGATGTTCATGCCATACTTTGCGTAAAGGTTCTTGACGACCTGTTCCTGCTCAAACAGGTCTCTTGGCCGCCAGCCGCCAAATATCTTCTGGTTCAGCTCGTTGGCTGGCCGGTCACTGTATGGAAAGGGGCATGGGCCGGTCAGCCACTCTCCGGCTGTGGATACGCCATACACGCAGCACTCCAAATCGAATTTGTCCGGCCGGAGATATTCCAGCGTCTGCATCATCAGATTGACATAGGCAGTCCGAATATCCTTCTCCATTGAAAGGGAACTCTCGTATTGGAGGCGCATTAGCTGGCCAGCAAAGGCACAAAACTCATGCTCCATATGATTCTTCTTGATGAGGGCGCTCAGGTTATTGTAAAACGCATGGAGTCCCAGAACGAACTTTTCTTCATTTGCTCCAGCCAACTCCAACTGTCCTTCGATTTGCCGGGTCAGAGCCTTCTGTGGAAGCGCTGCGCTAATTGCATAGGCCCCGGCCGTGAGCTTTTGAAATGGGACATTCTCAATGAGTTGGAGGACCCAGGTTGCCGTGCCGAACGTGCGGTCCATAATTAGCTGAACTTCCAGCGGTTTCCCGGAAATTCGCTTCTGGACACGCTTTAGATACTTTCCGACAAAATCGGTTGGTTTGTTTTGAATCTGCACGCAATCTGTCCCCCCAATCGAACGTATTTCATATCATTTATTTGAGATTTTGATAGCTTATTATACCACACGGCAACAAATCACTCAACCACCAAGGAAGAAAAATATTGAATAATTTATTACTATGTGGTATAATGTTTTCGAGGTGAGAGAGTTGCGCATCTTATCGATTGATTTTGACTACTTTGTAAATCCCACGGCACTTCAGCGGGCGTTATATTTTCCTGATGGCGGCCGTGAAATGAGTGATACACTGAACACCTTCGTGTGGGCTGGAGCGTATGCGCACTCTAAAATCGCTACGAAAAAGGCTGGCAACGAGAAAAACAGCTTGATGCAGGTCGAGTTGCTGAAAAAGCCGCTCCAGACAATCCATAATATCGTCATGGCCCAGGGGGATATCCGCTATATGGTCGCGGATAGCCATGCCCACGCCTACGACTTCATCAATGAAAACTGGGATGGAAGCGTGACGGAATTATACAACGTGGACTTTCATCACGACACCTTTGACGTCGGCGAGGGGGTCCACTGCGGGAATTGGCTGCGCTGGCTTCTGAATGATGGCACCGTAGATGTGGCATACTGGGTCAACCAGCCTGATAGTGAATTGGCAGATAATATGACCCAGATGATTCCGCTCTCTGAGCTTCCAAAGACTGGCTATGACTTGGTATACATCTGCCGCTCTGGGTGGTGGACGCCGCCCCACATGGATGAGGCGTTCATCAAATATCTTGCTCGGCCGCTGATTGAGAATAAAAACGGCTGGGAAGTGAAATATCAGCAGGGCATTAAGGAGAGCCGTTACAACAATGAACTGAAAACCCTGGTAAAGCAGGAATGTGTATTCCGAGATAAATTTCCAACAGATGTGGTACTGCAGGAGGACTTCATGATGCCAAAAATTGACTCATCCGGTGGCAGATGGTATAATAATCCCAGTATTTGAGGAAGTATCATTGCAAAAACGCATATGAAGATTCCAGCGGCTTTCGTTTTATGAAACGGAAGCCGCTTTTCTATATACACAAACGTCACCATCAAGGAGGAAGCAGTATGAGTAAAAGCAAGAGCGAGACTGACCAGCTCAGAGAGGGGACCCGTGTCTTCGTGCATGGAGAGGCAGCCTATTTGTGGATTCAGGACTATAATGGTCTGGTCTTCACGATGGGCACCGTCATGCGGACGCCGAAGCCGACGGACAAGAAGGTCCTGGTCATCCTGGATATACTGGGCGACAAGTGGGATGTGGTCGCAACGGTACGCCGCACCGCGCTCAAAATTGCCAGGCAGCCATCCACCAAGGAGGGAGATACCAGTGTTCACACTTGAGGATGTCCGGCGGGAGTATCATCGTCTGGACGGGATTTGTGGGGTAGATACCTCACAAATTCCAGTGAAAATCTCAAAGCGGGCCATCAGGCGGCGAGGTAGCTGCGCCTACTCTGGCCGAGGCGTAAAAGAAATCCGGCTTTCGGATTTCATTTTCAACGAACCAGCGGACCTGTTCTATGACACCGTGCGGCACGAATATGCCCATGCGGTAGTCAAACTGCGGCACCCGACAGAACGCCATGTACACGATGCAGTCTGGAAGGCAGTCTGCCTGGAAGTTGGGTGCAATCCCAACCGGCTCACATCTCCCCCGGCTGAAGTACGGAGCCAGCGCGAGGACAAGTCCAAATATGTGCTGACCTGTAAGCACTGCGGAGTCCAGTGGAAGTTCTATCGAAAAACCAAGTTGATAAAATACTTGCTGGCCGGAGGCAATAAATTAGCCTGCACCCGATGCGGCCACACAGATTTTGAGTTGGTCCAGCGAGACCCAAAAGGAGATAAGTAAAAATGGCAATGTATCGGATAGGAGTCACGGAGTCCGGTGACGCCGCTATTGACCTGAGCTGGGTCCAGAAAATGGGCACAGTGGATGGTGCGGTCGTCATCACAAAGCAGATTACACACGGTTTCCTAGACGCCGTGCTGGACCACCAGAAGAAACTCATTGTCCATGCTACTCTGACCGGCTATGGCGGGAGTGTCCTGGAACCTTGCGTTCCAACGCCGGATGAGCAGTTCGAGGCTGTTCAGGCCCTGGTAGACAGCGGCTTCCCGCAGGAGAAAATCGTCATCCGGGTGGACCCGCTCATCCCAACGGAAAAGGGCCTGAACAAAGCATTGAAGGTCATAGAGACCTGTATGGATGACGGCTTCCGGCGGTATCGGGTCAGCGTCCTTGACATGTATCGGCATGTCAGGAACCGCTTCCGCTCCATAGGGCTTCCGTTGCCTTATGGTGAAAACCAGTTTGCCAGCAGAGCTCAGTTGGCCGAAGCGGATGCAATGCTCCGCGAAGCTGCCGCATACTGGCAGGGGCTGGGCCGACAGGCAAGTGACCTGCGGATTGAGTCCTGCGCGGAACCATATCTGCGGTATCCTATCCGCTGCGGCTGTGTCTCGTCCTATGACCTAGAGCTACTGGGTCTGGATGCAAGCGACGCCGACTCTATGGGCTACCAGCGGGAACACTGCATGTGCTACTCCGGGAAGGTAGAACTACTGAGCCACAAACATCCGTGCTCCCACGGATGTCTCTATTGCTATTGGCGATAAAATGTACAATAATTTCGAAAAAGGGGGAAAGCTCCAGTGGATTATAAAGAATTCTGCGCTAAGTACCATGTGCGCTTAAATGACCAGCAGTCCACCGCTGTACAAAGGGTGAATGGAGCCACTTTGCTGCTGGCTGTGCCTGGGAGCGGGAAGACCACGGTCATCGTGGCACGCACCGGCTACCTGCTCCATGTGGTGGGTATCGACCCGCGCAATATCCTGACCATCACCTTCACGAAGGCGGCGGCCCGGGAGATGAAGGAGCGGTTTATCAAGAAGTTCGGAGAGGTCAACGGCCTTGTGCCGCACTTCTCGACTATCAACAGCTTCTGCCTGTCGGTCATCAAGACCTGCGCCCGGGAAAAGCACATTACGATTCCTGAGCTGGTGCCCAACAATGAGCCCATTATCCGGGACATTGCCCGGACGATGATGCGGGATTACCCCAGCGACTCGACTATCAAGTCCCTGGCTCAGAGCATCGGAAAGGTCAAGAACGAACTGATGGAGAACGACCAAATCAAGCAGATTGAGGAGGAAGGAATCGACTTCTATCAGTTCTACCATAAGTACAAGGCCCATCTGACCGACAACGGCCTCATGGACTTCGACGACCAGCTCCTGATGGCCAACGAACTGCTGGATACATACCCGGACATCCTGGCTCGGGCGAAGAAGCAGTACCGCTATATCAGTTTGGATGAGGCACAGGATACTTCTCTGGTACAGCATCGCATTGTCCAGAAGCTGGTAGGGAAGGACGGCAACATTTTTATGGTCGGTGACGAAGACCAGAGTATCTACGGCTCCCGGGGCGCATACCCGGAGGCCCTGCTCAGTTTCGAGTCCGACTACAACAATGCCAGTATCATCTACATGGAGACGAACTTCCGCAGCGACCAGAAAATCGTTCTGGCCGCCAACCAGTTCATCAAGCGGAATAAGGAGCGCCATGATAAGAACATGCATCCGAATTCTACGGAAGAGGGCAAAATCAGCTTCGTTCCCCTGCAGGACATGAAGTCTCAGCCGCATATGGTCTTTGATGCCATCCGAAAGGCGCTGGCCGCCAAAGACCACACCCTGGCGATTCTCTACCGGAACAACTACTCAGCCATCCCCATTATCAATCTGCTTCAGAAGGCGGGGCTGGGGGTCCGTACCCGGGACGCGGCCGGTATCTTCCTGACCAACTTCGTGGTCAGTGATATCCTGACCTTCTTCCGCTTCGCTAAGGACCAAACCAATCTCCAGCTCTTCCGGCAGCTCTACTACAAGCTGGGGCTCTACCTTAAGTCCTCAGTGGTCCAGTCCATTGAAGAGACGATGGCGAGGCAGCCGTGCCGCTCCGCGCTGATTCCTCTGACCCATTACGGTCGGATTTCTGCGCAGTCACGGCAAATCCTTCGGTACATGGATGAACTCCCGAAGATGTCCCCACTGGACGGTATTGACAGTATCCTCTGGAACATTGGATACATGGATAACTGGCTCCAGCGGAAAATTGATGAAGGAGCCTCCGAGTCCTCGCTCATGCTGAAGGTCAATATCCTGAAACTCGTGGCCATGGAGTATAAGACCGTTGATGAGTTCCTGACCGCTATTGACCGGATTCGGGACTATCAGGGCGACCCGGACTCCAATGTGACGCTCTCTACCATCCATTCCAGCAAGGGCCTGGAGTTCGACCAGGTGGTGCTGGTGGATGTGTTCAACGGCGTCCTGCCTACCATCAGCAACACCAAGGAGGAGAAGGACGAAGAAGAGGAGGCCAGACTGTTCTATGTTGGAACCACTAGGGCCAAGCATCAGCTTGACATCGTGGTTCCGAACGCCATGTTTGGCCAAGCACTGGAAGTATCCGAGTTCCTGAAGGGATTCGGCAGCAGCACATAATCGCAAAGGGCCAGAGGGGATTTCCCCCTCTGGCCCTTTTTTCACAAAATAGGTTGAATTTATCCTATAACGCGATATAATATCATTGAGGTGATTGCCATGAAGATTGATACAAAGGCTATATTTTCGATTACGGAGGCCAATCAGAATTTCTCCAAGGTGGCCAGGAAGGTCGACGAGCTTGGTTCTGTGGTTATCATGAAAAACAATGCTCCGAGATACCTGATTATCGACTTCAGCAAGGCAGAAGCGGACGTGGAGGCCCCGGATGAAGATGTGCTGGCCATCTCCCAAAAACTCATTGAAGAGAACCGGGAAGCCTACGAGGTGCTCGCGCAATGATTCGGCTGACAGCATCTCAAATCATAAAGCTGCATGAGCAACTCATCCAGCAGACTGGAGGAAGTCACGGCATCCGGGACATGGGCCTGCTGGAATCGGCAATAGAGGCTCCGTTCCAGTCATTCGGTGAGCACGAACTGTATCCATCTGTTCAGGCGAAGGCGGCCAGACTAGGCTATGGGCTCATAAAAAATCACGCCATGATTGACGGAAACAAGCGCATCGGTGCTCATGCTATGCTGGTCTTGCTTGCCCTGAATGGGGTTTCCTGCGGTATACGCAAAAAGACCTGTATACCGTCATCCTGGTTGTAGCTGCCGGACAAAAGGGATATGAAGACCTATTGGACTGGATTCTGGAAAAGCAAATTTGAGGAGGGAGGTGTCCCTATGGAGCTACCCGCTGAAAATAAGCACTATACTTTTGCAGACTGCTTGTCCTGGCCCGAAAATACCCGATGCGAACTCATAAATGGGGCTGCAGTTATGCTGGCTATGCCGCCTCGGGTGCATCAGGCAGTCGTTATGGAACTCTTCAGGCAGCTTGCAAACTTCTTGGAAGCGTTGCGAGGTCTATCTTGCACCGTTTGCAGTGAGGCTGTTTGAAAAAGATAATGATAGTCCGTCCGAAGTCGATACGATGGTGGAGCCGGATATCTCGGTGATTTGTGACCCGAACAAACTCGATAGATATGGATGCAAAGGTGCTCCAGACCTTATCGTCGAAGTCCTTTCCTTGTCAACACAGAGACATGACCGGCTTATTAAATGGGGGCTGTACCAGAAGGCAGGAGTACGCGAATACTGGCTTGTAGACCCGGACCACCAGATTGTGCAGGTCAATCTTCTGCGGGACGGGCGCTATGAGCCTTTCGAGGTCTATACGGCTGAGGCAGTGGCCAAGGTCAATATGCTGGATGGCTGTTTCGTTGAACTGTCGAAAGTTTTTAAAAATTAGTTAAACAAAGAGAAGCGGATAAATGGTTTCTCTTCGTATTTAAATTGACTAATTTAATATTATATGGTATAATATGTTAAAGAACTTGACTACTAAATTGCGAGGATTAGGAGAAATTTAACCATGTTCAAAAACGTACCAGAAGGCGGTGGCTTCACTATTTTCCGCAACGGAGGGGCCTATGGTGGTAATGAAACCGCTGTCCACCAGTATGAACTGAATTCGCAGGTGGGGGCCTTTGAATACTTGTATGAGTCACTCCATTCAGATGTTCTTTTCCAACCAGAAGTCCAGGTGGTCAACCCCCATCCCAGTATCCCGCAGGGGAAGTACCTGTTCCCACGCGACTACTTCCTGACCATAGAGGGCGAGAAACTGATGAGGATGGAGAAAGAAGAGTTCGTCAAATATGGGAAGGTTCTCATCAAGAAAAAAGACATCACAAACTTCACTCTGGTCGGCGGCCTGTTTGGTCGGGATATGGTTCGGCTCACCCTTGCCCTTGACTTTGACGGCTCGGAATCGGAATCGGATTGCACAGTCTATGTGACCGAGACTGTCAGCGGCGGGACGGCCGGGAAGAACAAGCAGGGAATGGACCTGTTCCGGGCGGCAGTCGCGGCCAACCGCTCGAATCTGAGCTGATTGTCAAGGGAAGCTCCTTGTGGGCTAAATTGACCCGCTTTGGAATCCATGATATAATAATCTCACAAATCAAGGAAGTATACACACAACTTTTACATATTGGCAAAGACTCAAGACAGCCTATCCGAAAAAATGGAGGGCTGTCTTTTTTTATAATTTTTTTGCAAAGGAGATTTCTACATGGAATGCGTCAATCAACTGCGGAGGCGGTTATTTTCCGCTTCTGAACCGGAAAACTACATCGTTCACAACCTTCGGACCTCTCTGAGCGTGGCCGAGCACCAGCGAGATACCGCTCTTGCCCGTCTGGAGCACGCGGAAGCAGACCTGGCCAAGGCACAGGCAAAGCATCAGTGCCTAGTCCAGAATCTGCAGCTCGTCGCCAAGGGTCAATACCAGGCAGTCTATGAGAACATCAAGGACAGCCTCGACCCGGAAGGATGGGCACTCTATCGGGCCGCAGAGCGCCGCTGTAAAACCTCTGTTCATGAGTTCTTCTCGACGGAGGATAACATGGGGTGCTTCGAGGTTATGGATGGAACACAGCTCCTTCCTTGGCTTGAGTGCGCTAATTTCGGGACCTGCGACTGGAGACAGTTGGATTGCCCTGGTGGTTACGAGGTATCCGAAAACCGGCGCATCAATACTGCCAGCGAGGAGTACATCAATTACAGAAAAGAAATTTTTGAGGAAGCAGTCAATGCACTGCTCATCCAGTAAGCAAAGGGGGAATTTGTCATGTTACCGGAAAAGCGATGGCAGACCTACGATGAGGCTTTGCGAGCAATGCAGGCTCCCGGGCCTGCTGTCCATTACCTCAAGGAGGTTTCTACTCGGTTCTACACGGAAGAACTGCTAAGTGCGGCTGTGAAAAACCATCGGGGGTCTCTGAGAGAACTCCGTAGGCCAAAGCGCACGAAGACACTCTGCCATGTGGTTCTGGAAGCCTGCCGGGATGCGGAAGTCGAGTTTATTCCTGAAGAGTATTTTGACCTAGCCTTCGCTAAGAAGGCAGCCAGTTTCTGTCCCAAGGCTCTGAGAACTATCCTGTATCGGTTCCGCAGCCTGCAGGGCAGAGGCCCCTTTACTCCGTATACTGTCGAGGATGTCAAAATCATCGCAGAAGCAGCCTGCCCCAAGGGATTGGGTCAGTACAAGCTGAGTGGGGTCAAGAACCAGGAACAGGAGCTGGCCGGTCGCACCTTTGAGCAGTATTGCTCGGAGGTATATGGCTATGTGGATGCGGCCTATACGTATGTGTATAAGCAGGCATTGGATGTTTTGCTTCAGCATGATACAGCCACGTCCAAAGGAGATGAAACGGCATGACCAGTCAGAAGAAAATCAAAAACCTCGTCAGTGCCTACTCGGCTATCCGCATCGACTACGGCGATTTCATGGATGAAATCCTGCTCGACCTGAAAGAGCATGGATTCTCGTCCGAGGCGCTGCTGCGGTTGGGGGTCATTGATATCCCTGGGAAAGCAGCCTCACTCACCGCTGCGGGCAATGAGGAATTTGAGAAAGAGTCTGTGTATTGGCTCTTCAATGAATACACCTCACTGTGCCAGGATGCCGGAGATGAGCCGGAGGATGTCACAGACAGCCTGGAGCGCATGGGATTCACCTGCGAAGAAATGGCCGAGTATGGTTTCGAAGGGGTCGCGGCAGAGGATGATTTCCCGTATGAGGAGGATGAGGCTCCGGCGGTCGTCGATGTCGATATGGCCGCGAGCTTTATGCAGCCTCCAGTCAAGAGGGACAGCCATCCGCTGCGGTTTGAGGACTATACCCTGGAAGAGTGTCCGAACTGTGAGAGTGAGGTCATTATCCGGGCAACAGGTATCTCCAGATGCCCGCGCTGTGGGAAGCCAATCCTGCCCTGCACGACCTGCAGTAGCTGTACGACACCCTGCCCTTATGGGTATACCGGCAGGTTTAATGAGCGGCTGAAGCCCACGAATCCGCCTATCACACAGAGGGAAGTGGATTTCTACATGAGCGAGCTGAGCAGAAGAAAGGAGCGGTAAATTTGAAATTTTTTGTGCAGTGTAAGCATCCCGATAACTCCGTTGACTGTGGGATGTTTACGGGACGACAGGTACTCGAAATGGTCGGCGCTCGTGGCCTCACCGGCTGCGAATACAAGGTATACGATGTGAGCCGGTTTGGGGAGGCAGAGATACTGACATATGTCAAGCCGGTAGACGCTCCGTCCAATTTTCATGATTTTCACAACAAGCGGGGCGACAGCTTGATTTCCGGGTACTTCCCGGAGGAGTAAGGAGGAACTGAATTATGAATAGAGAAGAGTTTTTGGAATTTGTCAGTAAGAACTTCAACATCGGCGGCGACGCCATGCGTCTCATTGACAACATCCTCCAGTATGCGGAGCGGATTGTCGACCTGGATGAACGCCGGGAGTTCTTAAACGACACACTCATGGGCACGATTGGCCTCACTGAAGAGGAAGTCGCAAAAATTTCATTGTGATGGAGGAATTGACTATGACTGTTCATGAATTGACGAGGGAGCAGCTCATTGAACTGAAGCAGCATATGCTCTGCGAGCAAGGTTCGCCGTCTTACGGCGAGCTGGCTGATGCGGATGAGCTGGTTTCGGATGAGACAGTATTTGCGGAGTTCGATGCCACCGAATTTTCAGAAGATGACTTTTTCTGTACGGCCGGGCAATGAGAGGAAGGGAGTATTTTATGAGCAGAAAACACCATATTCAGGATACCACGACACGGTATGGGTTCACACTGGAATACGTAGAACGCCAGGAGACGAACTTGGATGGCCTTCGGGACTGGTACAAGTGGAACAGCGATGATGGCCGCTTTACCGTCTGCTGCGATGATGCCTGCGACGACAGCGGCCGCCACACCATTCACATCTTCCAGACCGGGGACTTCAAATACCGGCCAGAGGTGTATGTCAGAATGGATGACGATACCGGGAAAATTGACCATATCGTTGTCCGGCGCGGCTCAGATGATGGCGGCCTAACCAGCCTGGAGCAGATTGATGCGTACATCGGCGAACTGGTCGTGACGCGCAAGGCGGTACAGGCGATTCAGGTTCTGTTCATTGACGGCTGGAAGAAGGTCAAGTCCAAAGTAGACCTTGACTTTGCCCTTGTCAGGCAATTTGGAGAAAATAGGTTGCCTGCAACAAGCGAAGAGTTCTGGTCCCAAGTCATGAAGGAGTGAGATATATGAATTTGCGAGATGTTGCCATTTCCGGCGCGAAGAAAATCTGCGGGACAGGCCAATGTATCTGCGGCTTTGATTGCGGCCATTCGAACAAGGCCCCGACAGCCCTGCCCAAGGTCGGAACGGAGACAGTTTGCCCTCTGGCAAGATATGAGGTTGAGCCTCAGCCAGTTTCGGACCCATTTGGGCCTCCGGTGACGCAGGATGAAATCTATGCGCTTTGCCGTATGTGCCCACATGCAAAGGTCGAGTCCGAGGAGGACGGGCTGGAGCGGCTGACACGTGTTGACTTCTACGAGGCTTGCCTGGATTGCCCGGTAAAAGCCTGTGAAGACGCTATGCAGGAGGCCGAGGCAGAGGGGAGGTTTGGATAATGCGGTACATCGGCAGTATCCAGAGACAGAACGGGATGCTCGTCATCTCCGGTGTCATTGGCGTCCGGCGCTATCTGTGGTATAGCAAGCGCGAAGCTATCGTGCGCTACAACCAGGAGTGCCGTGAAAAACTGCAGCCGGAGCACCCGTCGATTAACGGAGAGCCTCGATTTGAGGAAGGAGATGCCGTCAAGGTCATCTCCAAGAAGTCCAAGTTCAATGGGGATACCGGCGTTGTCACCGGCTACTGCAACGGGCAGTATCGGACGATTTGCCGGGTCCTTTTGAACAATGGGCATCTCATCAATATCTTCGACCACAACGTCGTACCGGCGTAAGCACTTGGGGAGGCTCTAATCAGAGCCTCCCCTCCATGTATATGGAGAAACTATGAGTAAGAAAAAAGAGATTTTGGATTACATCAAATCCTATATCAATGAGAAGGGATATTCCCCAACAATTCGTGAGATTGGAAAGGCAGTTGGTCTCCAGTCTACATCGGCAGTATCCTTTCATCTGGTGAAGCTGCGCAAGGAAGGAAAAATCGACTATGAGGAGGGTGTTCCTCGGACAATCACGATTTGTTTGGGGGATAAAGGCCGCACGACCAAGTTCGACCGCCTGGTCACGCAGCTTCAGGCGAAGGATGGCCCGCTTTATAGCAGGCTGAAGATGGCCGCTTTCTTGGCGCAGGTTCAGTTATCGGACACCAGAGATGCCATGGGGTGGCTGGAGTACCTGGCGAAGCCCGCTGAGAAAGGAGAGCACCGATGACAACATTTGAAATTTTGGAGCGGTGGGCCCAGTACACCAAGTTCGACCCGGAGCAGACCCGGTTCAATCTGCTCACATCGGAGTACACGCTCAACCGCTGTAATAAGCGGATTCAGGAACTTCTGAACAACTATGACCCATCCGGCACCCTGGCAGTCGTGTATGCGAAAAACATCTGTCGGGAGTTGCTCCAGGAGAAAAAGCTGACACTGTTCGAGGCTTTGACGGAGTTGGATAAATACCAGGAGACAAAGGAAATCTGGGATATGTTCAGCAGTCAGGAAGTAAGGGACATCGAGGATGTCTACGTCAACGCGGTGGATAAGCTGGTCCAGCAGGTCACTGGAACCAAAATGCTCGGCCAGAGGGATACGGACACGGAGCGGGATACGTTCTTCGCGTCTGTAGATGCCGTCGTAGAAGAACTCCATATTGGAGTCGGCGGCTGCAACGAGGAACTGTACCGGCGTGGGGGAGAGTTCAAGCCTGTTGGGAAATTCTCGACCCACATCCATGTGTTCCATCGGCTGGCCGACTGCCTGATTTCTCTGGAGTCCGCTGCGGATGGCATCTATCTCTGCTACATCGCGGAGCATGGTTCCGCCGCCGGGTATTTCGGCTTCTATCTGAAGTCGAACGGGAACCTGTTGTCCGTCAATGAACGGGTCAATGAAGCGTTCGCCGGTGTGCATAAACGAAGCCGGAACGCCAGATGGACGGATGAGAAAAAGTACCGTCTGTTCCCGTACAGCTTCATCATGCAGTTCAGTGAGCACGACTACAAAGGGTATGCGACCAAGCACATCATCGACGAAGACAAGCTCAGCTTTATGGAACTGGGTTCGGATGCATATATGCCCCTGATTTTGGCCATGGTTATGCTGAACCAGAAGTATGTGGGACGGGTATTGGATGACCTCCCCCTGATATATGTGGACTCGCTTATGCCGGTCAACCTGCAGCATATTGAATCCGGCAGCCAGGCCCTGATGATACCTTCTGACAGTGCCATCGCTCTTTCTCACCGGGAGTTCCAGTTGGATTTCACACCGGAGAAAGTGCTGGATGGCTTGCTGGCAGACAGATACAACATCGACAGTCCTGGCGCGGCAGGGAAACCTCCCCGACATACCGGGCATTTCAGCAACCGAAACCAGATGATGGTCGATATGTATGGGCAGGGGTTCCAGTTCGATGTGAACACCCTGCTCAGGGCAAACCAGCACCTGGAGTTGCCAGGGCGTAAAGAAGACGACCTGCCAAACAGTGAGTTCGTCGGAGACCAGGCCCGTATGGAACTTCAGGCGTACTACGCGGTCCGAAAAGAACTGGCAGAGTACATGCGGGATAGAATCCACGAGGAGTATGTTGCTTACGGTGGGGTAGAGGCTATCAAAAAGTGGTGGCGTGCAGTTCTGAAGAAGAATGCCGAGACCATTGACAAGCTGGCCATTCAGAAGTTTGTCGGCCTGCCAAAAGACTCGGATGCCCCCGTGTACCAGGAGAACACCTCTGATAACCCGCTGTTGCGGCGCATTACCTATTGCACGGGAAATTTCCCGTCCGGTAACGATATCGGCTACGACCAGGTTCTGAATTACGGGGAAGGCAAATGGTATTCTAAAACCTACTATTGTCCCATCACGAATGCCAAGGCCAGCCATTTCTTTGTATTCAAATTGGCGGACTGGACGGAGATGGAGGCTCTGATTGGAGAAGAGGTTCCCCGTATCCTGAAAGGCTGGCGGCTCGCCGGTCATGACTATACGGGCAATCAACTCCTGTATCCATGTGACGAGGTAGATGCCGTCGGGGCGCCGTTCGAGAAATACCAGTCCCAAAACTGGCGGTATTACGACAAGGATGCGCGTATCGACCAATACTCATATGGCCCCGCCTACTTTAACTTTGCCTTCGCGGTGGGGTACAGTAAGAGCGGCCTGAACAAACTGCAGAAACAGTACTTAGCCTAACATCGCAAAGCGGCCCCTCCATCGAGGGGCCGCTTTTTCGTATATTGAAACGTGTGCAGTTTGTATATCCCATCGGATATATATTGACTATAATATTGTTATATGGTATAATATTGCTACTCTATGGGGGAGGGGATTACCGTGGGGCGCAAGGGAAAACCCAAGGTCGAATTGACCGATGAAACTATCCGCAAATTGCCTGCGGCCGCAGTGATTGAGAAACACCGCAGCCTGCGGGTCCTCCTGAAAAAAGGGCTGAATGAGGGGAAAATCCAGTCCGACGCCTTGCTGAAGATACTCAATACTATCAATCTCGATGAAGAGAGCGAGGCCGAGGTCTACGGTGCCATAGACACCTTGGGTATCCCTATCAGCACATCTGAAGAAGAAAACCCCTCCGAGGATGGGCAAGGGCCGCCGGAGGCAGAGCTCGCGGACGACCTGATACCAAAAGCAGATGACTTCCCTTTGGATGACTCGGCCGCCTACTTCTTCCATGAAATGGCTGAAATCCCCCGGATGACACGGGAGGAGACCCTGGAGATGGCCAAAAGGGTAGAGGCCGGGAAAGCGGCGGAAGCAGAGCTTCAGGAGAAGGGGGATTCACTGACCGGCGATGAACGCTCCAGCCTGGATAAAATCATAAAAAAGGCGAAAGCGGCCAAGGACCGAATGATAGAGTCAAATATACGCCTGGTCGTCTCAATCGCCAGAAAGTACGCTCCCAGCACCGCCTCTATGACTATTCTGGACCTCGAACAGGAAGGCGTTTTCGGCCTGATGAAGGCTGTCGACCGCTTCGACTATAAGAAGGGCTTCCAATTCTCCACCTACGCTACCTGGTGGGTGCGGCAGGCCATTACAAGGGCTATGGCCGACCAGGATAAATGTGTCCGTATTCCAGTCCACATGGTGGATACCATCACAAAGGTCCAAAAGATAACCAAATCCCACGAAAAGTCCCTGCAAGACATTGACGAAGAGGCACTTGCCATCCATATCGCGGGCGGGGAGGACAGATGGTCTGAACTAGGGCCGCGACAGAAGAAAAAATACCGTGACAAAATCCACGAGGCCATTCGGTTAAGTAAAAACAGTGAGCCGGTGTCCCTGGACCAGCCAGTAGGGGACGAAGAGACTGCCGATACCGTGGTAGGGGATTTCATCCGGGATACCAATACCAACATCTCACCGGAGGTCGTGACCGACCGTCTCCTCCTATATGAACGCCTCGACGCCCTCCTGATGACCTTACCGGCCCGGGAGTCAAAGGTGATTCGCCTCCGCTTTGGTATGGAGGATGGAAAGCCACGCACGCTGGAGGAAATAGGCCGGGAATTCCGTTTGACACGGGAGCGCATTCGCCAAATCGAGGCGAAGGCTATGAAAAGGCTGAAATCTCCCTATATCTCAAAGCACCTTGGCAGTGACGCGGAGGATATTCTGGGTACGTACGAGGAGCCTCCTGACCACTTTGAAGAATTGGATTGGAGTGACCTCGATGATAGTCAGTTTTGATGTTGTTTTCTCCGCTGTCATTTCCATCTTAATCGTGACTTGTTTTACCACCGCGATTTCTTTTCTGTGGGAGATGAAAAAGGTCCAAAAGGATACGGATATCGACGACACGATACACGCTTGGTCGGGCCTTGTGACAGGGTTCTGCGTGTGTGTCCTGCTTACTATCGTGTTTTCGGTATTTGCGTATATCCTTGCCCCATATGACCTTCTGCTCAATAATCTTCTGATTCTGCTTGTGTTCTTCGCACTTTATAAACTTTTGTATCGAGGCATCCGCCGTTGGGCCCATAATGCCATTGACGGCGATGAATACAACGATTAGACCAACATCAGCCGTCCACAGTGTACTGCGCGGCGGCTCCTTATCCGGGTGTAGCGCAGTTGGTAGCGCACATGGTTTGGGACCATGGGGCCGGGAGTTCGAACCTCCCCACTCGGACCAGTTGTAGAAAGTTGGGATACATATGGACTTGTTGCGCATGGCCATCGCGGCAGTTGTAGCGATTGTGGTAGGAATTCCATTTGTCTTGGCTACTCGGCATATGAGACCCGCCGGGGAAAAGGAATGGCAGGATGCCGCCCGGGCCGGACGTGTCACAACCGGCACACTTGCAGACAAAGTGTTTCTGCCCCCGGATATGTCATCGCAGTACTCAAAAATGCGTGAAGTGCGATGGAAAGCCAGGTACGATTATACTGTGGATGGGGTTCAATACGCCTATTTCTGCACCCTGAAAGCACCTGTACCGGAGCAAGTGGACTTGTATTACCCAGAAGGCCGACCAGACCGTGCAGCATTGCGGAGCGCGATGGTGCGCAAGCGAGGTCCGGCCTATACACTCTGGGCTTTGGTCCCTGTCGCTATCTGGATGGTCGTCTATTGGATGCTCCCGATTTTTGGTATCTCAAAAGCATGAGCACCAGAAGTGTCCTTAATTTGACGTTCAACCCTTCGAAATGGTACAATAAATGCGTCAAGTAAGGAAGTATCTATCTGAAACAGCATCATTCTAAAGGTTCAGACAGCACACCGATAACAGGTGTGCTGTCTTTTTTATATACACAAACACCATCATTGATAAAAGGAGGCAAATCAAAATGTATAAAGCGAAGGAAATTGAGGGAGTTGTTTACCGAGTAAAGCATTTGACAGGCGGATGGTTGGTCGAAGTGCCGGAAACGGAGGACCCCATTGAGGCCCTGGCCACGTTTGCGGCCGAAAAGTCAGTCAAAGGCTACATCATCACGTCTGTAACACGCATTTTTGACTGTTCGAAAGACACTCCACGCATGGCTGTTATCTCCACCAAAGAGTTCAAATCCGAAGTCAAGCGTCTGATGGATGAGAAAGCGTATTATGAGCAGGCAGAGACTTACCCTGAGACCATTGAGGAACTGACTGCCCGTGCGGAGGCCGCCGGATGGAGTGTTGACCGAGACGAAGACGGTGAGCAAATTCGCCTGTCGTTTGGGCAGTCCACTCCGGCAGGCGAGGACTTCTGGTTTGACGCTTGCGGAGAGGACGTAGAAGAAGTTGTGGACAGTGTGAAGCGGTACGCTTTGGATTTCGACTGTGATGAACACGTCAGAGAGGTCATGAACGGCCAGGGTGCGCCTGATTTGACGACGCTGGTCGAGGATGCCAAGGCTATTCAGGAGATGCTGGATGAGCTGGCAGGCAGCCTGATGCGCAAACTGATTTGACGGGGGAAGAATCATGGAGAAGAAAAAGTTTGAGGTCTACACCCTCGATATGTTCCCTGATGGGGATGGCGGCTGGGTCGAGAACGAGCGCCAGAAAATCGGCACTATCGAAATCCAAAGCAGTGAGCAGGCATTCCCAGAGGCTATCCTGAATGCCCTGCGCAATCTCACCTGCAGTGATATCGCGGGTAGAGAGCACCACGTGCTGAACACTACGGACCGGCGGCGCATCTACATCGAGGACTTCTATGGAACGCGAGTGGTGGGAGGTCGGCACGAAGAAGGGCAATAAGCCCTTCCTTGGGCTGCAACTGGTGAAGGAGGCAGAGTGAATTGGCAACCTGCAAAATGAATGTGGTCCACCGCGACAGCCATAGCGCCCCGGAATGCACAAATTGCGGGCATCGCTTCGATACGGATTATGCCAAGAATCCGTATGCTGAGATGTGCCGTATCGCAAAGGGGAAATTTGCGTATTGCCCAGTCTGTGGAGCCAAGTATGTTGGCTGTCAGATTGAGGGCGTGGACTTCGATAAGTGTGACCCCTACCAGACCGACTGGATTATGCAGGGCCTCAAAGACTGAATTTTCTACAAGGAGGACAATTTTATGGATAAGCAGAAAGAGCTTGATTTTATGCTCCATTTCGCCAGAGAGGCGTTTCTGGATGAGGAAGTGTGCGCCGACCAGCTCAGAAGCCTGTGGACGGCGTATTGCCTGCACCATGGCCTCGACGCAGACACCAAGGCGTATGACGATGACCTCATGGAGGTTTGGAAGGTCGTTGCTGAGGAAGAAGCAGATACGGCAAACTGGAGCTCCTTCGGCAGCTTCGGCACATTTATGTGCGCCGAGCTGGTGTGAGAGAGGAGTGAACTTGTATGGGACGCGGCAACTGCTGCACCTTTGGGAAACACGAAGGTCTGTTCTATGTGGACAACGATTATCTGGATGTCTTCTCCCGATATATTGAGGAAGATGACGCATGGGAGTCGCGCCTGAAAGGCGAACTGGATTTCAATGAACTCACTGACCCTGCGTGGGGTTACGATGAGACTGAGAGCCAGTACAACCTGGATGCCGCCATCTCGAACTTCAAAACCCGTATCATGGCCCGCTTCAAAAGTTTTCGGCCCTGTGATACCTGGGTGAAGTATCGAGAGGCCCACGCAATTCTGGAGAACTCCCTGTTCTATATCGCTGTCGAGGATAACGAGTGGAGCTGGGCGTTCGAACTCATCCAGAAGGAGGACCCGTACGACGACCACTTGTCCGGGCTCCAGGCAAAGCACTGCCAGAGATACCTGGATGGCATCCGGGACGCCCTGTTTGAGGACTTTGAGTCCCTGGGCACCTATGGATGTGCGTGGACGCACGGGACAATCCATCGAGAGGATTTTCGTAAGAGTGCTTAGGGACTTAGGTGCTTAAGCACCAATATACCTAAGCACCGATGAGCAGCGGGGCCCCGTGGATTTATCCATGGGGCCTTGCGCTCTAAAAAAAGGAGGTCAAAATTTCATGTTGGAAATCCGAAAAATGTTGGTAGGCACTGTCGAGCTTGGCAGCCTATTCGTTGGCCGTCAGGCCCAGCAAGTCCCACAGAACCCTATTGCAAAGACTGGAGATATCCCTATCTATTCTGGAGGCCAAATCACTATTCGAAATACAGTCCCCGGGAAGGCCATTACCTGGGTTGCGGCGGGCGATATCCTGATTGCGGACAGATGCCTGCTCAGTGATGTGACCTGGAAGGAACTCGACTCCGCCGGACTCATTGCAGGCCGTGAGGTCTGCATTGACGGTCACAAGTATCTGTGCCGTGTCCCAAAGGTGGGATACGACTGGGACCGCCAGAATGAGTGGGATAAGGCCCTTGCCATTATGGGGGCTGACAACAGCCTCTGGCATTGGAACTCCATGTACTTTTGGGGCGCTGAAGGACTCACTACCGTCACAAGGATTGCCCGTGGCTGCCATACGGCCTATACCAGAGACTATGCGGATGAGGATTCGAGGTACTTCAACGTCGGGTTCCGACCCTGCCTGATTCCTCTGGAGAACGACTTTGCTTCCTACCTGGTGGGGGGTGAAGCGCAATGAGCTATTACAGCATCGCTATCGACGGCCCTGTCGCCGCTGGAAAGACTACACAGGCCAAGGCTTTGGCCAGTCGGCTGGGGTTTGTCTATGTGGATACCGGCGCGATGTACCGGGCCTTTGCGGTCCATAAGCTGTGGCTGGAAAAAGAGATAGGCGAAGAAATCGAAGTTGAGCGGGCGCTCATAACCTTCGATTTGGATATTGTCCAGGATGAGAATGGTCAACACATTCTGATTTGGGGCAAGGACGTTACTTCGCAGTTAAGAACACCCGAGGTGTCCATGGTTGCGTCCAAAGCATCCGCACATTCGGCTGTTCGGGAGGCCCTCCTGAAAATCCAACAGGTTATGCCTTCAATGAACAATGTCGTCATGGAGGGACGGGATATCGGGACGGTCGTCATTCCGAACGCCACACTCAAGGTCTTTTTGACGGCCAAAGCAGAGGTCCGGGCACAGCGGCGCTGGAAGGAGCAGTGTCTGAATGGCGTGACTGATTCCTACGAGAAAACCTTACTGCTCCTGAAGCAGCGTGACCGCGAGGACTCTAACAGAGCAATCGCTCCGCTGAAGCAGGCGGACGACGCAGTTCTGGTAGACTGCACAGAGATGTCCATTGAGGAGACTACTGACAAGATTTTGGCCTTCTGGAATGCCAAAATGCCTGATTGGAGGAGATTTGACTAATGTTAAACGCACTATACTGTTTGATTGGCAAAAGCGGGACCGGGAAGTCCACGGTCATGCAGGCGCTGCACGACACCTACGGTTACACGATTGCCCAGAGTTATACAGACCGGGCAAAGCGTACCTCGGATGAGCAGGGGCATGTATTTCTCAGTCCTGCTGAGTTCGATGCGCTGTCGGGCTTGATTCTGCCGCGCAGCAGTCAGGATGGACGCTACGGGATGACCGAAGAAATGCTCGATAAGAGCGAACTCATTGTCCTGGACTACTTAGGTACGCAGGAACTCCTGCAGACCTATACCAAGCGTCCCGTTCATGTGATTGGCCTGCACGCTGACACGCGCACTCGTATCGTGCGGATTGATGGGAGGGGAAACACCTTCCAGGAGCGGCGGAAGCGCCTAAGTTCTGATGAGCATGAATTTTATTCGATGAACGACCTCTGTGACATCGTTGTACCCAATCGGGACCTGAAGCAGACAGTCGGCATCATTAAAAACTTCATAGACTTCTGCGAGGAGGCGGCGTGGGTTTGCACAGACAACGATTGCCTTCAGTTCCGTCGACGGGTTGGTGTAGACAGTAACAAGATGCCGGTCTATGAACTGGTGCAGGTCAACGGGTACGGTGATGACCTGTTTCATGTGGCGCATGGGCGAGTATATTTCAGTGATGTCGATGAGGATGAGCTTGAATCGCTGTTCAACGAATATGGTTGGTCGTATTACAGCCTGCTGGGAGAGGACGGCTGGGGTATTGTTGCAGAAGCCGTTTTTGAGAACAGCGCAACAGAATACGACACTACCGAGGAATATTCGACCTTCGAGGCAGCCGCACGGGCCCTGGGGAAAATTATCGGGCAGGACATTGGGCGATATCTGTGAGGTACTGTATGGACGACGATATTTTGCTGTGGCATGTTTCGTTCGACATAGAGCGGCCGCTAATACGCACCTATGTTCCCCTTGTCCCCAAAAATCCAATGCCCGGTGAGGACATCACGATTCCCAGAATCTGCTTTGCCCCGTCCGTTGAGGACTGCCTCAACGCAATGGTTGCAGACCGGGTGGAGCGTGGCCTTGAAGATGGACGGTTCATGGCATTCCCATTTCGGGTAGCCAAGGATGACCCGTTCCTAAAACGCCTGATGACATCGGAGATATGGTCCCTGACGCCTATTGGACACGAGAGCACTGGTATTTAAAGCCCGTCACGCTGGCTGGATACCTGATGCAGGTGGACGACTTCGAGGATTATGAATTCTACGACGCTTACGAGTCCCATCGGCCGCTGATTTACAAAATCCTGCTGGAGAACGGTGTTTCCTCAGAGGATTTGGCAGAGTTCGATGGCTGGAGCACGACAGAAGTGCTCATGAGCATACCGACCTGGCTTGGCTACGAAATCGCTCTGCGGCTGAACATCCATCAGCTCCATGCGTTCGAGTGCCTTAACTATCGACCAATAGAAAGTGCATGAGTGCTTAGGCACCTAAGCACTTAAGCACTTGACTTTTTAGGAGTGAAATCATGAAGTGCGTTCTGCAATTTTGACTCTCATCGCAAAAGATGGTAGGATATTACTATCAAACAAGGAAGTATCTCATTACACAAGCATCCATCTATCAGTTTCAAGCAGCTAGGTCTTTAAGCGGGCCTAGCTGCTTTTTATATATATATACAAACATTTTTTAAGGAGGACGACTATGAAGTACAAATTCTTTCAAGGCGGAGTCACTGAGGTGCCGGTTGAGCATCTGATTGAGGACTACCAGAACCTCGCCCAGGTAAAGGAAAATCTGAGCAGGTGCATCCAGGCATACGCGAAAAAGTTGCCCGAATCCCTGGTTTATGATGAGAGAGCCAAAGAGTCTCTGGCGGCGCTCCAAGATGTCAGTGAGACGATTTCCACGGTGATGGATTGCCTTGCAGATAGCATTGACAGCCACACCACCGCACCGGAAGGACTGAAGTTCAAACCGAGCGTCACATCTGTGATTGCAATGGGGTGTAAAACCGGCATCATTGCCCGCGAAGATGGAAGCGATATCCGCTGTGCTGGCGGCATGGATGTGTCCACTGTCTACCCTGGGTGTACCGAGCGGTGCCCGTACAAGAATAAGTGCGAGCAAGAACTTTGCCGTATCCAACTGGAGACCGGCGCTTTTTATACCGGAGATAGCCGAGAGGCCGATGAACTGCTGGACAGCATCGAGCGGTATCCTGACAAGGAGTGATGGCTTATGCGGTTCACTCCATCTGAGGTAAATCGAGCGATGCGGCGGCTGCACTTGCAGGACACTGCGGACAGCCGGTCCCAGGCTATGGCAATCCTGCAAGCCTGGGACCGGGGCATCGGTGACGTGGATGATGTCATTGACGCCTATGAAGCTGCGCAAGCATATTAAGAAAGGAGTTTTTTCATGAAGGCAACAAATATCGAATGGGACGTTGACTGTCCTGAAGACCTGGAGACACTTCCCACAGAAGTCGAGATTCCTGGCGGTATGGAAGACGAGGAGGAAATTTCCGACTATCTGTCGGACCTGACCGGCTTCTGCCACAAAGGCTTCTGTTTGAAGTAATTTTAGAAAGGAGGACGGCTGTGTATCGGGTGTGGTCATTATCTGCACCGATGCACAGCTCATTTTATTATGGATGTCATTTTAAATTTCCGAGAGATGGACATTGAGGCCGAGTTTGATGCGTCCGGGAACCCCACGCCGGAGTTCCTTAGCAACATCATCCAGACCATCATTCAGGAATACGCGGTCCGGGTCTCTGACTCCGAGGCGTTTATCTACCCTGAGCTCACGGCCAGCAACTGTGTGTTCGGCTCCAAGGAGCCGGTCCGACTGCTTCAGCGTGTCTCCGAGTGGAACGGAAGCATTCGGGAGCAGTTTCTGCGGTGTGTGGATGCGGTCTGTAAGGTTTCGACGTTTGGCCAACTGCCGACCACAGACCAACTGCCGCAGCCAAAGAGCCCGGAGATGTACTCCCTGCTGGGTGCCGCAAGCGAAATGAACGATGACTGGTACGACTATGCCGACCATGCGGTTTTCCTGGAGGATGCCAACGGCGACCGCACATTCCGCTGCGTCCTCCAACCGTTCGACCTGGACAACATCCAGCGTGACCCGGAGGAGTATGCCATCGTCACTGTTTTCCCCAAGAGTTGAGAGAGGAGAGATTATTATGTTCGCTGTCATTAAGAAGAACGAGGGGCTGGCCAAAGTCATTGATGCCCCTTCACTCAAGGCGGCCTATGACAAGCTCATGTACTCCGAGGAAGATATGCTTGAGCCTGGAAAGTATCAGCTCATCAATGACCAGAACCCGGAAGAATCCCTGATGTTTGAGTATCTCCCAAGGTACATCCAACGGGTGAGCATTACCCCAAGCCTTGCAAAGACCATTGAGGGGTATCTCAACGCCTCCAATGAGGATGAGTACCAGGGTGAGGACAACACCATTACCGTAACGGCGGTATTCCCGGATGGTATGAAGATGGACGTCAAGTGTTGCGGCTGTGACAATGACCCGTCTTGGACGGAAGCCGTCCTGTTCCAGGACGGCTCCGAAGTCTGCTGTACCGACGTGGAGGAAGAATTCCTCGGTCCATGGGAGTTGGATGATAACGGCCGCCGGTATATCGCCATTGTGTCTGTATCGGATGATGTGGATGCCAAAGAGTAAGGAAGGAGTTTTTTATGGGCATTATGCTTGGGAACCTGTCTGTAAAGGACATTGAAACCCGCCTTGGTATTACGCTTTCTGCTGAGGATGTTGCCGTCCTGCAGGAAAAACGCCAGGAGAACGTCAGTGTCCCCCTTGCAAGTGGGAAGTGGCACTGCTTTGACATTCCCTTTATGTTCATGGCTGCTACGAGAGACGATGCTCTGATGTTTGCCGACATCTTCGGGAAATATACCGGGCAGATGCGCGGCAAGTTTTCGATTGGATTTGAACGGTAAAGAAAGGAGGACGGGCAGCTTCAGATTATGAGACCGCCCAACAAAATCATGATGGAGTCTATTATTGTTTACAGTCACTATGAGTATGAGGATTCTCCACTGTTCATTTTGCGTGCAGGAACGCCCTGTAACTATGCCGAGTTCTCCAATGCGGCAGCTATTCTGGCTGCCTTGGATGAATGGTATGGCAATACCGAGCAGGAAACCACGGAATGGGCTTTAGAGTTCGAAATCTGGGCCCGCTTCCTACTGCTGGACGGTGGGCTTATCCTGAATCCGCAGCACCTGGCTTTGGATGAAGTACAGGACGAGTTTTTGGAACTTCTGAACGACGGTCCTGAGCATATTCGAGCCCGTTATGAGCGGATGTCTACCGTTGACATGGAGTCCCTGAAAGAGGCTTGGATGGCGGCAGGCAAGCCCGAGCGGTTCGAATTTGACCCGGATGCGTGCTCAAGCAGGGAGGGGTAAGGTATGCTGCTGGCTACTAAGCTCAAAAACCGTATCCTGTTGGCCGCGAAGCCGGAGGACTTGCCGTTGAAAATTGAACTTAAGAACATCATCGTCAACGGTGTGAAGCGTGGATGCTCCGGGTTTGTCACCAATATGCAGACAGGCTCTTGCGTGTACATCGACACCGAGAAGTTGGTCTATGGGCCGCTCTCAGACAAATGTATGTATCGGTACGCACGGGACAATAAAGACTACTCCAGTAACGGCCTGCAAAATGGCTGGAATCGCTGGGCGACTGATGAAGAACTTCCCAAGCAGGTCGTAGGACTGCTCAGAGAAGGCACTGGTATCATGCGATAGGAGTCCGAGTTTTCTTTTCAATGGCCATACTTCTCCAAATTTAGAAGAGGTATGGCCATTGGCGTCAATATGATATACAAATGACATCATAGTTATTGACAAAATTACATAAACTACATATACTTTATGGTAGAAAGGCGGGTGTATGTAAATGGCCAGCACAATTCGTATTGATAAGGACGTTAAGGATGAAGCTACCCGTATTGCATCTCAACTCGGCATCAGTTTCAATATGGTAGTCAACATCCTTCTCCGACGTTTCAACGCCGACAAGGGATTCTCGTTCCCGGTCCGTTTACCGGATTTGCACGAAAAGGATGTCTTTGATATGACATCGGCGGAATTTGAACAGGCGTGTGAATTAGCTGTTAAAGAGCGTGTTGCAAATCCGCAGATGGATTATGTGACTCAAATTGATGCAGATTCCGGCCAACTAATTAAAAAATATGCAGATGGGCGGGAGGAATATGTCGTACTCTGAGCTTCACGGGGGCCCAGCCCCTCGGATTCTGGTTCTTGCCGGGCCAAATGGGTCTGGCAAGAGCACTGTAACCAAAAAGATTCCTCCCGTTGGGCTATATGTGAATGCAGACCAGATTCAGCGAAATAAGGGATGTAGTTCACTAGAAGCGGCCCAGGAAGCAGAACAGATTCGGAACATCCTATTAGATGCAAAAGCAGATTTCACCTTTGAAACGGTATTGTCAACGGATAGAAACCTGGCACTGCTTCGTAGGGCAAAGGAAGCTGGATATCAAATTATCGCTGTATTCGTTTTGACCAAGGACCCAAGAATCAATGTTGAACGAGTAAAAGCCCGAGTTCAAGGCGGTGGGCATGATGTGCCAGCAGAAAAGATTGTCTCCAGGTACGAAAAATCACTTCAGAACCTCAAACATCTAATCCGTATTGCTGACTACACAAAAGTACTGGACAACTCCGGTGAAACGCCATCACTGATTTGTGAAGTCTCCGGGACAAGTGCAACTGTGAGGCCGTCGCAATACTGGTCAAAATCAGAGATTCTGGACCTAATCTACCTGAAATAGTTTCGTTTTCTCATATGCAACTCACAATTTGACGCTCCTTCCGAAAAATGATACCATATTTACAGCAACTTAAGGAAGTATCACATACTGAAACCATATTTCTTTAGCAATCAGCCAGCATCCTCAAACTTGAGGGTGCTGGCTTTTTATATACACAAAACGAAAAAGGAGCGATAATTGTATGTACTATCTGGTCGACCTGAAGGAAAACAAGACGATTCCTTTCAATAGCAAACTGGACCTGCTGTACTACTGTTTCAGTGAGCCGGAGCATCACCCCCTGTGGTGGGCTCCTGACGAAATCATCCCTCGGATGATGGACTTCATTGAGCTGAACGTAACCGGCAAGGATATTGTTACGGGCTTTGAGAAGGTCCCCGGTAAGTTTTGGTTCTATGGTGGAACCGCCTTCCCGTGCTACGAGAAGGTGGCTACTCTCCGCCGCTATATGGTCACGGATGAGCAGGGGAGGAGCATCGACATTCGCACTTGGCTCCCGGAAATCGCCCTTGTTAAGTCCGGCAAATACCGGCCCGCTCACAAGACGGCTGTTTCCAAGGAGCCTGCGTATCGTCGGGAACCCTGCGGTCAGGGCCGCAAACAGCACTTCCACAGAGTGGGATGCCCCGCTATGTGGCGCTGCTCTCTGGCCGAAGCCATGGATGGAGAGGACCTTGCGCTGGAAGCGGATGTCCGGCCCATGCGGGACCACTCCGGCATCCGTAAGCGCGGCATTAAGGATGAGACCTCCTTTGAGCGGGCCGAGCGCCGGGCAAGCCGTAGTTGGACTTGCTCCAAGTGCTGGAAGGACCAGTCCAAGGCTGGCCGCCAGTGGGCCAAGCATAAGAAGGCCAAAAACGGCCGGTTCCTGCGTGAGAGCATCGACAACCAGCCGCTGCTCTACGCGCACCCGGAGTTCGCGGATGACGACTACTGCTTTCGGCTTCTGATGATGGAATTCATTCTGTGGGGACGTACGTACTGACAAGGAGTTGCTGGGAGAGCGGGGTGCTCTCCCAGCAACCCGCTACGAGGGAGGTGATATTGTGGAACACATGGCGCAATGTCCCTTTTGCGCTGAACTCCAGCACATTATAGAACTGAATGAATATCTCGTGAAGAGCAGTAACCGCTCCGGGAAGACCTGTATCGAGTATCGGGTCGCACTGGTGCAGAAGACCATCTACAACGGCTATTCCTGTGGGAGTAGTACCAGTCAGTCGTTCCCGCTGAATTGTTGTCCAGTCTGTGGCCGGAAAATTGAAAATGTTGACCTGGTGGAGGGAGGTGATTAGGCCCAAACCGTTGACTTTATATTGAAATTCGATATAATCGAATTGTGTGTGAATGTGTGTAATTAGGAGGGTGGTAAATAGCAGGCAGACGCCAAAACAGGTGTATTGCCAATAAAATGGGAGGAAAAATTGACATGACACTGACAGATGAACAATGCGCTGTATTAGAAAAGATTACCTCTAAATCCAAAATGGACTGCTGGTTCTGCATCGACGGAGACAACCAAATCCGTGATTTGGAGGAAGGCGAAAAGGTCATAGATACCATGGAGGGCGTCCGGCTGCTGCAGGAAGGTATGTCCTGTTACGCAGACTACGATTTGACCTACCGGGAAATCTATATCTTCGAGCATATCCCTGGGTTAGTCGTTCAGCCTGAACACTGGGAAGGGTTAGAAAAGCCCATGGATTATTTTGACGCAGAAAAACTCTATTCAGATAAGGTTCGGAGTATCTTAAAAGATACCTATGGCATCGACAACCTTGACTTTGAGGAAGGAGATGCCCTGCGGGTCGATATCATCCTGGATATAGCCTTCTTTCTGAGTTCAGGCAAATCAGAACAGGAAAGTATCGAGGCCGCATTGAGGGAACACAAGGACGAAATTCCATATATTCGGATGGCATCCCATGGCTACGTCATTGCACACAGTACGGATGCCCAGTCTGGGAATATTCCTAATGCAGACTTCGTGAGCCTCTATCGCGGACTGGTCGGCACAGAGTTTGCTGATGAGAACCTGGCTGTACAACTAGCGAAAGCGGATGGTGTCAAATTTATCGAAGGGATGAATGGAGTCCCAGATAACTATTACATTGACACACCGCAAAATCGGGATATTATTCTGAGATATACAAGCAGATAACCGTTAGCATATGCCCCGCTCTTTTTTGAAGAGCGGGGCTGTTTTTTTTACTGGGTCTATTCTGAATAGGGTACAAACTCAAGAGCGGTGCGGTATACTAAATGGCAAAGGAGGGCCCACATATGTTTGCTGACTACATAAAGAACGCCAGAGGTCGACGCGGCCTTTCACAGCGTGAAGTCGCAGACTGCCTCTATGTTTCTGAAAAAACGGTATCCGCCTGGGAAAATGGGCATTGCATCCCGCAGCCTTCCCTGTGGGCGAAATTGGGGGACATACATGGTATTACCATTATGGACATATTCGAACAGTTATTTCAGGACTCAGAGATGCTGGAGTTCCCGCATTTACTTCCCAAAGAAGAATATCAGGCAGTCCTTTCGGCCACGCCGTTTCTCTCAAAAAAATCCATTGAGGATACACTCCAACACCACGATGCTGGCCATGGGTATTGCTGGGACTATGTGCTCACACTGACCAGGCAGGAGTTCGAGGTCTGTAAATATCTGATGCAGGCTCATGAAGGAATGACAATCTTTGAGGCGTGGGATACCTGGATTCAACCGAGAAACACTAGAATGACTAGGAGGGAAACTCTATGCTGCTCTTAGGGCAAAGGAACATACGTAGAGTTAAAGCACAGGTTGTTGCAAACTCACTATCCAAGAATGAAGTCATGCTCTTGAAACTTATGTCGGAATTCCATGCCTGTACGCTAATGTTCCTGAACAACTACCTCCAGCGTAATCCAGAGTCGTATTTCGGATTCGATTCTGCCATGGACCTTCTCGTTGGAAAGGGGTGCGTGCTGGTACAGGTTATACTGTACGGACATGAGTGGTACGCTATGACAGACCTCGGCTATGATGTGTGTTCAATCATTCGCCGCAGGCATTTAGTGGGCCATACCAGCAATGAAAGCATCGACTATTTTCATCATGAGCACAATACAGGGCACATCGCACCCATAGAATTTGACCCAGATGAACTTAAAATGGTATAATTTCTGTATCAAGTAAGGAAGTATCTGTCTACCAACAAATAAAATATCAAACTCTCAGCCAGTCCTTTTACGATTCTGTAAGAGGATTGGCTGTTTTTATATATCAATCTATATACACGAACGGAGGAAAAGAAAATGCGTAACGCACAGGTCACAAAACAGGTCACTTTCGATGAGGCTATCAGACTGATGGAGGGTATCCGTCGCTCTAATTTGGTGATGGGATACCGCTTCATCAACTACGCCAATGATGAGTGCTTCATCCGTCCTACTAAGGTCTCGGCTATCTATCGGGACTGGTATTGGGAGTGCGATTGCTGTCCGCCCAACGATACGGTCGTCACGCACCTGCACATCCTGCTGCCGTCACATGTCGCTCTCGACGTTGTGGAGTCTGTTCAGTTTGGCACCCTGATGGAGGCCATTGAAGAGTTCACGGTCGGCAGTAAGTACCGTGATTCTTAAGTGCTTAAGCACTCAAAAAAGGAGGAGTAGAACTATGTTGCCCCAGTACGTTGAAAAACAGTTGACGCTGAACATGCTGACAGACGATATCGTCAATACAGCATTGGAAACTGGCGACTACGAGGGTATCAGCACGGAGACGGCCAGGCAGGCGTGTTATCAATGGATGAGCCACTCCGCAGTCTGGAATGAGGAACTGGCTCAGTTCACGGCCGAGTATTGCCAGAGTACTGACTCTGAGCCGGATGACCTTCAGGTCCTGGATGTCATCGCGGACATTTCCAACGAAATCGAGCGGCTGTTGGTCAACGAGGCCGTCATCGAGTATCGGAAGAAGCACATCCACGATGAGTCTGTGGTCCAGGCTATGGAGAAATCCGGTGTCCTGGCGGATGTCGTGGATATGTCGGCACTCCTGGCGTCTCTGGCAGTCGGTGGGAAGCAGGAAGTGGAAGACAACTGTGAACCGCTTCTGGAAGAAAACAATTTGACTGTGGCAGATGTCATCAAGGTGGCTGATGCCTACCAAGTCGAGTAAGGGAGGTTTCTATATGTGGTACGTATTGGTGTCTCATTACATTGGCCCCGGCGTTGCGCTCCAGCGAGGTTGGCGGGAGTGTGAGAACGAGGAACAGGTCCAAGATGCCCTCTCGGAAATTCTGAAACGTGGTGTCCGTACGGATGAAATCACGGTACTAAGTGTTCCTGAGCCGGAAAACACCATGTCTGTCGATGAATTCCGGGACAAGTTCGGCATCTAACTCAAAATTTCGAAAAGGAGGACGGCCTTTGCATCCCAGGAACATAAGCCTTGGGATGCAAAGGCCAATTTTTATGAAAACATTTACGAATAAGGACAAGTATCCTTTTGCTTTTTACTGCAACGCCACCGGCGATTTGTTTATCCCTGACACAGACCCAAACGGAACGCCCCGTGACCTCAAAGATATGTCTGAACTCCCATACCCGCTCCAGGCTCTCTATGAGCGCTTCTGGAGCGAGCAGTATGGCTGGTTGACCTATATGGTCAAGGCCGATACCGGCTTCGGGATGATGATGGAACAGGAATTTTCTGCGGATGCTGGTGAGGACTACGATACCCAGATGGATGCGCTCTATGAGCAGGTCACTGCCACAGCGGAGAAAATTGAAAAGTCTCTTGCCGTCTTCTGTCCAAAAGCTGAGGTGTACCTCGGTCGGGAAACAGGGCTAGATGGCTGTCATGAACTCTGCGTGTTTGTCCCAGCAGATGCGATGGATTATGAAATCGAGCAGATGATTTATGTCCTGACCCTGATAGGGAAGGATGAGGAACCTCCCTATGAGAAAAAGGCGTTGAATTCCTGGCAATATTCGTCTTTCCAGAAGGACAACAATTATTTCTCCATTTGCGGAGGATTCCATCCATACTACGCCAAGCAGCCTGTTGTAACAATCGGCTTTACCGATGACTGCGAACTGACGGAATTCACGGCCCTTGTCGCACGGAAGGCCATGGAAGAAGACGGCGTACTTAACGCCGACAAGGTGCAGGAGCGGCTGGAGCAGGTTATGCGCAACATCAAGAAATCTGCAGCAGAGGCCGGGAAAAATGTGGAACCGGATGTCGTGATGATTCGCGCCCTCAACACGCTCTTTCCCTGTGCGTGGGAGTTTCCGAAGCCGGTCTTCACCATCAACTTTGATGCTCTGGACGAGGAGGATGAGTAAATCATGCCGGATACACCTGATTTGATTATGGAGCTGAACGACTTCGCCAACCACTGCGGGTACGTCTTCAATGCCTGTATGCAGGATGGCATCATCGCCAACAACGGCTATAACTGTTCTCACCCAGACCAGGACGAGACGGTAGAGGACGACAGTGGCGAGTCTGTTGGGTGCTGCCATTGCTGGAGCTGCCCGCTCGGGTATCCGCCAAACGCCAAAGACCTCGTTGACTGCGGCATCCTAAGTGAAGAAGATGCCCGTGCAGACTACTTCGATGAACTCTCTGGCGAGTATTTTTCGGCAGTGGACTACATCGTCGTGTCGGACGAGGATACCATCCGGCGACTGCGGGAGGCCGGGATAACCGGGCTGGCCGTAAGCACCAATTAAAATTTCAGAGGGAGGAAAAAGAGCATGAAGGAACACGCGGAAATCACGGTGCGGGATATTGCCAACCGTACCAGTAGTCACATGGTCATCAAGGACAACGGAAACGGCTCAACGCTGTGGAGCGGATACCAGTACAAGGTGCTGGAATCTATCTATGCAGATGCCGTGTGCGAGAACGTCACCGTCCAGTCGAACCGTCTTATCCTGTGGCTGCACCACGACGAGGTGGAGCGGGTCACACGCAAGACGGCGACAGTCTGACTCAGGACGCAATAGAAGGAGCCGATACCATGAGAGCACCTTATCGCACTTGAAGTTGACCCGAATATGGGAAGTGGAACTGTTTGCAGAATCGGTGCTTGGTGGTTCTATTTTGGTGGTGAGACTGCGGAGGAATTGAACCCGGATGAATTTCTGAAGTGTGTGCCGGAAGACGATATCGTGGATGAGATTTTCGAGGCTTTGGAAAGTTTTCGTCAGGATGAGGAGTGCGCTGATGAGTATGAGTACTATGACGCCACTCTACATGTCGGAACGGTTACACAATAAGGCGGAGCGGGTCACAAGCAAGGCGACAACAGCCTAGCCCTGAACGTAAGCCCCCAAGCACTTAAGTGCTTGGGGGCATTTCTTTCCGCTTTTGACACTCCATCTTAAAAAGTGGTATAATAGAGTCAAATTTAAGGAAGTATCAGTTATCACAAAGCATATCTTCGAAAGATGACGCAGCTATCTATAATGATGGCTGCGTCTTTTTTGAAACTACCGGACGCAGACCAGGCTTTCAGTCTGATTGTTGTCCGTTTATATACACAAACTTTCAAATTTTAAGGAGGAATCACTATGAAAATCTATGCTATCTTTTCCCATCCAGAGAAC
>PPYF01102678.1_pt1 | contig 34946 bp, 23 predicted proteins | sample 1559871 | NCBI WGS metagenome assembly PPYF01 (sample SAMN08240021, study PRJNA423297) | Human gut metagenome, whole genome shotgun sequencing project.
GGAATGCCGTGCTCATTGAGCTCGACGATCTTGCTACCAAAGACGCCCTTGGGGATCTCGGTGAAGAAGACCTTGATGGGAGCAGATGTCCACATCATGAGGGAGCCCAGCGTGGCAGCGAGAAGGATCAGGCCAATGACGCGCGTAGACACTTCCATGGGAATGCCAAAGTGGGCAAAGACAGCGCCGAATACGTCGAAGATACCGGTGGAGATGGCAACGCCGCCCTCGGGGATGAACAGGTTAACCAGCAGCGAAGCGCCTGCATACAGAAGGCCGATGGTCAGGCCGGCGATAACGACGGTGCGCACGAAGGCCTTGACGCCACCCTTAAGGTCGTTAAGGAACACGCCGACAGACTCAGCGCCGCCAACGCCCTGGATGATCCAGGCAAGCGTACCGAAGAAGCCCCACGCAGTTGCGAAGTTGCTCATGTCGGGAGCCATGTTAGCGGGAGTAGGAGCCGTAGCGAACTCAACGCCGCCAAAGGCAGCAGCCAGGGACAGCAGGATGAACACGGCGGTCAGGCCGAGAGCCGCGGTCGAACCGAAGGAGGAAATGGAACCGATCCACTTAGCGCCCTTGGTCGAAACCCACGTGGCGATAGCAAAGACGACGATCTCGATAATGGTGATCCACAGCTGCGAAAGCTCGGCGTTGGCACCAAAGAACACGTAGCTCGCGTAGATGATGACGTTGGGCAGGACGGACGCAAAGAAGAACAGGTTAACGAACCAGTAGCTAAATGCCGTCAGGAACGCCCAGCGACCACCCATCGAGGTCTTAACCCATGCGTACACGCCAGACTCGGAGTCCTTGTTGAGGCCGACGAACTCGGCGGTAACCAGAGTATAGGGGACAAAGTACAAAAGCGTGGCGAAAAAGAACGACGGCGCTGCTGCCAAGCCGATGGCCGCGTTGTTGTTGATGATGTTCTTGATACCGAACACGGCGGCGACCGTCATGCCCAGCAGAGCGAACGAACCAATCGTTCCTCGTTTTTCAGAGCTCATAAGCCCTCCCAATCATCTGTTAAATGTCATCTAAAACCGTCCGAGCTGCAAGTGCAAACACGGACGGCGCACTTGCTAAGGGAAATGGGGAAAAGGGAGTCAACAAAGCCATCTCCCTTAACAGCGCGAAGCAAACGTCCAAACGGACGAATACTACTTGTTGGGGAAGGAATAACCTTCGACCGTCACGTGTAGTACCACGACGCGGGGATCCGAAGCCTCGGCGATAACACGGTAGGCCTCGTCAATTTCGACGACGGCAACGCCGCCGGCGGGAATCGTCACGGTCTCCCCCGTACCCTCAAAGCGCTCGCGATCGTCGATATCACTGTAAGCGCGCGTACAGGTAAGATCGGCCTTGGAAGCCACCTCGACGGTCAGATCGCCGTCGAGCGGGGCGAGCACGGCATGGTAGCGACGGTGACCGACCAGATCGGCAGTAGCCGCCTCGTGGGCGTTCACCCACCAATACACCAGCGAGTCGCCGATAGAGTACGCCACATCGTGCTGCAGTTCAGAAACACCGTCGAGTGCCTGGCCGGTACGCATCCACTTCTTGACGGACTTCATCTGGGCGTCGAAATCGGCACGCGAGTTAAAAACATGCATGACTTATGCCTCCTTAATGGGCGCCAGCGCCTGAGCCAAATCGGCAGACGTCAGCGGTCGCAGGGACACCTCAAAGCTGAAGCTCTCAAAACGGGTGCGATAGGAATCGAGCACCTCGGAACCCCAAGAGTTCGAGCCAAGACCGAGCAGCTGGTCGTTGATGTTGACCGTAACCGTGTCGCCCGGGACAAGATCGTAGACATGCTTGGCGTTATCGATAGCCTCGCAGCTATAGGGCCATGCCGAGAACGAGAACGGGTTGGAAGCGGCGTCGGCTGGACGGGTTACCAGCACGCCGTCACCGTGGCTAGAGCGCAGGGCAACCCAGCGGGTGCCCTCGCGGTTGGCGCAGTCCTGAGGCATAACGTAGGGCGTGAACATCTCGTCGACCGTAGTGCGGTAATGACCGACCGGGTTGGCGCGCAGCGAATCCGGATAGTTCTCGCCCGGGCCGTGGCCATACCACTCGACGGCACGATCACAACCGGGAACCTCGAAGGAGATGCCGATGCGCGGGATAATGTCCGAATAGTCGCCGTAGGGCTCGCCGGAAACCTTGAGGTCGACGCGACCGCTCGGAAGCACGGTGTAGACGAGCTCGACGCGCATGCCGAACGCGCGAACGGGAGGAGCGATACGCTGGCTCACGGTAACGACGACCGCATTGCCGTCCTGCTTCCAAGAAACCTTGCGGATAGACGTCTGCATCACATCGATGAAGTTGTCCTTCCACAGGGAGTCATACTCCTGGGCGTGGTTATCGACGAGCGGATGCCAAAAACCAACCTGGGGACCGGAGGCCATGACGTCGCGGCCGGATGCCTTCCACTCGCTCACGGTACCGTTAACCTTGCTGAAGGTCAGCTCGCCGTTGAGGGAGCGAATGCGAATCTCCTGCTCGGTCTCCTCGACCGTAAGCTCAGGACGAGTGGGGGGCGCGATGGCCGGCGCCGGATGGTTTGCGATGGCAAACTGGCTTGCGCCCAGCTGGAACATCGGCTCGCACCAGGCGTGAGCAGCCATGGTGTAGGCGTGCACGGTCAGCAGGGTCTCGCCCACCGCGGCCTCGCGAATCACCAGCGGAAGCTGGACGGACTCGCCGGGGACAACCGCGCCGGGCATGAGCGTCTTGCGGCAGACCACGTCGCCGTCCACCAGGGTCTCGGCCGACAGGCAAACATCCTCGAGGGTGGTAAACCAACGCTTGTTGGTGACGGTCAGCTCGCCCGCCTCGGCGTCATAAGCCATGCGGACCGGGCAGATGACCTGGCCGTACTCGGTAAGGCCCGGGCTCGGCTGCTGCCAAGGGAACACCATGCCATCGATGCAGAAGTTGCTGTTGTTGGGGTAATCGCCGTTGTCGCCGCCATACATGTCGTAGGCAACGCCGTCCTCGGTCACAGCAGCCAGACCGTGGTCGCACCATTCCCAAATGAACTGGCCCTGGATGCAATCCCAGCGATCGAAGACCTCCTGGTACTCGGACAGGCCTCCGGGGCCATTACCCATAGAGTGGCCGTACTCGCAGTTGATGCGCGGCTTGGGGAACGGATGCTCACCAAAGTCGTTCATCTGCGACACGCGGGAGTACATGGTGGAGATGACGTCGACGGTATCGGCGTTGCGGTCCTCCTCGTAATGGACCGGACGATCATCGAGCTCGTGAGCTCTGGCGTACATCGCGCGGATGTTGCAGCCGTAGCCGCTCTCGTTGCCCATCGACCACATAATGATGCAGGCGTGGTTGCGCTCCTGCATCACCAGGCGCTCAATGCGGTCGACGTAGGCCGGCTCCCATGCCGGATCGTCGGTGACCAGGGCGATATTGCCGATATTCTCGAAGCCGTGGCTCTCCATATCGGTCTCGGCGACCAGCATGATGCCATACTCGTCGCACAGCTCGTAGAAGCGCGGGTCATTGGCATAGTGAGAGGTGCGCACCGCGTTGATGTTGTGTCGCTTCATGAGCTCCAGGTCGCGGCGCATACGATCGAGGCCCACGGCGCGGCCCTTGTGATCGTCGTGATCGTGGCGGTTGACGCCATGCATCTTAAAGTAAGTGCCGTTGAGGTAGATATGATTGCCCTCAACCGTCACCTCGGCAAGACCCTGGCGATGCGGAACGTACTCGCTGACCTCGTCGCCGTCGTAGACCTCAAACGTCAGGTCATAGAGGAAGGGGTCCTCGGGGTTCCAGAAGTGGGCATCGGCAACGCTGCACTCGGCATGGCCGTCGACGCACTCACCCGTAGCCACCACGTTCTCGCCATCGCTGAGCGTATACACAACGCGGGAAGCGCCCTCGGCCACCGTATCGAGCGTGATCAGAGCGGCGTCGCCCTCGCGGTGCGTGCGGAACCTAAAGTCGACCAGGTGCGCGGCGGGATGCTGCATAAGGTACACATCGCGGAAGATGCCCGAGGCCCACCACATATCCTGGTCCTCGATATAGCTGCCATCGCTGTACTGCAGGACCTTGACCGCAAACAGATTGTCGCCCTCGACGAGTGCGTCAGTCACGTCGAACTCGGCAGACAGGCGCGAGCCCTTGGTCATGCCGATAAACTTGCCGTTGACGTACAGCTCGCCATAGCTCTCGATGCCGTCGAAACGAATGATTTCGCGAGCGCCGGCAGGAACGGCGGGAAGATTGACGATGCGCTGATACACGCCCGTGGGGTCGTCGGAGGGAACGAATGGCTGATCCACCGGGAACGGGAAGCCCTCGTCGGTATAGGCAAGATTGCCATAGCCATCTACCTGCCACAGGTGCGGAACCTCCACGCGATCCCACTCGGGCTTGTACGTGGAGAGCTCCTCGTTGGAGACGGCCGCGGGGCCCTCAAAGAGGCGGAACTGCCACGAGCCGGACAGTTGGACAAATCCGCGCGACAGCTCGCGGCTGTACGTAGCGGCGAGATCGGCGGTCTCGTAACCCATAAAGTACGCATGGGGTGCCAGGCGGTTCCTGTGGGTGAGCGCTTGGTTTTCCCAATCGTTAATGGCGTCCATGGTGATGCTCCTTCATCATCGTAGTGATTCTTGTGCAACCGGTTGTCATTATCTTACGGGCGATGCAAAAAACTGTACAACCGGTTGTCCGCTGAACGGTCGATTTGGCCGGATTAACGGTGCAACCGGTTGTACAACCGCGACACTTATGTCACCATGAGTATCGAAACTCAGCGCAAAACATCGTTCTTAAGCCCGTAGGCAACCGCCACGCCCGCTGATATCTCACCCACACGAAACGTATTCGATTGCGGCATGGTTGCAAAACGACACCGGTCACCGGATATCATGAACGCTGTTCAGGTGCACTATAGTAAGCTGTATCCGCACCAGCCCGTATCAGTGACGACATCGACCGCATTTTCCAGGAGACGCCATGACCCAACCAGTTCGCACCGCACCTACGCTTGCCGAGGTTGCCGCAGCTGCTGGCGTGTCGCGCTCCACGGCATCGCGCGCCCTCAACGATTCGCCCCGCATTAGCGAGAAAACCAAAAAGCGCGTCCGCGCGGCGGCCAAGGAAGTCAATTTTGTCCCCAACGCTCGTGGCCGAGCGCTCGCTGTCGGGCGCACGGAAATCATCGCCGTGCTCGTAACCGAGCCCCTGAGTGAACTCTTCAGCGACCCCACCTATAGCGAGTTTTTGAGCGGCATTACCGAGGAACTGTCGGAGTCGTCCTATCTGCCCGTTATCTTGCAGGCGTCTTCTACGCATGAGCGCAACCGCGCACGCGAGCACTTTGAGCGCCGCTCGTTCGACGCCGTGATCGACGTCTCCCCCTACAAGGGCAGCGAGCTACTCGAGGTGCTGCGCGAGCTGGGCGTACCCACCGTGTTGTGCGGCCAGCTCGAGGGCCACCCCTATCGCGATGTGTTCTCGACGGTCTACTCTGACGACGAAGAGGGCGGACGCTTTGCGGCACACGCCATGAAGGAGCGCGAGCGCAAAGATATCGTCGCCGTGCTGGGACCGCAAAACAACCCCGCTGTTGTCGACCGCCTGCGCGGCTACCGCGCCGTCTTGGGCGAAGACCTCCCAGACGCAAACGTTATCTATACCGGCTGGAACAGCGGAGACGGCTATCAGGCCATGCGCCAGATCCTCGCGCGCGAGATTGCTTTCGATGGCGTGCTCTGCGGATCGGACCGTATCGCGGCTGGTGTCATCACCGCACTCAACGAGGCAGGCCTATCTGTTCCGGCGGACGTTTCTGTCGTCGGCTTCGACGATCACGAGATTGCGGCGTGCTGCGTCCCCGCGCTCACGACCGTCCGCCAGCCCCTGCGCGAAGAAGGCCACATGGCCGCCAACATTGCGCTCGACATGATCAAGGGTGCCGAGCCAACCACCACCGTCATGCACATGCAGCTCGTTCAGAGGGACTCGCTGTAGGAAACTGGGCCGGGCTTTCCGCCAGACAGTTGTTGCGGAAAGCCCGGCCCGTTTTGAGCGCTCATTCTGGGGCACAGCTTCCGTTAGACAGCTCAACCGGAAACTGCGCCCCATTATTTTGCTGAATTCTGGGACGCGCTTTCCCAGAGGACCCCCTTTGGGAAAGCGTGACCCGTTCTGGACGCAGATTCCGGGACGCGCTTTCCACGACGTCCGATCACCCCATGCCCTCACAATCTCGGCGTATAAAAAACGAGGGAAGGCACACGCCCCTCCTCGTTGCAAGCAATTTGTGGCCGCTCGCCTACATCAGGCGCAGGCTGACGTCCTTGAGCTGGGCGCCGGAAACGGCACTCGGGGCGCCCGACATAAGGTCGGAGCCGCTGGCCGTCTTGGGGAACGCCATGACGTCGCGGATGGAGTCGGAGCCGGTGAGCAGCATGCACACACGGTCCAGGCCCAGAGCGAAACCGCCCATCGGGGGCGCACCAAACTTGAGTGCCTCCATGAGGAAGCCAAACTGAGACTCGGCGCGCTCCTCGGTAAAGCCCAGGAGCTTGAGCATGGACATCTGCATCTCGGCGTTGTGGATACGCATACCGCCGCCGCCGGCCTCAAAGCCGTCCATGACAAAGTCGTAGGTGCAGGAACCGGCTGCCAGCGGGTCGGCCTCAATCTTGGCGATGTCGGTCTCGGTCGGCAGGGTAAAGGGCTGGTGCTCGGCAGCATAGGCCTTGCGATCCTCGTCCCAGTGGAACAGCGGGAAGTTGACGACCCACAGGAAGTCGTGGCCCTCGCGCTTGATCTCGAGCGCGTTAGCCATGTGGGAACGCATACCGCCCAGGATCTCGTCAGAGAGCAGGCGCGGACCGGCGGCGAACATCACAAGGTCGCCGGGCTCGACGTTCATGCGCTCACGCAGAGCCGCCATCTCCTCGTCCGAGAAGAACTTGACGATGGGGCTGTTGATGGAGCCATCCTCGCGGAAAGCGATCCAGGCCAGGCCCTTGGCGCCAAACGTGGAGGCCACGCCGGCGAGCTTATCGATCTTGGCACGTGCCCAGGCACCGGCGCCCTTGGCGTTGATGGCCTTAACGACAGAGCCCTCCTCGTTTGCGGCAGTCGCAAAGACCTTGAACTTGGAGTTGGCGAAGATGTCGGTCAGGTCGACCAGATGCATGCCATAGCGGGTATCGGGCTTGTCGGAGCCATAGGTGTCCATGGCCTCCCAGTAGTCCATACGACGCAGCGGCGTGGGCATCTCGACACCCATGCGACCGAAGGCATCGGACAGGACCTCTTCGAGCGCGCTCATGACATCGTTCTGGTCCACGAAGGACATCTCGATATCGACCTGGGTGAACTCGGGCTGGCGGTCGGCACGCAGGTCCTCGTCGCGGAAGCACTTGGCAACCTGATAGTAGCGCTCGACGCCACCGACCATGAGCAGCTGCTTCAGAAGCTGCGGGGACTGCGGCAGGGCGTAGAAGTTGCCCGGCTGAATACGGCTGGGAACGATGAAGTCGCGGGCGCCCTCGGGCGTGGACTTAAACAGGGAGGGCGTCTCGACCTCCATGAACTCACGGTTGTGCAGCGCCTCACGAATGGCAAAGGTAAAGTCGGAACGCAGCTTGAGGTTGGCCATCATCTCGGGACGACGGAGATCCAGATAGCGATAGCGCAGACGGGTGTCCTCGCTGGTCTCGATGCCGTCCTCGATCTGGAACGGCGGGGTGACGGACGTGTTGAGCACCTCGGCATGATCGGTCAGGACCTCGATCTCGCCGGTCGCGAGCTTGGCGTTGGTGGTCTCCTCGCCACGGGAGCGCACGACGCCGTGGATCTTGATGGGCCACTCGGGACGCATGGTCTCGGCGATCTTAAAGGCGTCGCCGTCGGAGTGCTCGGGGTCGAAGGTGAGCTGCGTGATGCCCTCGCGGTCACGAAGGTCGCAGAAAATAAGGCCGCCGTGGTCACGGCGACGGCTCACCCAACCGGTGAGGGTGACCTCTTCGCCCACGTTCTCGCGGCGAAGCTCGCCGCAGGTACGGGTGTGCATGGAATGCTCGTCGATGGGACGGGTCTGGCTCATACCAGTGATCCTCCTTTATGGATCTGTGCCGCCCCGTGTCGTTCCGGGCGGCGTCGTACAGATTTGCCCGGCCTGCGTAAACCGCGCAGCCAGACATGGCGTTCTATCTTATCGCACCTGTGTCGATGTGCCGCGGAAAAGTAGCTCCTGCCCAAAGACTTGACGGAGACGAAACAATTGACGCGCCGTGGCCGTCGCCAAGGCGCGCCACGTGCGACAATATGCCCCAATAAAACAGCACTCGGAAAGGCCCGCCATGACCGCACGCCTCATCGTTATGGATATCGACTCCACGCTCATCAACCAGGAGGTCATCGACCTGTTGGGCGAAGAGGCCGGCGTGGGCGAGCAGGTGGCACAGATCACCGAACGCGCCATGCGCGGCGAGCTCGACTTCAAGCAGGCGCTCGAGGAGCGCGTGGGGTTGCTTGCCGGTTTGGACGAGAGCGTGTTCGAGCGCACCTTTGAGCGCGTGACATTTACCCCCGGCGCGTTAGAGCTTGTGCGCTCGGCGCACAGCAAGGGATGGAAGGTCGGCGTGGTGAGCGGCGGCTTCCACGAGGTCGCCGATAAGATCGTGGCCGCCGCGGGCATCGATTTTTGCCTGGCCAACCGCTTGGAAGTCGTCGACGGCAAGCTCACCGGTAAGTTGGCTGCCGACATTGTGACCAAGGAGTCCAAGCTCGTTCAGCTGCTGGACTGGGCAGTCGAGTGCGGTGTCGATATGGCACACACGGTCGCGATCGGCGACGGCGCCAACGACATCCCCATGATTCAGGCCGCGGGCACGGGCATCGCGTTTTGTGCCAAGCCCAAGACGCGCGAAGCCTCCCCGTTTGCCATCGACGAGCGCAACCTGATGCTCGCCATGAACATCATCCTGCGTGACTAGCCGATCTGTCTAACAATTGAATCAGTCTGCCCTATAGTTTCCGAACAATTTTGTCTTAGTGTTCGGAAATATACCCTTTGAGTGCTAGACTTTGCGCCGTCGAAGGGAACATATATGGATAAGCGAGATCTTGAGCAGTTGCTGAGCGATGTTGCCGACGGAACAGTCACCCCGGCCGTCGCCCTTACGCGCATCCAGACGGCGCCGACCGCCGATTTGGACTTTGCGCAGCTCGATCTTTCGCGCGGAGTGCGCCAGGGAGCCGGCGAGGTTGTCTACGGTGCCGGTAAAACCGCCGAGCAGATTGCCGCCATTATCGAAGCGCTGCGCGATGCCGGCCAGGAGCGCATCCTGGTCACGCGCCTGGATGCCGAAAAGGCGACCCGCACCTCGGAGCTCCTCGGCAACGGCATCGACCTGGGATATGTCCCGGACGCGCAGCTCGCCCTCGTGGGCGGCAAGCCCTCCCCCACCGGCAACGGACGTATCGTCGTCGCCTGCGCCGGCACGAGCGACCTGCCCGTCGCCGAGGAAGCCGCGTTGACGGCCGAGTTCTATGGCAACGAGGTCGACCGCCTCTACGACGTAGGCGTCGCCGGCCTGCACCGCCTGCTCGCGCATGCCGAGGAACTTGCTCAGGCGCAGGTGGTCATCGCCATCGCTGGCATGGAGGGCGCGCTGGCGAGCGTTATCGGCGGCCTGGTGAGCTGTCCGGTCATCGCCGTTCCCACCAGCGTGGGCTATGGCGCGAGTTTTGGTGGCGTAGCCGCGCTGCTCGCCATGCTCAACTCCTGCGCCAGCGGCGTTTCAGTCGTCAATATCGACAACGGCTTCGGCGCCGCCTACCAGGCAAGTCTTATCAATCATCTGAGCGCCGGCACATCCCGCGCCCGTTAAGGAGCATTCCATGTCCAACCATCAGCACACGCTTATCATCGACGGCACCTCGGGCATCAGCGGCGACATGACCGTCGCGGCCCTGCTCGACCTGGGCGCCAGCAAGGAGCACCTGCGCGAACAGCTCGCCACGCTGCCGGTCGACGGCTTTTCGATCGCCGTGACGCGCGTAAACAAGCATGGCATCGACGCCTGCGATTTTGACGTCCAGCTTGCAGAGGCGCTCGAGAATCACGATCACGATATGGCCTGGCTCTACGGCAACGAAACAGTTGTCGAGCACACGCATGAGCATGAGCACCACCATCATGATCATGACGAGCACGAACACGTGCACTGCCACGAGCATGATCATGAGACCCACGGCCATGGCCACGAGGACCACCATCATGCCCATCACCATCACCACCGTTCTTTGGCGGACGTCACCGCCATCATCGACGGCTCGCAGCTAAGCGATGGCGCTAAGCGTCGTGCGCTCGCCATCTTTACTGCGCTCGCCGCCGCCGAGGCCAAGGCTCACGGCAAAACGCCCGAGACCGTCATGTTCCACGAGGTGGGCGCCGTCGACTCCATCGTCGACGTCTGCTCCGTCGCCATCTGCCTCGATGACCTGGGTATTGAGGACATCGTGGTCGAGTCGCTTTCCGAGGGCCACGGCACCATTCGCTGCGCCCACGGCCTCATGCCCATTCCCGTCCCCGCTGTCGTCAACCTGTGCCAGGCGGGCAATATCGCCCTCACGCCCGCACCAGTCGCCGGCGAGCTCGTGACGCCCACGGGCGCCGCCATCGTCGCCGCACTGCGCACGTCCGAGCACCTGCCGGCCCGCTACCGCATCGAGGCCGTCGGCTACGGCGCCGGTAAGCGCCCCTACGAGGGCTGCTCCGGCACGCTTCGCTGCCTGCTCGTTCACGCGGACGCATAGCCATGGATGCCCGCAAGGCAAAAAGCCGCGCTGCCATCGTTGCGGCGTTCTCCGAGCTGCTGCGCGAAGAGGACTACGGCAAGATCACCGTCGGCGACATTATCGCTCGCGCCCATGTGGGTCGGGCCACGTTCTACGGCCTCTTCAAGAGCAAAGATGACCTACTGTCCGAACTCGTGAGCGACATCTGCACCCACGCCCTCGACGATGACGGCACGCCCCTCGATGACTCACTCGTTCAGGTCGAGCATATCCTCAACAATCTCTGGGAGCGCCGCCAGGGCGTTCGAGCCCTCGTAGCCGGCGCCGGCTCACGCGTCTTCGCCGACTGCTTACGCAAGACCATCATGTCACGAGCAGCCGAAACCGTCCCTACCGACCCAAACGGCCCCGCCGCCACCATGGACCGCAGTTTTTTACTACACCACATAGCCTCAAGCTTCGTAGGAATGGTCCAATGGTGGGCCTGGCACAACTTCCAAGCCCCAAAAGAGGACGTAGCCAAAGACTACCTATCAGCCATAAGACCCCTCTTCAACTAAGTAAGAAGCTCATCCCAAAGCATCACCCCAACCCAGGGCGCCACGCATCCCAAAATATCACTCGCGCTTCAACGACCCCAACAGCAACAAGCCCCTCCCATCCATATTCAGATATATACGTTGGGTTGCTTGTTCCAACGCGACTAAAATCCCGCAGCTGGCCGCATGGGGTAACTTCCCAGCGCACTCCGCAGGACGAAAGAACCCCCGCCGCACGAAGTGCGCAGCGGGGGTTCTTTCATGTCCGAGGACGCGCTGGGAAGTTACCCCATGCGGACGGCGGACAACTGTGTAACCTTGGACTAGAACATGCCCAAGAAACCATGCACAAACAGCGCGGCCAGAGCGGCACCGACAAACGGCGCAATGCCAGGAACGAGCAGACCGTACTTCCAGTTGTTGTCAGCCTTGTTCTTAATCGGCAGCACCTGATAGGCCATGCGAGGACCAAGGTCACGCGCCTGGTTCATGGCGAAGCCGGTGATGCCGCCCATGCCCATGCCAACGGCCCAAACGATCAGGCCGACGCAGATTGCGAGCATCAGAACGTTCTCGCCGGCGCGGTTAGCGGCAGCAAGGATGGCGCTGATGAACACAAAGGTGCAGATAGCCTCGCAGAAGAAGTTGCGGGCATAGTTGGTGCCCTCCGTGGTGGGGTTGGTCGAGAAGATGTTGCGCTGGGCAACGGAATCGACAACACCATCGGAAGCCTTGAACTCATCGGCATACATAAGCCAAGCGATTACGGCGCCCGCAAAGCCGCCGAGCATATCGGCAATCATGAAGGGAATGCAGCTGCTCCACGGCACCAGGCCGACGATGCACTGGGCAAGCACCATAGCGGGGTTCATGCACACGGCGCCGCCAAAGACAAACAGGCAGACCGAGATGCCAAAAGACCAAGTGGTGATGGCAAACATGTGGCCGGAGCCCTGATACTTGGTGCCCTTGAGCACCGTATCGCAGTGCACGCCCACGCCAAAGATGATCATGAGGGCCGTTGCGCCGAATTCGCAGAGGAGTTTGGTAAGCATAAAACCTTATCTTTCTTGTCGGTTATAAACGATTCGTTTAGGCCGCGCACTAGTGCTGCGCAACAACAACGCCCAGGCCATCGGGAATGACGGCAACCTTGGCATCGGCACCCTTCATCTCAAAGGCGAGCTTGAGCGCCTCCTCGATAGTGTTGACCGGCGTCATGTGCATATCCTTGAGCATCTGGTGATCGCACAGGTCGGTGACCATGATCACGGGGTGATGCGCCAGGATGCGGGCAAAGATCTGGCTCGTCCACTGATCGGGCAGGGTCTCGTCCTTGGGACGATCGATGCAGGCGCGCTCAAACTCTGCCGGATCGTTGTCGGCGATATTGTGATAGAAGCCCTCGCCACCGTGACCGTCGGCACAACCGGCGACATCGATGATCACGCCGCCCTCAGGAAGCGTGGCCTCGGCAGCGCACATGCCCTTCACGGCCTGATAGATGTTCTGATCGAGCGGATAGCCACCGTTGGTGGTGATGGCAATCTCGCACTCGACGGGCTCAACGCCGGCAAGGCTCTTCACGAACTCGCAGCCAGCCTCGTGCGCCTTGTGGATGTCGCCGGCAAAGGAACCGATGACCTCGTGCTTGCCGTTAAGCACCACGTTAAGCACAAAGGCGAGGTGGGCCATCTCAGCGGCGGCAAACATGTCCTCGCTCACGTGGTTGTGGCACAGGTTGCCGGCACGCGAGTGGGAATCATTCACAAACTGACCGTTGTGGTTGTACATGATGGTCTTGTAGCTGGCAATGCCGGGCAGGACGGACTTGCGGCTACCAGAGAAACCAGCAAAGAAGTGCGGCTCAATAAAGCCCTCGGCAAGCAGCAGATCGCAATCGGCAGCAATCTTGTTGATGATGCACTCGCCACCAGAAGGCAGGGTGCCGATCTTTTTCATCATGCTGTCGTCAGTCGCGACGTGCATAACGATTTCCTCGTTGGCAACGATCTCCTCGCCGTACTTGTTGACGAGCTCCTCGTGCGTCGACGGACGATGCATGCCGGTCGCAACCAGGATACGCACACGCGCCTCGGGAGCGGCAGCGTGGATGTGATGCAGCAGAATAGGCATCGTCACACGCGAGGGAACGGGACGCGTATGATCGGAGCTAATGATGACGATATCCTTCTTGCCAGCACAAAGCTCCTCGAGCGAAGGCGAGCCATAAGGGTTGGCAAGTGACTCCTCTACCAGCTCTTCCTGAGATTTTGTGGTCTTAAACTCGTTTTGATGACCTTCCATCACACCCGCGAAGTTCTTATCCTCGAGCTCTAGATGTAACGTCTTGTGGTCAAACGGTAGTTCACATTCAAACAATGCCGAGCGCCCTCTTCCTTTCAACTGACACACTAGATAAACCGTTGGAAGGATACGCCGCTCATCGATAAACACCACCGTCCACCGACTCATTAACACAACGTTCATATTTGACCCACAACAAAACGGCCGCGATCCCAAACAGGACCGCGACCGCTACAGTCATAAGGCGAGAAGCGCACCTGATTCTCTCCAGCCCCAATCCCTGAAGACCGAGGACGAAGGGGCCCAATGGGTTTCCCGCTGAATGCATTCCGCAGCACGAAGCCCTTTCCAAACGCGCGAAGTGCGCCATTATTTCCCCAGCCAGTAATCCGCCGAAGACCGGACATCGAAGGGTCCGCCATAAGTTTACTTTTAGGCACACTCCGCAGGACGCAAGAAGCCCTCGCTGCGCACTTCGTGCGGCGAGGGCTTCTTGCATGTCCGAGGACGTGCCTAAAAGTAAACTTATGGCGGACCCGGACGACTACAGGGCTATCGATTACCCCGTGTTCTGCAATCCCGCCGAGACGCCGGTCACAGTCGAAAGAATCAGGCTCATGTACTCGGCCTTCTTCTCCTCGGCCATCTCGTCCTGGTTCATACGCACCTCGCGAAGGGCGCGGACCTGGGCGATGGACAGGGCGTCGACGTAGGGGTTACGCACGCGAACGGCGCAGCCGAGCACGCGACGACGCTGCAGTGGCCACTCGTCACCGACGATGGCAAGGACCCACTTACGGGTGAGCTGCATCTCGGTAAAGACCTTCTCGGACAGATCATCGCGATCGCCCAAGTGCAGATACATCTTGGCGATGCGCTGATCGGTCTTAGCAATCGACATCTCGATGTTGTCGATGAACGTGCGGAAGAACGGCCACTCCCGGTAGGCGGCCTTGAGCTGGTCAAGATCGCCCAGCTGCTCGCAGGCGGTGCCCAGGCCGTACCAAGCGGCCAGGTTAATACGCGCCTGGCTCCAGCTAAAGATCCACGGAATGGTACGCAGGTCGTCGAGCGACTTGGCACCCAAGCCGCGCTTGGCGGGACGCGAGCCGATCGGTAGCAGACCGACCTCGGTCAGCGGCGTCACGGTCGAGAACCACGGTGTAAAGTCCTCGGTGTTCAGCAGGTCCAGATAGCGCTCGTGGCTTGCGGTGTTGAGCTTCTCGGCCATATCCCAGAACTTCTGCGTGGTCTCGGTGTTGGTCTTCTCGACACTCGGGGCCGACTGCAAAAGCGTTGCGGCGGCAACGGACTCAACATGGCGCTGAGCCAGCGTGCGGTTGCCGTAACGGGCAAAGATGACCTCGCCCTGCTCGGTGAGCTTAAAGAAGCAGTTGACCGAACCCTTGGGCTGCGCAAGAACGGCCTTGTTGGCCGGGCCGCCGCCACGGCCCACGGCACCGCCGCGACCGTGCATGAGCACCAGGTCGATATCGTTCTTCTCGGCCCACTTGGCAATGCGCTCCTGCGCAGAGTGCAGTGCGAGCATAGCCGTGGTAGGACCGGCATCCTTGGAGGAGTCGGAGTAGCCCAGCATGACCTCCATGCGGCGGTTGGTCTGGGCAAGGCGCTTTTGCACCACGGGCAGCGTAAGCATCTGGTCGAGCACGTCGACGCAGCCTTCGAGGTCCTCGAGCTGCTCAAACAGGGGGATCACGTCGAGCTCGGGGACATCCTCCTCGTGTGCGAAGGACAGGTGGGCAAGCTCAAAGACGTCGGCCACATGCTGGGCGCTCTTGGTAAACGATATGATGTAGCGGTGCGCCATCTTCTTGCCGTAGCGCTTTTGGATGGAACCGATGGCACGGAAGGTGTCGATGACCTCGCGCGTCATGGGCTGCAGGTCGCCATGGATACCGTTCTCGTGGATATCCTTGAGGGCGCGGGCATGCACCACGGAGTGCTGACGGAACTCCATCTCGACCATATGGAAGCCGAAGGACTCGACCTGCCAGATGATGGTCTGGACCGGGCCGTAGGCAGCACGGACGGCGCCGCAGGCGGCCAGCGATCGCTGGACGACGCGCAGGTCCTCCAGGAATTCATCGGCGCTGTGGTACATGGTGTCGGTGATACGGCGCACGGTGGCGTTCAGACGGTCAGCCATGACGAGCATGACGGCGCGATGCGGCTCGTGCTCGGAGATCAGCTCAGCGCGAGCCGTGTACCGAGGCATCATCTCGACCTGATGGTTCCACAGGTTAATGAGTTCAGCAGAAGGCTTGCTGTAGGTGGCCTCGAGCGTGAGGTTGCGGCCGATGCGGCGGCACTTGTCCTCGAGCTTGAGCACCATGTGAGTGAAGTACTTGGCGGCGACCTCACGGCTCACTTTGGCGGTGACGTTGGGGTTACCGTCGCGGTCGGAACCGATCCAGCTGCCGGGATGGAAGAACGCCGGGCACAGCGGCGGCACGGTACCGGCCTTGTCGCCCAGCACCCAGTCGTCAAAACGACGATAGATAACGGGGATGACGTCGAACAGCGTGTTATCGAAGATGTCGATGATAGTATCGGCTTCCTCGACCGGCGTGGGCTTCTTGAGCGCGATGGGGCTCGTACGCACCAAGGCGTCGATCTCCTGCAGCATATGGCGCTCGTTCTCCACCAGGTCGGAGCCGCCCAGGCGCGGACGCTCCTCCAGCAGGTTGGAGATACGGCGAATCTTGCCCTCGACGGCCTTACGACGGGCCTCGGTGGGATGTGCGGTAAAGACAGGGTGGAACTCGAGCTTGCCGAGCAGCTCGTTGGCGCCCTCAACACCCATCTCGTTTACCAACTGGTGATAGGCGACGGTGAGCTCGTTGGCGGGATCGACCTCGGTATCGGTCGATGCGCCGGCCTCGCGCTCGCGCAGCTGCGCCACACGGTAGTTCTCCTCCGACAGGTTTGCCAGGTGGAAGAAGCTCGTAAAGGCGCGAACGATAACCTGCTGCTTATCGAGCGGCAGACTGTCGATCAACTCGACGACCTCACGAAATGCCACGGCGGTGGGCACGCCCTGCTCGTCGACGGCCTCGTCGGCAGCACGGGTACCGGGGTTGCCGGCATTGACCACGATTTCGGCCGACAGGATTTTGTCGAACAGGTCCGCGATCTCGGGTTCATACTCGCTAAGCACACGACGCTCCAGGCGCAGGAACAGCGCCAGATTATCGCGCAGCTCCTCGGGGATCTCGATCTCGGCGAGACGCTCCCTGGACTCGGCATTCGAGCCGATTCGGTTAACGAGGCGGTTGACCACGGCAGCGACGCGCGCCGCGGCTTCGGGTACAGACTGGTTGCTTAGGTTCTCAGCCACGTTTCCTCCCATTCCTCCTTCTATGCACGTAACATGCGGTATTCATTATAGGCGCTTGAGAAATACTTTCGACACTGATTGCGCTTTACCACACAAAAGTATTTTCTGCATTGCAAGGGTTTTTGCTCTAAATGGTCGTATTTCTCGGTGGACGGCATACACAAACGGGGGCATTCCGCATAAATGCGAAACACCCCCGTAACAATCGCTCGCAATGGACGGGACACTTAAGCGGGCCCGCAGCTCAAAAAGATGCGCTACAGGCGCTCGCGAACCGCCTCGACGACGTTGGCCAGATCGACCAGCACCTCGTCATGGCTCTCCATGTCGCGCACCTTGACCTTGCCGGCGGCAAGCTCGTCGCCGCCCAGGACCAGGATGAGCTTGGCACCTACCTTATCGGCCTGCTTAAACTGGGCCTTGAGCGAACGGCCCTGATAGTCGGCCTCGGTCACGATGCCTGCGGCGCGAAGCTCCTGCGTAATGGCAAAGACGTTCTGGCGCAGCTCCTTGCCGGCGTTGGCGACATAGACGCACGGGGCCTCCTCGGCACCCAAATCGCTGCCAAAGGCCTGCAGGGCCAGCAGGGCGCGCTCAAAACCGACGGCGAAGCCGACGCCGGCCGTGGGCTTGCCGCCCTCGAGCTCGACCAGGCCGTCGTAGCGGCCGCCGCCGCCGATGGAGCCGACGCCGGCGCCGGGGGCCTCGACCTCAAAGACGGTACGGGTGTAGTAGTCCAGGCCGCGCACCAAGGTGGGATCCTCGACATACTCGATACCGGCGGCATCCAGATAGCGCTTGACTTGCTCGTAGTGTTCGCGGCACTCGTCGCACAGGTTGTCGCCCATCAGCGGCGCGTCGGCCATGATCTCGCGGCAGTGGTCGTTCTTGCAGTCGAAGGCGCGCAGCGGGTTGAGCTCGGCGCGCTCGCGGCACTCGTCGCACATCTCGTCTGCGTGATCGAGGATGAACTGCTTAACCTGCTCGCGGTAAGCCGGACGGCACTGGGCGTCACCCATCGAGTTGATGAGCAGACGGAGCTTGGAAAGATCGAACCCAAGGCGCTTATAGAACTCCATGAGCATGATGATGCACTCGGCGTCTGCCGCCGGATCGGGTGCGCCGAGCCACTCGATGCCCACCTGATGGAACTGGCGCAGGCGGCCCTTCTGGGGACGCTCGCCGCGGAACATGGCCTCGGCGTAGTAAGCCTTAAACGGCGTGGAGCCCTGGGGCACCAGGTTGTTCTCCACGACGGCGCGCACCACACCGGCCGTGCCCTCGGGACGAAGTGCCAGGCGCTGCTTGGGCTTGAGCTTGGTGTCGGTACCCTCGGTAAAGACGCGCTCCAGGTTGGCGCCGCTAAACACGCGGAACATCTCCTTGCGCACGACGTCGGTCGACTGGCCGATACCGTGGACAAAGACGTCCACTTGCTCGATCGCGGGCGTCTCGATGGGCTTAAAACCAAACGGCTCGAACACGCCGGCAGCAATCTGCTGCATCTTTTGCCAGGCGCGCATCTCGGCGCCGATAAGGTCGCGGGTTCCCTCCGCCTTCTGTGCCTGCATGGGCAAACACCTTTCTTTTGTATCGCGTCATAGGTAGTGGACATTATACGGCACAAACACAAACAGCGGCGGCGCGTCTGACCGAACGAGGGTATGGGGACTCGTTCGGCCAGATGCGCCGCCGCTGTTTGTAATCCGTTTTCCTCCGTCCCCTTCGGACCACGTGATCTGTTGGGGACGAAGGAAAACGGATCATTTCGTGGATCCGTGGCCGCCTTGGAAACCGAATGATGGTACGAGCATCTATTCGGCCTCCAGGGCAGCCACGGACAGAACGGGGCAAATAGAAAAGAGTGACGGACGTCTACTCCCCTGCCACGCTCGAGCGCAGCTTGGCGGCGATGGGCTCGGATGCCAGCAGGAACACGAGCATGACAACGGAGCATGCCAGGCACACAATCCAGGTGCTCGCAAAGGAGTCCGTGGCATCGAACAGCACGCCCGAGACGATGGCGCCCACGGTGCCGCCGACCATCTCGAGCGAGGTAATGGTGCCCGTGACCTTGCCGAGGTCGGCCATACCAAACTGCTTGGACGCGGCAATGGTAGGCGTGATGGTGCCCATGCACGTTCCGATACCAAAGCTCACAGCGGCCACAATAGGACCAAGGTCTGTCGTCGGGAAGCACAGCGCCACACAGGCGACAATACACGCAACGGAGCCCAGGATATTGCCAAAGCGCAGGCCAAAGCGGTCATAGATCGCACCGAGCGAAATCTTGGCGATAACGACCGTAACCATGTAGACAGAAAGCACCGTACCGGCCCACATGGGGTCGTGGCCACCCGTGACGATCTTGGCGCCGTTGACGGTAACGCTCGTCATGTTGGTGACCTGGTTGGGCAAGATGGCGCCGTTAACGAGCCCCATAAAGAGGAAGGCGACGACAAGCAGCCAAAACGCCGGGCTCTTCTTGATGCGAGACCAACCGACGCTGACCTCGGGCGCCGTGTGCTCGTCCTTGTCGCCGACCGTCGAGACGGACGGATCGCCCGGGTTCTCGCCGAGCGGCTTCAGGCCAATCTCGGAAGGCTTGGTGCGGAAGGAATAGGCCGTGATGGGCAGCGCCGCCACCATGCAGATAGCCGCGAGCACCAGGAAGGCGGAACGCCAGCCAACACCCACGATAAGCGAGCTCACGATGGGAGACAGAATAGCGCCGCCAAAGCCCGAGCCCGAAAGTGCGATGGAGATGGCAAGGCCTCGCTTGGCCGTAAACCAGTTGGCGGTCACCAGGCTGATGAGCAGGCGGGTCGAGGCGACGGCAAAGCAGCCCGAGACGGCAAAGAGCACGTAGACCTGCCACAGCTCACCCACGAAGCTCATGCCCGCGAGCACCGCCGAGGTAGCGATAACGGTGAGCGAGCCCAATACGCGGCCACTCACCTTATCGGCGACATGGCCAATGACAAGTGAGCCGATAACGCTCACCACGGTGGAGATGGCGTTGGAGATGTTGTACTGCGCAAGCGTAATCCCGAGGTCGCTTACGATGAGCGGCTGAAACAGGCTCATGCAGTTAACGAAAATCGTGTAGCACGTGGCCATGATCACAAAGCCGGAGGCCACCACGAGCCAGCCGGGGAAAAATTTACATTGCTGGGACATGGATTACTCCTTGTGGTCCGCAATGTATCCGAGAGCGACGGCGGCATAAGCCGCGGCGCCGAGGGGAAGCTCGGCATCGTTAAAGCGCGCCTTGGGATGATGCTGGGCAAAATGCTCGTCCGTATCGGTCACGGCCGCGCCCACCGTAAAGTACGCACTTGGGATCTCGCTCGAGATAAGTGCGAAATCCTCACTCGCCATGGCGTGGAATAGCGGCAGGAAGGCAGCCTTGGGCAGCACCGCGCCCACGTAGCCAAGCGAGGCCTGGGTCATATCGCTGTCGAGCACGAGCGGCGGAACGTCCGAAAGCGTCTCGATGGTTGCCGGCGTACGATATGTTGCGGCAACGCCGTTGACGACCTCCGCAATGCGTGTCTTAAGGTGAGCCATGAGCTCGACATCGAAGCCGCGCAACGTTCCCTCGAGCACGCAGGTGTCGGGGATGACGTTGGCCGCCAAGCCGCCAGCGAACTTACCCACGGTAAGTGCAACTTCCTTGGCCGCCGGCACCTCGCGGGAGATAAGCTCCTGGAGCGCCAGGTGCACATGCACGCCCGCCGTGATGGGGTCGATGCAAATCTCGGGGCTCGACCCGTGACCACCCTTGCCCTGGAGCGTGATGCGAAAACCGTATACACCCGAAAGTGCAGGGCTGCCATAGAGCACCAGGCCGAGCGGCGATTGACTGTTGACGTGCATGGCAAAGGCAGCCTGGGGGCGCGGGTTCTCGAGCAAGCCGTCGGCGATGGCAGCGCGTGCCCCCTCAAAGGTCTCCTCACCCGGCTGGAACAGCAACTTCACCGTGGCGTTGGCCTCCACAAGCTCGGCCTCGCGGGCCTTGAGCAAACGGGCCGCGCCGAGCAGGGCCGTCGCGTGTATATCGTGGCCGCAGGCATGCATGCAACCGTTGGTGGAAGCGAAAGGCTCGCCCGATTCCTCGGCAACGGGCAGGGCATCCATGTCGCCGCGAAGCATGATAACCGTACCGGCCTGCTCGTCTGCGCACGCACCATTGCCCTGAGCAGCCGCGGCCGCACCGGCACCGATCAGGCCAACAACACAGGAGCCGTCGACAAGCGTGGTATGGGGGATGTCCATCTCGTCCAGACGTGCCTGGATATAGGCAGACGTCTGCGGAAGATTGTTACCGAGCTCGGGCATCTGATGGAGATTGTGGCGCCATGTGGCAAGCTCACCGGCAAATGCCTGGGCTTCTTTGACCAGGCATTTGCCGATAGCGGTCTGCGCCGCTGTGGTAGCCTGAGGCGCTGGTTGCGGTTGAAGATCGGACAGAGCTGGTGCCATAGATGCCCTTCAGTAACGTTTTTGCAGCACGCACTTTGACAGCGTAAAGTGCAAGGCATAACTGTAAGGGCATGACATAAAAAACGCCGCCCTGGGAGAGCGGCGCAACAAGTTGTTTACAATTGCGGGCGAGATTTTCGGCGCAAGAAATCGAAGTGCGTCTCGCTCAAGATAATCGACAAAAAGATGAGCGCAAAGCCGGCAAGTAGGCGCGAGGTAAGCGCCTCCCCCATCAGCAGCACCGAGAACAGCACGCCCGAGGGGGACTCCATCGAAAGGAGCAGCGAGCCCGTCGAGGCCGGGACGTGCGCCAATCCAACGTTTTGGACGAGCAGGGCTACGCACGTACAACCCACCGAGAGAAAAGCCACCACGCCGATAAAGCTCGGCGTCCACACGGACAGAGGCGCCTGAGTCTCGAATAGTAGCGACGTGATTAAGCTCAAAACGCCATTGCCCACAAACATCCAAAACGTGATGACGTTGATATCCATCTTGCAGCCATACTTGGCGGTCACCGCCATCTGGATGGCAAAGAAGACCGCGCCGCCCAGCGTAATGGCATCGCCGGCATTGAACTCGACGCTATCGAGTGCCACCAGGCCAATGCCCGCCAGGCACAGCAATGCGGCGCCCAAGTTGTAACGGGTAAGCTTTTCTCCGCCCAGGACATAGCTCGCAAACGGCACGAGGATGCAATAGGTACCCGTCAAAAATGCACTCTTGCCCGCCGTGGTCTGTGCCAGGCCAATCGTCTGCAAACCGTACGCGCCAAACATAAGTGCGCCCATACCAAGCCCGACGATAAGGTTGCGAGCATTAAAGTGCGCGATGATGCGTTTGTGGAAGATGGCGAACATAACCAGCGAAGCCGGAAGGAAACGAACGTAGATCAGCGCGAACGCCGGAATGGTGTCGAGCGCATCTTTCATGGTGGTAAAGGAATAGCCCCAGATGACCGCCACCGAAAGCAGCAAGAACTTCCAGAAGAACGGAGAACGCGCGCCGGCGCCGCGGGAGGTGCCGCCGGCACCCAGGTCCTCCCGTGCGACAGGGCTATCAGGCATGTTTTCGATTTCATCAACGGCATTCTGGGCCATAGGGCATCCTCGCGCTCAGTCTGGGCGTGGTGTCCGCACGCGCATGGCCGCGTGCCGCCTCATGGTCAAATAAAAACAGGGCGCACCGGACCCCCGACACGCCCCGCTACTGTAGCAACAACCAGCGCTGCATCGCAATCCAGTCCGCTAAAGCGTTTTGTTCCGCCGTTCTACCGAACGGCGGACCGGCCGACACTGCGCGAGCCGCATTCACGCTGCATCAGCGTTAACGTTGCTGTACTAAATAAGCTTTGTTGATTCCAGCTTTTCGTTGATCCAGTCGTTGGCTTTGATGACCGGGCGGCGGAAGACGACGCCCAGGGCCAGCGACGGAATCAGATAGCTCGCCAGAATACCCAGCTCAACCCAGTACTCCATATGGTAGGCGCCGGCCATGGCGGCGTGCATGGCGTTGATGCCGTGAGTAAACGGCAGGAACGGATATATCGCCTGGAACACAGGCCCGGTCATCTCGATGGGGAACGTACCGCCCGAACCGCCGACCTGCATAACCAACAGCACGACGGCGAGTGCCTTACCGATATCACCAAACGACACGGTGAGCGTGTAGACGATATTGGAGAACACGAGACTCGCGACCCAGCCGGCAAGTACAAACTGCAGCGGGTTGTCGCATTGGATGCCAAAGAACAGGATGTCGCCCGCGCACACGAGTGTCGCCTGCAGCAGGGCCAGACCGCCAAAGAACAGGTAGCGGCCCAGGTAGATCTCGTGCAGGCGCACGGGGATGAGCTCGTTGATGAGTTCATCGTCAACCGAGACCTTCATCATGGCCGCCAGCACGATCGAGCCCACCCACAGCGACAGAATCGTGTAGAACGGCGCCATGGCCGAACCGTAGTTGCGGATCGGATAGACCGGCTTGCGGTCGAGCGCGACGGGGCCGGAAAGCGACACGGCCAAACCCTCGGGATCGTTGCCGATCATCGTCTTGATCGTGGCAAGGTCGTCCGACATCAGGGCGCCATCGAGCTCGTCTTTAAAGGCACTGATCTTATCGGACGCTTCACCTAGCTGATCGGAAGCCTTGTTGACCAGCTTGGCGGCCTTGGAGAGGCCCTTCGCCAACGAGCCGGATGCATCGGTGAGGCCGCTCACGGCACTATCCAGATTGCTCGAAATACCGTTCAGTGAATCCAAAACGCCCGAGATGGTCTTCTTGAGCTCCTTTGCCTTGACCGAGAACGTAGAGTCGTAATCGATCTTGGCACCCGAGACGCCCGCCTTGGCGTCGGCGATCGCCTGGTCGGTTTCGGCGCGGACATCGTTAACCTTTGCCATGCTGTCCGAGAGCGACGCTGCGATGCCCATCAGCTCCTTGGCATTGTTGCGGTACTCCTCCGCAGTTCCGCCAAGAGACGTCGCAACAGACTCGAGACCTTCCTTGAGCTTATCGTTGCCCACCTGGCCGGCAAGGCTGCGGAGCTTATCGGCAGCAGCGTCAATCTCATCGGCGCGCGCGTTGAGCGACGCGGCGCCATCGTTGAGTTGCGATACCGTCAGATCGACATGCTGGTTCGCGGCGTCAAAGGCCTTTGCGAGCTCGGTGGACACGTTGTCGAACGACCCGGCACTTCCATCAATCGCGGCATCGATGGCATCGCTAGCAGCCTTGAGCGCTTGCTCCGAATCACCGATACCGCTCTTGGCATGCTCCATCAGCTGTTTCACCGACTGCTCGGTAGTTCCGGTCTGCTTGAGCAGGCCGCCCGCCGACGTCAGCGAATCGGACGTGGAGCTCAAAATGCCCGCAAGCGAAGTAGCGCTGGCCTTGATGTCCTGCAGGTCCTGAACCGAGTCGCCAAGCGTCGAGGACAGGTTGGCGATAAAGTTGCTGACCTGATCGGTGCTCATGTAATCGAGCAGGCTGGACACCGTCTTAAGGCCGATCGTCGTGATGGTCTCGGTAAAGGTCTCGTTGACCTGGTTCTGAACAGCACTCGAGCCCTTCTCGGTCACGATCTGGGCGATGGCGTTGGCCTTCTGGTTCTCGTAGAACTCGATATCGGCATGTTTCACGTCGGTCGAGAAGAGCGTCATCATATCGGCACTAAACGTCTTAGGGATAACGACAGCCGCATAGTATGCGCCCGATTCGACGCCCTCGATAGCCTTGTCTCGATTGTTGAGCACAACCCAATCGAAGCTCTCGTTGCCGCGCAGGGTGGCGGTCACATTTTCGCCCACGTTGACCTCGACGGGGATCAGATCACTCTTGTAACCCTCATCGGTGTTGACCACGGCGATCTTAAGATTGCCGGTGTTGCCGTACGGATCCCAGCTGCCTGCGATGTTAAACCACGCGTACAGGCACGGTACGATAATGAGGCCCATCACGACAACCAAGCCGATCACAGAGTGAGACACGTTTTGAACGTCACGCTTAAACAGATGCAGGATGTTCTTCATTTATGCCTCACCTCCTTTTGAGTGCTTGCCAAGCGGGACGCCATCCTCATTCATCACAAATGTGTCGTCCCCGTTCGCGGGCACATGGTGCATATCGTGGTGAGTGGACTGGTCGACAGCCTGATCCTTGGATTTAGAGCCTCGCTCGCTGGCATTCAGGCCAAACATGCGACGGGCGGCAGGGATCGCCGCTGTGTGCTCGCGCATCTCGCGGCGCAGGTCCTCGTCCGAAAGCGCCGAGATGCGCATCTGGGTGTTGAGGCTTGCACGGATGTACTCGATATTGATCAGCCAGCCGCAAATGACAATGACGGAGATAATCCAAATGACCAGCAAGATGATTTTGCCGTTATTGTCGACATCGAGAACCGTCGAGAGCACAAAGATCAGCACTTGCACGCCCACCACGGCAGTAAAACCGCCCTTGATGTAGTACGGGTAACGATGCTCAAAAGCCACTGCATGTTCGAGCAGCTCGCGGCGATACGAATCGGAATCGAGCATGACGCGCATGGCCGTGCGCAGCGAGTAGCGCTGGCGCGGCAGGTCATTGGACTCGCAGATCATCATACCCGTCGTGGAAAGCTGCTTATCAAAGAGCAGGTTGAGGTTGAGCAGCAGCGGACGCAGCTGCAAGCCGATAAAGAGTGCGATGGCAAGGAACACGCCCAAGATGCACAGGTTGAACAGGTAGTTGTACAAGTACATGCCGCCGACGGTCTCGCGCAGCAGATTGATGCCGTAGGTAAAGGGTAGCAGCGGATGCAGCCATTGGAAGAAGCCGGGCATCATCTCGATGGGGTACATGCCCGACGAACCCGGGATCTGCACGATGACGAGAATGACGCCGATTGCCTTGCCGATATGCTTAAACGTGGTGGACAGCGCATAGATGATGTTGACGTACGTAAACGAGATGGCGATACCGCCCAGCACGAACAGCAGCGGGTTGACGCATTGCACGCCGATCACCAAATCGCCCACCGTAACGATGATGGCCTGCAACGCGCCCAGGAGCACCAGGAGCAGCCAGCGGCCAAAGTAGCCCTGACGCGCGGTAAAGCTGCCGATGCCTTCGCGGTCGACCTCGAGCTTGTAGATAGCGATGAGCACGTAGCCGCCCACCCAAAGTGCCAGGTTGGTATAGAACGGGGCAATGCCCGAACCAAAGCTTTTGACCGGATAGATTGACTTGGACGTCAGCTCAACAGGGGACGCCATAAAGTCCGCCACGTCGTCCACGTCGACGCCCATCAGGTCGGCCAGCTCGCCCATAGACTCAGAGGTCTGCAGCGCCGCGATGTCGTTAGCGGCGGTTGCAAGCCTGTCCTGGACCTTGGCAAGCGAGGCATCGGTCTGGGACAGCGTGGTCTTGGCCTGCTTGAGCGTGGCATCGAGCTGCGATAGCGTACCGCGCGCATTAGCGATTGTAGGCGTGAGGCCCGACACGATACCGGTTAGGTCGCCCGATACAACCGAGAAAGAGTCGAGCGCGCTGGAAGCCTTCGGCAGCGCATTTTGACCAAGATCCGTCTGAGCCTGGCTAATGTTGGTCGTGCCGGTCTGAATTGCAGTATTGATAGCGTCGCTGGCGCCCGAAACGGCCGAAGCGTCATTCGCAATAGCACTCGACTGTGCCGAGAGATTGTCCTTGACGGCCTGGAGGCTTTCGTTTTGTCCTCGAAGCGTATCGATCGTCGACGCGATGAGCGCGTTGATTTCCTCCGAACCCGTCGGCACGCTGTCCGCCAACTTCTGCAGGCGGTCGATCAGCGCGTTGTTGTGGTCAATTGTCGTTTGAAGCGATTCGAGCGAATTGTCGATGCGAGTGGTCGTAGACGTCAAGGCGCCCGCCATCTTTCCGACCGCAGCGTTCGCCGAAGCCGACGTCTTGGACAGTGCAACGCTTCCCTCCGAAAGCGCCTTAGAGAGCGAGGTAATCGATTTGCCCGCGGTGGTGCGAGCTTCGCCCAACAGGTCGTTGCCTTGGGAGATCGCTTGAGTCAGCGAAGGCGTCTGACCCTGCAAACCGGCCAGCGCCCCATCCGCCGAGGCGATAGCACCGCTCGTTTTGTCGATAGCGGTGTTCATGTCGTTGATCGAATCGCGAACCTCGCTCAAGGTACCGGATGCCTCGGACACCGAACTCGTCAGCGAATCCTGAACCTGGGCGGTCTTATCCTTAAAATCGATGCCGGCATCCTTGGCGATGCCCGCTACGGTCTCGCCCACCGTGGAGACAAACTCCGAGTTGATCTGCTCCTCGATGGTGTTGGCACCGGTATCGGTGACCTTGGGCGCAATGGCGCTCTTTTTCTCGTTGACGTAATAGGTGAGTTTCGGCTGATGGTAATTGCCATCGAGCATCGAGACAAGATTGTCGGAGAAGTTCTTGGGGATTACGATCGCCGCGTAGTATTCCCCGCTCTCGACGCCCTCTTTGGCGTCGGCCGCCGAGTCGACGAAGGTCCAGCCCAGCTGATCGTTTTCCTTGAGCTGATCGACAACCTTGTCGCCCGCGTTAAGCTCGCCCACCATGTCGTTTTGGGTTCCCCGGTCGTTGTTGGCGATAGCGATTTTAATGCCCTGGGTGTTTCCATACGGATCCCAGTTAGCCACGATGTTGTACCAGGCATACAGCGAGGGAATAACACACACGCCGAGGGTAACCACCAAGGCGACGGGGTTCAGAAGCAGTCGCTTAATGTCGCGCTTGAATATCGCAAAGGAGACCTTTGCATCGGATAGTTTGCTGCCGAGACTCACGCTTGGACCATCCATCCTGTCGTTGAATCGAATCGTACTATCGACAACCATTGTACGTGGGCGCTTTAGCGTCTCAAAGCACAATGGTATTGAGTTTTGCGGGTAGCAATATACTACGAAGATTAGTTAGCGTACAGTTGTACAGTATCTTTAAATTAAGCAGGTCGCAAAACCACAACCCGCACAAATTAACAACCCAACTAGTCATTGGGGACGTTCTTAAACGACTAGTCAAACAAGAACGTCCCCAATGACTACTTTGGACCACGATAGCGTCGCAGGTTGAGCATAAGTCAGCGAAAACGCCCCTAAGCGAGCAAGGTGACGTGAAAGAGGAGGGAAGCGTACTTCGCGGTACGCGACCGACGATTGAACGTCAGATTGCCGCTTAGGGGCGTTTGCAGCGTCGAGTAGTTACGCGGTTCGTAGAACCGCGTAACTACCAAACTACATAAGCTCGCAGACAGCCGCCGCGAAGGCAACGGGATCCTCGGGCAGAATGCCCTCGACCAGCAGAGCCTGGTCATAGAGCAGACCGGAGTACTGCTTGATCTTGTCGGCGTCGCCTGCCTTCTGGGCAGCGACAAGCTTGTCAAAGACCGGGTGCTTGGCGTTGAGCTCGAGCACGCGCTGGCTCTTGGGCATACCGTCGGGCGCGCCCTCGGGTCCCTTCTGGAGCACCTTCTCCATCTCGAGCGAAAGCGGACCCTCGGTGGTGATGCAAGCGGGGGCATCGGTCAGGCGCGCGGAGACGGCAACTTTCTCGACCTTGTCACCGAGCGCCTCCTTCATAGCGCTAAAGAGGTCCTCGTTTTCCTTGGTGGCGTCCTCGGCCTCCTTCTTCTCGTCCTCGGTCGCCAGATCAAGATCGCCAGTCGCGACGTTCTTGAGCTCCAGGTGACGATCCTCGACCTCGGGCTCGGCACCGTCGGAAACGGCCTTCTCGGCAGCCTCGCGGGCAGCGCCATCCTCGTAGATCTTAGGCATATCGGCGGCAACGTACTCACGCATAGCCTGGAACGTGAACTCATCCACATCCTGCGTCAGCAACAGCACGTCATAGCCGCGGTCGAGCACGCCCTTTACCACGGGCATCTTGGCCAAGCGCTCACGCGAGTCGCCGGCGGCGTAGTAGATGGCCTTCTGATCCTCGGGCATGCCCTTGGCATACTCGGCCAGGGTAATCATCTTCTGCTCCTTGGCAGACCAGAACAGTAGCAGGTCGGCGAGCTCATCGGCCTTCATGCCATAGCTCGAGTAGATGCCGTACTTAAGACCGCGGCCGAAGTTCTCAAAGAACTTCTCGTAGGCCTCGCGGTCGTTGTCGCGCATATCCTCAAGATCGGCGGTAATCTTCTTCTCCACGCGCTTGGCGATGGCCTTGAGCTGACGGTTCTGCTGCAGCGTCTCACGCGAGATGTTGAGCGACACGTCGGCAGAATCCACGACGCCACGGACAAAGTTGTAGTAGTCGGGCAGCAGGTCGTCGCACTTCTCCATAATCAGCACGTTGGAGCTGTAGAGCGCCAGGCCCTTCTCGTAGTCCTTGCTGTACAGATCGAACGGGGCGCGGCCCGGCACAAACAGCAGGGCGTCGTACTCGAGCGTACCCTCGGCATGGAAGCTGATAGTGCGTGCCGGATCGTCAAAGTCGTGGAACGTTGACTTGTAGAACTCGTCGTAGTCCTTCTGCTCGACATCGGAGCTGTGCTTTTTCCAGATCGGTGTCATTGAGTTGACGGTCTCGAGCTCCTGGTAGTCCTCGTACTCGGGCGTGTAGTCATCGCCAGCATCCTCGGGCTTGGGCTTCTGGCGGCTCTTGGACACCATCATCTGGATCGGGTAACGCACATAGTTGCTGTACTGCTGAATCAGGCTCTTGAGGCCCCACTCGGTCAGGAAGCGATCGTAGGTCTCGGCCTCGCCGTCGGCGTCGAGCTTCTCGTTCTCGCGCAGCGTCAGGATGACATCGGTGCCGTGCTCGGCGCGCTCGCCGTCTTCGATGGTGTAACCCTCAAGACCATCAGACTCCCACACGTGAGCGATGTCCTCGCCATAGGCGCGGCTGACAACCTTTACGTGGCTGGCAACCATAAAAGCAGAGTAGAAGCCCACGCCAAACTGGCCGATGATGTCGACATCGGAGCCCTGTTGCTCGGCGTTCTCGGTCTTAAACTCCTCGGAGCCGGAATGGGCGATGGTGCCCAGATTGCGCTCGAGTTCCTCGGCGGTCATGCCGATGCCGTTATCCGAGATGGTAATGGTGCGGGCGTCTTTATCAAAGGAGACGCGAATAGCCAGGTCACCCTGGTCGAGCTTGACGCTCGGGTCCTGCAGGCTCTTAAAGTTGAGCTTGTCGACGGCGTCGCTCGCGTTAGAGATAAGCTCGCGCAGGAAGATTTCCTTATTGGTGTAGATGGAATTGATCATGAGGTCGAGTAGTTTTTTGCTCTCGGTCTTAAATTGACGCATGTGCAGTCCTTTCGCGCTACCCCCGTCCGCAAAAACGGCCCGGTTGCCCGAGCCGCATCGCAGACCTGCTATGTTCAGACTTAGATTTTATAACCCATTAGCGCGCATATATACATACGGAATCGAAAAACTGTATGTCCAAACGCCCTGATGCGCCAATTGCCAAGGAGTGTCCCAAACTGCCGGCAGAAAAGGAGCGTCCCTATCTGCCATCTACGCGCTTGGCCATCCAAGCATGAGGCTGGCCCTCGTCTTCGTAGTCCACCGGGGCAATCTGCGCGTAGCCCGCCTTGGCATAGAGCGGCAGCACGTATTCCTGAGCATGCAGCTTAATGAGCTTGGCGCCGGCATCACGCGCGCACGCATCACTGGCCTCGACAATCTTGCTCGCCAAACCGCGACGGCGCATGCTCGGCAGCACGGCCACGCGCCCCATAATGTAGGTCTCCCCCGCCGCGACGCCTTCGTCCAAGTCGCACGCCGGCGACACCGGAGCCTCTGCATCTGCCGTGCGCCCCAGCGCCTCGGGAAACACGCGCGAGCAACCGGCGAGTTGACCATCCACGTACAGCGTCACATGAATGCAGTCAGAAGCCTCATCGATCTGGTCGAACTCATTCTCGTAGCCCTGCTCGTCCATAAAAACGACGCGGCGCACCAACGCCGCGTCATCGAAGCATCCCGTCTTAAGTTGGATATCCATGGCTGCCCTTTCATTCAATGCGAACGTTAGGGACAGATTTTAGCGAAAATGAGCTCCGCGCACGCTAAACTTCACGCGAGCCTTCGCCAGGCAGCCGTAATGACCCACGTTATGGGCATCGCTCGCGATGAAGCTGTACAGGTTCTGATCGAACAGACGCTGTGCCGGCTTTTTCTCGCGACCAAAGCGACCGCCGGCAATAAAGTCCGCCGAAGCCTGCAGCTTGCAGCCCATATCGACCAAGCGCTCCGCCACGCTTACATCCTTTTGGACGGCGCGATAGCGCTCAGGATGAGCAATGATCACCTGGTAACCGCGGCACTGCAAATCGTAAATCGTGTTCTCGTACTCTCTAAACGCATACGCATCGGCATGCGTCGAAAGCTCGAGCAGAAACTCATTGGTTCCATCGAAATGCAGGTGCTCCGCGGCATCGATACCAAGCTCAACGAGCTTTCGATGGTTGACCTCGAAGCCCATCTGAAGCGGAAAACCGTCAGCGTTATCGCGCAGCAGCTCAAAGGCATCCCACATCTTATCGTAATCGAAATAGGGATCACGGCAGTGAGGAGTGCAAACGATTCTGGTTACACCGGCCCGCTTGGCTGCCTCGAGCATCGCCAAGCTCTCATCGAGATCGGCGGCGCCGTCGTCTACACCCGGCAAGATATGGCAATGAATGTCACGCATAAGTCGGCCTTAATCAACTAAACGTTTGCTCGGTTGGTGAAGATGCCCTTTTTGGAAGTGCCCTGATCGTCGGAGCCCTTCTTAACCTTCTTACCGTCCTTGGTGTAGTAAGAATAGTAGTACTCGCTGGTCTCGGTCTCGCAGTAGTTCATGACGGTACCGATGAGCTTGACCTTCTCGGACTTCTTAAGCTGACCGATGGCGTTGAGCGCCTCTTCGCGCTTGGTAAAGTCCTCGCGCACCACGAACAGCGTGCCGTCGGTCAGGCTGGCAATCTCGGCAGCATCGATGAAGGTGCCAACCGGAGGAGCATCGAAGATGACGTATTGGAACTTGGCGGAAAGCGCCTTTACCAGCTTGGCAAAGCGGTGAGAGACGATGATGTCGGCAGGATTGGGAATATGCGGCTCGGCATCGAGGAAGTAGAAGTTCTTCTGACCCGTCTCGACAATTGCCTGGTCAATGGAGATCTGCTCGGAAAGAACCGCATAGAGTCCGCCGCGCGAACGAACGCCGAGCATATCGGAAAGGGACCTGCGACGCATATCAGCCTCGACCAGCAGGACACTCTTGCCGCTCGTGGCGATTGCCTGAGCAAGGTTAATGGAAACCGTAGACTTGCCCTCGTTGGGAATCGAGGAGGTAACGGTAATGGTGCGAATGGGGTCGTCCACGCTCGCAAAGCGGATGTTGGCCAGAAGGGTCTTGGCGGCATTCTGTACAACGAGCTTATCGGTGTTCTTTGCCTTAGCCATGCCTATTTACCACCTTTCATAGCCGGAATTCGGCCAACAACGGGAATACCCAGGAGCTCTTCTGCCTCTTCTGCACCGCGGATGCGGGTGTTGAGCATGTCTGCCAAAACGACATAGGCAACTGCGATAAAGATGCCCGCGAGGAACGCGACAGCAACGTACAGCATACGCTTGGGACCGCTGGGGGCTTCGGGGGTCTTAGCCTCGTCGATAACGTTGATGCTCTGGGCAGCGCCGACGTTCTGAGCGACCGTACTCACCGAGCTGGCCATGGCCTTTGCGACCTTAGCCGTCTCCTTGGCATCGGTGCCGGTAACCGAAAGCGTAATGACACGCGTGGTGGTCTCGGAGGAAACAGACACCTTGTAGTCATCCAGATCGGTGAGGCCCAGTTCATTGGCTGCACCGCTCTTAACGCTATCGCTATCCAGCAGCGTGGCGATATCGTTGGAAAGCATCTGGCTCGCCGAGAGATCGTTGTAGCTCATCTGACCGCTATCGTCGGTCTTGGCGAGAATGTACATGCTCGTCGTCGCGGTGTAGGTGTTGTCCATCGCAACGAAGGACACGATGCCCATGGCGATCGCGCAGACCACCGGAAGGGTAATGACCAGCTTGAGGTGCTTCTTCAGCAGCTGGAACAGTTCGAGAAGGGTCATGCAGCTTGCCTTTCATTTCCCCAGTTCGGATTGACAAAACTGTCCGTATGTTATCGCATCTTTTTACCGAGACCAAACTCTATACATAAGAAACAGGCTCTCCTGTAAAAATGTCGGAAGCAATTGTAAAATTGCACAACAACGCCGCACCCGAAAGTCAAATGCGGCGTCTGCATCAATATCTATGTTGTATCGCTATGCGAATGGCTCGTCCTGCTGTATGGGAAACGTCACCGTAATGGTGGTCCCCACGCCCAACTCGCTCGACAGATCGAGCGTGGCGTGATGATACAGGGCCGCATGCTTGACAATGGCAAGCCCCAGACCGGTTCCACCGCGTACCTTGGACCTACTCTTGTCCACGCGATAGAACCGCTCAAATACCTTGCCCTGTTCTTCAGGCGCGATACCGATTCCCGTGTCGGCGACCGCGAGGAACGGATGGCCTTCGTCGTTGGTGCCGCACTGCAGCGTAACCGTACCGCCGGGTCGATTGTAGCGGATGGCGTTGCTTGCCAGATTATAGATGAGCTCGTCAATCAAGCGCGACACGCCTTCGATAACCACAGGCTTGGCCTCATGACTTATCGTCACATTCGCCTGACGGGCGACCTGTTCAAGACGCTGCTCAACCGCGTAGATGGCACGCGAGAGCTCAATAGGCTCCGTGGACCCAATGGGCACCGCCTCGCCCTCAGTGGCACGCTCGGCCTCGTCCAAGTTAGACAGCGTAAGGATGTCGTTGACAAGCGCTGCCAAGCGGCCCGCCTCGCGATAGATGCGACCGCCAAAGTTGCGCAGGTCATCCTCGCCCTCGACCATGCCGTTTGCGATGAGCTCGGCATAGCCCGAAATCGCCGTAAGCGGCGTCTTGAGCTCATGGGTGATATTCGCCGTGAACTCGCGGCGCATGCGGTCGTTGTCCGCTAGCACCGCCATTTGGCGCTTGAGTTCCTGGCGCTGCGACTCGATACGCTCAAGCATGGGGACCATCTCGGCATAGGCGTGCTCATAGCTACGGCGTGGGTGATCCAAATCCACCTCTTGCAACGGCGCGATGATGGCACGGGACTCACGGCGCGCCATAAAAAACGAGAGTACTGCACCCGCTGCTGCGATAAGCAGCATCGGCGCCAGCATCGACAGCAAAATCGCCGTAACGCCAGGCTGGGCCTGCGCCAAGCGAACGACCTGGCCGTTATCAAGGGTAACGGCGCGATACAGCATAATCTCGTCGAGTGTAGAGCTTGCGCGCTCCGCGGAACCCGAACCACTCTCAAAGGCCTCGATGACCTCGGGGCGATCGCCATGGTTGGGCAGTGTGGAAGGCGACACCTCGTTGTCGTAGGCAACAGATCCGTCCTTATTGATCAGCGTGATACGAAGATCCTCGCGATCGAGGCTTCGCAAGAACGGAATGGGCTCCTGCTGCTCGTCGAGGGCGGCAGCAATGAGCTCGGTCTCCTGCGCCAGATTGGCACTCGTGGCATCCGCCAAAGTGTTTTGCACAAAGAACGCACCCAGCACCGTAAACGCCACGATAACCGCCATGGCGCAGACAAAGATCGTCACAAAAACGCGGTGCGACAGCGTATGTTTTCCCTGGGGGGCGAAGACCACAGGTTACTCCTCCGATGCGGTGTCCGCGGTGTCGTCGCCTTCGGCACCATCACCGGCAGAAGGCTCGGCCAGGCGATAACCCACGCCGCGCACGGTCTCGATGGCGCTGGCATGCTCGCCCAGTTTTTGGCGAAGCGTCTGCACGTGCACGTCAACGGTGCGCGAACCGCCGTCGAAGTCCCAGCCCCACACGCTCTGCAGCAACGACTCGCGGGTAAAGACCACGCCGGGCTTGCGCATGAGG
>PPYF01462517.1_pt1 | contig 34935 bp, 23 predicted proteins | sample 1559871 | NCBI WGS metagenome assembly PPYF01 (sample SAMN08240021, study PRJNA423297) | Human gut metagenome, whole genome shotgun sequencing project.
AGCGTAAGCGTAAGATATAGGGATAGTGAGAGGAGTCTCGCATTGTTTCGGCAGTGCGGGGCTCTTTGCATTTGCGGGGAGATGAATTTTTTCTTCTTCAGTGTTACAATAAAACACAACCGATATTGCAGTCATCTGTCTTGAGGAGACGTTATGAAATCGTTTGTTCATTTACATAATCATACGCAGTACAGTTTGTTTGACGGCCTGTCTCGTATTCCCGCTATGGTACAGAAGGCGAAAGAATTGGGAATGCCGGCCGTGGCTATTACGGATCACGGCAATATGTACGGCGTCATCCACCTGTATAAGGCGGCGAAAGCGGCGGGCATCAAGCCTATTTTGGGCTGTGAAATATATATGACGCGGGGCAGCCGCTTTGAGCGGAAGACGAAGGAGCGCCTTTGTCATCTCGTCCTTCTCGCCAAAGATCTGAAGGGCTACCACAATCTCGTGAAGATCGTCTCCAAGGGCTTTGTAGACGGTGAAAATAATTATCATCGCCCGCGCGTGGATTTTGATCTGCTCGAACAATATCATGAGGGCCTCATCGCCTTGTCGGCCTGCATTGAAGGACAGATTCAGCAGGATATTCTCAATCATGACGAAGCCGGCGCGCACCGTACGTTGGAAGCGTTTATCCGTATTTTCGGAAAAGACGATTTTTATTTGGAAGTGCAGAATCACGGCATGACTGAAGAACAGGAAGTACGCCGCGTCTTTAAGGAATGGGCGCCCGAGTACGGCTTAAAGCTCGTGGCGACGAACGATTTTCACTATCTTAATAAGGAAGATGCGCCGGCACAGGAAGTGAAGCTGTGTATTTCCACGGCAGGGACGCTCGACGATCCTGCGCATTTCAGCTTTTCCAACAGCGAGTTTTACATGAAGTCGCGCGAAGAAATGGAACGCCTCTTTCCGGATATGCCCGAGGCTCTCGATACGACGTTGGAAATAGCCGCCAAGTGCGACGTGGAAATCAGTTTTGACGAACGGCATTTGCCGCAGTTTCCCGTGCCGGCAGGTGAGACGGACGCGACGTATCTGCGCAAAATTTGTGAGGCCGCCCTGCCCGGCCGGTACAGTCCTGTAACCGATGAAGTGCGGCAGCGGCTGGATTACGAGCTGGGCGTCATTGAAGACATGGGCTTTCCGTCGTACTTTCTTATCGTTTGGGATTATGTCAAATACGCGCGGGATCATCGCATTCCCGTCGGTCCCGGCCGCGGTTCCGCAGCCGGTTCGGTCGTTGCCTATCTTCTCGGCATAACCGGCTTGGACCCGCTCAAGTACGATCTTCTCTTTGAACGATTCTTAAACCCCGCCCGCATTACCATGCCCGATATAGATATGGATTTTTGCTATGAAAACCGCGGCAGGATCATCGACTACGTGACGCGAAAATACGGCAAGGATCATGTGGCGCAGATCATCACCTTCGGTACGCTGGCGGCGCGTGCCGTTCTGCGTGACGTAGGGCGCGTCCTGAGCATGCCGCTGAGTGAAGTGAACCGCATTATGAAGACCGTGCCCAACGAGCTGGGCATTACCCTTGATAAAGCGCTGCAAACCAGCAAGGATTTTAAAAAGGAATACGAAACCAAGGCGGAAGTACGGCGTCTTGTCGACTTCGGCAAGGCACTGGAAGGACTCGTGCGCCATTCGTCGACACATGCTGCCGGCGTCGTCATATCGGCCGCTTCCGTCGATGATTATGTACCCATGCAGTATTCGAAGGAAGGGTATTTGACGACGCAGTACGACAAGGATTTGGTCGAAGAACTGGGCCTGCTCAAAATGGACTTTCTCGGCCTGCGTACACTTACGGTCATCGGGGACGCCGTCAAGATGATCAACCGCAACTACGGCATCGACCTCGATATTGAAGCGGTGCCCCTGGACGACGAAGCTACGTGCAAACTCCTGACGGACGGCGATACGGCAGGCATTTTCCAGATGGAATCGACGGGCATTACAAACCTTGTCAAAGAGCTGGCGCCGAAACATTTCGAAGACATGATCCCCCTCGTCGCCCTTTACCGGCCGGGCCCTCTCGGCAGCGGTATGGTGGAAGATTTTATTAAGGGCAGCCACGGCGAGAAAGAGGTTACGTATCTTCATCCCCTCCTGGAGCCCATTCTCAAGGACACGTACGGCGTCATTCTTTATCAGGAACAGGTTATGCAGATCGCCTCGGCCATGGGCGGCTTCAGCCTCGGTGAGGCCGACCTTTTGCGCCGCGCCATGGGCAAGAAAAAAGAATCCGTTCTGCTCGCACAGCGGGCCCACTTCCTGGAAGGGACTCGGAAAAAGGGCATTGACGACGAGATTGCCGAAAAGGTTTTCGACCTCATGGTTTACTTTGCCGGCTACGGTTTCAACAAATCCCACTCCGCCGCTTATGCGTACGTCGCTTGGCAAACGGCATATCTCAAGGCGCATTACTGCGCCGAATTTATGGCCGCCACCATGACGAGCATGATGAATGATGTCAGTAAAATCAGCTATTACGCAGCCGAATGCAAGCGCCGCAACGTGTCCGTCCTCTCGCCGGACGTGAACGAAAGTATGTCCGTCTTTTCCGTACAGAACGGCAATATTCGTTTCGGCCTGGCCGGTATTAAGAGCGTCGGTGAAAATGCCATCAATGCCATTCTGGAAGCGCGCGAGAAAGACGGGCTCTTTACATCTCTCAGCGATTTCTGCGGCCGTGTCGATTCGCGCGTCGTTAACCGTCGTGCCTTGGAAAGCCTTATTCACTGCGGCGCCATGGATTCGTTCGGCAAGAAACGCGCCCAGCTCATTGCGGTTCTCGACCGGGCCGTCTCTATAGGAGCCCTGCGTCAGCAGGACCGTGCGTCCGGGCAGATGGGACTCTTTGATATGGAAGACGATGCGAATGTGACCGAGCTGACCTACCCGGACGTACCGGAATTTCCCTTGGAGGCGCGCCTGGCCATGGAAAAGGAATACGACGGCTTCTACTTCAGCGGCCATCCCCTGGACGCTTACGAGGAGGCCATGAAGGGGCTCACGCCTCTGGCCGTTCTCTATGATGACGAGGCTGCGCAATATGACGGCAAAGTCCTGCGCGCAGGCGGCCTTATTACGGCGTGCCGCCAGGTGATGACGAAGCGCAGCGACATGATGGCCATTTTGACTGTAGAAGATTTTACGCACACCGTCACGGTCGTCGTCTTTCCCAAGACCTTTGCCAAATGCCGTTCCCTCATGGCCGTCGATACGGTCGTCACCGTCAGGGGGCGGGCCGACATAACGGACGAGGAAGTACAGATCATAGCTGACGAAGTCTTGCCTTTGGACGAAGCGGCAGCGGCGGAATCGGAAAAGAGAAATTCCGTGTATATTGCACCCCGAGACCTGTGGCGGGCCGGGCAGGGCGAAAAACTCTTCATCAAGATTCCCGCCCGCTTCGAACACTCGTCCCTCGCTGCCGACGTCGCGGCCGTTTTGAAAAAATACCCCGGCCCGACAAAGGTCTACTTTCATTTGGCGGGCAGTCAAAAGACCTTTCTTGCGGAACGGCAGTACTGGATTACGGCAGGCCCCGAACTGCAGCAGGACCTGGCGGAACTTTTGGAAGCAGGTACGTTTATATTGCAATAAAGGCGCCTTTATGCTATAATCCTCAAGTATGGGTTTAGTATGCTTGGAGAAGAGGTGTGAATGGTGAAGGAAGGTATCCATCCGAATTATGGTAAGGCCGTAGTAACGTGTGCATGCGGCAATACTTTTGAAACAGGTTCCACAGTGCCGGAACTGCGTGTTGAAATTTGCTCTAAATGCCACCCGTTCTTTACAGGCCAGCAGCGTGCTCAGGCAGCCCGCGGCCGTATTGAGCAGTTTAATAAACGTTACGGTAAAAAAAGCTAAACAGCTGAATAACAGCAGCACAAGCGGTAGGCAGAGCAGGAATGCTCTGCTCTATTTGTTTGTATGGAAAAGGGAGGTTCTCTTGGATAAACCTGTATATGTCGGCGGCCAGGCGGTCATTGAAGGCGTCATGATGCGCGGCCCCGAGTATATTGCTACTGCCGTACGGACGCCGTCCGGCGATATAACCGTAAAAAAAGAAAAGGTTCATTCTTTGACGGAGCGCTTTCCTGTTTTGAAGAAGCCCTTCATTCGCGGCACAATTGCCTTGGGAGAGTCACTCGTATACGGCATGAAAAGCCTGTCCTATTCGGCCATGGCGGCAGGTGAAGAGGAGGAGCAAATGACGAATCGCCAAATCGCCGGGACAATGATCTTTTCCGTCGTTATGGCAATTATATTTTTCGTCGCCATCCCGACCTTTGCGGCCAAGTTTTTATTGGGCGCCGTTACGGATCCGGTTCTCCTCAATATTGCCGAAGGCGTATTGCGGCTCTGCATTTTTCTCCTCTACATTTGGGGTATTTCCCTGACGGCCGATATTCGCCGCGTTTTTGAATACCACGGCGCCGAGCACAAGACGATTTGGGCCTATGAAAAGGGCCTGTCCCTGACGGTGGAAAATGTGCGCGCCCAAGTGCGGCTGCACCCGCGGTGCGGTACGAATTTTCTCTTGATCGTCATGGTCGTGGCCATCTTCGTCTTCGCTTTTTTAGGTTGGCCCGATTTGCTCATGCGCATACTGTCGCGTGTCGTTTTAATGCCTGTCGTGGCGGGTATCAGTTATGAATTGATCCGCCTTGCGGGCAGGACGAAAAATCCCGTTGTCAGGGCATTGTTCAAACCGGGTTTGTGGCTTCAGTACCTGACGACACGCGAACCCCATGACGATCAGATTGAAGTCGCCATCAAAGCCCTTGACGCGGCGCGCCCTCATACGGAAGCGGAAATCGCGGCGGCCCGTGCCAAAGGGGATACACAGTAATCGAGGGAAAGAGAGGAATCAGCGTGTTTATAGATAAGGTACAAGCCGTGGAGAATAAGTTTATCGACTTGGAGCAGCGCATCAGCGATCCGTCCGTCATTGCCAGACAGGAAGAGTGGCAGAAATTGACGAAGGAACATGCCGCTCTTTCTCCGCTTATTGAAGTATTTCGAAAGTATAAGGACGTGACCGCCGCCATCAGGGACGATAAGGAAATCGTCGATGACGGCTCCGACGCGGAGCTTACGGCCATGGCCAGGGAAGAACTGGCGGAACTGGTCAAGGAACAGGCGGCTCTTGAAGAAGAGCTGCACATCCTCATGCTGCCGAAGGATCCGTATGACGATAAAAACGTGATTATGGAAATCCGCGGCGGTGCCGGCGGTGACGAGGCGGCTCTCTTTGCCGGCGACCTGTTTCGCATGTATATGAAGTATATTGAAAAGCAAAAGGGCTGGAAGGCGAGCATCATCAGCGCCAACGCGCCCGAATTGGGCGGCTATAAGGAAGTTATATTTTCCGTTGAAGGAAGCGGCGTCTACGGCAAGCTCAAGTATGAGTCCGGTGTGCACCGCGTGCAGCGCGTGCCCGTAACGGAAGCGGGCGGCCGTATTCATACCTCGACGGCAACGGTTGCCGTCCTGCCCGAAGCGGAAGACGTGGAAATAAATCTCAACATGGAAGACGTACGTGTCGACTACTACCGCGCCTCCGGTGCCGGCGGTCAGCACGTCAACAAGACGTCGTCGGCCGTACGTATGACTCACATTCCCTCGGGTATCGTCGTCGAATGCCAGGACGAACGGTCGCAGCTGGAAAACAGAGCCAAGGCCGTGCGTGTCCTGAAAGCACGCCTTCTGGCACAGGCCCAGGAAGAAGCGGAAGCGGAAGTGACCGAAGCGCGGCGCAGTCAGGTCGGCACGGGCGACCGGAGTGAACGTATCCGCACATACAACTATCCCCAAGGGCGCGTGACGGATCACCGCATCAACCTGACTCTGTACAAACTGGAAAGCGTCTTAAACGGTGACATTGACGAATTTATTCAGGCCCTTGCCGAAGCGCGGCGCGCCGAGCTCATGAAGGAAGCCGAAGAGAATAATGACTGATACGTGGACTATCGGCTCGCTTCTGCAGTGGACGGAGAAGTTTTTCGCCGGTAAGGGCATCGACACGCCCCGCCTGGATGCGGAAATCCTCCTGGCCTTTGTTCTCGGCAAGGAGCGAATTTACTTATATGCCCATTACGACGAGCCTCTTATGGCGGCGGAGCTTGCGGCGTATAAAGAAAAAATAAAATTGCGCGCCGAACGCTGTTCGGTGGCGCACATATTGGGCGTAAAACCCTTTATGGGCCATGATTTTATCGTTTCCGGCGACGTTCTCATACCGCGTCCCGAAACGGAGCTCCTCGTGGAGACGGTCATTGCAGCGGCACCGCAGGATGCGCCGCTGCACGTTCTCGACATGGGGACGGGCAGCGGCGCTGTCATTCTCAGTGTCCTGGCGTATTTTACTCATGCCGCCGGCACGGGTGTCGACATATCACCGGCCGCTTTGGCGGTAGCCCGGCAAAACGGCGAGAACTTGGGTATCGATCGCGTTACGTGGTGTGAGAGCGACGTTTATGAAAATTTGACCGTCGGGGAACACTACGACTGGATTCTTTCCAATCCGCCCTATCTGACGGCTGACGACATGAATCATTTGGAACCGGAAGTGCGCCGTGACCCGCAGACCGCCCTTTTCGGCGGCGATGACGGACTGGACATATACAGACGTATTGCCGCCGGTGCGGCCTTGTATCTGAAAACGGGGGGGAAGTGCGCTCTTGAGGTCGGCGCCGGGCAGGCCCCGGATGTAGCGGATATATTTACGAATACAGGCGAGTTCGGTCTCGCCGCCGTTCGCAGGGACTACGGCGGTATTGAGCGGGTTGTTCTCCTTGAAAAGAAGGGATGAGCCATGAAAGAGACAAAAATACGTTCTATAGACGGAACGGGAAAGGATATTCCCGTCTTGAAAGAAGCGGGACGGATTATCCGCGCCGGCGGCCTCGTCGTCTTTCCGACGGAAACGGTCTACGGCATCGGTGCCAACGGACTGGATGCCGACGCATGCCGCAGCATTTATACGGCCAAGGGGCGGCCGAGCGACAACCCCCTCATTCTGACCGTACCGGGCAAGGAAGAAGCCAAGGCCGCAGCGTCTTACGTGCCGGCCTTGGCGGAAAAACTGATGGATATCTTTTGGCCGGGGCCCTTGACACTCGTCCTGCCGCGCAAGGCCGTTGTGCCCGATGCGGCCACGGGCGGCCTTGATACGGTTGCCCTGCGCTGTCCGGCACATGCCGGCTGTCGTGCCTTTCTGCGTGCCGCCGCCGTGCCCGTCGCCGGGCCGAGCGCCAACCTGTCCGGCAGGCCGAGCCCGACGACGGCGGCTGAAGCGGCCCGTGATATGGGAGGCCGCGTCGACATGATTCTTGACGGCGGCGCCTGTGACGTCGGCGTCGAATCGACCATTGTCGAAGTGCTGGAAGACGAAGTCGTCATCCTGCGTCCCGGTGCGGTAACCGAAGAAATGCTCGCCGCCGTGACGCCGCGCGTAACCGTGGATAAAACGCTTATTACGGGCACGGGTGTTCCCAAGGCGCCTGGCATGAAGTATCGCCACTATGCGCCGAACGCGCCCATGCAGGTCTTTGTGGGCCGGACGGAAGCCGTCGCCGCCGCCATAGAACGGGAAACGCTGAGGCTGCGAAAAGGCGGCGGGCGCGTCGGTTATCTGGTGAGTACCGAAACGGCGGACCTGCTTCAGACGGCTGATGCGCCGACCTTTGTTTGGGGGCGTCACGGCGACAAAAAAGAATTGGCCAGAAATCTCTACACGGGCCTCCTGTTTTTTGACACGGCTCCTGCAGATTACATTCTTGCCGAAGGCGTTGCAGCCGGCGATATCGGCACGGCCGTCATGAACCGTATGAAAAAAGCGGCCGCCGGAGCGGTTGTCGATGTGTAAGCTTGGATGTATAATAAGGGACGAATACACGAAGCGGAGGAGGCGAGCCGGATGAAAATCGTATTGGGCAGCGATCACGGCGGATTCAGGTTAAAAGAAGAGATAAAGCAGTATCTCATAGAAAAGGGAATGAACGTTACGGACTACGGTTCGTTTACGCCGGAGCGGGTTGACTATCCCGTCGTGGCGGCCAAAGCGGCACACGCCGTGGCGGATGGTACCTTTGACCGGGGTATCCTCGTCTGCGGCACAGGTATCGGCATCGGTATTGCGGCCAACAAGGTACGCGGCATTCGCGCAGCCCTCTGTCATGATCCGTATTCGGCGGAGTTCAGCCGCCGCCACAACGACGCCAATATCCTCACCATGGGCGAACGCATTATCGGATCCGGTCTGGCCAAGGCCGTCGTCAACACCTTCCTGCAGACGGATTTCGACGGATCCTACCATACGGCACGCGTCAACATGATTAAAGAAATGGAAAAATAAACTACCCGAAAAGGAGCCGATTATGCACGTACAAGTAATGGATCATCCCCTCATTCAGCATAAAGTGACCTTAATGCGCATGAAAGAAACGGGATCGAAGGATTTTCGCGAATTATTGGAAGAAATAACCATGCTCATGGGCTATGAAATTACGCGCGATCTTTCCCTGGAAGACGTGGAAGTGGAAACGCCCGTTGCGAAGATGACGGGTAAACGCATCAGCGGCAAGAAGCTGGGCATCGTTCCCGTTCTGCGCGCCGGCCTCGGCATGGTGCAGGGCATGCTGAATCTCATCCCGACGGCAAAAGTAGGCCATATCGGTCTGTACCGGGATCCGCAGACCCTGGAGCCGGTCGAATATTACTGTAAACTGCCCGACGTGGACGATCGCGATTTCATCATCGTCGACCCCATGCTCGCCACGGGCGGCAGCGCGTCGGCAGCCATCGCACTTCTCAAGGAACGGGGCATTCAGCACATTAAGCTCATGTGTCTCGTTGCCGCGCCGGTCGGCGTACAGCGCATTAACAGCGACCATCCGGATGTAAAAATCTACGTAGCCGCCTTGGACGATGCCTTGAACGAGCACGGCTACATCGTGCCGGGTCTGGGCGATGCGGGAGACCGTATTTTCGGTACGAAATAAGACGAAAACTCAATATAAAGCAAAAAGGGAGAGCGACGGAGCAAGTCCGTTTCTCTCCCTTTTTTGCGTATGCTGCACAGAAATAAATATAAAGCATAGTGCGTAATCAGATTATATAAGTTAAGAATAATCATCAACTTTTTGTCCGATTGGATTATTTTCGGTCCGAATGGAGTGGAAAGGACAACAATCCTTAGATATTATAAAAACAGTGATACGCACCATCGATGCCATGGGGCGCGTAGGTATATCCATCCGCGGCGCCGATCCGCGTCATACGCTCATACTTGTAGACGGCCAGCAGGTATTAAGTGACGTATCCAAGTACATGGGCGGTAGCGACGAAGCGATGCGCATAGGTGCGGAAAATATTGAGCGCATTGAAATCATTCGCGGCGCAGCGACCGCAAAATACGGACCCGACGCCATCGGCGGGGTTATCAACATCATTACGAAGGCGCCGTCGAAGAACCCGTCCTTTCAGCTCAATGCGGAAGCTCGTTACCACAATCATGACGGCACGGACGAAAACAGAAATACGTGGCCGTCCAACTACTATATGCGCGCCGACACGGGTAAGATAGGCAACGTGAAGTTCAGCATCTTCGGCAGTAAGCGTGATATCCTCCCTGTCTACTCGGATCGCCTCGCCTATTCAAGCTCCATCGGCAGTATCAGTGGTGGCAGCGGTATCTGGACGAGTGATTTCAAGCCGTCCCTGCGTTACTACGGTGACATCAAAAACATTGGTGCTGCCGCCGAAATCGAGTTGAATAAAAACAATAAACTCGCTTTTCGTATCATGCACGAAAAAGAAGATATGGAGCGGCGCAGCAAGACCGAGACCAACCCCATAGGCGCCGCTTTCGAGCCGATGCGGATATTTTCACGCGACATCAGTCGTGATACGTATGCCCTGACGTACAGCGGCAAAAATAAGAAGTCCGACTGGAAAATCGACGTCATGTACGGCAAGATGAAGGAAAACGACACGACCAAGACGAGCTACTTCGGCGCCGGCTTTACGAGTTACATGGGCGAAAACGGTCTGTCCGCCGTCGACTGGCTGAAACATAAGCAGCTCGATGTGAAGGGGACAGTTAATACGGCCGTAAATGACAAGCACTTATTGACCTACGGTGCAGGTTATACGGATGAACGGGCCGACGGGACACGCCTCAAGAACGCACCGAAAAAGTGGCTCAAGAGCATTAACCCGTGGGACTATGACAAGAACCTCTATACGGACAGTGAAAACGTGCCCGAGTCGAGTGTCCACGACTACCTCTTTACGACCGGTGCCGACGGGACGCTGAACTGGAATAAAAACAAGGAATACTACAACAGCGATACGGCACCGCCCATTACGTATGAAGCCATGAAAGAATTTAACGGCAAGTCGCCGGAAATTTACATCGACTCCGGCATGGGGAGCACTTTGACGCCTATAGCCGTGTATCAATATGAAAAATGGGGATACGTACCGGCAGGCACATATACAGCGAGTCTGGCTAAGGCGCTGCATGACGGTACCATTACGCGGGACACGTATAATCGCCTCCTTACGGCAGGGCCGGCACACGACGCCTTTCAGGCGCAGCTCGAAGCGGAGAACCCGGGATATGATACACATTATCGTGATATCGTTAATTTGTATCTCGGTCTTGATGATTACGGTGAAGATACGGTGCGGCCCGTATACAACGGCAAGACCTTCATGCAGGCCTTTAATGAACGGAAAAACCTCGTCAGCGGCGGCGAAGCGCGCCTGCGTAAACGCTATGCCTTTGTGCAGGACATGTGGCAGGTAAATAAGGATACTATCATTACGCCGGTTTTACGCGTCGATGACAGCGATAAATTCGGCAGTCATTTGACGGCAAACCTGGGCATGACGCACAATCTAGGCGGCAATGCGCACAGGCGTTTGAAATTCAACGTCGGTACGGGCTACGCCACGCCCGGTTTGGGTGGACTGTACTACAACTGGGAAATGTACGGCTCTTCCGGCGGTGCCAACTACGGCTGGTACTGGATCGGCAACCCGAATTTAAAGCCGGAAAAGTCGGTCAACTTCGATATTTCTATAGAAGGGGAAAGCCGCAAGACCTATAGCCGTGCGTCGCTCTTCCACAACCGCATTGACAATTACATGACGAGCTATTTCGTCGGGCAGCTCATCAACTTCGGCAGCTATATTTCCGGACAGGGCGCCCTCGACGCGGACCGGATTTACAGCTTTAAGAACCTCGGACGCGCCGAAATTACGGGCTTTGAAGCGGAAGTGCAGCAGAAATTCAACGACCGCTGGTCCGCCAAACTCGGCTACGCCTGGCTCCATGCCGTCAACAAGAGTGATCCCGACATGCCGCGGCAGCTCCTCGACCGGCCGCAGCACAAGGTGGATATCAGCCTTAACTATGAAGACAAGGCGCACGGCTGGAAGGCCGCTCTCTGGGGCGACTACTACATCCACATGCTCGACAGCAATTCCATCAACACAATATATACGCACGATGATTATGATGCCGCAACGGGCACGTGGGCCAAGAAAAAGGCGGACTATAAGAAGAAAACCTTCGGCATTTGGAACCTTATGGTGCAAAAGAATTTCGGCAAGGACATGATGGTCTATGTCGGCGTAGACAATATCTTTAACCACCGCGATGATGACAGGGCCTACCAGGATCGCCTGTACCGTATTGGAGCAAACATCAAGTTCGGTGTAGACACGCCGGCGGAAGCGGCGGCCAAAGCCAAGAAGAAAGCCGAAAAGGCTGCTGCGGCGGGAAGCGAAACGGATGCCGCCGTCTATACGGATGCGGCCGTCGCGTCGGCGGACCGGTTCCTTACGAGACCGTCCGACAAGGATGCGGGACGCAAGAAAGGCGATATCGACTTTATCGGCGATTACCGCGTGCGCAGCAACATGCACGGCGGTGTCGAAACGGCAGGCGTGCGGGAACTTGTTTTCCTGACGCCTGTTTACGACGATGCGGGCCGCCGCACGGGCTATACGATGACGACCGGCAGCAGTGACGACGGTGCCGTGGAAAGCTTGAAGAACCGTCCCCGTCACGGCCTGGAACAGCGTCTGCGCCTCGGTCTGGACGCGCAGCTTGACGAAAAGACGAATCTCCTCGTCGAAGGGTCGACGGGTGTTCGCGACACGCGGTATGCCGTTGCCGATAAGCGCGGCCTTCATGACGTGCGTCTCGAACGGGCCGAACTCAACCGCCGCACCGGCAAGTGGGATTTTACGGCAGGACGCCTGACGGAACGGATGGGTGTCACGGGCTACTGGTTCGGACAAGATTATACGGGCGTCCGCACGACGTGGACCGATCAAAAGACGCAGGTCCGCATCGGTTACGGTGATTTCAGCAGCAGTACGGGCATTACGGACTCGGCCTATACGCATGCCGAAAAGGGGCAATTCTACCGCTCACCGACGTACGACGAACTCATTAACGGCACGACCGCGCCGGGCATGGATTGGACGAATGCGAATATTGACTATAAAAATAAGTTGAAACATGCCGGTGACGGCTTGACAGATCCCGTAGCAATCGCCGATGCGCGGCTCAAGGTCCTTACGGAGCTCAATGAGATCCGTAAGAACTTGGGCAAGGATATGGTAAGTAGAAATAAGCGTGGCTATGACTTCTATCATAACTTTTTCTTAAAAGCCAAGTATGCCTGGCCTGTAGATACACCGTCAGGTATGTACGTGGACTCACCGGAATACGGACAAATGTATGCGCCGGAACATGAAGTTAATAGGCTGGGTGTGTGGGGCAAGGTAAGCGATATCCCCGGTATTACGATTTTCAGCGCTTCGGACCTGAATAATGCGCTTCACCATGATTTAGGGAAAGATGCATATCAATACATGGACGATGGTGAGCTTATGTCTTGGATATACGGTAATGCGACAAAGCTGCGCAAACTCGGCTATGACGTGCGTCCCGTCAGCTGGGGAGATATCTTCAACCCCGATATGGCTGCGGGCAAGGCGAAGCTCTACGACTACTTCAAGTCCTATACGGACGCCATTAAGCTCAATTACAGCAAGCACGGTCAGACCGTGATCTTTACGGATAAAGACGGCCGGGATCTGACGGAACGGGAAGTATGGGATTCTATGTATGCGGCCTTTATGGGACGAGCAGAAGTGGAACAGTTCGGAACAAATTACCATCCGACTGACGGTGCGCCCATACCGCTGAGCGAGCTTCCCAAGATTATTTTGACGGACGGATCTTTCGTCAAACGTGATATCATTCCCGAAATCGACCGCGCCGCTTACGTGCAGGTGCGGCGGAAGGTGGGCGATAATCTCGGTCTTGCGGCGTGGTATCTCCGTTCGTCCGGAAACGGCTACCGTGTAAAAACGAAGGAATTAAGTGTGGCCAACGTCTTCGGTTTGGGCGCGCAGTATAAAATCGGCGGATCCGTCCTCTCCTTTGACTGGGGCGTAAATCGGGCCGATACGGGTCGTTATTTCCACGGCGGCCGCGACGCCTACGGCGCTTACACCGGCGGCGGTTCGGCACCGACGTTCTGGGTGCTTCGCTTCGACGTGGGCAAGGCCGACACGAACGTGAAGGGTTCGTGGAACGCTTTCGCGGACTACAAGTATTTTGAACACGGCTCCTTCCTCGGCGGCAACGGTACGGAAAGCGTGCCCGACCGGTATCTGGACGGCATCAGAAGCTTTACACTCGGTGCAGGTTACGTGCCGGCGAAGGACTTCCTCATCGAGGCGTTCTATACGTTCGATGCCAAAGGCATCGGCAGGCGCGATACGCTCTACGGGCCGGAAAGCTTCAAGCTCGGCGACTACACGCGCATTCAGGCGACGTATAAATTCTAAAATCCCATCTTTATATAGGACAGCACACTCCTCTAACATACAACAAATGCTGTCAGAAACAGGCAGGCACGCCATACCGGAAACGGCAGGCGTGCCTGTTTGCGTACATATTAAACGAATCTGTAAGATTTTGTAAATGAAAAGCCGGACAGTGTTACGTGCATAACACGTGGTACTGTCCGGCTTTTTTGTATGTAATGAATTAATAGAAGCCCTTGTCTTTAAAAATATAACGTAAATTTTTCCGGTCCAATATTTCGATTTTTTTATACCGCACGGAAATCAGGCCTTTCCTGGCAAATGAATTCAATATGCGCGTTGTCGTAATGCGGCTCATCCCCGTAACGGAGGCGAGCTGATGGTGCGACAGCTGTATTGCCGGCTCGGATAAAGAAAGTGTGTATAAGAGACAGGCCAATTTTTCTTCGTTTTTCGGGAATTGGGCATAAAATATCCAGCTGTGCAGCAATGTGATTTTGTGCATGAAGAAAGACAGGATTCCGCGAATAAGCTCTTTGCTTTGCATGGCCTGGCGAATGAGTTCATCTGCAGAAAGCTTGTATACATGCGTGTTAAATAGGGAATTCGTGCAGACAATGCGCAGGGACGGGCACGTAAATGCATCTTCTCCGATAATCGTATTTCCCGAGAAGTAGCACAGCGTTCTTTCCGTTCCGTCCGTATAGGGCAAGTATACACGAATCAGTCCGCTTTGAATAAAGTAGAGATTTTTCGCTTCTTCATTCCGGATGAAGATTATTTGCCCGTTTGTATACCGCTCTTCGCGTCCGTATTGCTTGAATACATTTATAAGATTGGCAGTTACTGTACGAAAATCGGCTGTATTCATTTTCAGATTCCATATAAATAAATCACGAAAACAAAATCAATACATGATTATTTGTAATTAACTATACCGTAACGGTAGAAATAAGTCAATGTATTGAGAATAATATTGAGTAAATAAAAAGTAACAGATAGTGATAAAAATAACAATAATATTTTATATATACGTACTGAAAAACTGTATTAATGAAAAGAAAAAGTTGAAAAGTGTATCAATTTATACAATCGGCAACTTTATATTATGGTAGCCTGATAATAACAAACGGTAATTTATAAAATGATAATCCGGAATGAAAAGTACTGCATACGAGGAGGTAAGCAAAGTGGCGGAAGCAGGGAACGAAAGAATCGGTTTTTTGGGATTGGGTGTTATGGGACTGTTGATGGCGGTTAATCTCGTTAAGAAATCCGGTTGTCCCGTATACGGATTCGATGTGGTTGACGAAAAAATGCAATTGTTCAAAGAAGCCGGGGGGCACACGGCAGCGGAGCCGGAAGAAATATATAAGACCTGCAGCGTCATAATGCAAATGCTTCCGACTCATGAAACCGTTATTCATTCCGTAAGGGAGGCCGTACGGCTGAGTGCTCCCGAAACAGTAATCATAGACCTCTCTTCCACGGCGCCGCATATTATTTCGGAACTGAATGAAGAAGTTAAAGGAGCCCGTATGTTCTTGGCGGACTCACCCGTGAGCGGCGGCAATCCCAAGGCGGCCGACGGTACGTTAGCTATTATGACGGGTGCCGAAAAGGGAGTGTTCACACGTATAGAGCCGTTATTAGCGTGCATGGGAAATCCGGTACATACCGGCGGTGTCGGCAGCGGCAGCATTACGAAGCTTATTAATAATACGATTGCCGGAGCATATTTGGCGGCCATTGCGGAAGGATACGCCTTTGCCGCCAAGGCCGGCATTGATTTACGGACGACCTTCGATGCCACCAGGACCGGCTTTGCGGGAGGGCCTTTGTATGAAAACAAGGTGCCTAAAATTATTGCCCGCGATTATGAACCGGGGGCGAGGATTGCCGTTCACCGCAAGGATATCCTCAATGCAAAGGCATATGCGCACACATTGGGCATCGATTTGCCGGTGACCGATGTTACGCTGCGAATTATGGATTGGATGAAAGATAAGGGCTATATCGATATCGATCAGGCCGGAATGATTAAATACTTTGAAGAAAAGATGGGGACACGCGCAGGTCGGGGATAAAGTGAATTGCCATGCGAATAACGACGGTAGGTAACGCAGGTATTTATTTGGAGGCCGGCGGACATACGTTTTTGATAGACGGAATTTACGGCGTAAACGAATTTTTCCGCGACAGGCCGGCAGAGATTTTACGGGCTGCCAGGGGAGACGGCGACAGGTTCAGGAATATCGAGTTCCTGTTATTTTCCCATCGTCATCAAGATCATTTTGATGCTTTTCAGACGGAGCGATACCTGCAGAATAACAAAGTAAAGCAAGTATATATCCCTAAAGCGGGTAATCCGGGAATGCCCTATGAAGATACGCGGGCGATTGCATCGGGACGATACGGGACAAGCATCATTTATGTAGAGGGCGGCAATTCGAAAAGCTCTTTTCACCGGTTGGGCCGTAACGTGAATGTCGCTTTTTTTCGTTCGCATCATATGGGAGAGCCGATTTTTGATATAACGCATTATTGCCCGGTTCTCAATATCGGAGAGGAGAGTTTTATCTTTCTCGGTGACGCCGATACGACCTGTCCGGCTGAAAAGCTGTTGGCACTGACTGTAAAAAATAAAGTAAAGGGAGTGTTTATTAATCCGTTGGCTTATGCGGACAGCCGCAGTAAAGCATGGTTACGGCATGTTTCGCCGGAGCATGTTTTCATATATCACATTCCCAGGACGGAAAGGGGGGAACACGGTCTCCGAAAGTTGGCGGAAGCTATTAAGGATTTCGGCCAAACGGAGCGGGAACGGCATGTATTGTCCGGACATTTGCAAACAATAGACCTGTTTGATTAATTCTTTGACGAGTGCGAACAAGATAAACGAAAAGGAGTGAGCGCAGCATGAAGAAATATGATAAGGCGTTTTTGTTGGAAGCATACGGCAAAATGACGACCATTCGGGCGTATGAGACGAAGGTGGAAGAGATTTTCCTTGCCGGTGAATTACCGGGGTTTACTCACTTATACATCGGTGAAGAAGCCTGCGGTGTAGGCGTATGCGAGAATCTCCGCACGGATGATTATATTGAAAGCACCCATCGCGGCCACGGTCATTGCCTGGCCAAGGGGGCGGATATAAAGAAGATGATGGCGGAATTATATGGGAAAGAGACCGGATATTGCCGCGGCAAAGGCGGTTCCATGCATATTGCCGATTTTTCTATCGGTATGCTCGGTGCCAACGGCGTTGTCGGCGCAGGCTATAACCTGGCCATGGGGGCGGCATTGGCGGCGAAATTGAAAAGGACGGAACAAATTGCCGTTGCCTTCTTCGGTGACGGCGCATCCAACCGCGGGACCTTCCACGAATCCTGCAATATGGCTTCCGTTTGGAAATTGCCCGTACTTTATGTTTGCGAAATGAACCGATGGGCGTCAACGACTCCGTATAGAACCACCACCTCGGTCGAAGATATCGCCGTTCGGGCCGCGGCGTACGATATGCCCGGTAAAAGCGTTGACGGCAATGACTTTTTTGCAGTATATGAAGCGGCAAAAGAAGCCGTCGCGTATGTTCGCGGCGGTAAAGGCCCGTATTTGCTGGAATTAAAAACATACCGCATAAAGGGGCATTTTGTGGGGGATCCGGAAAAATACCGCACCAGAGAGGAAGTACAAGAACACTTCACTAAAGACGATCCCCTGCAGAATTTCCGTGCCGTCGTTACCGGTAAAAAGTGGCTTACCGAGGCCGAGTTGGACGAGCTTGATCAAAAGGCGAAGGCCCTGGTGGAAGAAGCCGTACAGGAAGCGATGGCGGCACCGTACCCGGCAGAATCGGAACTGATGGAAAACTATTATTGTGAATAGGCAGATAAACAGGTGATACAGGAGGGCATGGATATGAGGCAGATTACATTTTCCGCAGCGACGCAGGAAGCAATGCGTGAAGAAATGCAACGGGACAAGAATGTATTTTTGATGGGTGAAGATATTGCGCGGCAAGGCGGTATTTTCGGACAGTTTAAAGACTTGGCCGAAGAATTCGGGAATGACCGCGTTCGTGATACGCCTATTTCGGAAACCGCTATTATCGGCGGCGGCGTCGGTGCCGCGTTAGCCGGTATGAGGCCGGTTGTAGATATGCATTTTGCCGATTTTATCGGCGTGCCTATGGATGAAATTTTCAACCAAATGGCAAAGGCCAGATATATGTTCGGCGGCCAGGCAAAAGTGCCTCTTGTATTGCGTGCTCCCGACGGCATGACACGGGGCGGCGCGGCACAGCATTCGCAATGCGTTGAAGCTTGGTTCATGCACATTCCCGGCATCAAGGTCGTTATCCCGTCCAACCCGGCAGATGCCAAAGGGTTGTTGAAAGCTGCGATTCGCAGTGACGATCCTGTACTGTATTTTGAACATAAACGGTTGTTTTCCATGAAAGGAGATGTACCGGAAGGTGAATTCCTGACACCTATCGGCAAAGCCCGTGTAGCCAAAGAGGGGATGGATATAACGGTTGTATCCTATTCCTTTTATATGAACCATGTGTTGACGGCGGCGGACGAATTGGCAAAAGACGGTATTTCTCTTGAATGCATAGATTTAAGAACGATTTCTCCGCTTGATATGGATACGGTGTATCAATCCCTGAAAAAGACAAAACGGCTCATGATTGTACACGAGGCGGTAAAGCAGGGCGGCGTCGGTGCGGAAGTTGCCGCGCGTGCCGCGGAAGAAATGATCGATTATCTGGATGCGCCTATTGTCCGTTTAGCGGCACCGTTCGTACCGATTCCGTATGCGCCGACGCTGGAACGATTGGTGAAAATTGAGCCGGAAGATATTTGCAGGGCCGTGAAGGACATGCTCGGAAAATAATTTATTTTTATAAAAATAATCGACAGAAAGGATGTATTTTTATGGATCCGAAATACAGCGGTATTGATTTTGCCGGTTTAGACCGCAGAAGGAAGCTTCATATTATTCTTCCCGTTTTTCTGGTTTCCGTCATTGCCTTTATAGACCGGGTAAATATTGCTTACGCCGGCATGACGATGGCGCAGCAGTTGGATTGGCTCACGCCTGAAATATTCGGCGCCGGTGCAGGTATGTTTTTCTTGGGATACTTTTTCTTTGAAATTCCCGGCTCCTTAATTGCGGCGAAATTTGATGCCTGCAAATGGATTGCCCGGATTATGTTTACATGGGGTATTGTGTGCGGATTGTTGGCATTCATGACGGCACCGTGGCATTTTTATTTGTTCCGGTTTTTGCTCGGTGCGTGTGAAGCCAGCCTGTATCCGGTAATTTACGCCGTATTGTTTCCGCGGTGGTTCCTCGGCAGGGAGCGGGCGGCAGCTATTTCCTTAATGTTGACCTCTCTTTTGATCGCGGCTATCATAGGCGCGCCCATTGCCGGAATATTGCTGGAACTGAATTTGTTCGGGCTTTACGGTTGGCAATGCCTGTTCTTGCTGGAAGCCGTTCCGGCCGTGGTTTTTACATTCGTGTTCCTGTTTTGGGTTAAAGATCGGCCGGATAAGGTTAATTGGCTTTCGCCGCTGGAAAAAGAGTATTTAAAAGAAACTATTGCAGCGGAAGAAGAGGAAAAGGATAAAGCTAAAAAGTATACGATTTGGCAGGCTCTTACGGATAAGAAAGTATGGCGGTTATGTGTAATTTATTTTACCTGGATTACCGGCTTTTGGGGCTTCAATTTCTGGATGCCACAGGTTCTCAAAAGCGTGTCCGGCTGGTCACCGGCATTAGTGGGTATTGCCATTGTATTTCCCATGGGAGCGGCATTGATTGCTCAAATTATTATCGGGCACCACTCCTCTAAAACCGGAGAAGTTCGTTGGCACATTGCAGGCTGCATGTTTTTAGGCGCTTTCGGGTTGATTTGCGCTCCGTTTATTCATACAGGCATTCTCAGCCTGATCTTCATTTCCGTTACGGCTGTCGGCGTGTATTCGGCAATGGGAACCTGGTGGTCCGTACCTACGACTTTTCTCAGCGGTGCGGCGGCGGCCGGTGCTACGGCAATGATTAACTCCATCGCAAATTTGGGAGGATACTTGGGGCCCTATATGCTGGGCGTTATTAAGCAGACTACGGGATCAACCGATGCCGGCTATTGGGCACTCGGAGGCATGCTGATCATTTCGGGACTGGTCATGTTGTCCCTGCCCAAAAAGGGTAAGCTTCAGTCCGGGAATAAATAAGGAAACATAATCTGAAAAGGTGTATTGACCGAAATAAAGGAGGAACTGAATTATGGCCGGTGAACTGACTATGCCTCAATTGGGCCTGACAATGACGGAGGGCACCGTCTCGCAGTGGTTGAAGCAGGAAGGCGATGCCGTCAAAAAAGGTGACGGCGTTGTCGAAGTGGAGACCGATAAAATCAATAATATCGTAGAAGCTCCGGAAGACGGCATTTTGTTAAAAATAGTCGCCCGGGAAGGCGACGTATTGCCGGTTAAAGGCTTACTCGGCATCATCGGCGCTGCCGGAGAAACGGTTAATGTACGGCGAACAGCTGATGATACCTTTGATCTGCCCGCAATTGCGGCGGCAAATGAAGAAGTGGCCGCCGTATCCGAGCTGAGCGGAGCAATTCCGGTACAGAATGTCGTTGTTGACGGCCGGGTATTGGCTACTCCCTATGCCCGGTTTTTAGCAAAAAAAGACGGCATTAACCTGGCGCTTGTAACAGGCAGCGGGCCGAACGGCAGAATCGTCGGCGATGACGTGTCGGCGTATAAAGAAGAGCATAAGGTTCGTATTTCACCTGCAGCCGCAAAGCTTGCCGCTGAATTGGGTGTTGATACGGGATGTGTTCAATCGGACGGCCGCATTATGAAAAAGGATGTTTTGCGTGCGGCCGGAGCTGCCGCGGAAGTCCCGCTTCGGCAGCCTGACGCGAAGCTTGACGTGAGTGCGGCTACGGCGGCAAAGGACACGAACAAAACTGAGTTAAAAGGCATGCGCAAGGTCATTGCCCGACGCTTGAGTGAAGGCTGGCGCAATACGCCGCATGTCCATCATACGGTTGAAATCGACATGACGGAAGCGACGGCGCTGAGAGCGGCCTTTAAGAAAATGGATAAGAAACTCTCTTTTACCGATTTGATTATCAAGGCCCTGAGCCGTGTATTGGAAGAATATACTGCCGCCAATGACAGCTTTGCGGATGACTATATTATCCACAATGCGGACATTAACATGGGCGTGGCTGTAGCGATTGACGGCGGCTTGATCGTGCCTGTCATTAAAAATACCGACCGCCTCGGCGTAATGCAGATTCACGACAAAGTAGGCGAGCTGGCTGAAAAAGCGAGAGCAGGGCGGCTTTCACCGGATGAAATGCAGGGCGGAACCTGCACGATCAGTAATCTGGGAATGTACGGCTGCGACCACTTCACACCGATCGTCAATCCGCCGGAAGCGGTGATTCTCGGTGTGTGCCGGACAGTGGAAAAACCGATAGTTAAAGACGGGGAAATTGTGATTGCGCCTATGATGAATGCCGTATTGGGCTATGACCACCGCGTTATTGACGGCGCCACTGCCGGGCTGGTAACCTCGCGCTTGAGGGAATACATGGAAAATCCGCTGTTGCTGTTATAAGGAATGCAGTTATTCGGACGGATGAAAGGAGACCGTGAATTATGGCCGGTGAACTGATTATGCCTCAATTGGGCCTGACGATGACGGAGGGAACCGTCTCGCAGTGGTTGAAGCAGGAAGGCGATGCCGTCAAAAAAGGTGACGGCATTGTCGAAGTGGAGACCGATAAAATCAATAATATCGTGGAAGCGCCGGAAGACGGCGTTCTGTTGAAAATAGTCGCACAAGAAGGAGATGTATTGCCGGTAAAGGGTGTGTTGGGCTATATCGGTGCCGCCGGTGAAGTCGTTGCCGCAGCCGCCGCAAAAAGTACGGACGGCACGAGCGGTGAAGCTGTTGAAAAAGCGGCTGCGGCGACGTCCGGCAGGAGTGCTGAAAAAAGCAAAAAACGTATTATCGTTATCGGTGCCGGTCCCGGCGGATATGTAACCGCGATTAAAGCGGCACAGCTTGGTGCGGACGTATCCGTCATTGAAGAAGACCATGTCGGCGGCACCTGCCTGAATGTAGGCTGTATTCCGACAAAGGCGCTGATACATGTCAGCTCATTGTACGATTCGATTATAAGAGAAGCAGGAACCGTGGGTGTACATGTAACCGGTGCAGCTGTTGATTGGAGCGAGGCGGTTAAATATAAGGAGTCCGTTGTTAAGCGGTTGGTCGGCGGTGTTGACAGCCTTCTGAAAGCCAACGGCGTAAAAAAATATACCGGGCACGGCCGTATTATTGATGCCCATACGGTAGATGCGGCCGGTGAGGAGCTGACTGCCGATTATATCATTCTGGCCACCGGCTCGGAACCGGTATACTTAAAGCTCCCCGGGGCCGATTTGCCGGGAGTGCTTGACAGTACGCAGGCTTTGGCATTAACAAAGATTCCGAAGTCTATTGTCATTATCGGCGGCGGTGTTATCGGTATTGAATTTGCAGCCATGTTTGCGGCCGTAGGGGCAAAATGCACAATCGTGGAAGCGTTGCCTTATATTTTGCCGCCGGTGGATAAAGAAATTGTGGCTCTCGTTCAGGGAGATTTGGAAAAACGGGGCATTGAAGTAGCTGTCAACTCGAAAGTCGAGTCCATCGAGCGGCAGGACGGATTGCTGACCGTATATGCCAAACGGCAGGAAGAAGACCTTGCCGTTACCGGTGAAGCGGTTATCGTTGCAGTCGGACGCAGGCCGAGAACGGCGAATATCGGCCTGGAAGACGCAGGTGTCGTTCTGGAACGCGGCCGGATCGTTACGGATGAACATTTCCGGACTTCCGTACCGGGAATTTTCGCCGTCGGCGATTGCAACGGAAAACTAATGCTGGCTCATGCCGCTTCGGCACAGGGGGTGGCTGCCGTCGAGTACATTATGCGGGGTGAAGGCTCGTTTGAGGAGGCGACGGCCCCGGCATGCATTTACTTGGAACCGGAAGTGGCAGGCGTAGGCCTGCGGGAAGATGAAGCGGCCGCTAAAGGGATTGAGTATAAAGCAGGACGCTTCATGTTATCGGGAAACGGAAAATCGCTTATTGAAAACGGCGGAGTAGGCATGATAAAAATTATTGCCGATGCCAAATACGGCGAGGTTTTGGGCGTCCATATGTACGGACCGCGTGTGACCGAGTTGATTGCCGCCTGCAGTTTGGCGATACGGCTGGAGGCTACGGTGGATGAGTTGATCAGCACGATTTGGGCACATCCGTCCGTAGGGGAAGCTATTGGAGAGGCCGCATTGGATGTATTCCAAGCATCTATTCACTGGCCGCCTGAACGTAAATAAATTAGGGATATGAGCTGCGGCAGGGGAGCGGTTATAAATTCCCTTTCCGCAGCCTACCTGCTGTTCGAGGTGAGGAACATGACTGCTCATATGAAAAAGCCGGAATGGCTCAAGCAACGGGTTTGTAATGATGAGACATATACTGCCGTAAAAAATATGATGAAACGGTTGCAGTTACATACGGTGTGCGAGAACGCCGATTGCCCCAATATCGGTGAATGCTTCGGTCATAAAACGGCTACCTTTCTTATCCTCGGCGGCGTGTGTACCAGAGCGTGCAGATATTGTGCCGTTACAAAGGGAAAACCGTTGCCGCCGGATAGGGATGAACCGGGAAAATTGGCGGCAGCCGTGGAGATGTTGGGGTTAAAGCATGTCGTTATTACGTCGGTTGCGCGAGATGATTTGGCTGACGGCGGCGCCTTTCAATTTTCCGAATGTATACAGGCCGTACGCCGATATTCCTCCAAGACGACGACAGAAGTATTGGTACCCGACTTTAAGGGGAAGCGGAGCAGTCTCGATTTGGTACTGCGCAGCCGACCGACTGTATTTAACCATAATATCGAGGCCGTAAGGCGCCGCTTTTCCGACGTTCGTCCAATTGGCAGCTACGACCTCTCGCTGGAGGTATTGAAGTATGCGGCAAACCATGCCGTCAGGCCGCTAATTAAAAGCGGGATTATGGTGGGGTTCGGGGAGACGCCGGCGGATCTGGAAGAAGCGTTTCGTGATTTAAAGGCCGCCGGAGCGGATATTATTACTATAGGGCAGTATTTAAGACCGTCTGAGGAACACGTGCCCGTTGCGGAGTATATTACGCCCGAAAAATTCGAATTATATAAAAACATGGCCGAAGCGGCGGGAATTTCGCATGTAGTAAGCGGTCCGCTGGTCAGAAGCTCTTATAAAGCCGGCATTGCAGTTGATGATTATTATAAAGCCCGGGAAGGAACCTCTGCCGACTTCGGTTAAATTAAGAAACAGTAAACAGAGGGATAAGATGAAATATTTAGAAGTGAAATCAACTGATCCGTATTTGAATTTGGCTTTGGAAAATTATATTTTTGAATATATGGAGCCGAAGGATGACTATTTTTTATTATGGCAAATTGACAACACTATATTAGTGGGAAAACATCAGAATACGGTCGAAGAAATAAATTGTAAATTTGTAGACGAGCATCATATTCATGTCGTCAGAAGATTGACCGGGGGCGGTGCCGTTTTTCATGATTTAGGGAATATAAATTATTCATTCATTGTGAAGCGGCAACGCGATAGAGATTTTAACTTCGCTGTTTTTGCCGAGCCTGTATTACGTGTTATGAACAACCTGGGAATCAAGGCTGAATTTTCGGGAAGGAATGATTTACTGATAGACGGCATGAAGTTTTCCGGCAATGCGCAATGTGTAAATGAAGAGCGCTTGCTGCATCACGGCTGTATTATGGTTGATGCCGACGTAGACTATCTTTCAAGTGCTTTGCAGGTAAAAAAGAAAAAATATGAATCGCGCAGTATCAAGTCCGTCCGGAGCCGGGTGACATCGGTCAACTCACATTTATCAATTCCCGTTAATGCAGCGCAATTTAAAAAGCTGTTGCTGCAGGAAGTGCTGAAGGATAACGAAAATATGGAACCGTTGGTAATAACTGAAGCGGATTGGGAAAATATAAAAAAACTTAAGGAAAAAAGATTCGCTGCCTGGCAATGGAATTACGGCAAATCGCCGGCATATAACTTTCGCCGTGAGAAAAAATTTCCTGCAGGCTTGGTGACCGTTTATATGCAGGTAGATAAAGGCCGGGTCGAATCGATCAACTTTTATGGCGATTTTTTCGGCGATAAAAATATCTCCGAGCTGGAGAAAAAATTTGTCGGCCTGCCGTTGAAACGGGAGGACTTGTTGGCGGCACTGGAAAAGATGCAAATCGGTTCGTATATGAACGGCATTTCGGCGCAAAATATATATGATTTGATACGATATTCTTGAAATTTCGGCAATGGGACAGGCACGCTCATGCTGCCGCTTGCAACATGAGCGTGCCTGTCGATTATGTTTCTCATCATGTATGAAATTTAGACAGTAAGCGGCGACTTCTATTTCGGATGTCCTTCACTTACGTTTAATTCATTCATCAGGGCATTTTGCAGCACATTGGAAAAATTAACGTTACTCTCCTTTGCCAGCGTGTCGAGCCAACGGGGAATGGACAAGGTCTTTTTTACAGCCTGCGTATCGTTGTGTTTGCGATATTCCGCCGTATCCGCCTTGATTAAAGCGAGTATGTCATCGTCGGCTATTGCTAAATCACGGGGGTTAGTGGGTACGGGTATTTCCTTGCTCTTCTCCTCGGCATGCCACAGCCACAAATTCAACGCATCTTCCGCCATGGAAAACGCGTCGGCCAAGGATTCGCCGTCCGTATGAATGTGCGGAAAATCGGGAAAAGAAATTAAATACCCTCCTTCTTCGGCATGCGTAAAAACAACAGGATATATATACTTCATAAGCGATCACTCCTCTAACGGACCCCGGCAATAAAAAAGAAAATACTACTTTAAGCCGGCATCCTTTAAAATAGCTTGAACAGTTCCGGTTTTTACTTCTTTTGCATTGTGACGAGGGATTTGCAATTCATTACCTGTAATGGGACTATACCAAATATCGTGGCGTGAACCGCTGCGGAGTTTTAGACAACCGTTCTTTCTCAGGAGTTTTGCCGGTTCAGATATTTTCATGTTAGCAGTTCCTTTATTAAAAAATAGTATAATACGTAATAATACGTAAGTAAAGACAGTAAAGAAATTTGATTTTTGGAAATAACGGAAGCTATATTACGGTATCATAACGGCATGTGAAAAATCTTGATTTTAATTGAAATATAATCAACCTGAGTAATAACATTAAAAGATACTGTGACAATACTGCGTAAGCGGGCGGGTAGGCCGGCCTGTCGATTATGTTTCTCAGCTTGACGACAGGGGCCGTATTGGGTATGATAAACACGATGGCTGGGCAGGTTGCCTTGCCTGTTATTTTTATATGTTTGTGTTCGCAGTGTGCTGTCCGTTTTACGGAAAAGACGTTGTCTTAGCGCTGGCTCTCCGCGAGGAGAGGACGAGGAAGAGGTTGTCGAGGTTTCAGCGGATGCCTCTCGGCCGGGCCGGTCGATAAAGGCCGTTAAAACTCAGCGGTGACGGTGAGGACAAAGCGGTATATAAGGGCTCGGGCAGGAACGCGAACCGCAGCTGCAAGGAGGGTTTTTACAGTATGTGCGGTATTGTCGGATATGTGGGAAAGGAAGAGGCGGCTCCCTTTTTGTTGGACGGCCTCTCCAAGTTGGAATACCGGGGCTACGATTCGGCCGGCATTGCCACTATCGACGGGACGAAACTCGTCGTGGAAAAATGCGTCGGCCGTTTGGCGGCGCTGAAAGAAAAAATCGACGGTCATGTGCCTAAAGGGACTGTCGGCATCGGCCACACCCGTTGGGCGACACACGGCCGTCCGGCCGATAACAATGCCCACCCCCATACGGACGGAGCGGGGCGCTTTGCCGTCGTCCACAACGGTATCATTGAAAATTATTTGCCTTTAAAAGAAGGGCTTCTGAAGAAGGGCCATGAATTTAAATCGGAAACGGATTCGGAAGTGGTTGTTCATCTCTTGGCCGAGGTCTATGACGGCGATTTCGAGGCTGCCGTGCACCGGGTCCTGACCATGATCGAGGGATCGTATTCTCTCGTATTTCTCTCCAAGGATCACCCGGATCGGCTCATTTGCGCGAAAAAGGACAATCCTCTGGTCATCGGTCTCGGCAACGGGGAAAACTTCATCGCTTCCGATATTCCCGCCATCATTTCCCGTACGCGGCGAACGTATATTTTAAACGACGGAGAAATCGCCGTCGTTCGCAGGGACGGCGTGGATGTATGCAACTTTGCAGGCGAACGGATCGACAAAAAGGTCTTTGAAGTAAACTGGAATGCCGAAGCTGCCGAAAAAGGCGGCTATGAGCACTTCATGCTCAAGGAAATTCACGAACAGCCGAAAGCCGTACGCGATACGATGTCACAGCGCATTGCAAAAGACGGGAAGACCGTCGTCTTTGACGAGCTCAAGTGGGATAAGGATTTTCTCGATTCGATCGACAAAATTTCCATCGTCGCCTGCGGTACGGCCTACCATGCAGGTCTCGTGGGCAGGTCGTATATTGAAAAGCTGGTGCGTATTCCCGTTGAAATCGACGTGGCCTCGGAGTTTCGCTACAAAGACCCCATTATTGACGACAAGACGCTGACCGTCGTCGTCAGCCAGTCCGGTGAAACGAGCGATACCTTGGCGGCACTGAAAGAGGCGAAGCGGCGCGGTGCCAAGACGGTGGCCGTTACGAACGTCGTCGGCTCGTCCATTGCCCGCGAAGCGGATCGGGTTATTTATACGTGGGCCGGTCCGGAAATCGCCGTCGCCTCGACGAAGGCGTATACGACACAGCTCGTCGCCTTCTTCATGCTTGCCCTGTACATGGCGGAAATTGAAGGAACACAGCCGTCCGAACGGATTGCCGAACTCATTGCGGCCCTGCAGAAGCTGCCCGACGATGTGAGCCGTACCTTTGAAGATGTGGAGCCGATCAAGACCTTTGCCACGAAGTACGGCTTTAATGAAGACGCTTTCTTCATCGGCCGGTCTCTCGACTACAACGTGGCCATGGAAGGGTCTCTGAAACTGAAGGAAATTTCCTATATTCACGCGGAAGCCTATGCGGCGGGCGAACTCAAGCACGGTACGCTGGCGCTGATCGTCAAAGGCGTGCCGGTCATCGCCCTGGCGACGCAGAAGTCCGTGTACGAAAAGACGCTCGGCAATATAAAAGAAGTAAAGGCGCGCGACGCCGTCGTCATCGGCATTGCCGCTGCCGACGACACGGAGCTTGCCAAGTATGTGGACCATGTCATCAAGGTGCCCGCTACGGACGAACTCCTGATCCCTATTTTGGCGGTCATTCCCTTGCAGATGCTCGCGTATTATGCGGCCGTTACGAGAGGTTGCGATGTCGACAAGCCGCGGAACCTTGCCAAATCCGTAACAGTTGAATAAATGTATACATCCTTGGGGGAGTACATTCCTGTAATGTGCTTCCCCCCTTTTGCATCTAATTGAGAATATATACGCCGAATGCGTAAAGAAAATGGAATGGCAGTAATAATGCAAAAATAGAAATAGAACTATGCTTGACACAAATGGATAAAAATCTTTATAATTAAGATAAAGTTAAACGTTATACGTAAACTGAAAAGGAGTGAGATCTATGGCAAAACAAATCATAAAAACTCTCGACGGGAACGAGGCGGCTTCCGACGTGGCTTATGCCTTTACGGAGGTAGCGACGATTTACCCGATTACGCCGTCATCGCCGATGGCGGAACACGTTGATGCCTGGGCGGCACACGACCGCAAGAACCTCTTCGGCCAGCCCGTCAAACTCGTGGAAATGCAGTCCGAAGCGGGTGCCATCGGTGCCGTTCACGGTGCGGCCGAAACGGGCAGTCTCTGTTCGACTTTTACGGCGTCGCAGGGACTCATGCTCATGATTCCCGTACTGCACCGCCTGTCCGGTCAGCTGAAGCCTGTTGTTCTGCATATTGCGGCCCGTACGGTCGGGACCCATACCATGTCCATTTTCGGCGATCATTCCGACGTCATGGGCTGTCGCAATACGGGCTTTGCCATGCTTTGCAGCGCAAGCGTTCAGGAATGCGCCGATCTTGCTGCCGTATCCCATTTGTCGGCCATTAAGGGACATGTGCCGTTTATGCATTTCTTTGACGGCTTCCGCACGTCCCATGAAATTCAAAAAATTTCCATGCTGCCGGAAGAAGAACTGAAAAAACTCATCGACGAAGACGCGCTTTATCAGTTCAAACATACCGGCCTCAATCCGGAACACCCGGTCATGCGCAGTACCGTAACGAATCCGGACATGTACTTTCAGTCCAAAGAAGCGAGCAACCTCTGGTACGACCGGCTGCCGCAGATCGTCGATGAATACATGCAGCAAATCAGCATGCTCACAGGGCGCGAATATAAGCTTTTCAACTATTACGGCGCAGCCGATGCGGAATCGGTCGTCATCGCCATGGGTTCCGTTACGGGCGCGATTCAGGAAACGGTGGACGCCTTGAACGCGCAGGGCAAGAAGACGGGCTATGTGCAGGTTCACCTTTATCGCCCCTTCTCGTTGGAACACTTCGTGGCGGCCCTGCCGAAGACGGTGAAGAAGATCACGGTCATGGATCGCACGAAGGAACCGGGCGCCCTCGGCGAACCGCTTTATGAAGATGTCTGCGCTGCTGTTCGCCATACGGATCTGCATGCGAAAATTTACGCCTGTCGCTACGGCTTGTCATCGAAAGACGTACCGCCCGCTTCGATTCATGCGGTTTTCCGCAATATGGACGCGGAGCAGCCTAAGGTACACTTTACGGTCGGCCTGAACGACGACGTGACGCATCTTTCCATTCCCGACGTGCCCTTGGCGGTCGATTCGGAAGGCATCGTCAACTGTAAGTTCTGGGGCTTCGGCTCGGACGGTACTGTCGGCGCCAACAAAAACTCCATCAAGATCATCGGCGACAACACGGACATGTTCGTACAGGCATACTTCGAATATGATACGAAGAAGTCCGGCGGCGTCACGAAGTCACACTTGCGTTTCGGCAAGAATCCGATCCGTGCGACCTACTATATTAAGGAAGCGGATTTCCTCGCCTGCCATAAGCCCGTTTACATGAGTACGTACGATATTGTCGGTGAAGTACGGGACGGCGGCGTATTTCTCCTCAACTGCAGCTGGACGCCGGAAGAATTGGAAACGCACCTGTCCAATAAGGTAAAGCGCCAAATCGCGCAGAAAAAAATACGGTTCTACACGATCGACGCGTCGAAAATCGCACGCGAAATCGGCCTCGGCAGCAACCGGACGAACACGGTGCTGCAGGCGGCGTTCTTCAAACTGGCCAACATCATGCCCATTGAAGACGCTGTGGAACATATGAAAAAAGCTATTTACAAGACATACATGGCCAAGGGAGACAAGATTGTCTCCATGAACCAGGCCGCCGTTGACCGCGGTGTGGACGGTATCGTGAAAATCGATGTTCCCGCCACCTGGGCGGAGCTTCCGGAAGAAGCGGTGCAGGAAGATACACGCAACATTCCCGATTTCATCAAGAAAATCGTCGAACCGTCGAACCTGCAGAAGGGCGATGATATTCCGGTCAGCGAATTTGTTCCCTATGCGGACGGCTCCTATCCCATGGGCTCGACGAAGTACGAAAAACGCGGTATTGCCAGCGTCGTGCCGCGGTGGATCCGGGAAAACTGCATTCAGTGCAACCGCTGCTCCCTCGTGTGCCCGCATGCCGCTATTCGTCCCTTCCTGGCGACGAAGGAAGAATTGGCAAAGGCGCCGCAGGGCTTTGAAACCAAACCGGCAACCGGCAAGGGTATGGAAGAATACGGCTTCCGTATCCAGGTGTCACCGCTTGACTGCTACAGCTGCCAGTGCTGCGTCAACGCCTGCCCGGCGAAGGAAAAAGCCCTCGTCATGGAACCTCTCGACACGCAGCTTCATGAACACGAAGATTGGGAATTTGCCGTAACGCTCAGCCGGAAGGAAACGACCTTCGACAAGTTCTCCGTCAAGGGCAGCCAGTTCAACCAACCTCTTCTCGAATTCTCCGGCGCCTGCGCAGGTTGTGCCGAAACGGCGTACATGAAGGTCCTGACGCAGCTCTTCGGCCAGCGCATGCTCGTTGCCAACGCGACCGGCTGTACGCAGGCATGGGGCTCCGCCATGCCGAGTCTGTCCTACACGACGAATGCCGACGGCTACGGCCCGGCATGGTCGAATTCGGTCTTCGAAGATAATGCGGAATTTGCACTCGGCATGTCCCTGTCCATGGATCAGCAGCGCATGGATTTGCGCCTGAAGACGGAAGAGCTCCTGCCCCTCGTCGACGGTGAATTGGCCGAAGCGGCGCAGACCTGGCTCGACTCGTTCGGCGTGAAGAACGAAGGGGAAGTGACGGAAGGCCTCAGTAAGGCTTATATTGCGGCCCTCGCCAAGGCCGATGTAAGCGGCAGGGCGAAGGAGCTTCGCGATTACATCCTCGCCCACAAGGAACACATCGTCAAGAAGACCATTTGGATGTACGGCGGTGACGGCTGGGCGTACGATATCGGTTACGGCGGTTTGGATCACGTCCTTTCGATGCACCATAACCTCAATATCATGCTCGTCGACACGGAAGTATATTCCAACACGGGCGGGCAGTCTTCCAAGGCGACTCCTGTAGGCGCAGTGGCGCAATTCGCCTCGGCAGGCCGCCGCTCCAACAAGAAAGACCTGGGGCGCCTTCTCATGACGTACGGTCATATTTACATCGCCCAGGTTGCGCTCGGCGCCGACCCGAATCAGCTCATGAAGGCGATCAAAGAAGCCGAAGCCTATGACGGCCCGTCCATCATCATCGCTTACTCGCCCTGCATCAACCACGGCCTGAGCTGCGGCATGGGCCGGGCGCAGGAAGAAATGAAGCGTGCTGTAGAATGCGGTTACTGGCACCTGTATCGTTACAATCCGGAGCTGCGGGAACAGGGCAAGAACCCGTTCATCCTCGATTCGAAAGAACCGAAGGCGTCCTTCCGCGACTACCTCATGGGCGAAACGCGGTATGCCGCCCTTACGAGAACCTTCCCGGATATTGCGGACGAATTGTTTGCAAAAGCCGAAGACTTTGCGAAAGAAAAGTACGAAATCTATAAGAACATGGCCAACGGCTAAGGTTGCCTATAACTAAGAGGCCGTAACAGGATAACCGAAAATGTTATCCTGTTACGGCCCCTTTTTGATACGGTTTTTAATACGGTTTTTATTTCGGTGCCGAGGTTTTTTGTTTTTTCGAGGAGCAACAATCGCCGCCGTTACAGCAGGAGCAGCCTGCCGTTCCTTTGAACAGGCCGCGTACGTGTCTGAACATGTATACGGCGGCAATGATGATTACGATCCCTACAATATATGTTGCCGGGGTCATACTGATCGCCTTCTTTCCGTATTGGGCACTGCAGTTTTTGCATAATGCCCGAATCTGAAGAACTCTTATGCGCCTAATCCGGCAAGAAGAGCCAAGTGGTATACAACAAAGGAGAATACATAAGCCAATGTAAGTCCCAGGCCTGCAGAGAAGCCCATCCATTTCCAGGAGTTCGTTTCACGCTTGATAACGGCCAGTGCGGCTACACAAGGCATGTAGAGGAGGCAAAATACCATTAGTGAAAGAGCAACGGCCTGATTGAAGCTGGGGTCGTCGGCCAGATAGGTGACGAGGTTCGCTTCGTGCTTATCGTCCGCTTCTACACTGTAAATGGTGGCCAGCGTAGAGACCATGACCTCTTTGGCGGCCGTGCAGGCAATGATGCCTACGCCGATCTTCCAGTCGAATCCGAGCGGTTTGATTGCCGGTTCGATGAACCGGCCGAGACGGGCGGCGTAGCTTTGTGATAATTTTTCAGCCTTTTGCTGCGAATCCAAGTCGCTTATCGCGTCGTCGGCAGACTTTTGCGCATCAAAGAGGGGAAGCGCTTGTGCATAGACGTTCGGGTCGGACTGTTCGAGGCCGGCAAAGGCATCGGGATATTCCGGCTTATCTTCCGCTTCCTGTGCCTGCTTGACATTTTTTATGTCCTGATCTTCGTCGTCTGCCGCATCATCGGCTTCTTTTTGTGCACTGATCATGGATTCATACATGCTGTTCAGCTGCGCGTTGTCTTCGATGGAGGTCAGTCCGTACGAGGTGAGGAGCGCCGACTGCCGTTTTTCCGACATGGCCGTTACGGCATCCTTTGCGGCGTCGAAGTCCTGCGAATAATCTACGTCCATCGGGTAGGCCGTGAGGAACCAAACGAGGATGGAAGCGCCGAGAATGATCGTACCGGCTTTTTTCAAGTAAAGAACTGTACGCTCCCACATGTGCATGAGCACGCCTTTGATAGTCGGTACATGGTAAGGAGGCAGTTCCATGACGAACGGCTCCTGCTCGCCTTTAAATTCCGTACGGCGCAGGATGAGTGCAATGGCGATTGCCACGACGATGCCGAGCAGGTACATGCCGAAAAGCACGGTGCCGCCGAATCCCGTCGAACCGAAAAAGGCCGCAATAAACAGTGTGTACACCGGCAGGCGGGCACCGCAGGACATGAAGGGCAGGCCCAGGATCGTGACCATGCGGTCCCTTTCATTATCCAAGGTGCGTGCGGCCATGATTCCCGGTACATTACAGCCGAAGCCGAGGATCATAGGGATAAAAGACTTGCCGTGGAGACCGAAGGCCCGCATGATACGGTCGATCAGGAAGGCCGCACGCGCCATATAGCCCGAGTCTTCAATAAGGCTGATGAAAAAGTACAAAAGGACGATGAGCGGTACGAAGCTGAGGACCGCACCGACACCGCCGATGGCGCCGTCCACGACGAGAGAGCGGAGCTGTTTGTCTTCGATGATCGTGCCGAGCCGGTCGCCGAGCATGCCGAAGCCCGTTTCCAGCCAATCCTGCGGATAAGCGCCCAGGTCGATAACGACCGTGAACATAAGCCACATGAAGAACAGGAATATAGGCAGCCCCAGGATCTTGTGCGTCAAGACACGGTCTATCCTGTCGGAAAGAGTATCGCTCGTGCCGGCGGATACGACGGCGGCGTTGTATGCTTCAACGGCAAATTGATGGCGGTACTGTGCGAAGTGGAAATCAAGATCCACCTTATCCTTCAAACCGGCCCGCAGCCGAGAAGCTTCTTCGAGTATCTTTTCGGCACCGTCGACAGCTTGAACCTTTTCGACGACATCGCCGTCGTTTTCAAGGAGCTTGACCGCCAGCCAGCGGAGCGGATAATTGATATTGCCGGATTCTTCAATGACCTTCGTTAATGCCGTGATCGCCGGTTCCACCTCCGGACCGTAGAAGATCTGCGGATTCTTGAGCCTGCTCAGGCGTTCTTCATCAATGACGACGGCAAGCAGCCGGTCCGTACCGATATTTTTGCTGCCTACGAGAGGAACGACGACGGCGCCGAGTTTTTCGCCGAGCTTCTCCAGGTCGATTTTGACATTCATCCGTTCGGCAATATCCATCATATTGAGTGCCAGGACTACGGGCCTGCCCAATTCGGCGAGCTGAGCCGCCAAATAAAGGTTGCGTTCCAGATTGGACGCGTCCAGCACATTGACGATCAGATCCGGCTTATCGTTGATAATAACATTCCGAGCCACCACTTCGTCGAGGGAGCGGGCCGTCAGGCTATATGTACCCGGCAGGTCGATAAAAAGAAGATCTTCGCCGTTGTACGACCGGTGGCCTTCTTTTTTTTCTACCGTAACTCCCGGATAGTTGCCGACGTGCTGTTTGGCGCCTGTAATATTGTTGAAGATCGTGGTTTTGCCGCAGTTCGGATTGCCTGCCAGGGCGATTCGTACAGTTTTGTTGGCGCCGAATAGGCATGACTAAACCCCCAGTTTACTGGGGGAACATAAAAAATACTTATAGAAAAAGAAGGAACCTC
>PPYF01102679.1_pt1 | contig 34899 bp, 38 predicted proteins | sample 1559871 | NCBI WGS metagenome assembly PPYF01 (sample SAMN08240021, study PRJNA423297) | Human gut metagenome, whole genome shotgun sequencing project.
TAAAAAATGAGAAAATAGCGAAAGAAAAAAGGACTCTTTTAATTGGGACAAAAGGTTATTTCTCAATCGCACTTGAACAGAGTAATTCTAATTAAATGGAATTAATCGGAGTTTTTGGCTACGAAAATTGAATTAACCGGAGAATTTGGCTACAAAAACTCGGAATAATTCTCCGGATAGGGAATTAATCCAAGAATTTGGCTACAAAAATTAAGATTAATTCGGCAGGCTAAGTGAATTAATCGGAGTTTTTGGCTACAAAAATTAGGATTAATTCAGGTTTCTTTGAAATTAGGATAAATTCAATCACAAAAAAATTTCAAAGGAGAATCAGCAAATGGACAAATCAGGAGGTAAACGAAGGGACATAACTTTTCGCAGTGAGAAGAACGGAAAAGTAATGTGTGTCCACAGCCGGGAAGCTAGGGAATATGCAAGGATTTTGGAATCAGACGATATGGTGGTATCTTATGAAGCCTGTCAGAGTTTGGACAAGGAGCGCTACCAATTTGTAAGTCCAATTGATATTCGGAAAGATTATTTTGACGTAGAGTGGGCCACGGATTTTGTTCTTCACTTTGCGGATGGGAGTATAGGAATCCGGGAGGTTGCCATAGAAGCTATGCTGGCAAAGAGAGCGAACATTGAGAAACTGGAATTTTCAAGAAGGTATTGGTCCGTATCTGAATCTGTTAAGGACTGGAAAATTGTAATCATGGAGAAGGGAGCGTAAGGTTATGTTCATTGATGTTGCAGGAGAGGTTCACAGAATCGTATCAAAGTCAGAGGGCGGAGTGTGGATCATATCATATGAGAATCCTTGTAGCCCTAAATTTGTGACGAAGCAGGATTTAAAAGCATATCCCAGAATTGAGCCGCCACAAGAATATCTTGAATACATAGATAAGCAGAAGAATCCCACAGATGGACAGCAGAAACGTCTTTCTTTGATTGCGGAACTCATGGAAGATGAAATTTACATCATGGACAAACACATACGAAATCAGAAAATCAAGGAACTGGCAGAGCGTGAGGGAACCACAGTGAAGCGGATTCAGAAATTATACTTTAGGCAGTTAGCGGGACGATCACTGGTGGAGGAAAGGAGGTTGCCGGAGAAGCAGGAGACACAGGAGCAGAAGGATTTTAGATGGGCGGTTGATACTTTCTATTGTTCAGCTAAGAAAATGAGTTTGCGGAGTGCTTACGATATGATGTTGCTATCCAGATACACAGACGCAGATGGACGTTTGATGGATAATCACCCAAGCTGGCATAGTTTTAGGCATTATTTTTATGAGGGCGGTTATCATGCAAAATCCAAAGTTACAATCGCAAGAAATGGACTGACCGACTACCAGAGAAACAAGCGCCCTCTTTTTGGATCGGCTATGAGTTGGAGGGATAAAATCGGAGCGTTTCAGATGGACGCTACCCAAGCGGATATTTACCTTGTATCCAGATTAGACAAGTCAGCAGTGATCGGACGCCCTAACATTTATATGGCAGTTGATACCGTCACACAGCTAATCGCCGGAATCTATGTAGGATTAGACGCAGGAGAACAGGCAGTAATCAACTGTCTTGCAAATGCAGCCACAGACAAGGTTTCGTTCTGTAAACAGTATGGGATTGACATTAAACAGGACGAGTGGCCGAATACGGGCCTGCCGGGTGAGATTATCACAGACAAAGGAAAAGAGTTTATAGGGACACGAATGGAAGAACTTGCCATGAAATACGGGATTGAGTTTGAATCCCTACCACCTTTCAGACCAGACGGAAAAAGTTTGGTTGAAAAGTCTTTTGATTTAATCCAACAGAAGTACAAGCCAGCCCTAAGAGGTAAGGGAGTGATTGAAGCAGACGCACAGGAACGGTGGGCGGTTGACTATCGGAGACAAGCCGTACTCACTTTGGAAGATTTTACAAAGGTGATAATTCATTGTGTGTTGTATCTTAACAGTTGCCGGATTATTCAAAACTGCCAAGTAGGAGAAGCAGCTCCTGTTGCTTCTAAACTCTGGAAATGGTATGACAGTCAAGGTGATTCAATGGTAATTCCGGTAAGCGGAGAAAGGTTATATCAGTTTGGGCTACCACGAAAATCCGCCACTCTTTCAAGAAAAGGAATCAGCAATCAAGGACTTTGGTATACAGGAACGGAGTTAAAAAAACTTCTGGAGCGTAAAAAGGTTGGAGATTCTATCCAGATCGCCTATGACCCGGATAATGTGAGCCGAGTATATTTAATTGATGGCATGGAGTACATATCTTTTGAATTAGCAAGTTATTGTCAGAAATATGTGGGAGCCAGTCAAGCAGAATATCAGATTGAAAAGGATAAGTACAAAGCCAATAACAAAGAATTGGAACGCCTGGACACAGAGGGACGAATCAAGGTATTGCAGAATATCCAATCTATCGTAGGGCAAGCTGAATGTGCAGACAAAGGTAAAATTGATGGAGCAGTAATTGATAAAAACCGTAGGAGGGAATTGGCATAATGAAGTATAGAAATGAGTATACAAATACAGTTGCCGCCGAGTATGGCAAAGAGCAGGGCAATCCTTTTTTAGAAGCCCTGCCGGAGTTATTGGGAAAAGCTGAATTTGTTGATCGTATGAAAAGTGAGATACATTTTCCTTATGATCTCACAGAGAAAAGTCCACAGGAACGCAGGAATTATTTAACGGAACTGACAACGTGGTTCCAACCTATGGATTATATGTATAATCTCTATGATATGCTTTACAGAGCCATGGCAGCCACCTACCAGACAAAGACCGTGGTAGAATCCGTAAAGCAGTTAAACGAGATTTATATGGATTTTCGGACAGGTAGAGAAAGAACCTTAAATTATTCCACCCAAGCGTATAGTGGTGCTGTTTTGGGTGTGCCAGGTATTGGGAAAACATCAACGATACAAAGGTGTTTAAGCACCATGCCACAGGTAATCATACATACGAAATACAGAGAAGAACAATTTTACACAAAGCAGATCAACTATCTGGTTGTGGAGTGTCCAAGTGATTGTTCCGTAAAAACCCTTGCCTTTAATATCCTGTCTGCTATTGACCGGGCGATTGGTTCGGAATACTTCACACAGGCAGCCAATCAGAGCATAGCCGTAAGTGCAATTAGTACGAAGCTAAAGATCATCTGCATGAACCATCACATAGGACTGATTGTGATTGACGAAATTCAAAATGCAATCCAGACAGCAACGAAGAATCGACAACTAAAACCACTGATAAAATTCCTCGTAGAACTCACCAACGAGACCTCAACGGGAATTTGTTTTTGTGGAACATTAGAGGCCGAAGAACTTTTCATGAAGCAGGAGCATTTAAAGAGGCGTACCAGAGGTTTAAGATTGCTACCAATGAAATATGATATTACATACAGAAAGTTTATTTCTTCCTTATGGGACTATCAGGCAACATTACAAAAAGCGGAATTGACCGAAAAACTCATGAAACAGATTTATGATTTGTCAGCCGGGATTCCAGCTTATATCGTGAAGATATTTCAGGAATCACAGGCACAGGCGATTTTATCTGGCAAAGAAAAGATTACTTATGAATCCATTAAACAGGCAGTATCTTATTTAGGAATTGAAGTACCAAAAGTATATAGCCGTGGTGGAACCTCTATTTCAGATTTTACCGTTAGTGAGATTGAATTTGAGACAATCGGTGTTGATGATGTAGAAAATTCTGCAATCGAAGTTGTTTGTAATGTAGTAGAAGAATCGAAAGTGATTACACTTCCAATAGTGCCAGAGCAGGAACCAATACAAGAGATTGCCATTCAGCCACAGGAAGAACCAGAAGCACTCGCAGAAAGCACTACGGAGCCTGTGAAGCGGTTTTACGCCAGTCAACGAGGGAGAAAGCAGACAGAGCGAGACAAAGCCGACCTGGTGGCAATCTGGAAACAAAATGAGTCAGCAGAATATCTAATCCAGACTTTAGGAGCGTATCAAATGATAGAATGGAGGTGTATTTGATGTTGCAGTATTTTCCGACACCATACCCAGACGAATTATGGTATAGCGTGTTATGTCGATACCACATAAGAACCGGAAACCCTACCAGTGCCGCAACATTCCGGGAACTGTTTAACGGTAAGGATCACGCCGCTTTGGGAAGTTTTCTGCCAAACAAATTGATTTTTGATATAGCAAGCCAGCTACCGGAGGGAACTTTGGATATAGAGGATATCGCACTAAATCACACACTTTTTAAATATATGTTCCGGTTCCAATCACTGGATAGCAAGAACAATATTCTCAATATGACGAAACATGGGAAGATAGATTTTCCTGTTAAAATATCAAAACCCTATGAAGCTATGGAACTAAAATCTTGCCCTCTCTGTATGCAGGAAGATATGAAAAAGTATGGAGAAATATACTGGCACTTGAGCCACCAGATACCCTATGTGTCAGTCTGTAAGAAACATCAATGCTGTTTGAACACCCGCCAGAGGGTGTACAAAAATGAGCTGAATAACAATTTTGTTCTGCCGGATATAAACGATATGAACAAGGCAGATTATAGCATATCGGAAATAGAATTAGAGTTTTCAAAAATGCTGACTGGGTACTTAGAGTTACCATTGGAGGCCGGACCAACCGACGGATATAGTAATCTGTATGAGGGATTGTTAAATGCTGGTTATGGCATTGTCAGAAAAGATATGTATTACAGTATTGATTATAAAAGGTTATCCAGAGATTTATGCAACAAATACGGTGGAGAATTTATTGCACATCATTTCAGGAATCCACAATTAGGAGTAGCCCTGATTGGAAAAATAAGACGGTGGTTAAAAAAGTACCCGGAACAATATGCAATACTGGCAATGTTCATAGGTCAGGAACCGGAAACAACATTCAGCCATACCAGAATTGAGAATCAAACGAATAAGCAGTTTAGGGAGTTAAGCAAAGCTAAAATAATCCGATCAAAAAAGTTTGTAGCCGAGCAGTTAGGTGTAAAAGAAATGCACCTGGATATCATTTCTCATAATTTAGGGATAAAACCATTTTGGGAGACAAAGCCAAAGACAAACAATCCAAAGAGCTATAAAATGGCGTTAAATCTCACCAAGGGAGAATGGGATTATATCAATGAGTGCGTAAATAAATATGGCTTTTCAAGTGCGTCTGGATTCATTCGTTATTGCGTGGACGAAATGAAAAACAGCACAGAAAAGGTTGGTTAATATATGCAGACATGGGAAAGAGATGGACTATCGACATGGTAGCCCATCTTTTTTATCTTGTTATATCCTCATTCCAATCTTTTCCGGTCGGTTTGATTCTCTCATAGTTTCCGTGTTTTTCTGAAAATCTGTCTCCGGCTCCATCCCTGTCAACGGCAAGTATCACCTGTCTGTCAAAATGGAGTTTGTAATCCTCTCCGTAATAGGGAAAGGAACTTTCGATATTGGAAAGAGCCGTATCTTTTAATCCGCCCATGGCGGCATATATCCCCGGTTCCTCATAGAGTTCGTAAAAGCTGATTGCGTCTATGGGCGATTCAAAAACAAAAATAAGAATATCCTCCGGGTAAACAGGCATAGGACAGGCCAGACGCTCAAATTGATTATCCGGCTGTCGTGGTGTTTCTGTTGTGAACCACCAGAATCCCCCTGGTTCCTTTGTAAATAAAAGTTTAGACATTCCCTCATCTGATATGTTGCGGAGGGAGTAAAAGCCGTCCTGGTGATTTGAAAAGCAGACATAATCAGCCCCATAGCCGGGAGCGGTGGCAGCAAAGATTTTCTTCTGACGGATCAGTGTATATATGATGGATAGTGAAATTCCCCGCTCATGATAAAGATACTCACGGATCAGCCCGATGCGATCTGTCTGAATCGGTTTATAAAAATGAGATTCTTTTTTCTTCTCATAGAATCGGTGGGCCGTTATGGATTTTTCAGGATGACAGTTTGAAAATTTTGCAAGTTTTAAGACAGCATCTCGCCAGTGGTAGCCTTGATAGTGTTCAAGGTAGTAAATACTGTCCTGGACTTGCCCGGTGGAGTATCGGCAATAGGAATCAGGATACAGAACCAGGCTGTCATGGTTTATATCCCGAATACCGTAATAGTCCATTACCCGGTCCGGATGGTATGTAAGCATGAAATCAATTAAATCGGCTTTTTTTGCCGCTTTTATAGTGTTGTCCGATAAAAGCATAGCCTGCCCCCTTTCAAACGAAATTTGGCTTGTTTTTTATTGCTTGAATAAATAGTATTGATGATTCTATGATAATCAATCCGTTTGGGAAGTGTATCATTCCCTTACATCAGCTAATATGCCAGATTCAGTGAAAATGGTGCAGGGATAAATTGTAAACATTCTGTGAACTAATTTTGTTCATAAAAAATTTATAAATAAACCGTGTAAAACTCCTGTCAACCCCTGTCGGAACTTTCATACTAGAGTTATCAAACCTGGTCTGAAAGGTGTGCTGCATTTTGAAACTTTGGCAGTAGCAAACAACTGAATAGCTTTAATCCGATTGCTGACGGACGGATTATATTATAAGCAGATGAAAACAGTTAGGCGTGTCCATGCGGCAACATGGAAGGGTTATATATGTAATAGGCAACCTAGCATATATGGCTATCTGGGTAACGTGACAGTATAAAATGTAATTTGCGGGTGAGCACCGTTAAAACAAGCCAGCTCCCGGCCAGTCGGTCAGTGTAAGACAGACAATCCTGCATAGTGGATTCTTACATGATACCGACCCGTGTCATGTGGCAAAGATTCACAGCCACAGTCTAGGTACAACTATGCCCTGTACCGACATGCTGAAAAGCGGACATAAATTGATAACCAGAGATGGGATTTATGGGATTAAAAGTGAATGGTATGGTTCGGTCCTGGGTTTTATATGGTTGCATATAAGGCAGGACGTGATTTATAGAAGCAGTAATGCTTGTGTGGTAGGACAGGATAACACCATTTTCAATTTGAACTATTTATTATGTTCCTTTGTCATTCGTTGGCTAAGGACATTTCTGCCGTGAAGTAGAACAACCCATAACAATTATTCTTTGTATATATAAGCATAGAGGAATTGTCTTATACAATTCCACCCTAGAGTTTCACATCATAGAGGTATTTCTTAAAGGAATACCGTGCATAGAGGAATTGTCTTGAACAATTCCGAGCCTGGGTTATCCATAGAGTGCAGAAGCACATAGCAACAGAAAACAAGACTTTTGTTTCCTGTTGCGGCTGGACGAAAAGAAAAAGTATAGGTGCAATCTGGCAATGAGTACCCCCTAACTCTTTTTTCGCCAAGCCGCCATAACCAGTTGAGAAAAACTGGTTGTGGCTATGCGGTAGCTCTAAGCAGTGGAATACTAAGGATTGCGTAAGCTCTAAGTGCAAAGCTCTAAGAAGGTGATAACCCCTAAGAGTGCGTAAGCTCTAAGTATGCGAAACTCTAGGGATTATGTGAAACACTAAGTATGTGGAGCTCTAGGCAATAGATAACACATAGTAAATCTTTTAAAGGGGATAACTATGTCCATTTGCAGGATTAAAAGATTCAAGAAAATATTTCTACCCAAGTAACACCGTTCTCCCTGAATCTGTCATATTAATAGTATCTAACAGTCGAAAGGGGATTTAATAAATGCAAACTATATCAAACAGTCAAAAGGAAATTGCCAGACATACAAACTTAATCCGATATCTGCTTAACCGTCATCCAGATCTAATCGTTGAGAAAGCACCTGGACAATACGCATACGCCAAGCAGACATACATAACTTTTTATAGGGGTAGAAACGGCATTTTTTATTATTGTGATCATGAGAAACGCAAGCGTGGGGAACCCGGCTATTACAATGATGGAATCCAGTTCTTAATTGACTATCTGGGGCTTAAATACCATGAAGCAATATTAGAATTATGCAACTATGCGGAGGAAGAAGCCGACGCAATCCGAAGCATAGAAGTTGAGGATTTTATTTTTGGTAGTTAAAGACTGAAGGCGCTTAATGCGTCTTTTTCTTTTGTGAAAAATAGTGGTGTATAAGAGATGAAACCCTCTATCTAAGCCGTTTTTACCGACCCCAACTGTCATAATAATAGTATCTGGAAATGTAATTCAAATTGTATTGGGAGGACTTTCATCATGAAAAAAATCGGTAAATTTTATATTATGCCGGAACAGGAAATGCAGACAATTAACTGGTGGCTTAAATTATTAGATAGGCACAGAGAACAGGACAAAAAGGAGCATAGGAAACACCATGAAGAAGATACTGAATTTGATTTATAGGATATTCGCCTTTACCGGCCTGTATCTGGTTCCACTCCTGTTCCTGTTCATTCCCCATGCTATCCCCAGCATATCCACCAAACAGATTTTAATGCTCAATGCGGTTTTAGTTGCCTGGACTACTTTTAATAACTTTTGGTCGGTTGCTTGTGAGGGAAAGCCGCTTGACGAAATCGGCATTGGTGATGGACTTGTGCCGGAAACTGGACTACGGAAAGAATCTGCACAGAAACGGATTGCCATGTATCCCAAAGTCCCGCCGGAGCTGCTGTCAAAGGAACCGGAGGGGATTATTTTGGGCAAATATAAAAATTTGTATGTAAGGGAAAATTTAAAGGAGACACTACATTATTGCATTTTGGGTGCTCCTGGTTCTGGAAAAACCAGCACAATCATACTTGATACCCTGCTTGCCAATTTTGCCACAAGAAAAAATATATTCAATGTTTTCGCCATTGATATTAAAGGAGAACTCAATCAGAAATCCATAGAAGCCTATTCTGAAAATGTCTATGTTGTGAACCCGGATAATAGGAACACTTGTGGATGGGACGTTTACTACCGACTACGTGAATCACCATCTGATGACAAAATTACTGAGGCCATGAAAGAAATCAGTGATGGGCTTGTTGTCAGTAATAATCCGAAGGATTCATATTTTACGGAAAACGCAAAAACCGCCTTGACAGGTTTGTTGATATATTACTTTAAACAAGATGAATCATTTGTGGATTCCATCAATAAGATTTTGGAATCCGATACAGCGTCCCTTATAACCGAAATCATCAAAGACAGTGAACCAACGGATCTATGGTATAAGTACCTGGCGAAATTCAATGGTAAAACGGCAGAGAGTGTGCAGGATATTTTCACGCAAATGTGTACAACTCTCTCTGTTTTTAGCAAGTCGAATATCCGTTTTTGTTTTAGGGACAATTACCAGAAAGCCAGTCCATATGATTTGTTAAAGAAAAAAAGCGTTTTTCTAGCGATTACGGAGGATAAGCTAGAATCCTATAAGATTATCATGAGGTTACTCACCACACAAGTTTTCAGAGAGTTGGAACGCAGACCAGAGGATGAAATAGACCCAATGCTTTTAGTTATTGACGAGTTCGCTCGGTTAGGAGCGCTAAGTGGTATAGATGGTGCTTTAGCAACACTTAGAAGCCGTCGGGTAAATATCATGCTTTGTTTTCAAAGCCTTGCCCAGTGCGATTATATTTATGGAAAAGATTTGTCGAGGGCAATCATGGGAAATATGAGGGTGAAAATCATTTGTGAATGTTCCGATGCAGAAACGTCAAGGACAATTTCCGATTGGTGCGGTAAGTATAGGGATAAAAAAGAAACACTCAATGGCGGCAAAAATCGACATAAGAGTTATTCCTATGAAGATAAGCCTATAGTGGAGCCAGATGATTTAATCACCCTCGTTAAAAAAGAGGAAGAAATCTTAATTGTTTCTGGTAGTTGTGCTTATCTCCGTCCGAAAAAGTGCTACTACTTTAAGGACCCTAAACTGAAAGCTCTGGCTGATAAGGTCAAGGCATATAACAAAAATCAAAGTGAGGTAAATCCTAATGAACGATAAACAACAATTTTATAATGACTTTTTTGCGGAGATGCAGAAAGCTATGGGGCTGACGGATATACATGTCAGCAAAGATAACCGGGAAACTGACAAAGGAATACCAGGCATTAATTTTTATCTTAATGATACCGTGATTATCCCGCCCCTATTTCCAGAGTTTCATTTTGATATGTGTAAAAACGGAATCCCGATGGAGGATGTTATAAATATTGAGAAGAAGATTCTATTGGAAAAGATTGCGGAGGTCTCCGCTTTTGATATACATAAGGCATCCCCAGAGGAAGTGACCGGAAAAATTCGTGCAGCCGTAGTGAATCATGATTCCAGCAAAGATTGGCTGAAAAGTATGCCACATGAAAAATTACTTGATTTAGCTGTATATGTCAAACTTGATTTTGGAGATGGTTACGGGATTAAAGTGGATAACCATATGCTGACAGATTTACATCTCACAAAAGAAGAAGTATTTAAAATAGCAAAGCAAAATACTGTTGATGGCCGTGAACTAATTGCGGTAAAAGATTTAGTCTTAGACTATATCAGTGAACAAGTGATTGACGAGGACGAGGCGCAGGATATAACAGCTTTAGTTAAAATGCCCTCGTATATTTTTGATAACCGGGATGAACCAGAAACGGACGGGGCAGCCGTAATATCAAACTCTGGCACACTAAAACAAATTCATGGGCAGTTAGACCGTGATTTTTATATTCTTCCATGTTCTGTCGAACAAGTCCTGATTGTACCTAAATCAGAGTGTGAATCTGAATTACAAGACTTAGAAAAATTCATGGAAGAAATGAGCCGCCGGGAAATCCCTTTACAAGATCAACTATCAGCCCAAGTCTACGAGTTTGACGGATCAGTTCTAAGGACTGCTGGCGAAAATCTGACGCTTGAAAAAGATGGACTTGTAAGCACAATCACACATCACAGATCAAGATAAATTAACAAACATTAAATATTTTAGAGAGGTACAAACAAATGAATGATAAACAACAATTTTACAAAGAATTTTATTCAGCCTTAGAAAAGGCTATGGAGCCGAGCGATGGACGTTTGATAGAAATGGACATTCCAAAAAACAATGGCATGATGAAAGGCATTACAATCAAGTTTGATAATATATCATTGGCACCTACAATATACCCGGATTCTTATTATCAAGATTGGCAAGATGGTCGGTCTATGAGTGATATAGTTTCCGGGATAAGGTCGGAACTTATTAAGACAGTGCCAGGTTTATCCCATTTTAATGTAGGGAGCATAAACCGGGATTCTGCTGATTCTCACCTATATGCTTCTATTGTTAATTATGAAAACAACAAAGAGTGGTTGAAAAATATCCCACATGAGCGAGTGGCAGACCTTGCAGTTTTCGCAAAATGGAAATTCGATAATGCTGATTCTAATTCGATGGTTGCTGCAAAGGTGACGGAACCTCTGCTGGCTCACTTGCAACTCACAAAAGAAGAAGCGTTAAAAATCGCAAAGACAAATACCGTCCGCAGTTCACGATTTGAGGGGATGGACGTAATCATGGCAGGAATATTGACGGACGAGGGTATGGATCAAGAACTGTCCGAAGCTATGACGAGGGAATTTGAAGCAGCACCATTTCATGTGTTGACGAACGAATCCGGTATTGATGGAGCCGCAGCCATAGCGTGTCCAGAAGTGTTAAAAGCGGTTCACAAACAAATAGGGGAAGATTTCTATATTTTACCCTCGTCTATCCATGAGACACTAATTTTGCCTAAGTCCCAAACCGATGATGTGGAGGGCTTAAAGCAAATGGTATCCAGCATTAATGAGCAGGAAGTTGAGCCGGAGGACAGGCTATCAGATCAAGTCTACGAATTTGACGGCCACAGTCTGAAGATTGCTGGAGCAGCCGAATTAATACAGGAACATAACATTTCAGATTCAATCACCTATCACAGGTCAAGATAAAAAATCCGGTTGGACAGGGATTCTCCCAACCTTAAAATCAAAGGAACTCCAAATACAAAACTATATAAAGGAGCAACGGTTTGTCCGGACAATAAACAGTGCGCTGTACCTTTATATACTAAATGGAAAATCTTTATACTCATGATGATTTAAAAACAATGCAACAATGGAGCCTGGACCGGAAAATCCAGGTTTCACAGACACGGATACTTGAATGGTATTCTAAGCACAACAAACAATGTTATATCTCTTTCAGCGGAGGAAAGGACAGCACCGTTTTAGCCTATCTTGCCGCTCACGTCTGCATGATGGAAAAGTGCAAACTAATCTTATGGTTTTCTGATACAGGACTTGAATTTCCAGAACTGAAATCCCATGTAAAAACATACGGAAAGTGGCTTGAAGAAAAATTCCCAGATTTAGAAGTGGAGACCGTCATTGATTATCCACGGGACAGGAAAGGCAATCGAATCTCATTTCGAGATGTGATTCTTAAATACGGTTATCCAATCTTAAGCAAAAACATCAGCCGTAAAATCCATGATGTCCAGAAGATGGGCCAGGACTGTTATGCCGCCCGCTGCTTTGATGGCAGAGAGACCGGAACTTATGATTTGAGAAAGTGGAAATTTGTTATTGACGCGCCATTTCAAGTATCGGCCCGGTGTTGTGCTGTACTCAAAAAGAATCCTTCCCATCGGTTTGCCAAGAAAACAGGGAGAGTACCCATCATAGGAACAATGGCTTGCGAAAGTCAGTGGAGACGGATTGAGTGGCTACGCCATGGTTGTAATGCTTTTGACAACAATGAACCAGCCAGCCGCCCGATCAGTTTTTGGACAGAGCAAGATATTTTATCATTTATCAAAAAATACGAACTTCCCTATCCGTCCATCTATGGGGAGATTCTTCAGGATGAATCCGGCAAATGGCATACGACTGGTTATAACCGTACCGGATGTATGTATTGTGCATACGGCGCACACCTGGAAAAAGAGCCAAACAGGTTCCAGAGATTAAAGCAAACACACCCTAAGATATGGGATTATTGTATGAAGCCTGTTTCCAAAGGCGGGCTGGGTATGAGGGAAGTCCTTGAATACATAAACGTAAAAATTAAATGATTACCACAGGAGGTAAAATAAAATGAACTTACAATCAAAATTAGATTTAATCGAACAGTACGGAACCTGTCTCCGTTTCCTCCCCCATCCAGGCCGGGGTATTGATTACAAAGTGCCCCTGATTTTTGGGAAAGATACAACGGCATTTCATATAGAGGTGAGCCATGAAGCCACAGAAAGGACAAGAGGATAAAATCAAAGAACTCACGGAGAAGTTGGAGGTTGGCATAAAAGAGGTTTTCACCTCTGGCAGATACCGTGAGTATCTTTCGACTATGAACAAGTTTCACAGCTACAGCTTTAATAACTCCATGCTGATTCTTTTACAAAAACCAGAGGCTTCTTATGTTGCCGGATATAAGACATGGGAAACGCTGGATCGTCATGTTCGCAAGGGTGAAAAAGGAATTACAATTTTTGCACCGTGTCCGTATAAGACTAAAAAAGCGGTTGAGGTGATAGATACAGAAACGGGCCAGGTCAAGCGGGATATACATGGTAAGCCTATGAGGGAAGAAAAAGAAATCACCTATACCAGCTTTAAGGCCATATCTATTTTCGATTACAGTCAGACGGAGGGTAAACCTCTCCCGGAACTGGCTGAGGAACTACAAGGAAAAATACCGGATTACATGATATTAATAGATTCTATTAAAGAGATTGCCCCGGTTCCGATTCGTTTTGAATCATGGGATAAATCCAAGAAAGGTCATTACGATTTAGCAAACAAAGAGATTGTGATTAAATCCGGTATGTCGGAACTCCAAACAGTTAAGACAGCAATCCATGAGACAGCTCACAGTATTTTACATAAGGACAAGGAGCATTTAAAAGATTCCGCCACAATGGAAGTCGAGGCCGAGAGTATCGCGTTCATATGCTGTCAGCATTTAGGACTTGACACTTCTGATTACAGTTTTGGCTACCTTGCAGGATGGAGCAGCGATAAGGAACTACCAGAATTAAAATCTTCTTTGCAAACAATCCAAAGGACAGCTCATGAACTCATAGAGGATCTTGACCGGGCAATCCTTAAACATACCAACAATCTTGATATTTCTTTGACCGTTGCTGATGAAACACTAAAAATACCAAGTATAGCTGATACGAAAAGTATTTGCCATCACAGGAGGTAAATCATGACGGATATTGAAAAGCTACAACAAAAACACAGGGAAGAAGCAGCCCGGAAACGGGCAAAATTAAAGGAACGGAAACAGCGAGCCCACAGACTGATAGAGCGAGGAGCAATCTTAGAATCTGCCATTAATGAGATTTGTCCGTCCGAAAATCTGACCAATGAGCAAGTAGAGAAAATTGTCTATTTTGCAATATTAGCACCATCAACCATAGATTACATAGCCAAGATGGGTAAATAAATCCCGTCTTTTGTTATTAAAAGAGCGCACTTATTACCAGCCCGCTTCGCTAAACTGGTGTGCGTCCGCTGGAAGCCCTTGCAGGGGGCTAAAAGCAAAAGACCAAGAACCAACAGTGCCGAAAGGCACATAATCAAAACCCAATACAAAGGAGCTCCTCATCATGGCAATTTACCATTTGTCAGTCAAAATCATAGGCCGGAGTAGTGGCCGTTCTTCCGTTGCAGCCGCAGCTTACAGGAGTGGTGACACCCTCACCAATAATTACGATGGTTTAACTCATGATTACAGCCGCAAGAATTGGATTGAACACACAGAAATTTTACTTCCGCCCAATGCACCAAAAGAATATAAAGACCGTTCTACTCTCTGGAACGCAGTTGAGATGGCAGAAAAATCTTCCAATGCCCAGCTTTCCCGTGAGGTTGAAATCGCACTTCCAAAAGATCTCACCCTAGAACAGCAGACAGCCCTGATAAGGGCATATATTGAACAGAATTTTGTATCACGGGGCATGTGTGCAGACTTTGCGATTCATAATCCGCCCGATACGGATGACAAACACAGACCGATTGACTCTGCCGGAAATCCCACTCATAATACGGAACAAATGATTTTTCAAAATCCGCACGCTCACATCATGCTCACCATGCGTCCGCTCGATAAACAGGGGGAATGGCAACCGAAATATCAAAAAAGCTACCTATGCCGTAAAGAAAACATAGAGAAATCAATTCCAGTGCCGGAGATTAAGCAGGCAGAATCAGACGGATGGAAAAAGCAATATCGTTATCATGTAGGAAAGAAAAAAATCTGGCTCACCTCTGAATCTGCCGCTAAAAAGGAATTGAAACGTGTTGATAGACAACCCAAATCCGAAAATATCCCTAATCCGGTAATATCGGAGTGGAACTCCAAAGATTCTCTTTTCCGTTGGAGGGAATCCTGGGCCAGTATGTGCAATCAAGCTCTAAGGGATAACAACATCCATGAGCAAATCGACCACCGATCCTACGAATCACAGGGAATTAATAAAGTTGCGTCTGTTCATATTGGACCATCGGCACATCAGGCAGAGAAACGGGGTGTACAAACAGAATTAGGAAATCTCAACCGGGAAATTGCGGATGACAACTATTTCCTCAATCAATTTAAACAGCAGATTGAATCCATGGAGAAAGCACAGACGGAACGACTGGAAAAGCTATCCTCCAGGTTAGAGGGATTAAGGGCACAGTACATAGCATCCGCCTATCAGCAGATTATGTTGTCTGCTACCCTTGCCAGTGAGCAGGACCAGACTCAGACACAGCTTGCAGTTGCCGCAGCGATGGCGAAAGGAGCAGAACAATTATTAAAAGTCCTTGAAACATTGGAACAGACTTTAGCAGTAAAACAACAGGAACTTGAAACTTTAAACCCTATTCAGATGAAGAAACGTAAAGAGTTAGAATCTGAAATCATAAGCACAGAGAAGAAGATAAAAGCTGTCATGAACAGTCTGGATGAAATCAAATCAGCTTACAAGCCGGAAATGTCTGTCCCTGTTTCTACTTCTGAATCCGTAGAACAGAAAAGGAAACGGATGCGGACCCTAAAAGAAATCCAAGCTCAAACCTATAAGGAATTTTATTCTTTGGTGGAGGAAAACAAGGAAAACATGGCAGAACTCCGGGCTTTAATCCGTATCAAGCGGAATACTTATGATATCCACACCGAGGTTAAGTTAAAAGAACATTTTGCAGATAAATTTGAGCAATCAATACTAACAAAGGCCAGGGAGCAGGCCCCGGAACTGCCGGAGATAAACAGTACCGGAATTAAAAATACTAAATCTCACAGGAGATAGCGTTGCTGTAATGGCAGCGCTTTTTCTATGTTCAGGATATAAAAGGGTAAATAAGAAATCCGTGGTTTTCTTCAAACCCATTCATTATTACATTGAAAGACATATGTTCCCATGGTAAAATTATCTTCAGGAAAGCACTTACGACCAGAATTGAAATTCGCCAGAGTTTGTAAGAGCAGCTTGTAGAATAAATAGAAAGGACTTCTTGTATGAAAAAGTTAATCAGGATATTGAGTGTGACAGTTGGAATAAGCATCATGTTTTCAATGAATTCTTTTGCAGGTACGTGGTGGAAAAATGATCATAAAGATAGTGATACATGGAATACATGGAAATATGTAAACAGTAACTCAATCCAACCAGAAGGGTGGAAATGGATTGATGGGAATAAAGATGGAATATATGAATGCTATTATATAAAAAATGAAATAATGCAAGAGAACACACGGATTGATGGGAGAGATATCAATGGTGATGGACAATGGACCGTAAAAGGTGTGATACAGCAACGTACGTTGCCGGATTGGATAAAAATTAACTCAAAGAAAAAAGTGAATTTAACAGGGAATTTATATTATCCTGAAATTACTTATTTACAAAATCAAGAATGCATATCAAAAACAAATGCTGTTATATCTAAGTATATTGATGATGTGATAAGTAAGAATACAAAAGATATGAAAATAAATGAAGTCGAATACGATTTTGTTTTAAATGAAAAGGGTATCGCCAGGCAGAAATATATTAGCCTGACTTTCGATAACTTCCTTTATTATGATAAGGCGGCCCATAACTATAACACCCATGCCTATTATACAATTACTCCTGACAAAGGAATACTAAAAATCAGCGATATTGGAGGCGAACAGTTGAAGGATGACATTGTAACATCTGTTAAAAGAACAATGAAATCTAAAATAGATAGCCAGGAAGGAATAATCTCAGTTGATCCAGAAAGTATAAATATATTATTTGATAAGGACTGGCTGCTTTTAGAAGATGGAATCCACATTCTGTTCGAGGAAACTACGATTGCTCCATACGCTGCTGGAGCAATTGATATAATAGTACCTTATGACGAAGTTAAGGATTCCTTAAACAGCTACGGGAAGGGATTGATTGATTCAAATTAAGCGGAATAGATGATAGAAATTAGTCTGAAGCGTTACTATAATGGTAGCGCTTTTTCTATGTTCAGGATATAAAAGGGGGCATAAGAACTCGCTACGCTCCAAGAAAACACCCCCCTCTTGTCAGCCATGGATATTGTGGAAAACTCAAAAAACGAGTTTACGCACAAAATCCATAGCTGTCAATTCCCCCCCTGTTTTCTTAAAACTCATTCATTCCTTTATGAAAAAACTGGAGCAAACTATAAATTCTCTCCCAAAATCCCATGCTGGCGATAGCAATTCAACTATTCTTACACCCACATCCGCTAAAAACCACCCTCTTTTTAAGCTGTTGCCTTTGGGCAGACCCCTAAACAAATAATCAATAGATTCTAAAATATTTTCTCAATAATCAGATAATAAGCGCTTTCCTGAAATGTGTCTGATTCTGGTAGATGTTCACGGATTTTTGTCCTATGTATGATGTATACAAAAAACAGGTTCGTTAAAATCAACGGCTCTTATACGGAACCAATATATTTATAGGAGAAACACCTTTGTTTACATGCTATTCCTAAATATAAAAATAGTCCTGTTTTTCACCTTTGTATAGGTTGCACAGGCTCATGAAAAGTCAATGCTCTTTTTGCCCGGACTTAATCAAAACAAAGATTCCGGCTCTTTTTAAAATTGTCCGGCTATTAAGCCAAAGAGCAGCCCCCGCCCCTATCCGGGTACAGCAAAATCAACGACTTTCATCATGATACCCCCCATCCACATTAGGCATTTTCCACGGCTCCATATCAAGTTGCACAGACCAAAAGCGGAATTTTCAGCAGTTCTCCCGGCTGTCCCTGGTCTCTTTAGGGTAGTAAAATTAGAGTGGCGCCAATATACTCAAAAGGAGAAATACCTATGGAAAGATACGATTTTACGGCCAATGCTGATTTAGCCGGGAACGTTCCGGCGGAACTGGACCGGCTCACAAATAAAGAAGTAATTGCCGTTCATGAAGCAATCCAAAAGATTAAGCAGGACACAGAAACAGAGGCTACCACAAAATATACTGAATGGTTTAACACTGCTATCCTCCCAGTTTTAAAAGAATATGCGGAACGGACTTCTTCTATTTTGGATATTGAACGAGACAGGGAAACACTCATACAAGCAACCCTCCGTAATAGTTGTGGGTTGGATATTTCAAGTGATAGTCACCGTTTGTATATGGCGGTTATGTCAGCCGTCCATATTTTTGTTGATGTTGAGGACGGTGATCCTGTTTTAGTTCTGACTTATGACTTGAAAGAATCTTAGAGGGAGGTCAGGCATATGGATATGAAAGACAACCGCAATCTGGCAATCGGGATCCTGTTGAATCTGTCAGCCGTCTTGTTGACGTCAACACTGTTTTTGTTCTACAAAGTCGTGATTGCAGAGGGAATTAACAACGATCTAAACATGGAAAACTTAATGCTTTACAAAGACAAAAAGGAACTGATAGCAAAATTAGAGACACAAAAAAAGCAGGAAGCTGCGGAATAACTTCCTACCTAAAAAATTCAGAAACATCTACATCAAGGATTTTTGCCATGGCAACCAGTTCCGAAGCAAAAACATTTGCAAGGTCATGTTCTAGTTTATAGTATCTCTGCTTATTAATATTCAAACCTTGCAACTGTAATTCACGGATCAGGTCATAGGCTCGGACACCCTTGTCTTCCCTGATCCGTTTGATATTTGCACCTACGCTGATATGATTATCAGAACGTATTTTAATCTCGTCCATGGGCTAAACTCCTTGATTTTTGTAACTCAATGATATATTATTAAATCAGACATCGGGTATCCGTATAGCTTACTTATATGCCGAAAGGTGGAGCATGAATATGAAGCGGATCAAGTTATTATTTGTAATCCTGCTGTTATCATGCACCCTTGAAGCGTCAAGTAAACCAGTGGAGGAGGTGCAACCAAACACAGGACAGAGATTCCGAATCTATCAATCATGGATTTCAACCCACCCGGACGGACGGGATGCAACTCTAAGGGTAATTTTATGTACAGAGGACACTGATGATTTAGACGTAATTTTTGAGGAAATCAGAGCCTTTACAACTCGCATAAACGGAGCCGATGAAGAATTGACAATCCACCTTTTCCGGTCAAAGGTGGATATGGAAAATAACAATGAGTTAGCAACAAAAATATTTTATAAATAAAAGCGCAATCAGGAGGAAAGAAGATGAAAAAGAAATATTATGCTGGTATAATGGTGGTAGCTGTATCAATGGCTGTCACAGCTTGCGGAGGTGGTTCAAGCAGTCCTAAAAATGAGAGAGCCGAACTTGCCGCAGAGCTGGAAAAGGAAATGAACGCAGATGATAAAGCGGCAATCAAAGAGGCCCAAGCAGAACTAAAAGAGGAAGGAAGGTCTAAGACAAAGGCAGAGCCGGAAACTGAAACAGAGGCAGAATTTGATCCGCTTCAGGTAGATATTTCAGTGTCAGGAATAAATCCATATGAGCAGGAATTGTTTGAAATTTTTGGCTTAGATAATAATTTTCCTAAGCCTAAGGATTCATTTGAACAGAAATGGTCGTATTCAACAGATAGCTATGGGGTGGATTCCCAGACAGGCGAAATCAAAGAAGGGGTAGGAAGATACGAACTGACTTTGCGATTGGAGCCACAATTTTATGGAGATTATAAAACCGAGATTGAAAGCTATATGACGGGCAAATATGAATACAAGACCAATAGTGCCCGTAATAACTTCACTGTTCTTGCAAATGGGAATGTAATGTCATATACGTTCAATGATAATGGCGATACAAGGTACTGCTTTAGGGTATTTCCAACGGATAAAAGTAGTTTGGAGGGAGAAGTTATAGAGGTTGCATGTCAGACGAAAGAAAACGGTGAAGAATATCCTCAAAACGTAGTGTTGCAGACAACAGATGGGAAAGAGATTGTTATTTCACCGGAGTTATGGGCCATTACTGATTGGAAAGGAAATGTTGTACGTGAAATTACTGTCTGGAATCATTTACCGCAAATAGGTGAAAAAGTAAAAATTAGTTATGCTTCTGGTGACACTCTTAATGATGTGGTATCAAAATATAAACCAGATGATGAAAGAAATTTACAAGCCCAAATAACAGAGAGAGTTTTAATAACGAATTTTGAATTTTTAAACTAAGGATAAAGGAAAATAATAGAGTATGAGAAAGTACAGGAAATCAATTGCAAAAGTATTGCTTGTAACAATAGTTTTGACGGCAGGAATAAGCCTGTCAGCCTATGCCGCAGAGTGGAAACAGAGCAACGGACAATGGTGGTATCAAAACGACGATGGCAGTTATCCCAAAGACGAGAGCCAATGGATAGACGGAAACGGAGACGGAATTTCAGAACTTTACTATTTCGACAAAGACGGTTGGCTTTTAGTGAATACCACTCATTACGGAAATCCGATAAATGAAAACGGACAAGTCATTGATCCGTATTCTGGCGAACCACTCATTTTGGATTCTAACGAAGAAAAAAGCATTGTCGGAGTATTCTTCGAGAATGGGACAGTTTATGATTATCTCCATAATGGCGATGCGTCGGGAAAGTGCATCTGTATTATGCCAGTATGGACTAACAACGTAATGGACGGAACCTATCGACTGACAGTGGATCAAGAAACGGGAGTTCGTCATTTTAGATGGGTATATACGTTCCAGTATTTAGGCAATAATCAAGATTTAATTGCTGAAATCAAAGAAGGCCCCGGAGGAAATCTTGTGATTAGCTTTGATGGGAAAGACACAATCACTATTCAGGACGGTTCTGAAAAATCAGTCTATATCCGCCCGGAATATGGTGATATGGAAGAAAACGCAGAAGAAGATAATCTTTACTTTTCGTATTGGAACATTGAATAGGGAGGGGAAACAAAATGATAAAGAAACTATTAACACTTTTAACAGCCGGAATACTGGCCGTGAGCATGAGTATAATAGCATGGGCAGATGAGGGAAATTCACAGATACCTCCCTATACATATAGAATTGAGAATAAATATGGCAGTGAAGAAACCAAGGAACATATCGTAAGTTATCCCTATAATGGACAGACAATGTATCGAGTGAAGATAAACGGGGAATATCTAAAAAATCAGTGGGTATGTTTGTATGCTGATTATGAAGATGGCAGTTATGAAACATATATATATCTTGATGAAAATAGTTATCCATTAGATCCCGGAGAAACTAAAGATGGATTCACAATAGGCCATTTTGGTTCATATACCCCTAGAATATATAACGGTGAAAACGGAATAAGAGTATGGCAAGACAGTGCAAGTCTTTGTTTCCATGTAAACGCAGAGGGAACAACAAACTGGAATGATGAAAAGAGGAATGATACAAATTGTAGTATAATTGATCCGGCTGTAAATTCTATCCGGTTTAATAGCACTGATTCTAATATCACACCAGAAGGACATTATATATTGATTACCGGTTATACCTATATACCGGAAATGAATACATGGATAGCATTAGGAAAAGATGGAGAACCCAAAAGATATGATTTTGCTTATGATATAAATTTTTCATTAGACTTTTTAGGGTGGCTCCAAACCCCGGAAAAGTTGGCAAATTATTGTAAGGATAATGATATTATTATTCAAATATCGGTTATTGACAGTTTTGCGGAGGGCGATGGTTCAACAGGCCTAGAAATTCAACTAGCATATGCTAATGAAAATAGCACTAAAAAAGCAGATATACCATTAACAGCAAGCGATTGTTGTTTTCATTAAAAGGGGGCAAACATCATGAAAAAGAAAATATTAGTTTCAGTGATTGCCGGATTAATAGCGGCAACCATGAGCATGACGGCCTATGCAGCTGATTGGATTCAGGATTCAAATGGTTGGAAATATGGAGAATATAATGGTTATTTTATGAATTATGTTGGCGGTTGGGAAGAAATAGACGGTAAGTGGTATTGTTTCGATCATATCAGTGGATATATGCAACATGATATAGTTGTAGATGGATATACATTGGGTTCTGACGGAGCATGGGACGGAAATGTGCCAGTAATCCCGGAAGACCCCAATAAAGGGAATCCCTATGTACCGCAATATACATACTCCTTCTTGTCTGGAGGCCCCAATACAGAATATGCAGATATTTTAACGCTTACTCGCAAATTTAAAGTAAATGGTTCTTATTTAAAAAACCAATGGGTGCGTATTTACTCTAATGAAGGGAAATGGAATGGTTATGTTTATGTGGGGAATGATGGTGTAACTATTAAAGTTGGAGAAAGTCATGACGGTTTTACGATTGACGAAACTGGTTACTATCGACCAGAAATATATCATGGAACGTATAAAGAAAATGGTAAGCGTACTTTACAGGTCGGTGATACTCTTTCAGATAGTGCTGATGTGTTAGAGGAACGAATTGATACAAATGGGAATACATATTATTTACTTAGCTCTGATACAACTGCGGTATCATTTAATGAAAATAGCGAAATAGACGCTAACAGCCTTGTAATAGGATTTTCTGCCTTTAAATATAATCCTGATACAAATACGATTTACCCGTTTTCAAATGATGGAACCGCAATTTATGAAGATTTTGAATTTGAAAAAAGTTATGACTTAAAAATTCCCAATACAGAATTACGTGGTACAGCATTGGTTGAATATTGCAAACAAAACAATATTTTAATACTTGTTAGTATATCCAATAGAGACAACGGAATCGGCGTAAGTTTTCTGTACTGCTATGAGTAAGCGTAAGGAGAATTAAAGATATGATGAAATCAATTAAATACATAGTTTCTACTTTTCTTGTAGTTGCCAATATAAGTATGACGGCTTATGCCGCCACAGCACAGGACATTATTGCTAAGTATCAGGGGAGTTATACAGCCGGAACACAGAGTGTATATGGCCCCTCTCTTTCACAGGAGCAACTTAACGCAGTAGCACAGGCAACCGCTAATTTCAAAACAGCGTACATTACAGACAACATGGACAACGACCAGAAGATAAAAGCCGCTCATGACTTTTTAGTAAATAATGTATCTTATATTGACTGGAACAAAGGCGAAGGAGCCAACACGGCATATGGAGCCTTAGTAAAAGGTCAAGCAGCCTGTTCAGGGTATGCCAGGGCGTTTAAAGCTCTATGCGATTCAATGGACGTTTCCTGCTATTATATTCATGCAGATGCAACAGCCGGAAACCCCAGCCATCAGTGGAACATGGTGGAGTACAACGATGGTTATTACTTTATCGACGTAGAAGCTAATGACAGTTCAGGATTTAACGCAATTTATCATTCTTCCACTCACCCATATACCTGTGACATGAGCCAACTTCCAGCGATTGGTTCAAAGTCAGGAGCAGACACGGCAGGAACACAAACAGTCAACAACGGCTGGAAAGAAGAAAACGGTAAATGGTTCTACTATGAAAATGGAGCAAAGGCCGTAAACAAGTGGATTGATGGTCTTTACTATGTAGGCCCTGATGGTGCTATGTTAGTCAATACCACAACACCGGATGGTTATCAGGTAGGGGCGGATGGAGCATGGATGCAGACACAGGACACCACACCACAGCCCACATATGGACAGCATACCATGAGAGCGTCACAGGACGGGGCAAATGCTGGCTTTTGGCTAGATGATGAAGGCCATTTATTGTATATTCCCGAAAATCATAATAATGTTTTTTGTGACGTAATTGATAAGGGCGTTTCAGCTATAAGATTTAGAAGTTCAGATGGTAATATTAACCCAGCTAACCATTATGTTTTGATTTACGGCGCAAAGTATAACGCTGATTTGAATACATGGGTAGCATATGGAAATGGCGGTGTTCCTATTAGATATGATTTTGAATATGACAAACCATTTTCACTTGATTTCACAGGCAACAATATGACAGCGGATGAATTATCTAATTATTGTATAGAAAATGATATTATTATTAATGTTGCTGTCATTGACGATTTGGTGACAGAGATAAATCCCGCCCAAACAGGGCTTAAAGCATACATTTGTTACGCCACCCCCCAAAGCGTCCCCACCGGGGAAATTGGATAAACACCCCTTGCGCCCTCTCACCGGGGGCGCATTTCTCTTTTACATCCGCTTTATATCTAGTTTATGAGCAAACAAAAAGCCGCCTGTCTAAGCAAGCGGTTTTCGTTTATAATAACATTCCGTAGTCAATCCGGGGATAGTCCATATTTTCCATAATTGCTGTTATGTCATACCCGACAATGGGTGTTTCCATGCTTATGTATTCAACAGAGGGAAATTCCGATACATCATATCCAATAATAATGATTCTGTTATCCGTTGTTACCTGTATGCAGTTAGCCGCAAATTCACCCATTAGATATACGTCCTTGTTTTTCTCGTCCACTAATTCGATACCTGAATCATACCGCATTGAGTTAGCTTTTAAGGTGCTAAGCCGTTCATATGGCATATATAGCTTTTCATATCCCTGTATAAAGGTGGTTAATATCCGTTCTAGTGCTATGTATTCCAGAGGTGATAAATCGTTTCTGTAATCCAGTTCACTTACATTTTTTATTAGGTACATAGACAATGGTCCTTTCCATGCTTATAATATTGATAAGTAGAATCTATATAAAGAGGGACTTTCACACCTTATTTGTTTTAGTTTTGTATGAGCATATAATGGGTTAATGGTTAATAGGTGATTGGTGTTTCCGCCCCTCGTACCTATATTATAACTGGCTGATAAGGTGAATGTTAATGTCGGGGTAAACAAACCGTGATTATGTCCAAAAAGTAAGAATAAATTTCTGTCATGATGTCGGTTTACATTTCTCCAAAATGCGGTTATAAGTTCAGAATGTTTCTGGTATCCTGAATCCGTTTCTGTGCTGTCTCATAATACCCCTCGTTTATCTCATATCCAATGTAATTTCTCCCAAGCTCTATACAGGCCGCAGCCGTAGTCCCGGAACCCATAAACGGATCAAGAATAATATCGTTCGGCTTGCTGCTGTTTTCTATGAGCGTCTTTACAATATTGAGCGGCTTAATCGTAGGATGGGGATATTTCTGTTTATCCAATACATTAATAGGTTGGTGAAACACTGTTTTTGCTGATTCATAGGAAGTTGGCTGGCAATAGCCGCCCTTACGAAAGTATAAACAATATTCCTTATCACTTAAATACTTGTTATTACAGAGTGGTGGAGGATTCGACTTCCACCAGATGATAATATCGAAGGAGCAGCTAAGTTCACCAACAAAGTAGGTTAAGTAATCGGGGATTTGCGCCTTGTTACACCATATGTAAATGTTGATTGTTTTCATGACCCGGACCAGCTCCGGGAGTATATCGGGATTCATACCAGATACAAGGCCGTTTTCTTTTAAGAGATTATTGACAGGTTGAATGGTCCTGGCAAGTCGGTTATGTCCTCCTGCCCTGGTGCTTTTAATGAGGTAGGGCGGATCGGTCATGATTAAATCTATGGATTTGTCTGGAATCTGTTTTAAGCCCTCTAAACAATCTAGGCAGCATATTTTATCAGTCTCCATTATAACACCTGACCTGGCTCGTTCTGAACGTCCTCAAAGATATTCGTGGATACTATCTGACTTGCGATTGCTTTAAGGACTGGAACCGCCACGCTGTTTCCCAACTGTTCATAGGCCCTGGCTTCAGCCACAGGAAAAATAAAGTTATCCGGGAATCCCATGATACGCTTACACTCGTTTACGGTCAGTCTCCTAACCCGTCCATTGATATAATAGCTTTCCGTTCCTCCTCCTGGCCCTCTGGCAGATACAACAAAAGTTGGTGTTAAGCCCTTTATACTGTAAATCCGTCTGCCCTGCCCTATACTCCCAATATATCCCATGCGATAAGTATCACGGACCCGCTCTGTAATATCTGGCTTATAAAAGACAATATCCGGCCTGTCTATGTAGTAATGTTCGTCCACATCCGTTTCTAGATAATCCTCAACAGCTAAATCCGATTCAAATGGTTCCGGGAATGAAAATTTTGCTTTCAAATCTTTTCGGAAACATACAATGTAGATCCGTTTCCGTATCTGTGCTACCCCAAAATCTTTAGCATTTAACACCTTATACTGTACGCTATATCCCGTTCTTTTTAGTGTCCTTAAAATGACTTTCAACGTATTGCCGTTATCGTGTCTCTCCAAATTAGCGACATTCTCCAAGAAAATGACTTCTGGCTTGTGGTACTTAATAATCCTGACAATTTCAAAAAACATGGTTCCCCGTTCATCCGCAAATCCCCGCTGTTTTCCCGCAATCGAAAAAGGCTGACACGGGAATCCAGCACATAGTACATTAAACGGTGGAATATCCTCTGCTTGAATCTTTGTAATATCACCGGCTGGTGTGTCTCCGTAATTTGCATGATAAGTTAATCTGGCGTTTTTGTTTTTGTCACTGGAAAAAACACAGGTGCCGCCCACGCTCTCCAATGCCTGCCTGAATCCGCCGATTCCGCAAAATAAATCAATAAAAGTAAATGGTATCAATACTTACATCTCCTTTACACAGGAAAAATCCGTGTGTAAATATGATGTAAGATTGGGTAGTGGAAAACGGGCCAGAGTGAGGTATTGGGGGAAATAAAAAGCAACATATACAAAGAAAAGTTCAATCTTCGTATATATTGCTGTTATCCTTTACAAACTTATCGTTTTTAAATTAGTCTAATACTTTTTAAATCAGAGAAAGATATGTCTTTATCGAGATTCATATACATTTCTAAAATCTTATAATTTGAGTTTATTAGTATAACTGATATATTATAGTGTTTGATGTCCTTTTTATACATTCTAGCTTGCATATATCTTGTTTTAGAATCCAGTATTATAGAAAATTTCTCCTGGTTAGACCTTTCCTCATTCATTAATATTCCAAGTGTGCTTACCATATAAGTTTGATAGTCATATGGATGTTCTTCAAGGAAAAGAAAATGCCATTTTTTAAATGGAGCTTTTTCCGGCAATTCTATACAGAAGTAATTATCTATAAATACATTAACAGGACTTGCTGTTAAAATTCGTGTCCATTTGTAAGGAAGATTAAGGAGTGAATCCAAAATAATACCGGCTAGACGTTGAGGGGGCTTTTTATTATAGTTTGTTCGTGAGTGTTGAATATCCGTATTAAAATGATTTTCGTTATTGGTGGATTTAGCGTTAAGCTGTTCATCAACTTTCATTTCTCGTTTATATGTTTCTTCGGAAAGATATGTAATTTTCAATATATTTTTTACTGCTTTACTTTCTGAACTGTTTGCTATCGCAATAATTGTTGATTCCCTAGGTAGACTTTTAAATTTTCCATTTGTGATTCTTGAAAGATGGTATTTACTAATACCGGATTTTGCAGAAAATTCATCTAAAGTTAAACTACCAATAGCTTTTTTTACATAGTGTGATAATTCTTTTTTTCCGTCATCATCTAATAACATTTTATTTACTCCTATATTCCAAATGCTGCTTTAACAATACTAAAAAGCAATAATATTGTCAATAAAAAATATTGCATAAAAAAGCAACAATATTTTAAATAAAAAATGTTGACTTTGCACAATAAAATGATATAATCAGTTTTGCAAGACAAGAGATGCACATTGAAATCTGAATAGCGTGTCCAGAAAACCGATGATCCGAAAGGCTCTGTACCGGAACAATGCCCGGCGGTGGAATGGACAGCATATGATGGTGATTTATTTCAACTGTTATACCGAGAAAAGGAGAATATTTTTATGGGATACATACTTTGCATACCGGATATTGAAATTGCGTCTTATGAAGATTGTGAGCGGATTAACCAGGTTATGAAACGGTTGCAGAAACGGAATATCATTCAAATGGAATCAGAACCCACATATTACAAAAATTACAGTGCCCCGGATAACTGCCGGAAGTATCGATTCTATTTTGAAGCAAATGTCAGCATTGCGGAAATCAAGAGGATTGAAAACATAATACAAAGTGCGTTTGGTGATAAAGAAGAATATGCTACTATGAATTGCTGTGAATATTACTTTGGCGAAAAAGGTTGTATCACACCGCTTTATTATTATCTGAAATTACTGGAACAGGAAGTGAATCAGATTGGAGCAGGCAGGGCATCGGTAATGGCTGCTTAATGTATGGAATTTGGGAACAGAACAAAGAAGATCCTTTAACCACTACATCATGCTGGTGATTTATGGATTGAACGGCATGGAGTGTTTACATAGAGAAATAACATTAAAACCGAAAACTGAATAGGAGCTGCCCCCCCCACCCAAAAGGAACTAGATAAGGATATTGACAGAATTGGCAAGAGCGGGAATCCACAGCTCCATTACCATATAAATATCATGAATAGGAAAAGGAGAATTTTATTATGAAAACCGCAAGTGTATATATTTTCAATAACAAAGAGGATAGAAGAAATAAGGAGATGTACAAGAAGCTGGCTGATTTGATTTGCAGGATTGACGGCCCCATAAACACACAGAATATCGCAGAAGCCCGGAAAGCTGACAGGTTCTATAAGACCTATGATGAATCCGTAGAGGGAAGTCCAAAGGTTCTGCCACACTTTGAAACAAGGAAAGGTGATTTGTTCTTGTGGGTAGATGGTGGATATCATATGAATGATACCAGGTATCTTTACGAAGCAGCGGAAACGTTGGAAGAAAAAGAACTGGTCGGCAAGGTTATGATTGGATATACCAGCCATCATGAGGAAGGATACTGGTTCCGGGATATTGACAGTAATATCCCACGAAAGGTTTTAGGAAAAGCAACGGAACTGATGCGGCAGGAAAAATACAAGAATAAGGATACAAAAGATGGCACTATGTTCTATGCAATTTTGAACGATGTGGGTATGGTAATCCCCTGGACTAAGGAAGAAGCAGAAGAAGCCGCAAAGTCAAAGGAGTTTGTAAACACCCACATTGTAATATACGAAAATACAGCCAGCGATCCAAACGATTTCAAGAAGAAAACGGATGAAGCCATGAAGCGTTGTGTATCAGTACGTGGGACGAGCGAACCGATTGACAGGTATACATATTATGACATGATGTTTACTTACTTCCTCAGATTACAGTGGACATACAAAAGTTTACCGGCTAACTTCTGGGATTGGCTCAAAGCGGATGGGAAGGATTGTTTTGAAATGGCACAGATTTTATATCAGACAAGAGTATTCCTTTATGATTGCAGTGATTTGAAAACAGCTTAATTAAGAATAATTTGTGGGGCTGTCAACCAGGGGCAGCCCCTTAACTACATAGAAAAGAAAGGATTTAAACAATATGAAAAATACAATCGAATTTGAAGTATGTGGAGAACTGGGACTTTTTACGAATCCGCAAATGAGTGAGGTTGATTCCAAAAGCACATATCCGATTCCTACATATGGAGTATTAATTGGAGTTTGTGAATCCATTTACTGGCAGCCATCATTCCTTTGGGTAATTGACGAGGTAAGGGTGATGAACCAGATTAAGACATACAACATGGCCTTCAGCGGAAGTGATTGGAATACAGGCGAAAGAAGAATTTACAAAAATACTTACCTTATAAAACCGAGATATCAGATCCTGGCACATTTTGAGTGGGACTTCTCCCGGCCTGATTTGAGCAAAGACCGTATAGAGGGAAAGCATTATGCCATTGTAAAAAGGTGCTTGAGCAAAGGGGGACGTAAACAATCCTATTTAGGAGCGCAAAATTGTGCTGCTGATATCGAGCCATGTATCTTCGGCGAGGGGGAAAGCTATTATGATGGCACGGGACAAATTCCATTTGGAATTATGTATCATAGTAAAAAGTATTCTGCCCGGATTGGAACAGGAACACAGCCCTTATGGTGGCAGCCGGTAATGACGGATGGAATCATCAAATACGCCAGGCCGGAACAGTGTACGCTGAAAATTGCCTGATAGAAACAATAGAGAATGAATGTGGGGGACGGATCGGCACAAATAAAAAGCCTGCCGATTCGTCCATTATTGAGAAGAAAAGGAGAAATCATATATGAAATTCAGATGTGAAGATTGTGGAGAAATGATTTTATCAGCGAAAGCAAGGTTTTGTCCGATGTGCGGAAAAGGAATTGAAGCAGTGATGGAGCCACCCACAGGAAGCATAAAAGAAAAAGTGTTAATGATGTACCATACCGGGTATTCGCTTAGAAAAATCAGTATGGATTTGAGTATTAATCTATTAACAACGGTGGATATTATCAGCAAAGAATGGGAACAAATCCGGGAAATTCCCCCGTTTGTCCAGACAGAGTATGAAGAAGCCCTTTTGTCCGTGATACCTGATGGGAAAATCGCTTTTTTAAAACCAATCAAGGAGGCTGTATCAGAGGATTGCACCTATGCCACAATCGCTTATTATGTGAGGCAGAAACAGAGGGAGGCTTTACGTAAAAGAAACAAAGAGATTTATAGACGTAAATTACGGATGCATGAACTCATAGAATTACAGGCACCAATCGGACAGATTAAAGCGGAAACAGGATTACAGGACTACGACATTGAACGGGGAATTTTAGGCCATATTGCTGACAATCCAGACAGGAAATGGCGCTATATCCAGACTGAATATGAAAATGAGATATTACAAGCCGTTTCATTGATTGGAGCCGGACACAGCCTAAAGGTTTTCAAAGACCGTTTGCTGGAGGATTGTACCTACCTCACAATCAAAGAAATATTTAGGAAGCACGGATTGAGATATGTCAACGGCAAGTTTTTAGAAGCAGCCTAAATCAGGCTTGTGGCAGCGCAGGCAAGAATGGTAATGAGAAAGAGCCAGACAGAGAAACGGCCTGTTTTCATGACAGAAAAGTTGATAATATTTTACATATGATATATACTCGGAGCAGGACAAACAGCGGGCGGTTCTGACATAGAACTGTCCGCCGCATGGTTCTGACGATTGAAATTAAAATTTCCAAGTGGAGGGAGGATAAAACCAATGATATACTTTACAGCGGATTTACATTTTTATCATGACAATATCATAAAACATACCAACCGTCCGTTCCATGATTCAGAGGAAATGAATCGGGCATTGGTGAAAAACTGGAATCGGCTGATTGCTCCACAGGACGAGGTTTATATCCTGGGGGATTTTACTATGAAAGGCCCTGCCCTTGCGATGGAAATACTTTCGCAGCTAAAAGGCAGGAAATACTTTATCAGGGGTAATCATGACGCATTTGTGGATCATAAAGAATTTGATTCGTCTGTCTTTGAGTGGGTGAAGGATTACCACGAACTGTCATATCAAAATCAGAGGTTTATCTTATTCCATTATCCCATTGCAGAATGGAATGGATTTTTTAGGGATACCATACAACTTCACGGCCACCAGCACAATCACCCGGATCACAATTTTAGCAATCTGGAAAACGGAATCCGCCGATTTGATGTGGGAGTGGATGCCAACTATATGAAGCCAGTAAGCATTGAGGATATCATAGCATTTTTCTCATTATAAAAGGTCAGGCGAAAATCAACCTGGCCTTTTAGCATATCTATATATTATCTGGCATTGATACTATTCACGAAAACGATATAGCAGCCAAAATCTCCAATCCGTTTCCGGTTATACTTATCATCTTCCTCATATTCGAGGGTATCCCTCCAGGCCGCAGCCTTACCCTGCATTTTCAGATAACGGGCCAGCATATTGAATTTGACAATTAAGGAATTATGACAGGCGGATCGGCTGGAATCCCTGTCAGCCTTTTCTTCCTTGCCCATTAAAAGCCATTCTGCCCGGAACAACGCATACCGGGTGGCCTTGTCTACTAATTCGTCATAAAGTTCTAAAGCGTCAGAATCAGAACCAATCTCATTTATCATGTCACAATGTAATTTCACCATGGATTCCAAGGAAAGGCTTTTTTCAGTGGATAGGTAGTCCTCATAGGTAGAAAGCATTTTACACCTCCAAAATTAAGATTTTTTAATCATATCATATTTGACAGAAATTGTATAATATATATTTAGTTACTTGCGTCTGAGAACGAATAATGCGATAATAAAGTCAAGAGTTTACAGATGGGGAGGATTGTATGATAATAAATATACCTAGTCCTAATAGTCACTCGGAGGTAGCGATTAATCAGCATTTAGTTCCTCAATGCTATATGAGAGAATGGAGCTATAATGGTGGTTCATCTGTCTGGGTCTATAATAAGGTGGAACAGTATAACAAGGAGAAACCGGAAAAATCAGATTGGAATATAGTTTCAAGAAAAACGAAGAAAATCAATTCACTTAATAATTTTCATGATTTGAAGGCTGGAAGTTTATATATGCCAGATGATGCATTAAATGAGATATTTGGCTTTCTTCAGGCATTTAATATTTATCTTGATAGTAAACAATTAAAGACACGAGAGGAACGAAATCAATACTATTATCGATTTTCAGATTGGAAGATATTTGATTCAGATGGTAATTTGGTTTCACAAGAAGATAAGAATAAAATAAAAGAATATTTAAGAGAGAGTAGATATACTTACATTGAAACTGAATGGGCAAGGACATACGAAAATAATTGGCGTGATTATATTACGGATATAGAACAAAAGATCCGTACTCTAAAAAACACTACACCGACTGGACTGGAAGAACCGCATCAGGTAACAGATATTTCTAAAGCAGATATTGATATGCTTATGAAATATTTAATAATTTACGATTGGAGAAGTTTTAAGGGAAATAAAAATTTTAATGATGTTGTAGAAGCCGTCAAACATGTTATTCCAGAATTACAGAATATTGAAGTACCTAAAAAAGAACGTACACATATGGAAGATACAACTATTATGGATGAAATCATTCACAATATAAAATTGAAGCATTTTGTTGAATTTCTTAAAAATGATAGTGGGATGCTCCGAGCATTTATCGATGAATATAAAAAAAATATGACAATTTGTTTCTGTTTGACGGATGTAGAACATCCATTTATTACCTCTAATACACCTGCATTTGTTTTTACAAGAGTAGACGGAATGAATGAACATATTTTGGTAGCACGACCTACAATGCTTATTAGTTTAGGTAGAGGGAAAAGTAATCATTTTATTATTTCAAATCTCTCTGCCGAGCAGGTTGATATATATAATAAGGGGATTGCAGCGCACGGAGAACTGCTCATTTTACCAAGAAAAGATTTTGATGTGTACTCGTTGCTAAATTGAAATATAAATATAAGATTGCAAGGGGGTAAAAGTATGGGACTTTATGAAGGAATTAAAGATGTGGCAAAAGTAATTCAACAGGCGGGTAATGTAGAACTATATAAAAAATTACTTGATTTAAGTGCTCAGGCACTTGAAACTCAAGCTGAAATACTAAAATTAAAAGAGGAAAATGCTGAATTAAAAAAGAAGGGGGATATTTCTGAAAAAATAGTTCGTCACCAATCCCTGTATATTACTAAAGCAGGAGATGAGCCAATCATTTTATATTGTTCTCATTGTTGGGATAGTGAAGAACTATTGATTCAATTAAATTGTAATGATACGGATGGAACATATGAGTGTCCTCATTGTAAAACTAACGGAATTTATGATAAAGAGTTAAATAAATCGTATAGGAGTGCACTTAGCGAATCTATGGCGTCTATGAACAGACAGTTATCAAGAAAGAGTCCATGGAATATTTAATATTTATAGAATAATGATTAAGGAGATACATGAACTGATGGGAAAACTCGAAAATTTAAACAGATATATTGAACAATGTGATGTGCCTACACAAAAAGATGCTATGAAAACATTATTAGGGGAAATAATTCATACATATTCACCAGAGATACCTCAAATGATAGATGGGCTTGATATGTATGGATATGGTGATGTAAATAACATTGACTATGTAGGTGATTTGAGATTAGTAAAGGCGAAATTAATAAATTATAGAGATAATTTAGAAGAAGAAGAAATTAAGGCATCAAGGGAAATTGAAAAACTACGTTTACAGCAGTCAATTTTGAACATTAATAATTCTTCTAACAACACTAACACCAATACAGCCACAGCCAGTAATCAAGTTGCTTTCACTATTGATCAAGCGGTAAAAAATATAAACTCATTGCCGGAAAACATTTTATCATCTGAAGAAAAAGAGATTTTAGAGGATAAGTTGAGTGCTATTGAATTATCTTTAAACAAAAAGGATAAGGAATCATTAATTGATAAAATAGGTAAAACAGTGAGGTATATTTCAGATAAAGGCATAGAGGTTGGCATTGCAATTTTGCCGTATCTAGGAGAAATTGCAAAACACATTCCGACTTTAGGATAGACTTAAAGTGAAAATTGATATTTTGTGTAGATTCCCGGCTGTACGACCCATGAGCGGAGTGCTATACTGTAATCAGTGGTTGAATTAATCCTGATTACTTTATCCCTATCCCTCCGGTTCCGTATCTGTTATCCGGCCGAAAATAGAATAAAGTAAGAATCTCGCAGAGCCGACAGGA